>Ga0065711_1009817_pt1 | contig 24204 bp, 9 predicted proteins | sample Hoacrofraction12_FD_59098 | JGI IMG/M metagenome (GOLD analysis project Ga0065711, IMG submission 59098) | Hoatzin crop microbial communities from Cojedes, Venezuela - Epithelial fraction 12 v2 (version 2) | ecosystem: Host-associated > Birds > Digestive system > Esophagus > Crop | place... | reverse complement strand
GGGGGGGGGGGAACAACATAATGACAACGGATGAGGAAAAGGCTGAAGTACTTAACACCTCCTTTGCCTCAGTCTTTAATAACAAGACCTCAGGGTACCTAGCCCCCTGATCTGGAAGGCAGGGATTGGGAGCAGAATGAAGCCCCCATAATCCAAGGGGAAATGGTCAGTGATCTGCTATACCCCTTGGGCACATGCAAGTCTATGGGGCCGGATGGGGTCCACTCAGGGGTGCTGAGTGAGCTAGTGGAAGTGCTCACCAAGCCACTTTCAAGTATTTATCAGCAGTCCTGGCTAACCAGGGAGGTCCCAGTTGACTGAAGGTTACCAAACATGACACCTGTCTACAAGAAGGGCCTGAAGGAGGATCCGGGGAAGTACAGGCCGGTCAGCCTGACCTCGGTGCTGGGGAAGGTGATGGAGCGGATCATGTTGAGTGCCATCACACAGCACGTCCAACACAACCAAGTGATCAGGCCCAGTCACCATGTGTTTATGAAAGGCAGGTCCTGCTTGACTATCCTGATCTCCTTCCAGGACAAGCTGACCCACTTAGTGGATGAGGAAAAGACTTTAGTAAAGCATTTGACACCATTTCCCACAGCATTCTCCTGGAGAAATTTGCTGCTCACGGCTTGGACAGGTGCACTCTTTGCTGGGTAAAAAAAACTGTCTGGGTGGCCGGGCCCACAGATTGGTGGTGAATGGAGTTAAATCCAGCTGGCAGCCAGTCATGAGTGGTGTTCCCCAGGGCTCAGTTTTGGGTCCAGTCTTGTTTAACATCAACAATCTGGATGAGGGGACTGAGTGCTCCCTCAGTAAGTTTGCAGATGACACCAAGTCGGGCAGGAGTATTGATCTGCTCGAGGGTAGGAAGGCTCTGCAGAGCGATCTGGACAGACTGGATCGATGGGCCGAGGCCAACTCTATGAGGTCCAACAAGGCCAAGTGCCAGGTCCTGCACCTGGGTCACAACAACCCCAGGCAACGCTACTGGCTTGGGGCAGAGCGGCTGGAGAGCTGCCCAGCAGAAAAGGACCTGAGGGTGTTGATCAACAGCTGGAAGTGTGCCCAGATGGCCAAGGTAGCCAACAGCATCTTGGCTTGTATCAGGAATAGTGTGGCCACGAGGACAAGGGCAGTGATCATGCCCCTGTACTCAGCACTGGTGAGGCTGCACCTCAAATGCTGTGTTTGGTTTTGGGCCCCTCACTCCAAGAAAGATATTGAGGTGCTGGAGCATGTCCAGAGAAGAGCAGAGAAGCTGGTGAAGTGTGTAGACAACGAGGAGTGGCTGAGAGAACTGGGGTTGTTTAGCCTGGAGAAGAGGAGGCTGAAGGGAGACCTTATCACTCTCTAGAGCTACCTGAAAGACAGTTGTAGTGAGGTGGGGGTCAGACTCTTCTCCCAGGTACCAAGTGACAGCACAAGCTGAAAGTGCCTCAGGTTGCACCAGGGGAGGTTTAGATTGGATGCTAGGAAAAAATTCTTCACCAAAAGGGTTATCAAGCACTGGAACAGTCTGCACAGGGAAGTGGTGGAGTCACCGTCCCTGGAGGTATTTAAAGGATGTGTAGATGTAGCGCTTAGGGACGTAGTTTAGTGGTGAAGTTGGCAGGGTTAGGTTAACAGTCGGACTCGATATTGAAAGTCTTTTCCAACCTAGATGATTCTATAATTCTAAGAGTCAGCAAATGCAGGTAAAGTAAAAGAATTTGCCACCATAAAGAAATTAAAACTTTTTGTCAGAAATAGTCACTAAATGCTGTGTACAAAATTGAATTTATATACCATTGTTGCAACTACCTATAGGCAATTTTTTTTTCTTCAGTACGTGGTAACCTGAATCAAGCAATGCTTGCCTTCTGAAAAATGCCATTTAACTGTAAAAACACTACAAATTCCTTATTGGTTTCAGATAGTTTTGTTCATTTGTAAATGATCCAAGCACTAACAGACTGGGGGAAGTTAAAAATACACGTGACAAGTAATTGGACAACAGATACTTAACATTTACAGAAACAGTTTAAAACTACCTATGTGTGGCACTGCCTGCAATCCCAGATTTGGAACTAGTCAATGTGTAACTCTTCAATCCACCGAATGCAAACCACCTCCCCTGGAACTCACAGTACACAGGCTCAGTACCTATACAGAAACAGTTTCAGTAAATACTCCAGTTTATTTACACTTTAAGCTTTTATGGCTTTCAAAGCATTCACAAGTTTCTTCTTAAGTACGCTTTCATGCTGAGCTTGGAGATTTGAGGGGAAGGGGGAAGAAGGGCCAACACATTTGTCTCTAGCATACATCAAAGCCATCTGCTACAAGTGCACATGTGGTTGTGTGCTACTACTCCAGCAATTTACCATTTATCAGCTCAATAGACAGATGTTAAATGATTTTCTCCATTTGCTGAATTTGTGTTGGTGTGCAATTGTAGACAACCAGCCAATGCACTGCAGTGCGTGCCGCCCTTTCTCCAGAAGAGGCATCAAAATATGCCATTCACATAATTCTCTATTTTGGGTACTGCAACAAGTAAGGAGGCAACAATCCAGAAGTATTTCTAGATAAACTACTGTGCAGCTAGGTTGGGGTTGACAGCCACTTGACTGCATGCTGTTATTCCAGGGAACAGAGTAGAGTAGGCTACTCCTCAGACAAAAGTGAGGATTCAAACACATCTTCAAAATGCATAGCAGGTGTTGACTAAATTGCAACTAGACTAGATTAGAGACTAGATTAAAGTTAGGTGGCCAAACCCATCGTTGCTGCAGCCACTTACTAGACCCAAGTCCTGCCTCATGCCTAGCGCTCCTGACCAGCTCCAGTAAAGCAACCCAAGTTGTTCCACTTAATATTTCAAAGTATTAAAAGCAGCTCAAAATAGGTGCCAATTTATACTAACAGCCACAGCTGTATGATACAGTAACTCAGGAATTGTTGTGTAAATTGCAAACTTTTGGTAGCTATGAATCAACACTTTATCTAATCCGTGAATCATTTTCCTCCCAGCCTCACCTTTCAGCTTTTCTAACCATTAAAACTTTTATTTTCCCTTTCCATTTTCTTCCATCTGTGTTCAGTAACATTATATTGCAACTGATCTTTCATCCATCTTTGAAATCAAGTCTGTAGTTTTCCTCCTTGAGTCAGACTGCTAAATTTCCTCCCCCAAGCAGACTAGAGCGAGAGACAGCTGAGAGGCAGAACACAAAGCTGCAGCAGTGTCAGATACATCAACTACTCAGAGCATAAATCATTTACCTCAAACTCCAGAATGCTCCTCTGGGCAAAATACTGCCTGCACATTGCGACTACACTTTCTATTGCAACTGCTCCGGAGCTGCCTGCTGTAGTCCTGTGTTGAGGACACATTTCACCCGCTTTAGAAACCCAGGAGACGTATACGTTTATCACTGTCCTGCACTCAGTTTCATCTATTCAACAGGTCACCTTGACTGCTTTTTGATAGCTTCAGACCATCAGTACGTGCATATTTCTCTAAATTTTGCAGTTCATGTATTGGTAGCCAACAAAAATTTATTCACACTTTACAAAAAAAAAAAAAGAAGTAGTTGTCATGCTACAACTCTCCATTTACTCCACCAGGTCTTCTCATTATCCTAATCTCCACAGCAAAGAAGCCTAAGAAACCTTCTCGTTTAAAAACCAGAGAAGTTGAAGCAACTAGCAGTCTACTAGAAGAGACTTTGCACAAGTTACAGTTCGGCTACAGCCGCTTCAGAGAGAAAAGAGATGAAATGGTTGACTGAAAAAAGCCTGCTACGCCAAGAGCTGTGTTGAATATGATGCTCGCCGTACTACAATGACATACTGAAGACCAGTAACACCTTCCCTGATGTGTGACGTTCAGACAGCAACACTTCTGACCCCAAAACTTCTGGTATTAGTTCACTAAGCACAGGATTTCTTCTGGCAGACTACAAACCTATAAATTTAAACATGAAGGCATAAACATGATTTTGATGCTGCAGCTGGAGCACATCCCCCAAAACTCCTGATACACCCACAAAAATATCAGTAATTAGAGAAGGATGCAACAGTGTTTGTAGCTGAACATTCTGGTGCCAACAGTCTACGACTCATTTACATATATCAGGAACAAAAGCTGCAGATGCCTGGCTACACTTATGTATTTGGATATGCCAAGCACACAAAATAGCCACAAATTAGAATCCTTAACTAAAAAACAGACAAAAAAAATGCAGTGATAAAGTCCCCTCAAGGGCTTCTATCAATACACAGACTGAAAGATTCGTACACTCGGTGCATCAGCAGTGAATGCTTCTGTGAATCAAAGCACCCACAAGCACCAATCCAAGTCTGCCTGCCAAAGGAAGGCACATAATAACAAGATGAGAAGCTGCATATCATTCTGCAGCTTCCAGAAACCATAAATTCAATCTGACACAAATCAATTTTACAGTAAGACAGTCAAAGACTCTCCAGACAGTTACCTTAACAGACCTGTTATGCAGCTGCAAAAAAATCTCTCAAGAGGGGGGGAAGGAAAAAAAAAAAGTGAACTTACTCTTGCCAAAAAGCCATTTAGTGCTTACAGAAAGCAGTTGCGTTTTATAAAGCCCAACAAGGGACTTTCTAGACTTCACACTATAGCTAGAGTATTGTCCTGTTGGAAAGCACTCTGACAGAACAAACCCAAAAGCAATCATATTCTTTTCTATTGATCTGAGATTGTTACAGAAATTGCAACAAGTCATCACCACAAACTGGACTTTGTAGCATTTCCCTTCATGGAGACTACCAACAAGAAGAAAAATTCCTGCAGAATAGTTCAGCTGGTACTTGAACCACGTCGGACAAACATTACCGACAGCAGCTCTCAGAGAAAAAGCAAGTTAAGCACACCTTTCGAACTCAGCATCCTTACTGCGAGATGTTCTGGAGGTGGAAGGCACAGAAGGATACGTTTGTAGGATCTGTCTCCTGCATGGATGAAGGTGGCTGGTCTGACCAGCAGGCTATTGGTGCGCCGACGCTCAAGCAGCAAAAACAGCATGCAAGTTCATAGCATGCATCTTGCATGTGGGAAATGATCACTTTGGGGTTTTTTAAAGGCCTATGAGTCCACAGTAAACAAAAGTATTTCTAATCTTTCCAGTTATCATTTATATATATCACCAAGCATCTTCCTGTGTCAAGTTCAAAACTTACATTCCTTACACACAACTTAGTATATTTAAAAAATACACACACACTTTGTTTGAACTCTGAGCTACTTAAGTGATTTAAGTCAACAAGAACACACTAAACAGCAGACAAAATGCAATCCTGATTTATGCGGCTGCACAGCAGTTGAAAAATCAGCTCGCTAACAAGTGGGAAGGAAGGAGCTTTCTTCACTACATGTGCCATTGCCAAGCTCATTTCAAAACATAACCAGCTGTAAGCCCCTCCAAGTGCTGTCTCTGAAGCTGTACAGAATTGCAAACAACTCTAGCCCTGATTCCCAGACTTTTTTTTTTAATTATCTAGGGAAAAAAAGGCAGAGCATGTCTTCGTGCAGCAGATGGCATGGCTCTGGGAGCATGCAGTAACTAGCACTGCCGCTCCATCTTGCAAGTTGAGGACAGCAAGAAAGCAACAACTACGTATTTCATTCTCAGTCACCCACCTGAAATGTAACAAAGCTTTAACAATCAAATTAATGATTCGTTTATCAGAATGTTTTGTCCCTGGCTGTCAATCCAAAAATTTTACGGTCCAAGCTAACAGCTAGGTTCACAAAATACATTCAATACTAGCATAGGGAGGTTCAACCGAAAGTCAGATATTTAACCTCGGCATCTCTATTTACTAACTTCAGTGTGGAATATGAGATGGGGAACAAATTAAACATCGACAGCGTGCTACAGAGTAAAGCAAGTACAAAAGAACTGTCTGAGAGCACTTAAGCCAAAATCTGGGTCACATCTGCCACTGAACAGCTTTTGATATCAGAGCGGAACCAGAGAGAACTTTTGTAGGTCTGTCCCACACAGTCACGGCTGCAGATACACCCCCTTCTCAGCTCCCCCCAGATCAGAGTGCTCTAGCTACCTGGTCCTTTAGCTAAATTTCAAAAGCCAGGGTGTGAAAGGGTGAGCATAGGGCAATTAACACCCAGGAAATTCATACCCAGGAAAATTCAAGCCTGAAGACACATTTGACAGAGTAGCCACATCTGTTTCCTTTCCATCAGATAACAACCAGCACAGCCCATTACTATTCTGAGTTGGCAGCAAAATCCCTCCCTCTATAGCTTTGGAATGGAATAAATTTAGCCTAGTCTAGATTGTACTGAAGGATATTCTGCAACACAATTCCCAGTGTTCACAGAAAGTAATTAGAGGATTAGTCGCCTCTATTGGTTTCAGTTCCTGTTATTTTCATTGTGTTCCCAAATCCCAATCTTCTGTCATTTTTCAGTAAGAACGGTTCAGAAAGGAGGGAGGAAGGAAAATGTATGTCCCTAAAATTTAAATCTATCATGCCAGCTTCCCTAAAATTTAAATCTATCATGCCAGCTTAAAAATGCAAGCCACAAAGATTTGTTTTAAAATTTATAATACTGGAATTTGGTTTTAGCAGGCTGTGCTAGATGCACTCCTATTCACAAGTTACCACTTATCTCTTCTGCAGTTTATTAAAATTTAAAGCAAGCTTTACAGGCAACTCGCTTTATATTCATATGTAATGTTAGATACGAGAACGGCTCATCAAAAGCCATGCACTTCATACAACATGATTTTACCACTGATACGACCTGTTTCCCTCCCTCTCCCAAACACACATACAGGTTCTCTCAGAAATAAGCACGGCAGAACTCCGTCCTGTATTAACACATTTTTTCCACGTGTCCCTTTAGCAATAAAGCTCTAGTTATCTGAACATACAGTCAAAAAGACTTTTTTTTTTTAAAGGTACAGCACCAGAATAAAGTTACAGTAGCAAAATTACAGGATGCTGTGAAAAATACAGACTAGTAGCCACTGATGTACGGGATTTGGAGTTTTATATTGAATGAAATAAATGCTAGAAACAATATTAATGACACACAGTTAAGATTAAATACAGTGGAAATAAGGCATGGTTTTAATTAAGGCTACAGAATATCAAGTGCTTCTGAGGCTGAAGCAGTCTATACTTACATGGATAATACAGAAGGCTTATGACATTACATACAGCAAAATGCACTTCAAGTAGCTTTTGTTTTCCCCAGCATGCCTGCGTACAAGTTCTTCACATAAATACTAATCATGTTTCCCAGTATTCACTGAATTAAATCACTTTTTTAATTCAGTGTCTTATAAGACTTGATTTCTTAAATCAGTTGTTTAAACCAGCTTTTAACAAGTTGGAAAAAATCTTTGCTGCATTGAACTGCTCTCTTGGTAGAGCTTCGAATGTCACCCAGTTCTGTGACAGTAAGCATTCAGCACTCAGTACTATTAGGCTGCCCAAATAAAGATGATAAATGACAAGATTACTGCTTACATTTAAGACTTCATAAACGTATGTTTGACAGTTTTAATAGCAATATTTGATGTTTCAGAATCAAACCACATCACCATCCACTATTTTACAAGTTCAGTAAGAAGTAGGCAAAAACCTAACATCCTCCCCCCCTTAATATTTCATTTTTTAACCTCTGTTCCACTGCAGCACTACACACACGCAGTGCGAGGCACCCGCGAGACTCCCCTGTACGACACCGCACTGCAGTTAAGTTACAGCTCTGTGAACTTCCAAAACAATTTGCCCCAAGTTTAATGTTTTTGACTGCCGGTGAGACATTCATTGTTTTCCCTTGCTGGCAGCACACAAGCTGGAGGCTGCCAGTTAAAGAGCACTGGTATAGACACCTACACATTTTGCATACAGCTGGAGAGATCACTGCTTACTCGCTCACTCCTTGCAGCCCACGACCACAGCTCTTGCCAACGGAACAGCTTGTGTGGAGTCCCTGAACCTGTCTGGATCCCTCAGCTGAGCCAGCCAATACCCACCATCAAAGGCATTTTTGACAGAGTAAGCAGTCTGAAGGGCAACCTCTTGCATCGACACAGCCGGGTCTGAAGCTTAGTCTGTTGATGATTCATGTTGCACAGGTTTTTAAGCTTATTTGGCACATGAAATTATTACACACTAGCTGTTATGTTTTACAGACCAACATTCAAAAAAGTTTCTGAGCTTTGATGACTCCAGCATAAAAATTATACTGCAGATAAGAACTTCAGAAAACGCTCTCTACAACTACCTGAAAGGAGGTTGTAGCAAGGTGGGGGTCGATCTCTTTTCACAGAATGGTAGCAGTTGGAAGGGACCTCTGGAGACCTTCTAGTCCAACCCCCTGCCAAAGCAGGGTCACCCAGAGCAGGCTGAACAGGACCACGTCCAGGCGGGTTTTGAATATCTCCAGAGAAGGAGACTCCACAACCTCCCTGGGCAGCCTGTGCCAGGGCTCCATCACCCTCAGAGGGAAGAAGAAGTTCTTCCTCATCTTCAGCTGGAACTTCCTCTGCTTCAGTTTGTGCCTGTTGCCCCTTGTCCTGTCGCTGGGCACCACTGAGAAGAGTCCGGCCCCATCCTCCTGACACCCACCCTGCAGATATTTATAGGCATTTCTAAGGTCCCCTCTCAGCCTTCTCTTCTTCAGGCTGAACATCTCTCGTAGGAGAGATGCTCCAGTCCCCTCATCATCCTCGTAGCCCTCTGCTGGACTCTCTCCAGTAGCTCCTCATCGTTCTTGAACTGGGGAGCCCAGAACTGGACACAGTACTGCAGATGTGGCCTCACCAGGGCAGAGAACCTCCCTCAACCTGCTGGCCACAATACTTATAATGCACCCCAGGATGTCATTGGCCTTCTTGGCAGCCAGGGCACACTGCTGGCTCATGGCCAACTTGTCATCCACCAGGACACCCAGGTCCCTCTCTGCAGAGCTGCTCTCCAGCAGGTCAGCCCAAGCCTGTACTGATGCATGGGGTTATTGCTCCCCAGGTGCAGGATTCTGCACGTGCCCTTGGTGAACTTCCTCAGGTTCCTCTGTGCCCAGCTCTCCAGCCTGTCCAGGTCTTGCTGCCTTCCAGTGTATCAGCCACCCCTCCCAGGTTTGTGTCATCAGCAAACTTGCTGAAGGTATACTCTGTCCCTTCATCCAGGTCATTGATGAATTTCCCCTGATCTCTCAGGTAACAAGCAACAGGATGAGAAGAAACTGCCTCAAGTTGCACCAGCGAAGGTTTAGATTGGATATTGGGAAAAAATTCTTCACCAAAAGGGTAATCAAGCATTGGAACAGGCTGCCCAGGGAAGTGGTGGAGTCACCATCCCTGGAGGTATTTAAAAGATGTCTAGATGTGGCACTTAGGAACATAGTTTAGTGGTGGACTTGGCAGTGTTAGGTTTATGGTTGGACCCAGAAATCTTAAGGCTCTTTTCCAATATCAGTGATTCTATAAAAGATTCCTTTCTGCAAGCCCTGTGCCAAAAAGCTCCACCATCACTTTCCAGAGAGCTGCTGCATAAAAGCATTCCCAGAATCATCTAAATCAGTTGCACTGTCCCTGTCTTCTGCACCCACCTTCACCTCGACTTATCTGCACTTTATGGTCTCTTGACCAAATAGCTAACAACAGCTGTTGCATGATTTCAAAAACATATATATCACATTACATATAGTATGCAATTAAAAAACATTGAAATCCAATGGTTTGGGGTCAAATGTTAATCAACTTCCATTAAATTTCTGGAATATCTGGATAGCATCTAAAGGAATCCTCAGGATACTGAATGTACAAATGGCAAGTGAAGTCAGCTGCATATGGGTGAATTAGCAAGCAGCCATAGGGATTCCTTGGAGCAAACCATCTACAAATAAGTGATCAGATGATCTAATGCAGGCAGCAGTAGAAAAATCATAGAATCATCAAATGGTTTGGAAGGGACCTTATAGATCATCTGGTTCCAACCCCCCTGCCATGGGCAGGGACCCTCTCCACCAGCCCAGGGTGCTCAGAGCCCCGTCCAACCTGGTCTTGAACACTGCCAGGGAGGGGGCAGCCACAGCTTCTCCGGCCAACCTGGGCCAGAGCCTCACCACCCTCAGAGTAAAGAATTTCTCCCTTATATCTACTCTAAATCTCTCCTCTTTCAGCTTGAAGCCATCCCCTCTTGTCCTAAAACCCCATGCCCTTGTCACAAGCNCCTCTCCAGCTCTCTCACAGCCCCTTCAGGCACTGGCAGCTGCTCTAAGGTCTCCCCGCANCCTTCTCTTCTCCAGGCTGAACAGCCCCAGCTCTCCCAGCCTTTCCTNCCAGNAGAGGGGTTCCAGCCCTTGNATCATTGCTGGGGCCTCCTCTGGCCCCGCTCCCACAGNTCCAGCTCTGTCCTGTGCTGAGGGCTCCAGAGCTGGTCGCAGGACTCCTGGGGGGTCTCAGCAGAGTGGGGCAGAGGGGCAGAATCCCCTCCCTCGCCCTGTGCCCACGCTGCTGGGGATGCAGCCCAGGGCACGGCTGGCCTGCTGGGCTGCCAGCGCACACTGTTGGGTCACGCTGAGCTTCTCATCAGCCAGCACCCCCAAGTCCTTCTCCTCAGGGCTGCTCTCCGTAACACTCTCATAAACACTTTTTTTTTTTTTTTAAATAAACAGCAGTGACCGTGAAGATCATATTGCAAAAACTGATCAGTCACCACAGTGCTGAGCTAAAAAAGTAATTTAAGGACAGTTAATATGGGAATCTGCACTGAAACCAATTGATTCTTTCACAAGGTGTGAACTGTAAAGCTATAAAAACAGCAGGAAGACTAATTAATGACAACAAAAGGAAAATGGCAATCCCGATCAAATTCGAGATTAAAAATGTGTAAGTTCTTAATTATTTTTTTGAGTAGATATAATAAATGGAAATCCAGAGAAAAAGATAATGTCTTCAAACTCGATATAACTGAAGAATGTATTCAGATTCACATTTAATATAACTACAACTGAAAAAAGCTTATCAGTTTTCAGAACAACCACTGAACAAGCTAGTACACAGTCACTGATCCTTAAATCAACTACTGAACAACATCACATTGTTGGAGAAACACAGAACACACGGAGTGCAATACCAACACAAAAATTCTTTTTATGTACAGATTGTGCACAAATAGTTAGCTTTATTTAGAGAATTACTTTCAGAAAACTGTAGAGGAACTCCTACTCAGTTGTTCTACAAACACGCAAGGGGTGGGTTTAGTCCCTGTCTCAATAACTGAATGCATTCCCCACCTGCAGTATGACTTTGAACAACTTACTGTCTCAGCAGGTCTTGTCCTATCAAAACATTAATTTTTGCATTGACTCTGCCATGCTTTATTAAATCCCTAGGATAATGGCATTCATTCATTAACATAAAGCCTAGTAAGTGAGATAATATGTAGAAAACATTTCACAACTAAAAGGTTTTTTTCAGCTACATTAACCTATCCTCCTATATCAACCTCTATTATTACTTATTATATGTAATAGCTATAATAATAATTTAGAACACCTTTTATCAAAGCGTATCATTTTGGCCTTTTAGTTTCTGTACATGGCAACTGATGTAAAATTATTTTCACTCCAGAGATTCGCCCTCTGACTGTTAAGAACAGGGATTTAAAGTGATGGCGGAAGATATAAACCAAAATTTATGGCTGATTATAAACCACTTTGCTACACTACATACAGTAACAGTCCAAATTTACAATTCCGCAGATTAAATGGAAACTTCAGTCTGAGGATTTTTTGGTATTGGATTTTGTTATTGAGCCTGTACAGGAGTAGCAAATAACCTCTCAAATCTCTACTCTGTCAAAGGCAGCAGGCATCTGCTTTATCTTAACAAGCTCCACAAACAGTAAGTCCCAACAGCTGTGAGGGTTTCTCCACATCCATGGAGGCAGGGGCTTTACCTCCTTCCCTGCGATATGATGCCTCTGCAGACAGAGCTGAAGCTACGAATCACATATGAGCAAGAAAGCTCGTATCTTCCTTTAATCTTTCAAGGCTAATGCTTCCCCGGTTTTCTATCCACATTGTATACACAGACACTACTCTCTCTCAGTAAGCACTATCATTTTCTACATCTAAAAACAAGGAGTCTCCATTTTGGCACTTACTCACAAACAGCCCTCATTTGTTTTTACAACACCCATTACCCTCTACATCCAGTATCATGCATTGCAAACAGTGGCTACTATAACACACAAGAACATTTTCCATCATTCTCAAGACAGCACCATAGTTACTGCCACACAGCTTACCTCACCACCCACCCTGACTGTAAAGAAAACAGTGAACATCTGCTTCAGAATAACCACACACTTTTGTGCACTTAATTTCTCTGAAAGAGCACTAAGTAATTCAGAGTTAAAGAAATGACAATTAAGATTTTTCATCAGCTTCACCTTCCCCCCCACCAGATATCTTCCAATTTCATCCAGTCATTCCTGTGTCGATTTTTAAGCACACCATGTTTGGCTAAAATCTTTCAATCTGCTCCATGCTAATTTGATTTCATCAAGATATCAAGTCATCCCCCTCACTAGCTTGGCTCTAATAGTTAACTATTGTCCTAAAGAGCTTCCCATTTGAGTTGGCTCAGGCTTCAGCACCTAGCTCTCGTTATGGATTCTCCTGGTAGAACAGAATGCCTTTTGGGATCCCGTATTTTCATGGCTGCAGGAGACGCACACTAACACAGCTCAACAGTCTTTGAGAAGCAAAACAGACTGTTCAAGGAGCTTCAGCTTTCGTGCAGCAGCAAGTTAAAATTGCTAGGCACTCGCTGCAGTTCAGAAGCAAATTTGTGAGCCACTTTCTGCCACAGAAATGGCAATTTCTTGAGGAGCTGCGGTAACTTGCAGAGTAGCTAGTTTAAGCTGCCAGTTTTCATCTGATGCTATACAAGTCAGAGTCTCTCTATTCCCTCCTTCAAATCAGTTTTACAACTCCTGTTTGCATCCTCTCCAGTTTTTCAAAATCTTTCTGAAACCTTGACAGCAGAACTGCACACAGTATTTCACTAAGCAGCCTCATCAACATAGACTACACAATGCTACCATTCCCCTACTCCTACTACTTCCCGTCTCATCCAAGCCAAGAATTCTATTACTCCTTTCTAATGACTGTAGAAAACTCTGGTTTCCAACATACAGTCTCTGTTGCAAGAGATATAGACCCTGCTGAAACCCTCCAAATATTTAGCTTTGTTAGTATTTTGGTTATAGTTAGACTACAAATAACACACCTTTTTTAAAAGCCCATATCTCCAAGCCATTTAGACAACTCTGTGCATCCACCTTTAATTTATTTACCCTTCTGACAGTTGAACTGCTGCGAATTTTGTCAAGTGAAGCTTGTGGGGTATGTTTGGGATGAGGTATTACTTTTTAAAAAAATTTTCTTCTTCATATGATGCATTTAATGCAGCGAATTGCTTACTTCTATGCAATCCTATTAGTATTCAGCTCAGGAATTTAAATTTCAAAAATAATTTCTCAAGATTTAAATGAATAGCCAGCTGATAATGGTTAAGATAATACCACACTGTGCTCCTTCCCATTTTTCTGGTCTTGACTTTTCATAGCAGAATATCATTAACTAAAAAAATAATCTTCAAGAATAAGGAAAATGCAATACACAAGTTACCATCAATCACCTGTTGTACCATCCTTGTACATAATTCTCACTTCACAGCCTCACACAATACTGTGGGACACTCGCAGTTGTTTCATCCTTCTCAGTAAAAACGTGTAAGCTTCCACACATTCACCATAGTAACTGCACAGTTAGACTGTTAGCAGCAGGCAGCTGAACCACAGTGACATGTTTAGAATTCTATGCAGCAGGGTATTGATACCATTAATCGGACAAGCTTGCATGCCGAGGTCCTGTATAAATCAGGAGATTGACAAAAGCACGTTATCCACAGAATTGTGTTCACTAGCAGTGTATTCCCATCCTCTACATGGAGTTAGAAGAAATTCAGCTCTAGTCCCTAATCATCCAGCTTACCTTTTCATGCTCTTAGCGGACCATTGAAACTCTCCAGGAATTCCCCCACTGCTCTAATACCAGCAATCAATTACAAACCCAGCATGCGCTCTCGCTCGCTCTCTCCTTGGCCACTTTGGATTCTTGGAAACATACCCATTTAAAAGTGTTTTTCCTAGTAGTTACTCAATAGACCAGGACTCACTTCATAACCCCCTGGTGAACAGGCACACAGTGTTCTGCTTTCCTCCCCAAATACAGGCACCAAGCCTGTGTGAATAGTGATGAAGAGGCAGGACTGCTACGCAAGCTCTCTCATCCCCACCTACCTTTGGGAAGGAAACACAGCCAGGCTCTCTCTTGCTCCTAACAAACTTTAAGAATGCCTCATTATTTTAATTATAGGAAAGATACTGTAAGGGGCCTCATCTAACTGAAATGGATAAAGAACTAGATCGCAGCACCCATGCTATGCTCCCGGCCCTTCCTCAGCGAATGGGAAAGTAAGTAGTTTAGAACACTGCATTCCCCCTTTCTGCTTTGCCACACGCTTTCTGAAAGAGTCCTTTATTGTATCAGCATTTCATTTACACAAATCAGCAGCAAGTTACAGAAGTGCCAAAGAAAGTTTCTTCTAGAGTGACGAGTTACAGAGATTCTTTTTATTATTATGTAGGCAAGCAAGGAATTTCTTTGGACTAGAACCTGCCGAATGAGTTTCTCACATACGCTGCTTAACACACTTAACCACAAACAGCTCTCCTGGGTGCTCTGAACTCTCTTCAACCCAGGTAACCATCCCACTTGCAGAAAGTTAGGGTCATCCTTCATACAGTCCTGTCTTCCATCCAAATGGAACAAAACAGTGCAAAACACTAGAATATTTAATTTTCACTGGTCACAGTACATTTTTCTGAGAAAACCAGGACTTGGATGGTGCTAAATCTATATATTGGCATATTCTCTTTTGCGAAAAATATTTTTGATAGACCACCCCCTAACACCTCTGTTTCTAAAAATACATATTGAACAATAGTTAACATTCATTTTCCAGGCATAGACAGATTACTGTGAATTGCAGATATTGACATAGCACATTCTTTTCAAAAGGTTATAGACGGTCCCTTAACAAGGAGCTACAAATGCATGTATAAGCTATTCATTTCCCGACTTGCACTCAATACTTTAATGCCGGGAAAGATATCACCATATATACTATGGAAAAAGAACTATGCCCCACTAAAATACATAGGCAAATAAAGAGCTTTTAATTGTAAATAACAAAATTCTAATATGAATTATACTGAGTTTAATCATTTAAAGGGTCTTGAAATACCAGGTGCCCTACTGACACATATTCTTACACAGCAGAAAGCACAAACATCAGACAGTGTTTGTGTCCATAACCCAATGCATCTTTATTACAGCCCTGTGCTGAGGCTCAACCATTGATTTGATAGCCAAGATTGTCAAATGAAAGAAGGTTTAAGTGTTACGAAAAGACAAAGCACTACCTGAACAGGACAATGTTACTACAATGCATAACTAATGGCCCAGAAGGTCTGAAGCATTAAATACTTGCCCTCAGGGTTGATTATCAAACCTAAAGCTTCAGGAAAGCCTATTTAAAGACAGACTGTCCCATCATGAAATTGTTGTTACAGCATAAGGTTTTAAGAGTTACAGTATTAAGCAATATTAGACATACATCAGTTTAAATCCATTTCAGAGATGCAATTATCCCTGTCTTCAATCAACAGCAGTGAATGAGCTGATGCAGCAGTTGATACTCTTGCTGCAATGCTACCAAACAAGTAGGTTTAGACACTAGAAGGTCCGTCAGAACTCAGATTCTCCTGTTTCTACAAGAGCAGCAAAACAGGGTTGTTAAATTTTCCATCTGCAGGTATGAAATACAACACACAAAAAACCGTATTTGTTGTGTCTGCTGAATCCTGAACTTCACAGTGCCAGGAAACAGAAGCAGCTTAAAAGGAGGCACTTTAATGAAGCCCCATGGGAGTACAAAGATAGAGATAATTGCAGCTTTGTATCACTGCACATCAACCTAACTTCGGCTAGGAAGTTCAAACACAATTTCAGAAGCTAATGCAAGTTTTTTTAATTATTTTTTTTTTTCCCCCCAGTTAAAACCATACAAAAACCCCACACAGCAGTTATGGAAAAAGCATTCATAGAAGAACAATGCGCTTAAGTTGTAAGAATAAAAGACAGACATTCTTCCTGGAGGAAAAAGAGCTGAGTTGTTACTATGAAGTTTCTCCAGTGTAAGCGTTACAGGAGAAACGAGCTGAAATTCTGTCCAGACCTGGAAAGACTCATTTTATTTGTGACACTAGGAGATCACAAATCAGTGTTCTGCCACTAGACACGCAGACAGATGACTGACACTTTCTGCTCAGCCTAGCTTCCAAGCAAAATAATAGTTTTGAGGAAATGATAGCTATGAAAGAACAGCATGTATCCTACATTTTTCCCTTCAGTGGCGAAAGGCCTCAGTACCAAGGAAAATATAAAAACAGCAGAAGAGTTTGAAGTCAGCTGTAACATGTCATTTTTAACGCCTGCCTCTGTGCATCTCATTTAGCAAAGCACATAAAGTACTGATTTTCAGTATAAAATAGTGAAATAAAGAGATAATCTACTGTAACTAATATTCTAATTATAGAAGCACATTTATTAGTCCAAGATTCCACTTCACAGAAACATGACCAAACAGCAATAGAATAAAAATCCTACAATTTCCTGCTTTATAAAGTTAAAACCTATTTATTCGTGAAGATTCAAAACTAGGATTCAAAGATTTTAGGATTTAAGCCACAACTGGCAGTGTTCTGAACTGCTCTCATGAACACGGCACTGATAACAAATGATTAGGAGAACAATTTGTAGTTTTAGATTTTAGATTATTCAAATATCTTTTCCAGAGCTAATGTTATATGTGAATATTCTGTCAACACATCCCCTCCCTTTGTTGCTACACTGCCATAGTTTGTGTTCAGAAACAAGGAAAGAAACTTGCTATGGCAAAACCAAAGTTTCTTGTTTTGCCAATCCGGGGGAAAAAATAAAAATCAAATGCTACCAACATGGAGTGATGGATTGACACAGTGCAAGTGTTAGTGGTACAAATGAAAACTAGGACACACAGTCTCACAATTTCTGAGCATACTGGACTATTTTTACCTTACGTATTCCAGTAGGAACAAGGCTCTACAACAGTAGTGAGTGCTAAGCACAGTGCATATATGTTTTATGTATTAAATGCAAAATGAGAAGGAAAATTCTCTTTAAAAAACCCACGAGTACAGTTTTAACATTTTCTTTCCAAAAAGAAAATGGTTAGCAATGTTTTTCTAAAAAGCTCAGCAAAGGCATCTCATGGATCCCTATCACAGGCCAGCTAGGAAAAAAACCCCACAGCCTCAAGACTCCTGGTGTCCCTTACTTACCAGGGACAAAAGAGCACTGAGTAGAGGAGCAGCACAAGATGGGTAACTGGCAGGGGATGGGAGTGGGAAGGTGTGTTGGGAGGGAACATAACTGCAGAAGGGCTTTAACCCATCCTTTCAAACCAATTAAATCTAAGGCCCTCTTCAGGCTATGTATTATATCTATTTTCATAAGATGTGCAGCAGATTATGCATAAGGTAAGAGACAGACTGCAAGCTTCTTTATCAGCTTATTTCCACATAATATGTCATTCTCATAAAAAGTCATTAGAATCCATTCATCCAAAACTATGTCACAGCCAGTTCCTGTATGTCAATTATTTAAGAGTTGAATGCAACATCCCCTCAGTTTTATATGCTTTAAAATCTTGGCAAAGCCAGGCACTAACTCCCAACCTAACAACTGTTAACCCAAACACCACATCAGGCAGCAAGTCTGGTTACACATACAACCAACCGACCTGCATACTCAACAGAAAGACAGCCTGCCCCAGAAGGTATCAATCTGATTTTCTGCCAAAAGCACTTTAATATAACCACATTCCCTATTTTAAAGGCAAGGTGTTTTCCCCCTAGTGTGAAGGGAAACATACACTCAGTGTAACAAACTATTAACAGAATTACTACAGCAAGGCACGATCATAAATTACAGCAATACAGCACCGACAAGGCCAAGACGTTCAGTACATTTTTGGCCTTTCCACTCCACATGCAATTGTTTGCTGTTAACAAAGTTACATTTGCCATTTCCATCAATGATGAGTTTTATTCCACCCCAAATCTTCCACGAGTCTGCATAAAAGAGCATTCAAACACCATCCTGGCGACAGCCAGCAGGCATTAAACAAATAGATTTAAATGCATCTGCGACGCTTCGTGAAAAAGGGCTGCAAGTTTCCTTTAACACTAGTTACCGATTTGACCAGAGGAGCATGATATTTAAACTAATGCATAAACAAAAAAAAAAAACACAAGACAGAGGAAGTGCATAAGCAGCAAAACATGGTGTCAAATTCACATGAAGACTTTGGCCAGTCATTGAAACAAGATTGTGAGTCCTTAATATTCAAATGAGGAGGTTTTCATTTTAAAGAAAACCTACTTTTTATCTTCATTGGCCTTCAAATACATACTGATACACAACAGGAAATGTTATACAAATGACACAGAAGAGACATTATGTACTGTAACAAGTGTTTTAAGTGCTCTCTCCTTCCTGCTAATCAAGCCTGAGAAAGCCGAGGCTGAGGCAATCCCAGAACACTGAACAGGCTGATTAGGCAGAATTGAAGTATCTGTGATTTATCAACTTTTACTAGCCCTAGCAACTGAATTCACAAGTTGGTAAGTGAAAGCCAAGGAAGTACTGCCTTTATTAAAAGTCAGCCCCAAATATGAACAGAGCTATGCACAAATAACAAGTGACTCTGGGTTGCTTCCTTGCAGCAGACTTCCTTGACTTCAAAACAAAGAGTAGCTGAACCTTGACAGTACAGAAAAAAAAAAAATGACTCCGCAGACTCTCCTTATGTGTTTGGCAGAAAATTTACTGCAGGATGACAGATTACATGAGGCTCCCAAAATGTCAAACATCCATTGTACCCAAACCTGCTAGGGTTCCTTCTGGAGCCATCTTCAGCTGGGGTTAAATGAGCAATTAAGATACCTCAGTTGGTATAACCTACCATATGCATCAGGCACTGAAGCTGCTACTGAGTCAGTGTAGCCTTGACCAAACCAATTTGCTCTAAAGCAGGCACGTGCTGCTCAGCTGAGGCACCTTTTAGACTCCACTGACATACAGACTAAGCCTGCACAGACAAGGCTTCAGTGTCTGCACGCACACCGCAAGTGTGTCAGCCCAGGTGTCAGTCTCACACTCAAACCCAGCCTTACCAGCCATGAAACTGCTTTCAGTGACCTCCATAAGCAAGAGCTGATGGAACAGCTACGCTGCCAAAGTGATGGACTATCTCCGCTGTATCTACCTTTGAGCGCTGGTGGGGTGTTTTGTTTTAATCTAGTGCAAAGTGGCTTATTCAGAGCAATTTTTGGCAGGACTGTTACATTTACATCTGGGAGCAATACTGCTTGGGTATCACGAGATCATCTCATTCACATTAATGCTCTGCCACCAATACTGCAGCTAAGCATTATGTGGCAAAACACTAGAACAGAAAGGATTATGGCTTCGTGAAAGCTCTAACGTTTGCTTGCTGAGGCAGAACTATCATTTCTCAGTATTTGCATAGCCCGCAGTCCTACCTGAGGCAGAGGTACTGCTTGTTACATTCCAAAATTTTCTCTCAGATTTGAAGACATCCAGTCTTTCGACCTAGGAGGGTGCCTCTGCACTCCTGTTAAAGTGGTTTAGTGCTTTTAAGGCTCAACGTGGTTACCTCCACTGCTACCAAGTAAAACAAATTACAACTACAGTCTGAAAACAAAACTCTGCACATTCATACTGCCACGCTATATGATGGTGTGCCCTCTTGTCATCTGTATTTGGTATGCATATATGTAGTTTTATTTATCATTACCATTTGCAGGGGAGGTGCAGCCTGATCTGTCAGGATTTGGGGATGTCACTCACACCTGCTCCCCAGGAAAAAGCCTTCTGAACATGATGGTCCAGAATTAAACCCCGCAGCAAACAGGAAGAAAATACTCTGCCAAAAGGTTTTAATCATGGATTGTAAAGAAGCAGTTGTTGTCCAACATCCAATATTGGGACAAAGTACAAGGTACAGAAGATATACCCTTGTTTAGGGTTATTTAATGAACTCTGTCCCAAATGTTACTGTAACAAGTTTTATATTCACTGATCAAATGCTAGAATTTATTTGTCAAAAAATTCCAGTATTCTTTAAATAACAATTGAAATGCTTTCTTTCTTCCCAATCCCTAAAATATTTCCATGGTAAAACCCATAAATCCAGTTTAGAAAAAATGTCTGCAGAACATACGCTGCATCATCTAAATATGTACATGACATAGGTATTTGACAAAAACACTTCTGTAGAAATTTTGAATAAGGTTAATAAATGAGGCTACCTTAACACAATAGCCCGATCTTGTCACATTCCACCTGAGCCCTTGGGTAAAGTCACACATCCAAAGGAACTTAGATATGCGACTTCTTTCCTTTACGAAATCCTTTTCTATTATTTCCAGAAAATAAAAAAAAGTTCCTCAGGAAAAGTCCCGTTTTTCATATGCATCACAATGACACTTCAACACTCTCAACTCCAGCAGTATCCGCTACTATAGTACGAAGATACTAAACACAACACCAAATAACCAAGATATTTTTAACCAAGGAAACTAGCCCTAGACTTTCCCAGTGACAGTCAAGATCACAAGAGTGGTATTTTAAGATATTTAACACGGGCTGTCTCTCACACAAAATGGCCAACATTCTGTTTTGACTTGCAGTTTATTTATTACACTCAAGCAGCAGTAGAGTCAATTTTTGCAACAAAACACCAAACAGTAACATTTAAGAAGGCTTTGAGGGGGAGGGACGAGTTAGGAAGAATGCTTTGAGCTACCAGAAGTTTCATAATCCAGCTTTTCATCTGGAACAGAGTAAGAGCATGCTGAAGCAAGGTCAGCTTTCTTCCTGCCTGCCTCCCACCTGGACCACCAAGGCACTGCCTTATTGCTGACCTTCAGCAGTGGAAGATTCTTTGGTGGGCTGAAGCAGACAGAAAGTGGTGTGGAAAACCAAAAGGCAGCATAAGAAAACAGGGAGGAGGAAAAATTTGTGCGTGTGTTACACAGTAGTCTATTGTCTGAAGTTTATAAAAGTAAATGTCATTAAATGAAGGCTAGCACTCAGAAGTAATCCACAAAGTCCCCCCAAAATTCCTTTCAGTTCTCCTTCCAGGTTTTGTGGGTTTGCAGTCACTGTCCTATTCAATATTTCCTCCCAGCCTGTTTTGTAGAACATTCAAAACTACTAAGGTTTGGATATCTCAAGTACAGTGCCATCACACATGCAAACTAGAGAAATCAATCCATACTCGTTGATTTTTTGACCATTCACAAACTTTTCTGGAATTCCTGTACAGATAAAAATTTTTGCTTTAATAACACTGACCAAGCACTCTAAAACCTCAAACATGAAACACGCACCTCTCCCTCACTCTCTCTCAACCACACGATCTCCTTAATTATCTCTTCTGGAAGTCTGTGGACTCAGGAGGAGGCTGCATGTTAAACAGGTGCACAGTCAAAATACTGTGAGGGAAAGGGCTTCAAAGGGAGAGAGGGTGGCTGGTTATCTGTGTGATCAGCTAATGTCCACCCATACAGAGAGGGACTCCAAGCAGAACTACTCAAAGACCCAGTTGTGGGAAACAGTCTCCCAGAGTCCACACGTAAGCAAAGGACAGCTTTTTCCAAGTACAGCAGCTAGATATTTCAGCAATAGTGTTGTGTTATGCTGGTGATGTGTAACTAAGGCCAATCTTGTGAGCTGAACCATTCTGCAGGAATGGTTTATATCACCAGGAAAGTTCCAGGTTCTTTTCAAATTCCCCTGCTTGAGAACAAAATCCCTCACTGAAACTGAACAGTACTGTTTTAAACACAGGAGTTACTCAAGCTGTGAATGGAGAGTGCTTTGTCATCTAAGCCTCCAATCAGTTGAGAAGTCTGGGAAAAGAAACAGAATTGTGCAGCTACACGTAACTATACAACAGCCCCTGAAATTGAAGTGCCTTTGGTCACAGGGGAACCATGAAAGAAAGCTAAATAAATAAAAATCAAACACAGGTTTGCTTCCCCTTTCCTTACTCTGGGTTTGGGCAAAAGAGGAAGAAAACTATGTCTCAGTACCGTAAACCTAGAAAACAGGACTAGTTCCCAGGGAAATCTCAAACCAGAGAAGTGGTAGCTGTCAACATCCAAGGCTGAGCATGCAACACATCTGGGTAATCCCAGTCCAAGATAGATCACTGTTGAGATACTGGTCATGTTCTTGTGAGCAACCAGTCAAATGCCAGGCCAGTGATCACTGGAGTGAGAGTTCCAGGGAGAATATGCGAATCTGACTTCAGTGCACCCAGTCCACAGCTTTTTTCATCTTGACAGGGACTGATACCCCTACTTGCTTGCCAATATCTAAAAACAGAGGAGAAAGCATCCATCATTCCGTAACTGTGGTGAACTCAGAGTAGGAGAGATCACTCTGAGCTCACACTGATATGGAGTTGAAGGAAAACTGAGTGCTGTGCAACCAAGCAAGCTGGCAGTGCTGGGCCTTTAATGAGCTTCCTCAAGTCAAAGCGATAGACATCTGCTGTTACTGAAATTAGAAGGCCAAAGTATATATTACCACATACATTATCTCACACCAGGCATCTGCAGAGTCCAGCACTTCCTGAAGTACTGGCAGAATCACTGTGGACAAGAGACATATGCAGAATTTAAAGACAAGTCTGTACACAACACACACAGTCTTTGCACAGAGGTCATGTAAGTACAAACTCTAATGTAGACCCAATGGCTAGACAAGCTTGTTTACATGGCAGGACAGCTCATGAGATGATCAAAAAAAGATAATGATCTTGTAGAAGCAAACCCATAGTGCTAAAGAAATCTGAATTGCTCTTACCACCACCAAACACAGATAAAAATTTCTGCATGCAGCACTAAAGAGCTTGGAGCATTCAACAAATGAAGCATCACCATAAACACTTTACTGGGGATACAGGGTCCTGTGCAGCCTGCTCTGGGTGACCCTGCTTCGGCAGCAGGGTTGGACTAGATGACCCACAGAGGTCCCTTCCAACCCCTACCATTCTGTGATTCTGTGATCCCTCCTGACAAAGTACTCCCTGTTTTCTCCTAAAATCTCTGTGAGGTCTTTGGTGTCATGTAGGAGCAAAACAGCAGGATCCCAAAACAAAGTAGACCTGCATCTAAAAAAGTATAAACACATCTCAGACAAGAGACCTACAAACAGTGGAAAGGAATCTTGTCACAAGTCAGTCACCCCCTCCAGTACTTCACTTGGTGAACAGATGACATTATTCATTTTACAGATATAGTTATAACAGACTTCCAAAAAGAGAAATATTTAGATTTTGTTCTTTCCATCAACAAAATCTCAAAGCATTCTAGAAAATAAGTATTTTCTAATTTGTATAACAGGAATAGCAGCTGTTTGTTTCTTTGTAAAGTTACTGGTGGCCCACAGCCTGAATTGCTTTCTGTGTTTCCAAAATAATTGCCCCTCTCAAAAAAGCCTTAGAGCATAGGAGTCTCATCTACTCTTTGATGCAGCTCCAACTCCTCTGTTCCAGGAGAGCTGTTCCATACCGCTGCAACTAAGTATATGCTACCTGATTTTTCCAAAACACAACATTCCACTCATTTAAGACAATTTCTTTTGGACATTACAGTTTGAGGTAACAGGAAAAGTGCATACATCATTAGCTGCATGTTCCTTGTCACCACACTTTCTTTTAAGCAAAAATGACCTATATACATATCATTAGCAACAAATACTCCAAGAACTTTTAGGTTCATTTAAAAAATGAAACCCCTCTGTGGGAGGAGGGGAGAAAAACAGGCTGCCCAGGGAGGCTGTGGAGTCTCCTTCTCTGGAGATATTCAAGACCCGCCTGGACAAGGTCCTGTGCAGCCTGCTGTGGGTGACCCTGCTTCAGCAGG
>Ga0065711_1007391_pt1 | contig 24204 bp, 10 predicted proteins | sample Hoacrofraction12_FD_59098 | JGI IMG/M metagenome (GOLD analysis project Ga0065711, IMG submission 59098) | Hoatzin crop microbial communities from Cojedes, Venezuela - Epithelial fraction 12 v2 (version 2) | ecosystem: Host-associated > Birds > Digestive system > Esophagus > Crop | place... | reverse complement strand
TATGTATATATATGTATACACACACACACACACAATTTGGATGCAATCCTCATGTATTCCCCTCATTCCTCTCTGCACTATGTTAATCTGAGTGAAAGTTCTCAGCTATAAATTTATTTTCTGGAGGCTTCAAAAGTGCCTGCATGAAGACTATAAAAAGTCTGGTACTAAAAGCATGAAGTTATCTGATGAAAAAAAAAAGGATGTCGCATTTTAAGTTTGTTTTATTACTGTAAGTTTTTGTATGTTTGATCTTTTACACTGTCATCAAATTGTAAGTGCTCAGAAAGCCGTAATCTTTTATTTTATGAAAAACAGTACGGTAACATCAACACATTCAAGGTGTTCTTGTTAATCAAAATAAATGTCCTAATACTTCATTCATGAACTGCATTTAGAAAACAACTAATTCAGTAACTAAATACTAAATGTGTTTAAACTACACTTAAAATATTTTTCTTCTAAAGCTGTTTCCTTCTACTGTTTCAAAAAATCTCTTCTGATCATAACTTCAACTATTTTTTTATTTAAATTGGTATTTAAAGGCAGATAGTAATAAATCAGCAATAACAGAAAATAAAAAATTCATCAAGGTTAAAGATGTATTGCATATGCATCATTAGCCTATGACACTACAGAGAGTTTTCTTAATTCACAGATGGCCAAATTTATTACATGTATCATAAACCAAGCAAAAGGTTAAATCTTCCATAAAGACTTCTGCAAATAGGATGAAAGACAATTACAAAACATATACACTGGGAACGAACATAACAAATACACTTTTTTTTAAACTGCAGCTGTAAGTCATTTTAGAGAAATTAATTTAGTACAAAAAAAATGTAGTTACATCTAAAAAGCCAAGCTTGGAGGACGGGATAATTCAGGTTAACTCTCTCCTTTATCTCCCTTTTGTCCACAACAACTCAAAGCAACAGTATGGCTACTTCGGGGACTGCTCAAAGACATGCAAAAAACCCCCAGACTTCCTTGCTGTCAGCATACTGAAGTTTTACTTCCTCAGGTGCTATATAGTGCCCCATCATGCTAGTTACATCACATGAAATCTCTTTCCTTCTCCCTACTTAGGAAAAGCTGGAAAAAAAAGAGCAAAGGCCTATTCAGAATCCACTCCTATTCCACAAGCGTGGTCTTTTACACCCACCCAAGCTCCAAGCAGCCGGTGTTTGTACAGTGGCAGCAACAGATTATGGCATTTAAATGTCAAGTACAAATTCTTACCTTCATTAGTCATAAAGTACCTTTTCTGTTATAAATCTTTAGAGTTCCCACCCAACCTGCTATACTGGAATACTGAAGGAAGATTTAGTCACTGTGAAGGTGGAATACAGAGCAGTGCAAGCAGCACGCCCAGGCCCCAGTGGATGGAGCAGCACCAGTAGCTTGGTGAACATCTTTAACTGGGCTGGGACTGCCAGTCATGGCAACAGGTAGCTTGTGCTCACTACACAGTCTGCGTTCGCATCTTCTTTCATTTCACAATATTAATTAGGTTTTATTTCTTTACTGGCCTTTAGACCAAGTGGTTTTTGACTTGAGAACCAGAATAATGGAAATCCTGGGTAAATATACTTTTTTAAGTTGCAACAATCCTTGTCGCTGTTAGTAAGGAAAGCAGGTTAAGATCTTTTGGTTAGAAATTACAAAACAAAGGCTTCAAAAATATTCCAGGGCCCATAATTTTGCTTGTGGCAATTATTTAACATAATAATAAAACTGGAAGTAGATCATGGAAGACAAAATCCATCATGGAGAATAAAAGCAACACTAACCTTGGCTCACTGTGGCTCAGAGTAAGCACATTTCACTTCTACAAGAGCATAAAAAAATTAAAAAAACCCTGCATGACTAAACATCAGAGAACAGTAAGAATGATCAAACATATGAAATAGTTCTCGTATAAGCAATCATATAGACTACGACTTTTCAACCAGAAAGAAGAGATGACTATGGTGAGTGGAGGACTGAAGTCTGTAAAACCATAGAGACAATGAAGAATGAAGGTCTGGTTTCCCTCCCCAGAGCAGAATTGATGTGCATCAAATGAAATTAGCATCCAGCAGGTTCAAAATAAAACAAAAAATGACAGATTCTACACCAGGAAGTAAACTGTGAAATTCTTCTGTGATGTTGTAGGTGTTACAAGAGTCCATGTCAGTTCAAAGAGCTTTTGACAAATTCATGGAAGACGGATTCATCGCAGGCTATTAAACCCAAAATTTCCCCATAAAACTTTCTCCTGAGAACATCTTTAAGCCACAAGCCACTGCACACTGACAGGTACTTGAGGGAGTTACAGCTATATATTTATCCTGTTCTTAACAGCAGATAGCTAGGAAAGAGTATAAATCACTGCAGGAGATAAGATACACTAGGCTATACATACCTTAGCTTTGATCCAACTGTTAGAAATTAATTATAAAGATTGATTATAGAATCGAATAAAATCATAGAACTAGAACGTAGATTCAGCTGTGTAAACACAGCTGTGTTAAGAAACCATACAATGTGTATGCATGCAATTGGGATAGAAATTAATTGTATGGATTGTATCAAACAGAATTCACAAAAGAAGTCGAGATGACCCTGAAACCAAGCAAAGCCTGAAACCAGTGAGGGAGAATTCTACGAAGACAGAAGAATAGAAAGAACTTAATAAATGATGTACTGAAAGGAACGGAACAGTTGCTTAGAAACTTATGAAGATTCTAAACTTGATGTAATTGGTTTAATAAGTGTATATAAACTGGTCTAGCGAGTTAAGCTTTGCCACTCACTGAGGCAATGGCCCAACTCTGAGTTGTGAATAAAGCAAAACCCAGTGTAACCCACTTGTGTGAGGATAAAATTTTTAACACCAACACCCAGCCATTCTCACAGTGGCTCCTCTTCTGTCCCTACCAGACAAGGTCTCCACCTATTATTTCTATACACTTCACATATTACTACTCAATGTTCTGTACGAGAAGTGAATCAAATGTGCTACATCCAAAGTATGCCAGTATTCCAACTATCCATCTATACACCGTGGAGATAGCCTAAATCTATTCTGCTGAGCAATGGGCTTTTTGCATTTAAATCACTTGATTTACAGAAAGTTTTCAAAGGAAGACGTTCTTATCAGAGGGGGAAAAAACATCCTAACAGATGAATTTTCCAGACCAGGGCAGATTTACCAAGGTTCAAAGGGCTGCTTTCAGTAGGCACAATTTCCCACCTGCTGCACCTTCTGCGAAAGCGATGCTATTTCCCCACCCTAGCATTTTATGAAGTCATGACCTTAATTTGAGGTTTAAAGCCTCTTCTACAAAATATATCCACATAGTTCCCTAAAAAGGAAAGATGAGACATGGCCAGAGAAGTAATAAGTTTAGCAAGTATATGATATACAAAATATTCTGCACTCACATATATGTTTCCATTTAATTAGCTCCTCTACAGGTTTTCTATCACTAGCAAAAATGATGTCCCTATTTTTAAAGCTGGAACACGTTTATAGCTAAGTGGGTGAAAGTTCTTACCTGAATAGTAGTCCCTTGGCCTGGCAGGGTCAGTGAATGAAGACATACCACCTAAATACAAGAATAATACATGTACTATTAGAATAAAATAATCACGTTGTGTTTCTTTATAAAATACAGAATGAAATTTAAAGTATTTTTCTTTCAGAGTTTGTTTCATAAGATACAACTATGAAACAATGGGTATCTATGATTTTTTTTTTGGGGCAGTGAGAGAACATAGTATTGGTAAGCTTGTATGTTGTTCTAGATTTTATAATAGTGTGATGTGTTTAAGAAACATACCCATATAGACTAGAGAAATAGAGACCAACCTAACAAATTTTCTCCAGGTCATATAATGAATAATTCCTGCATTGAGATTGTACATTGACAAAAATGGGTTAAAGCACAGAAAACCGAGGACTGGAATAACACTGCACTGCTTCTGCTCTGCTTCACAGAAGAAAAGATGACTTGTGTACTGGAACACTCCTTCCTCCAAGTCTTAGTCATACAGCAACTTTCACAGCAGTGGGATCTCCATAGCATGTTTCACCAACAGTACCATGGGTTTTATCACAGAATTCAAGAATAATTCCGTTTGGAAGGGATGAGGTCCCTAGCCCAATTCCCACCCAGAGGAGGGTTAGCTATGAAATCAGATTAGATTACTCAGTCAGGGCTTCATCTTGTCAAGTCTTGAAAACATCCAAGGATGGAGACTGCAGAATCTCCCTAGGCAGCGTGATCTGATGCTTGACTGTCATAGAATCACTAAGGTTGGAAAAGACCTCTAAGATCATCAAGTCCAGCCATCAACCCAACACCACCATGCCTACTAAACCATGTCCCAAAGTGCCACATCTACACGTTTTTTGAACACCTCCAGGGATGGTGACTCCACCACTGCCCTGGGCAGCCTGTTCCAATGTCTGACCACTCTTCCAGTAGAGAAATTTTTCCTAATATCCAATCTAAACCTCCCCTGATGCAACTTGAGGCCATTGCCTCTCGTCCTATCACTAGTTACCTGGGAGGAGAGACCAACACCTGCCTCACTACAACCTCCTTGCAGGTAGTTGTAGAGTGGTAAGGTCTCCCCTCAGCCTCCTCTTCTCCAGACTAAGCAATCCCAGTTCCCTCAGTCGCTCCCCATAAATCTTGTTCTCCAGACCCTTCACCAGCCTCGTTACCCTTCTCTGGACACGCTCCAGCACCTCAATGTTCTTGTAGTGAGGGGACCAAAACCAAACACAGTACTCAAGGTGTGGCCTCACCAGTGCTGAGTACAGGGGCACGACCACCTCCCTACTCCTGCTGGCCACACTATTCCTGACACAAGATAGGATGCTGTTGGCCTTCTTGGCCACCTGGGCACACTACTGGCTCACGTTCAGCTGGCTGTCAACCAGCACCTCAAGGTCCTTTTCTGTCAGGCAGCTTTTCCAGCCACTCCTCCCCAAACCTGTAGCATTGCATGGGGTTCTTGTGACTGAAATGCAAGACTTGTCCTTGTTGAACCTCATACAGTTGAGCTCGGCCCACTGATCCAGTCTGTCCAGATCCCTCTGCAGAGCCTTTGTACCCTCAAGCAGATCGACACTCACACCCAGCTTGGTGTCATCCGCAGACTTATAGATGGAGCACTCAATCCCCTCATCCAGATCATTGATAAAAATATTAAACAAGACCAGTCACAAAATTGAACCCTGGGGAACACCACTCGTGACCGGCCGCCAACTGGATATAACTCCATTTACCACAACTCTCTGCGCTCAGACATCCAGCCAGCTTTTTACCCAGCAAAGAGTACACCTATCTAAGCCATGAGCTGCCAGCCTCTCTAGGAGAATGCTGTGGGGAACAGTGTCAAAGGCCTTACTAAAGTCCAAGTAGATAACACGCACAGCCTTTCCCTTATCCACTAGGTGCGTCACCTGGTCACAGAAGATGATCAGGTTGGTGAAGCAGGACCTGCCTTTCATGAACCCATGCTGGCTGGGCCTGATCCCCTGGTTGTCCTTCACGTGCCCGGTGAACACACTCAGGATGAATTGCTCCATAATCTTCCCTGGCACCAAGGTCAAGCTGACAGGACTGTAGTTCCTGGGATTCTCCTTCCGGCCCTTCTTGTAGATGGGCATCACATTGGCAAGCCTCCAGTAGACTGGGACCTCCTCTGTTAGCCAGGACTGCTGACAGATGATGGAGAGTGCCTTGGCTTGCTCCTCTGCCAGCTCCCTCAGTACTCTTGGGTGGATCCCATCCAGCCCCATAGACTTGTGAGTGTCCAGATGGCGTAGCTGGTCATTAGCTGCTTCCTCTTGGATTATGGGAGGTTTATTCTTCTCTCCATCCCTGTCATCCATCACAGAGGGCTGAGTACCCTGGGAATAACCGGTCTGACTATTAAAGACTGAGGCAAAGAAGGCATTAAGTACCTCAGCGTTTTCCTCATCCTCGGTGGCAATGTTCCCCCCCCCTGCACCCAATAAAGTATTCAGAGTCTCCTTGGATCTCTTTTTGTTGTTAATGCATTTGTGAAAACATTTTTTGTTAATCCTAATATTATGTCCTAATAGTCATCAGACAGCACCGCCGTGCCACAGAAACATGCAATATTAACATTTGACTAACATGACACTATGTCTGCTCACTCCAGTGGAGTAGGAAATCTGATGCATCAGTGTCTATTTTTCTACTTAAAACTGCTAAACATGTACGACTTACAGACTATATCACCAAACTGCAATAAAACCTCCTGTGAAAAGCATACACATCTGAACAAATGATTTCCCACTATACAAACACCACATCCATGGTCAACTTGATGGCACAGCCATGAATAAAGTACTCAACATAATAAGCAATCAGACATTAAACCCAGATATTCTGACAACCAACCCCAGCACAGCTGTTGTGACTGGGCTTAGGCTTCCAATTACAATACTGAAATTGATTGGAGTATTCATATAAAAATTTGCAGGGCTGTATAAAACAATTGTTAGACTAAAGATACCATCTTTTTTTTTTTTTTTTAAATAAGCACTACTATAATATGAAAAGCTGTAGTATTACATTGCTGGAAAGCTTCACAACTCCAGTAACAATTTCTCAAGCATCCCACAGCCTTTTTCAAACTGTACAGGCTTCCACTAGAGTGGACGCAAGTAGCAGAAATCAACATGGAAACATAATTGTGTCCTGGCATATTTTTATGGCTTCACCACGCTCGATCTTAAGTGACATTTTCATTGACATCTTATGTGAAATATTTTACTCTAAATAAATGTTTAAAAAGAAGGCTAAAAGGTGGTACTCTAAGCAAAAACATCAGAAAAACGTTTACTGGTTCTTACCATCCCTATTTAAGAAAAAAAGGATATTATTTTTCTTCTACACTCACTTTAATAACCAGCATATCTTTAATTGACTAAAAACATTCTGACTGGAATGGCTTGAATTTCTATACGCAAGACTCACCAAATTTTAAAAACAGAAGTGTCTCTTATGCAGACTTTACAAACTGAGCAAAATTATATACCTGCGCAGGCTTTCATGATCTTTTTCAGGGGTCCCATTGTATACATCAATCCAACAAGAATTCCTGCCAGATGTCCAGCAAAAGAAGTCCTACAAAAAAGGAAAATCATGCAAGTGATGGAAAGGAAGACTTTTTTTGTAGGGATCCAGAAGAGGGAGTACAGAATTTGTTGTAACAGAGAAAGTCCCGAGTGAGACCAAGCACAGGGAAATTACTTGCCCTCAAGAACGTAGTGCCAAGTTTTTTTTCGGAATAACTACCCTAAAATTGGTAGGTATAGACAGTTACACAAAAGTATCTAACAAATATCCTGAAGAAGCTGGAAATTAATTGAAGAGATCTTCTTAACTGCTTGTTTAAAGGACAGAATACAGTTTCCCTAAAAGCATTTAAAGTAAAGAATTACTGAGATAGGAAACTAGTTTTAATATATAAAAAAGTAATTCCACAGAATTATTGTGAAATCTCTAGGTAGGTTCTACCAAAACCATTTACAGTTTCAAGAGAAAGCATAGAGTACCTTCTACTGCAATATCAACACAGTCCCACAATTACTCTAAGATAAGCATGAAGGCAGATCTTTTGTAATCTTTGTAACACAGTGCCCTCAAAATTAAAAGAACAATGAGTGAAATGCAGAGATCCAAATTCTTCGCTATATATACCAACAATCTCTTTAAAAGAAAAGATCATTCCCTATTTACATTCAGAATGAAAAGGCTCTAGAGTCTTTTGAGAAATCATCAACATGGAAGCACGTCTACAGTAAATAATGAGATTTGCTCCAAATATTGCCATGACTATGGGGTGCTCTACAAATTCTTCAACCAATTTTAGCATTCAAAATCTTTTGAGCTTAATCAGCTTTAAGCATTATTTGTAAATTGTTCACCTCTTATGAAGTTAGAGAAGCCAATACACTTAACATTTAGATTTCATAGAATCATAGAATAGTTTGTGTTGGAAGGGACCTTTAAAGGCCATGTAGTCCAACCCCCCTGCAGTGAGCAGGGACACCTTCTCCTAGACCAGGTTGCTCAGAGCCCCGTCCAACCTGGCCTTGAACATTTCCAGGGACGGGGCATCTACCACCTCTCTGGGCAACCTGTGCCAATGTTTCACCACCCTCATTGTAAAAAAATTCTTCCTTATATCCAGTCTAAATCTACCCTCCCTGAGTTTAAAACTGTTACCCCTTATCCTATCACAACAGATGCTGCCAAAAAGTTTGTCCCCATCTTTCTTGTAAGCCCCCTTTAAGTACTGAAAGGCTGCAACAAGGTCTTTGATAAGAAAAGGTCTTTTGAAAGACCACAGCCTTCTCTTCTCCAGCCTGAAATACCCCAACTCTCTCAGCCTTTCCCTATAGCAGAGGTGTTCCAGCACTCTGCTCATTTTTGTGGCCACCTCTGGTCCCGTTCCAACAGGTCCATGTCTGTCCTGTGCCAAGGGCTCCAGAGCTGGGGACAGGACTCACAGTGGGGTCTACCCAGAGCGGAGCAGATGGGCAGAATCCCCTCCCTCGACCTGCTGGCCATGCTTCTCTTCATGCAGCCCAGGATATGGCTGGCCTTCTGGGCTGCGAGCACACATTGTTGGCTCATGTCCAGCTTCTCATCCATCAGTACCCCCAAGTCCTTCTTGGCAGGAGAGCTGTTCTCTATCCCCTCATCCCCCAGCCTGTATTGATACCGGGGGTTGCTCTGACCCAGGTGCAGGACCTTGCACTTGGCCTTGTTGAACATCATGAGGTTCACACAGGCCCATTTCTCGAGCTTGTCCAGGTCCCTTGGATGGCATCCCATCCCTCAGGCATGTTGACTGCACCACTCAGCTTTCTGCCATTTGCAAACCTGCTGAGCATGCAGCATTTTCTAGTATACGCAACTATAAATAACTCAGTCCACTGGGTTTATACTGGTTGTCCAAAGATTCAAGTAATATGAGCTTTTTGACTTCATAAAGCAGAAGTGTACCTGCTGTTTAATGTAAAAATAGATTTAACATTATGCTTTTTACATTGTGGTTAGAAATCTGAAAGAGTTACACAGATGATAGCATATGCACTCATGACAACACAACTTCCAGGCATCACTGGTAAAAGTACACATGAAAATGAATGTGTCGCTAGAGGGAGATAAAGATCAAATTTAAATTCATTCTTTTGCCACCTATTTAGCCACAAACTTGTATTCTGCTATGTAGAGCTGCAATTCTCTCCTGTAAGTAACCAGCATGCTTTTTTTAAGAGTAACACATAAATGCTGATATGAAAATGTATAGGTAAGAGGTAGTTAACAAAATAAAGTATCTATGAGGAACCAATTTTCCAGATTTCTTCTCGAACAGATTTTCCAAAATTGTGAAAAATACAGGCTTGACTTGAAAAATCTCTGTAAACATAAAACATTATATACCTTAAGATGCCTTACTCTAGAAGTCACCAACATGAGTGTGATTCACCTATATTCTTGTCAGTGTTTTAAACAAATTGTATGCTCACCTCGATTTATCTGAGCACAACACTGTTCCATAAACCCCAAAATCAAGGTCTTCACTTGCAATACAGTGAAGATGTATATTTACACAAAAACCTTCAACTTTAACAAGTATTTAGGGGGATAATTTCCACTTCATGTCTATTGAACAGGTTAGTGTACTAGAGGCCTAAACACTACTGACTTTAATTATAAATTATATTCAAGGAATAGCAACTTACAATGAAAACGTTGAAACAGGGTTTTCCAAACGAAAAATAATATCAGATACACTGTCACACATACGTACTATCACCGACATGCAGAAAATGAGTAGTCTGATAAATCAGATATCCTGTCATAAAATTAATTGAAGTATGATCAACAGTAACACCCTGCTACTTGCAATTACTTAGAAAAAGCAATTCTGTAGAGAGACAGCTTCCTTTACATCAACAAAATGCTTACTGTTACAGCCAAGTTAAGCAAACACCATTTCATTTTAGAACATATTATATTGTAATTTACTCAAATGATAACTTAATACCTTTTTTTGCTAATGCTTGGTATTATTTATAGTATGGAAAACACCTTTATAGATATTTTCCAAATGTAACAACTAAAACATATAGATAATATGCAACTCTGAAAAAAGTTTTATTTAGAAGTTTTTAACATTGTCAAAACAAATGAAAAAAATATATAACTGTGCAGCAAAATTCTGAAGTAGTTAACTTGTGTCTTTTCCCAGCTCTTTTGAGGATGTGTAAGGTTCCAGAAGACTCAGAGTATTTCTATACCTATTCTTCAGCAGAAAAGAAAAAAAAAAAAGAGAGAGATAGAGAAGGAGGAGGACTTCAGTCAGAGGACTACAGACTAAAAACTATCTTTTGTTCCCAGATAAAACCATTTGGTCAACAATTAATAATACACATAATTTGTCAACCAAGGTAAGAACACCAGAAACAGAAAACAAAATTCCTCCTTTGACAGGGTAACAAACCTCATGGAAAGGGAGAATTAGCAGATGTCATACATGCTGTAAGAACACAGCACTGTCTCACAGCATTCGTCCTAGAGAAGGCTTAAAAATTTTAAACTCTAAAACTACACTAAGCAGATCCGTAAGTGGTTGGTAAGCCTGTGACTTAATACTTATCGGTGATTCATTATCAAACTTAGGATATGAATCCAGGGGATTTCTGCAAAAGTCTACGCCAAATATTATTTAAAAATGACAACAAACTAAGAGAAGCTGTAAGGGTCACCGGAGATGGCATTACAATGTAAAGCAAACTTGACAAAATGAAGTAGTGGTNTGGAAAAAAAAACAATAGGGTGCAATTCAATAAAGACAAATACAGAGTTCTGAACGTACCACAGATGACCAACTATACAAACAGGCTAGAAGTGACTGGCTAGTAGGACACCTTCAGGACAGAACCTGGGGCAGACAGTGAATTCTACAATAAAGCACAGATCAACACATCACACCACTATAGAAAAGACAAGTATTTTACTGGAAATATGTAAACAGGAGCACTATCAGGAGTAAAACAAAGTAGCCTTCCATTCTGCTCAGCGGGGGCAAGACTGGGCTGGAGAACTGAACCTACTTTTTGCATCCTGCACAAAAAGAAAAGTAACAAAAAAACAACCCACAAAACAACTTCTGAGAAGACAGGGATGACAACCACTCAAGTCTATTGAAGAACTCTCTCAAAGATAAAGTAATCTTAAAAGATGGAAAAGATTGTCACAAATAGGAATGAATACACTCTCCACATTCTCTATCCATAGGGTAAGGAGTAATGGCCATAAGTCACAGCAAGAGATTTAAAAACATTTAAGTAGTAGAACAGGTTGCTTGGAGAAAGAGAGGGGTCTCCCCCAGATCGGGCAGAGGCCTCCCACACCCTCCTGGGTTCAGGGCCCATTCTTTTCCGTGCTCACCTCTGCTTCGAAAGGGAAAATGAGAGGGCTACTAAGACTCTGCAAAAAGCCGAGTTTATCATAGTGATGACCTTTAAAAGTGCATTAGACTAAACATTGCTAAGTATAAATTATATATATATACACACGTATATGTTTGTGTATAAACTTATACATGTTTGTCTTTCTCAGTTATCACTCAGAGCATTTATTCTGAGCTCAGACTCATTCAGATCCCCTATAATATTTCTGATTTTATAAAGGCTGGAATAATTCAATTTAAGTAAATTACATAAAATAACTGGTTTACACATGCAATTAATGTTCTTCTATCCACATGCCTTAGTCTAAAGTGGATACTCCTACTTCCAATGAACTTAAATATATCTGAACCATTAATCCTCAATAATACTTCAGTGTCAAGCTTCTTGACATTGTACTATATTTTACACTCAATTTTAATTTTCAGTAGATTGCTTTTTTAAATAATTTGCATAATGGATTTCTTGCCTATGAGGATGCCTGAGTTTTATCTGCAGACATTAAAAGCTAATGACAAAACTACAACTGTTTTTACAAGGCAGGATTACATGCAAAATTTAGAACTAAATGCCATGTATTTTGGCTGAAATTAATAAACAGCTTACAAAAATCACAAAATAAGCTGTGTGAAGAAGTCTTGTCCAAACACATATTACCAAGGCCCCTTTCACTTGTATTCTAAATTCCAATCTTCTTGTCAAATCCAGAAAACTGGGATTACTCCTATTTTCTGCTTTTTATATACAGTAAATAATCCTGGATATAATTAAAACCTCTTATATTATCAGCAATAAAGCAACCTCCATTACAAACAGATTCCAAAACACGCTTTTTACACTATTCATAAGAATAGCAAGGTCTTGATTGGAATGTATATTTTACTAGGTAAAAATTGACTGATACTTTTCAGTTAGACTAATGAAGAAACATTCTCCTGATTGCAACATGGTAAACTATTGACTTTTTTCCTGCTGGTTAATGAAGAAAAATTGGTAGATTTTTTTTTTCCACAGTACAATTTTCAGTTCCTGTAACACACACCGAACTTTGAATGGGAATAAAACCCGGGTTCTTGACTTTTTAAATTGCATGTTTTCTTCTCTAAATGTCAGTGAGCTTTATCAGTATTAACTAATGTTCTCCCTGGTACAAAGAAATTCAAATGATGTCTCATTTAAATTTTTTTGTTTGAAAATGCAGATATCCCCAGAGATCTTATTTATCTCAATCGTTCACTTCATACTAATGGTAATTATGCAATAGGTCTAAATACTGTTTCCTGAAGACATCTGCCATGGAGCTGATGTGCACATTACTTCAGAAAAATCTTCTAAACAGAACTAATTATACTTTTGCATTTGGCTGCTCAGCAAAGGCAGAACTATTTGGACTGCATTTGTTTTTCAGGTATGAGAGATTCTGACCCAATGTTTACAAGCCCCTCTTAGTTTTTACATTTATATTGTTCCAATATCCTTACAATCAATGCAAATCTATTCCTTGTCACTGTTGGTGAATGTGTCCTGAATCGTTTCAGTTCCGCGGTGTCAGTCACCCGACACAACAAATGAAAACAGTGCAAGAAATCTACACCTATCACTCAACTTCCACAACTTCTTCCCAACAGCAACCCCCAATGTCTGGTAGGGGTTATTATTTACGCATGTGATTCTACCACGGGAGAAAGCCACTTATTTAGCAAGTACATCTTTAGCTTAAGGCATTGCTGCAGTCTTTTGCGAAAAGATCTTATATTCCATGCATCCCCTGTTCCAATGCTAGGAAGCACGCACTCACTGAACAAGCAAACTAAGAAACAGTATCAAAGCAAAGTACTAGAAGAATCTAGACCAACCTTATTTTTGAAAAACAATGAATTTTTTGAGACCATGGGAATCAAATCCATGTATTTATAGTTTATTTCTAAATTAACACAAGCACAGAGTCACTTGCACATATATATATACCCTTTGCTACTGAATTTAGTATTGCTTAGAAAGTAGGCCACACAGTCGATCTACCAGCGATAAACAACCTACCTGAATGCAAATTAAACCAAATTAAATGACTGCATAAGTAAAAGTGGACTTGTTTCACACAGCCCTATACAGGAAAATGCCATTGCTTCTTTAAATAGAAATGAGAAACTTGTTAGCAATTTTGTAACTTGTTGGGAAAACAGTATAGGAAAGTAAAAGCCAAGTTTGACAAAACAATAAAAGGCTACAAAATGGTTCTCATCATGTAATGCCATTCCTGTCAAACCTGGGCTTTGTTTTAGTTGGTTGGTTGTTCTTAGCCCTTTTGCTCCTGAGTGACAGTTCTCAATGAACAGAATAATAAACAGTTCAACAGTAAATCTGTCTGATAAACAGTGATGACTCAGTGATATTCCTAAGCATTAAACAAGTGATAAATTAAAAAAAGCAGATGAAATAGGAAAATAGATACATACAATAGATCTCATGAGGTTAAGTTTCCTAGAGCTATGCAAAATATTTGTATTCACACCAGACATTGTACCAGAGTTGAGACTGAGGAAGGTACAAGGCAAAATAATCAAGATTTAAAACCAGATTTGTCAAAAGATGTTCTCATATTTTCAAATATATATATAAATCATTTTTGTGGGATTGTTTGATTGGGTTTGGGATTTTTTTTGTTTTGTTGTTCAGGGTTTTGTTTTCTTTTTTTTTTTTATTAAAAGCTCAGCACTCCTCTAACGTTTACCATTTTTGATGATGATCTGCTTTGAGATTTTAATTTCCCATAGATTCTTGAGCTGAGGTGAAATGAAGCAACAACTAATTTTCATTGTTGATCCATTATACATTACAACTGTATAACATTTTCAGTTGTCAGTTATGAATGCTTATGACAATGATCTGCATCTCTATTGCCCAATGTAGATCTGTTGCTGTGCTCTCGTTCTTGCGTAAGATAGTTCTCAGTTTGCAAAGGCTTCTCTTTTTTTAAGAACTCCAATAAGCATCTTAAGTTGCCAAAAAAAGGTCAATTCAATGGACTCAGATCAACACTTATCAATATTATTTATTTAGAAAAAGTTATGAAGAGAAACCTGGAAACAAGGCTAGAACTAATTTAGAAAATAGAAAAAACTCAAAGTACGAAGAATTTTACACTTCATGAATTGCATCATCCACATATCTGGAAAACTTCATCAGACACCTGAAAGTCAGTAACTATAAATCCTACCAAAACACAGGTCAAAAGGAGGCCTAGAGAAATGCCTAAGTCAGTTTTCAGAGATGCAGCGAGTTACAGAAACGTCATATGTCTTTGAGATTCTCTGAACTCCAAAATAGCAAGTCTCACTATCTCCGGCAAACTGCAAAAAGAGCAATTCTGGATAGTCATAATATCAAACCTCAACTCCTCTGAATGCTGAAAAAATGACATCCTCTACTCTTCTCCATTCATAGCTTTTCCCTCTCCCATTATTTTCATCCTTTGTTACTCTTAACTTGCTGAAAAAGAAGTTTGAAAAAACCGGTAACATCCAGCTTCCAATCCCAAAGTGTTGCCTTTGTCAATCTGATAAATTTGAGTTCGTTCAGAAACAACCTGAAAGATAAGCTTTTCCTTTCATAGTGAGTATAGGTAAAGCATCTTCATGAAAGAGGGGTAGATGACTTCAGATACCACATGCCCAATTCCGGAAGAGGCACAGAGATTAAACGTAAGATAACTTTTCACATGCCTGTTCTTCCATCAAAGAAATAAACTCAAGGATTGCTGTAAAAAGCCTACATCTCAACATCCTTACTTTATGGAAAGTGAAGATTAGAAGGACACTACATTTATTTCAAAGTTTCCCCATAACAGAAACATTAATGAGAAAGAAAAGAATTTTAAAATGCCAGTAAAACCCTAAACCTTCTCGCAGGACACAAATAAAATTTCCCATAGCCTCAATATTATTTTTGAATCTTTCATTGGTTATGGATTCTCAGGTGATCCTGATATAACAAGCCACTAAGGCAGGCCAAATTTATTGCATGCCTTTGACTGGACAGAATTCTGCCCCAATTACTAACCTCTTATCTATTCAACACTGAATTACGCAACCTGATCTATAAAGGGACACCATTTAACCAGACACTTCAAATACTACAACATGCCCTGAGAAGGCAGGTGAGCATCTAAGAGCAATGCTCTGAGAGATACAATTGTTATTGTTCATTTCAAGGCAGACAGCAGTTATTAATTAAACATGTTGTGCTCTGGGACATGAATTTCTGGAAATTACTACTTGTTTTCTATGGCCCCCATTATCATTTAAGTGCTGTGAAATTGTCCTGTAAGGACTGCATGTAACAATGTAGAGGTTCTTTAGACCAGGCAGCAATCTAAGCTCCCATGAAATTACGGAAAGGTTTTTGACATTATTTCTGAAGCTTCTATACACTTTCTACCCCAAAGACATTTCTGCAGTAAAGCAACTAAAAAAACAGAGCACCCAGCCACTAAATTTGCATTCTTCCTCTACCAGATACAGTATGATATGCTCATGGTTTTACTTCAGACATAACGTTCTTTCATTACTCTTTAATAATAAACAGACACAAACATATCACCAAATAAAAAACACGTTAAGCTAACACGACAGCTTATATTTTTTAGAAGACTGTTTTTAATGCACTAAAAACTTTGGGTTTATACCTGTAGTAATACCATACAAGTGACCTCTCATCTCACACTTGGAACAGAGCACTCTAGTTCTGTCTTTTAACCTAGGACTCATTGCTGCAGTCAATCAGGCAGTAAGTCGTAAAGCAATAAAACCACTGTTTAAAATCAGTAATATCTGAATTCTCATTTTGGTCTAGGAAATGTTTTATCTGCTATATCATAATATCTGATGAGGAGTATGTCAGCATTGCTCCCCACCCCCCCCTTTTATTTTTTTAAATCTTTCTGAAAAGTGGGAAATTTTATATAAACTGTGATTTGATCATTTGTAAGTCTGGTGTCTGTACTTCGCATACATTCTCCAATATGACTGACAGTTGTAAAATATTATACAAGAAAATTACTGATTTGCAACTAGAACTCCAGAAATCAACTGCCGAAGAAGACAAAGGCACTGTTCTCACAGACATAGGGGCAGATGAACTGTGCAGGCAGAACTAAGCACACAGGAAAACTGAGGCAGGCGATCAGCAAGACTGCAGTACAGTAAAACTGCAAAAAATTTGCAGAATACTGGATGACAGCTTTATCATAAATTAGAGGAGTGACTACAACACATGGACAGAAGGGACTAGGACAGAAATAGCAAGCAAACAGTGGAATGCTGTTTTGCTAATGAAGCCCTTGGTGCTATGGCATATGAGTTTCATTACTTTGCTGAAAACGCAAGTCCCTCTTCCTTGTCCATCAACTTTTATTATCTTTCCCCAAATACTTAGTAATACCTTCTTGACGCAGTATTTCAGTATTGTATTTTGAAATGGGGTCAAAACACAGGGTGTTAGGGAAAAAAGCAGACTATAGCCCAAACACTCAGTTGTAGCCCTAACACTCCATTTGGATACCAGCTACATGTACTTCAGAATACATTTCAAACTACATCAGATAGCTCAAATCTCTTCTCCTAACCTTGAAACACTTGACGCACTTACCCTGGGGAGATCAAATGAATAGCCACCAGCTCGACCCAACAAGCATATTTACTGGATATCTGCAATCCAAGCACACTGCTGATTCTTCCTGGATTGTAATGGTTGTTAAGAACTTTCAAAGCAAACAAGACTCCTGCAAACAAGAAGAAAACACATAAAGAGAGAAGTACTTGTGCTTGAATAATAAAGACATGCAAACAACTACTGAAATTGAAGTACCATGCAGTTTCACAGCACCATGAAGCATACTGTTGCATGCCAGAACAACAGTTCTAAGCAGTTTTTCCCCAGTGATACTTTTTAGTGACTTAAAAAAAAAAGGATAAAAATTACATATTTGTATAACAGCCAGTTCTAAGTTGTTTTTTAATATGCCTATTCACTGCAGCTATTCAAGTAATCAAAACAATACACACAATTTTAAAATGGGAGTTCTAGTTGAAATAACTGATAAAATTATTGAACTCAAAGGAACGTTCCATGAGTTGAGAAAAGCCATTACTGAAAACAAGACAAATAGATGCATGTGAAGCTCAACAGTAGGCTCAAATTGTGAATTAATGGAAAATCATCTTACATATACTCCAGAATCACTGGTTTCTGAAAAAAAAGTAGATGAATCACCCTCAATTACAATAAATAATCATTCATTTCTAACTGACTGCAACTGTTTCATCATGCAAGCAAGAAACAGTATGACAGAATGAATTCACATAATTTACTGGAACTTTCAAAATGTTTTTGAAAAAGTTCCTCTCAAGAGAAAGCTCATACAGTTGTTTGAAAAAAAATCAACACTAAGATTTGACATGGGAAAGACAGAGTTGAACATCAATACAGATAACTAATATAACAGATACAACAGATACTAAACAAAAACATGAAAAGCATTTCCCTCCCCTTCTAACACCACAGAAAACAAGGGACAGCAAAATTCCTTAATCTATCCAGTGATGTAAATATTGTTACTCTAGGATCAAATATAAACTGGAATGCTGAAAAAAATGGACTCGTTCAGAAACTGTAAGTTTACTAAAGGACAGAAATATCTGATAGCAGCAGCATAGTTTACGAGCCATCTCCATCCAGTCCACCCTTGGCACACCAGAACCCTGTCTGTACAGCTCCAATTTTTAAATTTTTTTGGTTTTTTTGTTTGTTTGTTTTTTAAGGTTTAAGTGTCCGTTGGAACTGCCTGACCTGGTGTACAGTCAGGTTCCATCCAGTGCGACAAAAGGCAGGTCTGTTTCAGCCACTTAAAATAATTAAAAAAGAAATCCAGGCATTCTAAAACTCTTAAAATCTGGCCAACCATAAGGCCAACCATATCCTGGGCTGCACCAAGAGAATCGTGGCCACCAGGTCGAGGGAGAGGATTCTGCCCATCTGCTCTGGCGAGACCTCACCTGGAGTCCTGTGTCCAGGTCTGGAGCCCTCAGCACAGGACAGACATGGACCTGTTGGAACGGGGCCAGAGGAGGCCACAAAAATGATCAGAGTGCTGGAACACCTCTCCTGTGAGGAAAGGCTGAGAGAGTTTGGGCTGTTCAGCCTGGAGAAGAGAAGGCTGCAGGGAGACCTTACTGCAGCCTTCTAGTACATAAAGTGGGCTATAGGAAAGATGGAGAAAATCTTTTTAGCAAGGCCTGTTGTGACAGGGCAAGGAGTAATGGTTTTAAAATAAGGGAAGGTAGACTTAGACTGGATATAAGGAAGCAATTTTTTTACAATGAGGGTGGTGAAACATTGACACAGGTTGCCCAGCAAGGCAGTGAAGGCCCCATCCCTGGAAAAATTCAAGGCCATGTTGGACAGGGCTCTGAGCAACCTGATCCAGTTGAAGATGTCCCTGCTCACTGCAGGGGGCTTGGACTAGATGACTTCTAATGGTCCCTTCCAACCCAAAGCATTCTATGATTCTATGCTGAAGATCCTGGTAAGAATGTTGAAGGTTTAGAAAGATCAACTATGGATACTAACTCTATCAGAGCTACTTTAATTTGCTGCCCAAATAATGGTGAAATGCACATTGGCTGAAGTCCCACATTTCCCAGCTCAGAATACTCAAAAGATGCTGCAGAAGGTAAATCACATCAGAACAGGCTGCAATACTTGATACTAGATCTGAACTATCCATCTTGCAAAACATGTAAATTAAAATCCAATTAGGTAATACCTAAATTGACAAAAAGCTTGACTTTTTGTCGTCTGCACAAATGGCTTAGTACATTAGATGCTTAGTCCCCATCTTTTTAGTTCACTAAAATATCTAAAAATATATGCTCCAGCCAATATTGCAGTATGGCTGACATGAGTCTCTTGCAAGGAGTGAGACGGGGACCCCACCAGCCCATCACCAACACTCGCCTGGCCTGCCAGCACCACTGTTGTTCAGCAACTTGGTCTCTTTTGCTGTAAAGCATGGGAAGCCACAAAGCTGCATCCCCTGGATATTTATATCACTAAATCTAACTTCCCTTCTGTTTATTTGAGGAAATGGATGCATATGTTGCTATCTGGCTAAGTGAGAAGCTGGAGACTAATCTGGTGAAAAAAAAAAAGAAATCTTAGTGATATCTCAACACTACCCAATTATATGGTAGCATTACATTCCCAGTTACGTAGCATAAACACGTTTCATCACAAATTCTTGAAATATTCACCCTTCTCATTCCTAGTGAGAACAAAGTTGATAACTCAGCTGTTTTAAAGCATGGACCAATATGAACATTTAGTAAAAACCTCACATGGATGGTGCGTTACCTAAGTGAATACCCGAAAGGGATACTTCCTCACAAATTCTAGGTCTCAACTTCTCATCCTATACTCTAGGATGATACTAGAAAAGACATTCAGAAAGCAGCTTGATGGCAGCACCTCTCAGTTGTTCACAGAGAATAATATTACAGAGTATATTTCTGCCCCCAAATCACCCAGCAATAGCTGGAGTACCATATAAAAGCTAACCGCACAAAGCCCAGCTGAGACTGGACTGGGTACACATATTTCAGCCATTTTGCCACCAATGATAAATGTTCAGTGGGGTTCTGCAGCCACTGTCTGGGGCAGGAAGAGGATAACTTCACTGACATAACCACCACATACATGCATATGGATGTACACCTATATTTTCTCCATTCAACAAATATTGCTATGTAGTGCCTATATATATACTAATTTTACACATATAAATTGGACTATGTGCCTTACCTGAAAAACCTACAGCACAATTCATTTCATACGAAGGATCATCCAGAATTTTGACAAGCATGAATTCCAGCACCATATAAACAACTCCACTCAGCACTGAAAATACTGCAATTATGTATGCAAACCATATGCTCTTAAGCTTTTTTTCCAGCATTATCCCCTTCCACAGCATGGACATCATGTTATAATATAAATGCCAGTCATCTGCATGGTGGACAGGAGAAAGCAGCAAGCGCTGCCAGTTCTTTCTGTAGAAGCCTTCATTTACACTGATACACACTTCAGACAGTGGCCTCACAGGATTCAGAAAGAGCAAAATATTCAGTGCAAGTACCCCAAGGGTAACACAAGGAATGTTCTGGAGCCCAACTTGAGAAATCTGATAAAGCAGCAAAAGCAGTCCAGCACTGACTCTTCCCTGCCTTCGCTGCATTATTACTTCTTATTCAAAGAAATGTGAAGATTCCGGTTTCTAGTCTTTTGTTTGAATTCAAAACCATACAAGTTTCGGAAATTCTGAAAGAAAAAAAGATAACTGCATTATTATACATATACCATGGTGTTTTCAAGCTCATCATGGCTTTTTTTTTTTTTAAACACAGCAAATTCTTTGAGCTAATTGGCAGAGACCTCTTTTTAAAATCGGAACAAAAATTCAAATGAGAAAAAAAAAAATCACAATTTTTAAACTGGTACAAGACAAGTAAAACAGATTTCTACAGATAATTCAGATAAGCATCGTGAAAAAAAGGAATCTGCAGCCTCTCTTTCACGTCCCTGAACAGGCTTTACTTAATCTATAAAATTACTGGGTGTTCTCATTAATATGCTCATTCACTCACAATTATTAAAATCTCAGGAAGGAAACCAGTTAAAACTTCTTCTCTAGAGTCTCAGTTTTCAGGCTTCCCACCTTTGCTTTTAATTTTTTTCATGACCTTTTTCTAACTTTTACTAATACTCAATACAAGCTAAGAATGGAAATTAAAAGTTACAATTTCAAAAAGTAACAGAGATACAGCTAAGTACTCCCAAATGTAAGCTTTGAAAATTGTTATGCTTTCCTAGCGACTAGAACTCAAAGTTTAGTTTCAAAGCATGCGATGAAGGAAAAAAACTGTAGGAGGAAAGCATATACAAGAACAGCATATAAAATTTACAGACAGTTACAACTAAATATTCATCTCTGTCCTATTTATGCCAGATAAAATGGAGGATTAAAAAGGGCTATAAAAGTTCTAGATGTAGCTAGAAACAGGGTTACCATGACAGGAACTGAGAAAGGGCATCAAGCTAACCTGTGCAAACCGATAGAGAGGAGGGAGGAAGCTGCATTGAATAACACATGGAACCACCTGCAGAAGACAGGAAGAGACACTGAATTTCAGGTTGCTTCTGAGGGCCACCTGAACATGGCCAGTACTATTTTTAGTTCTCAAAACTCTCCAAGGTGGCACAACAATAGAGTGGCCACTCTTCTCTACCTCTAGGATGCCAGTTCTTTGCCAAACTGTTGAAGATACTCAATGCACTATTTCACACATAAGTATGAACTATGCAGAGCCAGCTATACACACTTACTCTTTAAAACTTCACCACCAGGCTTCAGATGAAACTTACTGAAATATCTAGATATATACAAAATCCTCATCTCAACACCCCATTCACCTCCTTTCCCTTTATATATAAAACAGTTAAGTTGCCAATGTACTAATTGTATAACTCTACACTGGTGCCTTTAAAAACGAGTTTCTGATCCTCACAATTTAACTACAGAGACCACAGCTGTGGTCCCTACAAACTTCAACTGACCTAAGACCTCTTAAAGTGTAAACTGACTGTTGCAGATGATAGTTAACATTGTCAACCTTTGACTTTTTAATGTCAATGTCACAAATAAATTACTTAGCTAATCAAAAGTTTAATCAATGTCATTCTGTTTCTACACTACATGCTCTGACACCAGGTATACCAACAGCCCCAAACTGTTCTTATATGCATCTGCCCAAACGTCTGACTTTTCTTGTACCACTGACACAGCTAAATTTTATCCTACCACAAAACAGTTGACATAGAAACCGTTAGAATTTAATAGTCAACATCATTTAAACCCAAGTTATGTGGAAAACCTGAAATCTTGCCATACCACGTTGTTCAAAATGCCAAATACTACAGGCTTACTTTTTACAGTTCCCCCCTGCTTCTGATACTCTTTAACTCCCCTTTAAATACTTTTAACGTACAAGAAACCCTCATACAGCACATATCTGTACAATAATCATGTAACACCACTAGGAGTGGTTTACACCATGATTACAGTAGTGCCATATAGTATAAATCATTCCTATTATTGAGAGCAATGAAAAATGCCAGCCAAGACACACTATGCATTTGACTATAAAGGAAAAAAGGTATAAGAAAAAACAGTAGTTATTTGACAGCCTTCTGGAATGCAACTCACTTAAAATACACAGGGCTTTCAAATACTTGAACATTCTTCCTCAGCCTTTACTCTGTTTATTAAAAGTCTAATGAGGCTTGAAACAACGAAACACTTATTCTTTTTTCTTTTTTGAAAATATGCCACCCACTTCAAAATGTACAAATTTCCAGAACAGACTTAAAATGGACATTTGTCTTGCATCTAGGCTGCCACGTGTCTGCATTTTTGTCACCTACTCAAGATAAATGTCTGAACTAAACATTCTCTGAATTTGTTTGTTTGTTTTGTTCTAACCAAGTGCAAAGCATTTAAACTTTTATTTTTACTGTGACAACCTCCCTTGCTCATTCTTGAGCAAGAGTCACACTTGACTTTACATTACTGAAAAATCGTGTAATAAATACTTTAGTAAATACCAGCTAAATTGAAATGTTATACTGTCTTTTCGTATAGCTGTAATTTGAAGTTAGAGGAGAATAATCTCCCTGTAGCCTTGCTCCCCCCAAGATGGAAAGAACTACCCTGAAATTTTTTTTTATGTTTATGTGAAGCAAAATCCAGCCCACTGTCCTTCTCCTTACAAAAAAAGCCCCACACTGACAGAAGCCTAGATTTTTATGAATAGACAGAGATGTATAATATCTCATTCCCACCAAGGGTGAATGCAGCCGTGGTCTACAGATGTTGCTGTTATCTGCATGGCACATCCTGATCTTCAGATCTGTCACCATCCTTCTCTCTAGAACTGCTTTGTATAACTCTACTGACAGAAAAAAATCCCAGGGTTACTCTTTCAGTTCAGATCAGGAGTATCATTTTGTAGCAAATTTCTCCATTGCCCCCACTGACTTCACTGTAGTTCCCATCATGGCGTGGCCTGAGTGTGCATGAGCTAGTCTCTTTTCAGATGAAACTAAACCAGAAGATGTGTTCAGAAAAGGAACCCAGCGCACTCCAGAAAAAAATCAGGCATTCAGCCCACATGTCCAGATTAGAGCTAGACCAATGTAAAAAACACTGGAAACACGAAAAGGGTCAATATCAGATTCTGAACATAAACCCTTTCACACCACAGATAAGCATCAACAGGCCCACACTACTTGTCTATGAAGATACAGTCTCAGGGTACAAAGACTTCTGCAAATAAAGACCGAAAATGTTTTCAGGGCAAAAGAAGAGTCCTACAAATGAAGCAGAAGCAAACTGTAAACCCTTTTACTATTGCCCTCCAACTTTGGAAGAGGAGAGGAGGAAGGGAAAGGAAAGCATAACAGAAAAACAAACAAACAAAAAAAAAAAACCCCAAAAACAACAATGCAAGAAAAAATTCAGAAGTTTGAAACAAAATTAATCACCCTGTTTATATTTAATATATATGCAAGGAGAA
>Ga0065711_1034170_pt1 | contig 24209 bp, 9 predicted proteins | sample Hoacrofraction12_FD_59098 | JGI IMG/M metagenome (GOLD analysis project Ga0065711, IMG submission 59098) | Hoatzin crop microbial communities from Cojedes, Venezuela - Epithelial fraction 12 v2 (version 2) | ecosystem: Host-associated > Birds > Digestive system > Esophagus > Crop | place... | reverse complement strand
GGGGGGGGGGTGGCGGGGGTTGGATCTCCAGAGGCCCCTTCCAACCTCGAGTAATCTACAATTCTACTGTTTTGCGATTCTATAATTCTAGGAATAAATTAGTAATTACAGCAATAGCTGTATAACAAGAACTTGACATAGATTTAACTAATACAAAACATCCTTAGAGAATACAAAAACTGTATTAGCACTCACTTGGCTTTATGGCATGTGTTAGCTGAAGTTAGTGTTTATTTTAAGCGTCACTGGTAAATTGCTATTCCTCAAAAAACATAGATCTATTATAAAAAAGAAGTGCAAGAGAAGCATATATTCTATAGTCAGATATCAGATTAATCTCTCACAGAAATCAGTATTTATATTTTCATATCATGAAAACATAGCTCAGGACTTGCTGAGTAGTACAGTAAGAATTTGCTCCTTGGTGGTTTAAGTGAAACAGTTTTCAATAACTGTTGATATCACTTACAGTTTTAATTTTCTTTGAAAAAAAAAATAAAGGGAAGAAGAGACACTAAAACAGAGTTCAACCTGTTTTCACTTGTAAGGAAAAGCAGCCTCCTGGCTACTTTACCTGGAAACAAATTGACTCAGAAGACAACTTTCTTAAGTGGCAGACCCCACACCTGGAGTATCACAGTAGACCTAAGCTACAGACCCAGGCCCATCTCACTCATTTCCTCCAGGCTCCTGCACTTCCCAGAAGAAATCCCCATGCAGTGACGGAGTCATTGCTCTTTACCCCCCAGCAGCCAGTCAGCAGCCACTCATCTGCTTCTGTACATGCAGTACCACCAGAATAAAGCGATGAACACAAAGGCAGGTTAGAATAAAAGAAAGGATGGCAAGAAGATGCAAAAAAATCAAAGCCAGTATTCATGACAAAAAGTACATGAAGTAGAGGGGAAAAAAAGGAAGGAAGTATCCATTCTAGGAGGGCCTTTTGACACGGAAGAGCCAAATAAGAGATAGGAAAGAGGAATCATGTGAGACATTGTTAAATGGATGGTCACCAAAGATTGCAAAAGAAGGATAGAGCACACAGATCTGCTGGAATAATTTGTTCCATTCCATTCTGGTTTTTTCCTAAAATTCCAGAATATAAATTCAGAAAGCACAGAAGACTGAGTCAAGAAATCAAGATTATTTCTACCAGACACAATGAAAATGGTGGGACAAAGGGAAAACTTCTTTAAAAAATACATACAAAAAAATATGAACAGTATGAAATTCGGCATCTGCTGGCAAGTTTCAATCACAGAAAGTATGCTCAATTCTCAACCTTGCCTGTTGGACAAAGGGCTTCCAAGGGTTCTAATGACTGAGGTCAAAGCAGCAGAGGTTAGAAACATACAAGAACATAAAACCGCCTATAAGGTTTCTCTTGCTTTCTCTCTTTGGCTCCCATGCATTTCCAGTTCTGCTCTTAAGCAACCATCATATTTTCGCATGTGGAAAGTTGTGCTATAGAGTCTCCCTCAATGATAAACTTTTCCAAAAAAGGCACCTACATACAGTGACATTACTGCTTTTTGAACAAAGCCTTTAAGAGTAATTGTAAATTTATTCTAATCCAAGTTCATTTTGGAGGATTGATCCTACAGCCCCAGTGTACCTAGCTCATCACAGCATTATGCAACTTAACTCAAAGTGAAACATGTTAGCTAGGAAAAAGAACTGGTCCGAACCGAACTGATTCTGAAACTTTAGGTACACCAAAGAACATTTTTGGCACAGGATTTATCCATAGGCAGAAGACGTCATATAGGTATAGAGTATTGTATTAACATTAGAGAGATACTCTGACAGAATGGAAAAATAAGAAATATATTTTGGAGTTTAAAAATAATCAGTAAGTTAACCCTTTGGTTTTTCTGCTCCCTGTTGTTCTGTTAGTAGGTTTAAACACACCCTGAAAACCCTGCTGTAATGCATTTTGTAAATTACTTAACCTCAGAGCAATGGAAAGAGCTCACACTTAAAGCCTCCAGGAAAAAAATAAAATTAAGAAGTCAAGACTGACTGTTCTCATATTGTCCCACATGATGGAAATATATCATCGTATTACAGAAATACCAATTACTCCATTTTATTGAGGTGCTTAGAATCTGATTACGAAGACCATGCATATTAACTACCACTCTTAGGACGAGAACACTACTAAAGTCTATGAAGTTTAAACATTTTCATGACAGAGTGAAACTTAATTACTTATTTTTCATAGTCTTAAGCCATTATTTGTTCATAAGGACTGCAGTCATCACATTAGAATAGCAGGGACTTGTCATTGTCACTGAACTACCAGGTAGAACCTGTTAAGATTTGGCTCTTCCATTATTACATTTGGATAGAAGTCAATCTGGACCAAAGCTTCCACCTACAACAGTGAGAATCTGGAGTAGAAACACTGTCTTCATTGGTATCATCTTGGATTTGCATTGGTGGCAAGAACTGAATTTGAATCTGACTTGGTGTTCCATCCTGAGTACTCAAGGGTAATGAGTACTGTAATTACAGCTAATCTCAACACCTTCTGACTCAGGTAGGTCTGGATGTAATAAATCAAATCATGACAAGAGCAGTTATTAATATGAGACTTGTCAGTATAATCAACTTAACTGCATCACATCAAAAAATCATTAGCAACTTCTATGTCTACACAAAGTATTTCAATAAATTTCATATTGAGAGGCACTGAACACTAAGACATGTGTGAACACCTGTTATGGACTTAACCCAAACCTGCAATATTTTAAAAATTTTGCTCAAATAACTTACATACTGCCTTTCAAAAGATCCAAAATACCTAGTCTACCTAGCTTGCCGATTTTTCATCCAACCAATTCAAATGTGCCAATATACAGGTAGGATGAGTGAATTTAAATAGCAGTGCTCAAATTTAACACAGCAGACGTCAAAGAATGCATCAGAGATAAATAAGCTTTTTCTTTTTTTCCCCCAGTACCGGTATACATTCATGAAGTATAGGGAAATAGGATTGTTATATGACAAAGGCACAGGTTTTCAGCCTCACTACAGAAAATGTAATGGATTTAGAAATCCAAATCTAGTTTGAACTATTCCTGAAGCTGAAAAAAAATTCTAGATGCTTAGATAATCCAAATTCCACCACCCATTAAATTATCAGGATTTTTTTATTATTTGATAAAAAATGGCACCAACACTAAATCCAAATTTCCTTTTCATGCAAGTCTACTGAAAATCAAAGAAATGTCAGTAATACATTCGTTATTCACTTACAACACTGGGATGAGTTCCCGTCTGGGAACAAAGCTAGCAGGTGTTTCTATTTCTGCCACTGCCAACTTTGATAAAATCTCTTTGGTTACAATTAATAGACTGCAATCTTCTACCTGTATATGTAGCATAGAGCACATACAGATGAATAATGGTCTGAGAACAACATGGGATCCTGGTGACAATCAGTCCTGCATGTTTGTTGATGCTGCTAAATGCCCTTTTGTGTACAGTTTTATGATCATATTTCTCACCTAAATTCTGCCTTTGATTTTGATGTTGTTGTTACAGATGTTTGATGCCGAGAGCTGCTGATCTCCTGTCTGGTCTAAACATTGCTCTACACATTAATGGGCCTTTTGCTTAATGCATGGCTGGTAAAGAATCCTGGCAGTTGATTCGCCTGATTCCGAGGTGTACACTTGAGAAGGAAACATGAAGTTAAGATAGTACACTGTCATGCACATGTCAAGTGCAAACACAACTTATGTTCTGACTCTAGGAGGCGATATGGAAAACAATAAGAGGAAGAGCAACAGCAGCAATCAGTGTTACAGATCTTTGTCTCTAAGCAAGCCTGCCTATTTGGAGCAAGAAGATTTACATTCCAGATTGTTGCAGGTTTGCTTTTACATATGTTATCAATGGCATGTATTTTTGGGAACCTAAATGGAATTAACAAACCTTCTCCCCAAAGTCTACAGAAAAACAAAGTTCTAAAGGCAATAACATGAAAAAACCCACACCCATAACACTAAAATATCTTGATTGCCTTTGCAAGTATTTGGGATGTCTGGCCTGTTTGGTGCTGGAAACCATGCTTTTTATTTCCCTGTCACGCTCCTTTTCCAACAAACATTCTCTCTAAACTGCAGAAGCATTCTTGCCTTCTCTCCCATGTCTTTTCTCCAGATTGACCTAAAATCTGTAGAAGGTGACAAGAAAAAAGTTTTGCACAGAACATGGTGCTAATACAGCAGGCTGATAAACTTTGATCATCCATTTAAATGGAGCACCAAGGAACAAAGATATGGCTACTTCTCAAGACAAAGCAATTTTTCAAGAGTGAATTCCAAGCAGGTGGTAACTAAGCAACAGCTCACCTGTACAGGGACTTTGATCACTTGACAAAGCAGATCAGAGCTACACAAGGGAAAGAGGAATAGAGATTACAAGAAAAGAGGGACTTTCCTTGGCCTATCAGAGAGAAAGATGGAAAATAGACCAAGAGATGCTGCAAAAAATTAGCCTTATGATTTGGAGAGCAGCTGAAGAAAGGAGATCATGAACATTTTGGTAACGACACTTTGTACTTTGAACAGCTTCTTTTACTTCAATACCTCTGTTGCTTCTCCCAGTGTCGACAGAAATACTTGGAGGAGAAGAACAGTCCCTCTTCCTAAATCCACACTTTAAAGAAAGCAAATTTTTGCCCTTAGCCCATTCAGTACCCATGTGGAAAGAGATCTTAGCCAGTGAGGAAGAAAAAAGTAGACGTACAGAACTTCAGAGGAGTTGCAGGACAAATGGCAACAAAGCTGTGGAGGCAGTTACTGAAGCCCAGGGTGAAGTCTCTTTCAGGATGTAGTGACTAAGGGCACATACAGAGTTTACAGATGTGGAACGAACTCAGGGATGAAGAAAAGAATTTTTTAGGAGATTCGATGTAGAAATTAAGAGATAGGAGATGAGAGGTATATAGAGAGAATAATACCTATAGCAGTCACTGTCACAAACACATGAGATGGGCAATAAATCAAAAACAGATGGCAGACCAAAAGGACAATGTAATCATTTTCAAATACCTTATGATTCCAATGATTATAAAGTTCAATTTTACTTTTTGAGGCCGGCAATACTGTAAGTATGTCTCATCATATTATTACTCCTCTGCATATTGCAGAACTGTTCTAACGCTGGCTCCCATATGAATCAAAACTACTTTTGCCTTCAAAGGGAGTTGAAAATTGGGCCAGAGGACAAGAATCAGGCCTGGATTTGTAAGTTTGGTGTTTGGTTTTTTTGTGGGCTTTTTTGTTGTTTTTGTGTTTTTTGGGGTTTTTTGTGGGTTTTTTGTTTGTTTGTTTGTTTTCTGGGTTTTTTTGTGGGAAGAACCTGTATCAGCTTCACAGACAGGAAATGAAAAAGTTATAGAATCGTGAGGTCAGTAGTCAGACTAGTATTTCTTTTTGTCACAAACCTGGCTATCTTTCCTAGTACTTAAAGTCGCTAGACTCCTGAGGGAAAACAGAGAAGAACATTTTAATTAAAAACGAACATCCACAAAACTTCATAAGCCATTTTTGCAATTTCATTATTCCAGCTAAAGAAGAAAGATACTAAAATATTATTAACATCCCTTAAAATATTTATTAAGGGAGATTTAAATTAGCTTTCTCAGTCCAGCACTATTGGAACGATTCCATTTCTTTGGTATATCCAAGGTAAGGACTAAAATAATATTAGAATAATAGCAAGAGCACAGATGATGCAACTGAGCTTTAGAGGTTCTGATGAAGAGTTTATTTTCCTCAATAGGTAATTATTAAACTACAAACTTTCTCCTTATTAAGTGCAGAGTCCACTCAAGATCCTGGGGATCCTGAACTGCTGCTTTTTCTCTGCAAGTTAAGAACTGCTGCAAATTACAATGATACAGTATAAAATGTCATATGTGTGGTGAGCACAATTAAAGGTTTTCTCTCTGTATTTGTTTGAAGACTGACAGCTCAGCCAACAGGGCAGCCAGGTTTATGCAGCTTTCTGTAAGCTCATTGACAGTTTTCCTTGTGAAACTCTCTTCCTAGCTCTCTTCATCAGGTAAAATCCTTCTGAACCTTTGTCAGGCAGCTCTTTCAAGAGCAAACAGGATGGGGAGTCCCACCATGAGCAGCTATGAAGTCTCATTAAAAAAAGTCTTTCACACTCTGTTGTCCTTGCTCCGTATTATAACGATGGTTTGCCATGAAGTGTAAAGAAATGTTATTCTAATGAACAGAGGAGAGCCACTGCTACACTGAGGCATGATTAATGAGCTGAAGTCATTCATGAAGTCATTTTACATGTCTAGCTGGTGACCTTTGAATTTGAAGAATTTTATTGCATGTAAAGTATAATTGGAGAAATTATTTGGTTACTATGCAATATATTCATGGTTTAACAAGGGAATTTGGAATGGGCTATGGTCCAGAAGAAAGGCCAGTCCTGACAAAAAATGAGATTACTTCTTCCCCTCCTCTCCTTTTTCATCCTCCTTTGATTCAAATACAATTGCAGACCCAGTTCTGTGCCATGACCACCTGCTCATAATACAACATCTGACAGAAATCCCTTCTCTTGGCAAACCCAGGGGAAACTAGAGGGCATGTAACAGCTGAGAAAGGACCTGACCCTATCTGGGTTGCTAGATGACATAGAAAAAGTTAAGAAAATTAAGATTTTTCTCTTTAGAGCATTAAACTCCGTTCATCAGATCATTTCAGAGGGCCCATGGCTTTGAGTGTCCTAGTCTGTGCCCCAGTGACCCCCACTGCCAGAAGCAGCCAGCAACCCCTCTTCGCTCATGCAGGATGGGGTCAGTAGAGGCTGAGGCTCAGACTGACAAATGACTCGCACAAAGAAGTGGAATTGCTTACACTTTTGTCCACACAGTTAGGACTGTCCCAGTTTCACTATGATATCTGGGAACCATAACCCTCATAAGTCTACAAAAAGCCAATAAAAACACAAAACAATAAGCTACTTGGCCACTTTCATATATGCCACTTTGGGTCTGCCTTTGTGTGACAGAACAGAGGAGGAAATGGGGTTCAGGAGTCTTTGTTAGTGCTCCAGAAATCTTCGTCCCTGCCAGTTCCTACTTATGGCCCTGCTTCTCAGCATGCAGGGTGCACCTACAGGCTACAGAAAGCATAATGAGGCACAAAATATTTCCCACATGGAGTCACATACCCTGGCAAGGCTCAGAAGCATTCCTGACAGTGAGGTGCCAGCTGGAGACAGTAACACCCCTCCGCTCACAGCAGAACGACAGGCCCACCCACTAGGGCTGAGAAGACCTACAGTACTATTTACTGTACATTTTCGAACAAAGCTGATAGCAGGCAGTATGTGAAGGACATAATGAGAAGCGGTTGATTAGCTACTTTGTTCAAACTATAATGATCAAAATGACAAATTATCAGAGGCAGCAAAGGACACTACCTGTGATGCTGCAAGAATCCATCTATTCTCTTATATACTGTTGCTTCCAGTGCGAGGTAAAAACAGAAATTCTACCTGCTCTGGCATCCACAAGAAGGAAAGAGAGGACAGAAGCTAAAAATACAGTTAACCTAGTTTTAAAGTAAAATATTGCCCTAATACTGTATATGGAGAGGAACAAAATTGCCTTTGTTAGTGTTTTCTGACTCTACTGTGTTTTCAATCATAAATAAGAAAGAAAAGTTAACTGGACCTCAACCCTGAGCACTCAGCTGTGAATCATTCCTCTCCCCCGTCATCCTCTGGTTAAGAGATCACTGTGCTTCTAAACTGTGTGAGCTTGCATTGGACAGAACAGTTTAGGCATGACATAAACGCTATTCGGCACTTACCCACCTCAAAACCAGGGAGGTCAGTCAAATAACAAGAAGAGAAAGCAATAAGAAAGTTTCTCCATACTTTTTAGATTTTCACTCAGTATAGACTAAGTTATAGCAACATTAGCTTGTACTTTCTTCCACATCTTTTCTTGTTGTGTGTAAATGCACAGACAAGTGGAAATCCCATTTCTTCCCCTTTCCCCGCAAAAATAATGACAAATTCTTGCAGTCTCACTCCCTTTAAAGTTTTCCACCTGCTTGTGTTCTCCTTCGGATTACAGAGCATCCTTTGAACTACTGATCACATTATTGCCATGGTATCACGAAGACTTTAAACTATCATAAGACATTACCACTAAAATAAGCACTTTCTGCCCTCCCTCTCTGTAGCCTCAATCTATGCTTTCTTTGCTTCTTTTGTGCCAGAGTAAGTATTTGCAAGTCTAGGTGGTAAACTAGACCAGCAAACCTAACTGTATCAAAACTAATTCAGTCTCATTTTGCCAGGTTAATTTTAAGCCAATTTGTCCCCCTTTGGTGTCCATTCTTGTGCCAGCATAAGCACAAGAGGGAGGACAGGAACGAGCTGCTGTGGTCAGGGCAGGCTGGGATAACTTAAGCAGTGGAGTTGGCTTAAATGAGTTTAAATTGATGGCTAAACCATGGCTCCTGACACGGATGTAGCCACACCAGGTATTCCATCATTAAGACAAGAAATTATTCCATTATAAGTTCTAGCAAAGGTGACATCCTCACACAGAAAACTTCCATTTTTAAAAGCCTGTATTTTCTGACAAAAAGTGTGACAGGGCAACTTTTTCAACACTCATCACTGGGAAGTATTTTCAACATCCGACACAGCTGCACACATGCTTTAGGCCCCTTAGAGTGCCTGGACTGCTCTGACAAGAAGTAACAAATACACTTGTTTTCCAGAACCCCCCTGTAGTTGCCAGGCTGCCTCTCTCTTGCAGACTGAACAATGATACAGTACAGTGAGGCAACATGATTAGTCCAAGGTGTGAGTATGATAGCTGTAGATCTTGATAATTCACTTGTGGGACACTACACCAGGGATTTTTTTTATAATTTCCATGGTATGGAATAGTATAGTTTAAATCGTCTAATGAGAGTAGCAGAAGTGGGATTTGATATTTTGCTTAATGAGGTGGGCAGAAAATTGCTAATGGATTTAATCTGCGTAAATTTCTTCTAGCATACGTATTCCCACGCACCCACATACATTCACTCAAACTCAGTTGCTAATGATGAATTTCATTTGTTCCCACATCAGAATTAAGAATATGTAATGAATTGTAATGTATAATTATCACATTCATAACTTAGACCTTGTCCATATTGAGGCTGGGTGGGGGAAAAGAGGTAGCTCCTTGTTACAGCTATACCAAAGCAGTTATTGTGGCAAGCACAGTGTAAATGTAGGCACTTGAAGATGAGGCTTTCAACAATGGCATAAACCCTGCTGAGTGACTGAGGTACATATTTCCAAGGGAAGATGAATTTTGTACAGGTGTAAAGCACCTTTAATGAATAACACCTTTTCCTCCAGGACTACATACAAATATAACCAGAGTGGGGCACTGAAACCCTTAGCAAATCCAGAAGAGAACATGAAAGGGATTCATTAGTTACCAAGAAGGCTTCATTCTATTGCCAGTTCACTGAATTATCCACAGAATGGAGAGAAGCAAGAAATACTTTTCCCAAAGGAAATGCATGCAATACATTGAGTAGAATTACATTAATTTTCCTTCTGGGGTGAAAAAAGGAGAGGGAACACGCCAGGAGGGCAGTTCAGCTGTATAAGCAGAAATCTGTACTTGGAATGGTGTAAAGCTAGATATTTTTCTCTCAGGTCTCCAAGTATCCTGCTAGTGGCAATTAAACAATGGATTTGTTTCTGAACCAGAGCAAATCCTCCTGCATTGTCCAATTTTCCCATCACTGGTCTCTAAATTGCAGAGTTATGGATTTGATGAATGGACTATTCCGTGGATGAGGAACTGGTTGGATGATCACATCCAGAGGGTAGTGGTCAACAGCTCAATGTCCAGACAGAGATCAGTGACAAGCAGTGTCCCTCAGGGGTTTGTACTGGGACCAGTACTGTTTAATATCTTCATCAGTGACATAGACAGTGGGATCGAGTGCACCCTCAGCAAGTTTGCAGATGATATCAAGCTGAGTGCTTGTTGCAGGGGAGTTGGACTAGGTCACCCTTAAAGGTCCCTTCCAGCCCAAACTATTCCATGATTCTATGATCCCAATCAGTGGTCATCTCTCTCATATGTCTCTTTTCACACAGACTAAGTACTTCCAAAACACAATTTACCTCTTAATTACTGCATTACTATATGCACGAAATTAAACTTCTTACTGTAGTATTACTTCACTTTGATTGTGTTGCCAAGATGTTTGCCATTAATTAAAATAATACCGGGTATTGAAACTGTCTGTTTCTATGGGTAAAGGAGGAGTTGTGGTCTAAACAGTTCAGATGTGGGCAAGTTTAGAGAAGTTACTTTAGGGATTAATCCAGTTCATTGTTGAATGGTTAAATCCTAATGTGTGTCTATACCTCATTTTTATCTTTGGTGAAAACCACTTTTTGGTTTTGATGGTAGTCAACAAGCACATCTACTACACAATAATTAGCAAGGCATGTCTGGACTGTTTGTTGAACCATATGAGCTTTGAAAGGTGAGGGGGAGGAAGAACAGAGAGTAAAAAAAAAAGTGTGCATTGGTGAGCTGGTAGATGCTTCAGGGAAGTCTGCCATGCTACTTGCCTTGCTCCTACCTCTGGATATCCTGGGGGGGCTAAGACTTGAAGACATAAGTACAAGAGAGAAGAGATTGGTAGAAAACAAACAAAACCACAGCTAGAGACTCTTGAAACTGATGAATACAGCTAAAAGCTTCAGAATAAGACATTTTTGGACTTGCTGAATGCAAGCACGCAACATAACTTGCAAAGATTTGTATTCATTAGCAACATATCATCACCAAATCTCTTTTGGAGCCTAGTGTTACCTGCATTCTATCTTTTACCTCTTCCCTAGGAATTTATGTCAAATTTACTGAAATGTATTGTATAGCTTGCTTTTCAAGGAAAATACCCCAGAAATGCATTATGATGACAAATAACTACATCAACTATAATAGCAGATCACAACATTTGTACCTGAATCTCATTTCCTAAAAAAAATAGACTATTAGTATTCCTATGATTCAGTACCATTCAATATTTTTATTTACATTCAGCTTGTATAATCTAGCATGCCTAAGAAAATTATTTCAGATAGTGACTAAAGCAATAAGAAAAGATTTAAATGGTGATGTTCTGTGTCCAGAAACAATTACATCGCAGCTGACAATAAGCACTTCTTTCCTGAGCTACCCGTTATCTATTCAGGTGACTGAAATAACAAGACCATCTGGCTACTTGCAAAAAAGGTTACAGTCATCACCTCTGTTGCCTCCGGCCTTTGCAGGGAAGGGCATGGAGGTTTGATATTCCAGGTATGTGAGGCTTGCGGGGCTGAGCAATTGCAGTCTTCCTACTCTACGTAGGCAGGGAACAGTTTATTCCTGTCTTTAACCAGTACATTTCAGGGCTTGAGTTACTTGAATGCCCTTCATAAATAAAGTTCTTCCATAATAAAGGAGGGCATGAATTTCAACTGAAATATGTATTCAGAGGACTCTGGAGACCATTATTTTGAAAGTGTAAGGCACCTTCACAGTTGGAGTCATGTGGAAATCTTATTTTTACAGAATAACTGGGTATATTTATGCTGTACTTTGAATATAGACTGGCACTTAAATTCCAGCCAAAATTCACCTCTGTTTGCATTGTTGCAAGCTTCTGACAACTCTAGGAAGATGAGGTAGGAGTACATCCCCTTACCATAGACTCAAGTGTACCACAGTTTGCCATGTAGGTACACAAGTATACCGTGCCTCACACTGTCACCTCATCAACCGTATTTGATATTCTTTCTGCAACATCACATGTTTGATATCGGACAGGCATCCCTGGATCATTCTTGCAGCAGCTTTATCTATCTGCCCTGATAACAGGCAATGTTATGATCCATGCCAACCCACAGACACCCCACTGGCAACATATGGAGGAAAGTGGGTAAGGAAATAAGGTGAGCATTAATCCATTCCCATCTTGGCCACAAAGGAAAAGTATGTTTAGTCAAGGTAATACTTGCATGAAGGATTAGCTAGGCACTTTCCTGTTTGCTACTAGAATTAACATGCTTATTTAGAACACGGTAAGGAAAACTGGCTATGCCTCTAAGCCCTCTAGGCAAGGCTTTCTTCGGGTTTACAGCTCTAGCAGCAAAACACACTTGCTTTTTCAATGAAGTGAAAGTTACCATCTGCCATTGCCAACTGACTCCAGTCATACAGACAGCAATATTTAGATAGACTTCATGTGCTTTCTGCCATTCTTTGTGCAATAGTAGCACATGAATAGACTTGTGGTTCATAATTAGGCTTTTAATAAAATAGCCATTTGCAGGTAGGGAACATTCCAAACAAGAACTTGGGCTGTCTTTTAAGACACAAGAAAATCTCTCAAAATATGTCAAGTAAATTTCTTGGTTTGTACCAGTTGAATGAACTGTGGGAAATCTCTTTTGGAAATAAGCTATATTATACCAGATTTCAATATGAAACAATTTAAAGAATTGAACCTTCCAGTGTTATGACTTTTATCCACAAACCAATCTGAATTAAAATACACTAGTGACAAACTTACTAGTGTGCTCATATATACTAAGGAATGAAGTTATGGACATGAGAAGAATTTACCTCAGTGGAATTTCCACGCACCTCCACAGCAGAATCCTAAGGACCGGTCTTAAAGCTCTGAAGAAAAAAAAGAAATCTGGTACTCTTTTTGCTCCTGGAATTTTAAAGATATATTTTTCACTTCCGTGTTTCAATAAATAAATTATTTATCTATTCGTATTATCCTTCATTCTCAAACACTGCCGTGAAATTTCTGACAGCGGGTTACACGTAGGATTTTTTTGGAAAAGTGATACGAGAATATTAAAATAGTTTAAGCCAATTCCTTAGTCTAGGTTTGAAACGTAAAAGTAACATAATGCATGACAATTGCTCTCTGGTTTCCACAACCTAGTCCGTTTTCAGCAAACGTTTACACTGGCGAATCTGGAATAAACCATATAGCAGTTTTGACACAGGTTGTAAAAACAATTCTTTATATAAGTGCTGTTAATTACATGGTTTGCTGTTTAAAAGAGTACAAATTGTTTACAAGGCTTTTAGACAAAGCTCCTACAAAGAATATTTGCAAATACATTCCTTGTGGTGTGCAATTTAATAGTTTTTTCCACATAACAAATAGGCACTGCAGATGTGATAACAAATACATTTTAATTATGAGCTACATTGGTGAGGCTGCCAATCTTCACTGAAAACACAAGAATTAGATGATTATAAAAATGTAAAACTCTTGATTCCAAGTCATTAACTTCAACTAGTTAGAAAAGGGGCCAAGGCATATCTGATAATATCTGGCTGAATGGATAGTATGAAGAAATTTTAAAATAGTATTTTACGTTCTGTTAATTTTACGTATTGAATGCCATTTTAGGAGGTTTGGGAGTTTAGCTGTACCAATTGTTTCTCACTGAAGTAGAATCCCCCCCCCATAGTAGAAGAAATGTAAATCAGGAGTAGGCGAGAAGTTTATAATTCTTTGACTAAGCCACTGTTGTGACAAATTATAGGAAAAAAAACCCTGGAGCCGTGTCTTTCTTTTTTAACCTAAGATCTTCAGAACTAAGCCAATTAGGTCATAGCTAGCCACAACACAGTATATCAGTGTTAGGAAATTTATATGTAAGTAGGTTAAGTGATTCCATATGTTCAGTAGCTTCTGTACTAACTCTTTGCAACCAAGACGATTTCCACATGCCTATACTGGTATAATTATATAGTTGTAACATTATTCGTATCCAGAAAGGATACATGGAAACACCTATTGCACTTCTCAGGAATAAGAAACTGTAACATTTCGTAATGTTTAAGACCAAAAATCTGACCTACATATTGACATAACACGAGGCCATGGTTTGGGACATGACAAGCTGAGTACAGCAAATTTATTGGAAATGTTTATTTGATTTCTACATTTGCCTATCAGTTATGTCACACTGGGTTATGTCATTCAGACTTCATTGTATCGCATCACGTTTGTCATATTAGAATGGCGCCTGACTGGCAAAACAAAATCTAGTATAAAATTTAATTGTATCTTACCTACTGGGTGGTTTTGAAAAGCTCAGCAGATTATATGTCCTTTAAACTACTGTAACTTTCACCACAGACTTCTTGTTGACTTGTTGTTCAGCTGAAAAAGAGTAACCACGAATGAATGCCACATGTCACATAAACGTGCAATAAATTGAGACCAGTCAAAATTATAAAGTCCGGGTAACAGATGAGCTGGCTAGGTATGTTTATAAGAGTGACTGAGTATCAAATGATAATTGAAATAAGATGCTGAACGTTGTCAGCTTTAACTCAAACATTAAAGCATATGGGACAGGCATAACAGGTTCCCTAAGCCACACTGCCCAGCCACTGAAGCCATAGCATCACACAGCTGCATCTATATATTCTAACAATACTGTTTCACACTTAACTTACTAACACAAATTAAAAAGAAGTGTACCTGCTTATCAGTTAATTTGTATTCTTACGCATTAAACAGTAACATTGAAGTTTACAGGATAACTGCCACATTGGCTGAAATAGGACCTGGGTCAGCCTTACTTAGTCTTACTTTCAAGGCAGTTAAGCCATGAGTCCTTCTACACGGTTAAAACAAAAACCTTCATAATGACTCCTATTAAACATAGGTGAAATAATTATTAAAAAAGAAAGTGTGTGATGCCCAGGCTATCATTAAAACTCATTGAAATCAACTTGTGAGCTATTCTAGCACTGGCATGTTTCATATTGGGTCTAAAGCTGGGGAAGCACCCAAACCACAAAAGATTTTCTGTTTCAAAATTTTTTACCTTCACAAATACAAGAAATTTTGAAATTAAAATCAGTGAGAGTTGAAAGATTCTTGGCAGCCTCTACTGTTTTCCAGCTCACCAAAAGTATAGCTACTGAGGAATCTCCTTTAAAAAAAAAAAAATTAAAAAAGAGAAAAAAAAGAGCATGCTACCTGCTTCAGTGTCTTACTAACAGAGGACGTGCAGATCCAGTTGAGGGTCACAAACCACATTTCTGCACTACAGAACACGGCCCCCATGTCAAATCATTCAGGAAACTTTCACTTCCCATATTAGTAGTAATTGTTTTGAAATCATAAAATTCTTGGTACCTGACACAGAATAAGAGTCAAATCTCTGACAGCTATATCTGAAGTTACAAGAAGGCGAAAGAAAGGGGAAAAACAGGTTAGATACAAGTGAGACAAAGTGACAAAAGAGTTTAATCTTGGAAAAGTAGGAAAAGCTGATTAACCAGTGTTAGATATCTAGACTTGCTAAGTATGCTTTTGAGCAATCTGAAGAGAGTTTACAAAAATATAAAACTGGAAGTTTTAATATCGCTCTTTAATTGTCATTTTCTCAAGCATGGCCAATCACATATGGTGGTTTGAACCCAGGAAACAAGGACTGAATGCAACACTTCACATTTCTGTTGTGTATGTTCTTTGCTTGAAAAGAGAAAGGGGCTGCTTGTTCATATCGCACACGCAGGTATGTACACACATTTTCTACGTCACTAAATAAACCCCATGGTTTCTATTCAATAAAGTTCATCACCGAAATCTAATAAAAGTAGTGAACATATTCCAAATACCATCCACATCATGGTAGAAAGTGTTGTTGTCTCTTAAGACCAGCAAATCATTAGTGTCTTCAAAATGAAAAGCACCTTAAAAACACTAGAAGAGAAAGCATTTTCCTTGTAAGTGGACATCCGTTATGCAACATGCTGTTGAATTAATCATATTAGGTCTTGTCCTTCTATAGGCCCCAAATGTTTAAAATAAATAAGCAATCTAATTTGGTCACATCCTAAATGTGTTCAAGCAATATAGTAGTTTCATTTATTTTTATAAAAGATTACTTGTCTGTATTTTGCTTCATTTGTAGCTGCTATACCATTACACAAGACAAAACACAAGCTCCCAAAATTGTCTAATTGTCACTAAGAAATAAGGTTCTTCTGTTTAGAGATGGCTTTACCACAATATTGTTTCCTGTCCACTGGAAAACAGGAAAACATACAATAGATTTACCCATGAGCTACAAAATAAAGGCTTGAGAAAAAATTAAGTGGCAAGTGTCATCCAGTTTGGCTTCCAAAATATCCTTCACCTTTTCTAGTAGACTTTCTTGTGACAACATAATGGAGAAAGTGAAAGATATCCCTTTTTCTGTCTTTAAATATCTTGCTGTTAGGGAATATTTTTCCACTATTTTTAGCACTGAACAGCATTTTATGTTATAGGTAGAGCAAGTGAAGAAACCTACTTAAGAATAAAATATTACTCAATAGGAGTAAATGTGAATGATTCTGAAAAAGAAAAATAAGTAATTTTTAAGTACTCAGAGTGAATTATGGGTAATCTCATTTTCAAATTAAGTCTCTGACTACCTACAAATACCTTATTAAACACTGATACAATGCATTTGTTCTTCCTTCTTAAACACCGACATCTATTTCATTTACATGAAATATTTTAAATGCATTTATTTAATACCATACATACCTCTGTACTACAAATTGCTTTTATATGTCATGAATTCTAATGCTCATTTTTTATTCTGCTTTGAAATATCCAGCCACTCTTGGCTTTCTTTTCTTTCAGGCTTTGATATATTAGAATCATTTCCCCGGGCAGCAATCAGCGTTGATAAAAGAGTTTGAAACTCAATTCACAAATAGACAGCATATTTATGCATAAGAGAGCTAGTACTTATTTCCACTATGTATCAAAGCAAATACAGGAAAACTGCTTCTCATAGAACTGAGTTCATACAGCAAGACAGACATACATTGGATTTCAAAAAATGGTGCCGATTTGCAGCATTTAGAGGTTTATTTTACTTCTGCAGATAAAGTCCTATATGTGCAACTAATGGCAAAATGTCATCCTTAATCACAGAAGTACACATCGGTATTGACTGCTGAACTATGTTCCACTCTACAGTGGGCTAATCTGCATTAAGGGCTGAGCTTCGCCCAACTGCTCGCTCACTCCCTCAGCAGGACGGGGCAGGAAGAAAAGTAATAGTTTCAGGTAGCAAGAAGCAATGGCAAACATTCAAAGACCACTTCTTCCCCTGGCTCTCCCAAGCTCAGCTTCACGCCTTCACCCCAGCCCCCTTGCCCCCAGCTCTGGGCAGCACAGAGCCTTTCCTCCCTGCTGATCCTTTCCTCTCACGCTTTTTCCCTCCAAGTGTGGGCCCTCCCCACAGGCTGGCATTCCCCTCAGGAAATACCCTTCTGCTCTGGTGCAGTGTCCAGAGCTTCACCAGATATCTGCTCCACCACGGAGCACCTCTAACTCCATGGTGTTCCCTCTGCTTTTTCCTCACTCTTTTTTTCCCCCTCCTTTGCTGTTCGTGCACCATTTTCTGCCCTCTCAGATATGTTTCCACAGAGGCACCGCCAGCTTCGCCGACGGGCTCAGCTGTGCTCTCTGGCAGGGCCCTTGCAGAACCGGCCGGAACAGGCAGTGTCTGGCAGAGGGCAGCCCCGCCCTGCCACGCCCCCTGCAGGCAGGGCCCAGCCCCGCAGCCCAGGGGCAACACTCAACACCCTCCGGATCAGGCGGGCACCTCTCAGTACACAGACTATCGCCGTCACATCAACCTGGAATCCCAAGGCACCCCACGGAATCACTACTTTCTTCCAAAAAAACCCAAAACATCCCACCAAAAATGCAAATCAAAGCCGTATTTTTCCTTTTCTCAGCACTAATAATTAATTGTGGAAAGAATGATTGCGCCCTGGTGCATCTGTGTTCTGTATTCCAGCACCACTTCACACGCGCTGTAAACCAATTTGTCTTATCTACTTCCTTCCAAATTAACAGATGAAAACGGTAATATATTAAATTACAGAATTTAGCTGTTTTTTTCCAACAAACTTCTGGAATGTGCACAATGGAAAGGAGACTACAAATCAGATTAAAAAGATGGGTAAAAATAAGCCGATAGGATAAAGTCTTCAACAGCAACAAAGTCTGCCTCACCCTCACCACGATTGTCCCATATAGCTGAACCATTTTGGCCATTATGTTGCAAATACATCATAGAAAGCATTCCAAAGGCAAAATAAAATCACCTCAGACAAAAGCAGCAAAGCAGACAGGCTGCCTGGCTCCGGAACACGCTCTTGCCGTTCTCTGTGCCCGTTTGGTGGGTAACGCAGTCAGCGTCCTGGCAAACCGAGAGGCCGGCTGTGCCACAGGCAGCTTCCAGGGGTACAGGAAGGCATCGCGAGCAGCCAAAGGACAGCTCACACAAGGGCGGGATCGGAGCCACCAAGGTGACTTTGGATTCACACTGAACCCGTTATGCTTTATGCCTGCCACTTTCATTTGTGTACATTTCCATTTGTATTAATGATTGCAGACCTAAATGGTACTGGTATCAACAAACAATAGTAACTGTTCCTTAATTCAAGTCTTGTGCTATAATCACGTCTATACCGACACATCATTTTAGAGGTACTTATTTGCTGCTGACTTTAGACCTGTGAGTAGCAGAACATTCCTGTCAATTAAGCTGTTCAATTTTCCCATGTTCTTACTGACAACAAATTTGATAAAGTCTTTCCAGTCACTTCATCAGGAAGATACAATAGAAGTCAACATTGCAAGAGGATAGACATCTGTTCTCTGCTTTGCTTTCTTTTTATTTATTTTTTTAATTGAAGCTGAAGTATATGAAAATTATGTAGAAACACTAAACTTCACAAAAGTTACCAGTGCAGTCAAAAGCTGAGCCTCAATGTTCCTGAGTATTAGGTTAATTCTGTATATGTGCCTCCCAGCAGAGACATTTCACACACTGGCCTGTTTAGGAGATGAGGTCAACACTCCTAAGAGCCAGGTAAATGCCAGTGGAACCTTTCACAGGCACATCAGACTGGAACACACACCAATAGCAATCACACTTATAAACCTCACTCGATTACAGGCTTTTCAGCTCAGGATGAAAAACATGCCTGCCCTAAAGAAATGCATTTAGGCTTTCTCATTTCTGAGTGGTGAAAGAATGATGTCAGCCATCCATTATTGATCTCCTCAGGAAAGAAAGCGTAAAACAAAGCAGCTCTGAAGATACTAACGCAACAGGGTTGTGCTGACTTGCCATCTTCATCTAACAATATCTTTACTTCACTTTAGAAAACGTTCATTTTTTAGGAGTACAAAAACATGCACCCAAAAGATGGCTTTAATTGAATAACAATTACTATTACTTTTTAATATAAGTAGCATCTTTAGGGCACCAGCCATTAAAAGATAAATGCCTTACATGAAATACTGCACAGTTAATATGAAATCTTCTCCCCCCCAGCTGACTAAAAAAGTATAGCCTATCACATATAGGAAGCTAGTACATTCCAACAATAATACCAATACCAACAAGCCATTTGCAGACCTTCATCATGCTTAAAAGACAGCCTAAAATCAGATTTAGGAAGTCTTAAGCTATTTAAAAAAAAAAAATCTGAACTTTTTGCATTTGCATAGCACTCCATGCTTTAACACTACAAATTCTTTCCATGAATCATAGTGATTTTCAAACTACACTATGAAAGCATTCAGAACTTTTCTGAAAAAAAATTGTAAGGCCTCTTCAACTTTCTGTACAGAAGTAGTGATCGATGTGAGATAGTATAGGCATGCACCCTTTCTGCAGCCTCCTAGGACACAAAAGCTGTATTTCACAAGACAATTATACATAGCATAAAACATCAAAATACTTCTAGTGAGTCATTAATAGAGCTTCCTTACCAGTTGTAGAGAAAACAGTATGAAAGTTATTACATCACACTTACCTGGAATCCTCCCCTCCCTGTCCTTCCAGTTTTTAGTTAATGTTTATTTCTATTAAATAAAACATATCTCTCACCCCAGAAGGCACTGCATATCAGAAAATAAATTCTTTCTACCAATTACAAACATCTTCTAAATCTCTGGAGAAAATTTGTACAGCAATTAGAGATCTGGGTGAGTGTGCTATATTAGTGGAGGATTACTAGCATGCTTCCTTCTAAAGATCTTATCTTCAAATGTCAGTTTTAAACTGCTGACTCCTCTTTTTGATGGGTTTCACTTGCAAACCATTAAGAAAAAATGCAAATCACCTGTGACAACACTGGATCCTTCTGGTGGTTTGGGTGTGGTCATCAGGCGTTCACTTAACAAGCTGCAGGTTGGGCTTTGGGGGCAGGCTTGAAAGAAATATTGTCCACCTGTGCTAACCTATGGGATTCAGAACACCAGGCTCTCTCCCCCCTCCATCTTTTTGAAGAGGTAAACTTTATTGCCACATGTGACACATTTGGGGTTACTTTTAACAATGATTACTGGCAACATCTTTTTCAAGGGAACTGACTACCAGTGTGCTCATAAAATATAGTAAGTAAGGGTAAGGTCACATTCTTCTGATAGAGATTCTTGGAATATGTCAGCAAAACAGAGCAGAAAATTAAGTTACTCTTTATGCACAAGTAGCAAAATACATACACTGATAACCTTTTAATTAAATTCTAAAGGACTGTCCTTTCCATTACATACTCTATTTTTTTCCATGGGAAATTTTCTGCAAAGTTGCATATTGTGTTTGTCTCAGAGTTCAGTAATTTTTTTTTTTACTCATATCTGCACATCAAAAGAAAAATAAAGGGAAAAAACTTTCTACTGAGGAAGACAAAGTAGATACATTAGCTGTTAAAGAAGTCATATTTTGAATAGTTTTTCAGCAGCAAGGAAGGAATAATATTTAGCAAGAGAGTCACATCACAGAAAGACTAACTATGAGAAAATGTTGCCATATGTTTAAAAAAAGAGAGATATTTAGAACATGTAGTTCATATATTAACTGAAAGCTACCTGGTGCCTATAGCAAAATCAGACACAAGTAATTCTGTCTGAGGAAAGGGAGATTTGACCTTAGAAGTCAGGGTGGGGTTGGGGAGGGAATCTCATTTCGGAAAACCTTCCTATCTCTGATTAGATTAGATACCACTTGAATATTAAAGATGGCCATTTTAAAGAATCAATCTCTGGCACTAGAAGTTCCCATTATCCAGTAACCGAGGACTTGCTGCTTGTTACTGTAGGGATGAGGTGAGAGGAGTGGCTGTCCTCTCAGAGCTAGGGAGGTCTAGTTCAGCCGTCAGTGGCTGAGATAACACTTTGCACTTCTGTACTTCTATGAGAGCAGCTCCATGGGCTACTTTATGAACCCAGGCTCATCCAAGGAGCAGCTCTGGTAGCTGAAGCAGCTGCCATGGCTTTCTTTGCCAAAGGTACTTTTGAGGTTTGTGGATATCACTTGCTCCCTTAAGCCCCCTAAGCTGGGCGATGCTGAACTGAGCTCTGGTTACGGGCATCGAAACATAGCATTTGCAGAGATACATCATATGGAAAACTTGGCTCATGTCAGAAGCATAAATACTACTTAAGACAGAAGTGTCTAAAAGGGAGCCAAATTATTCCTGCACACAAAAAGCCTTTTGGGAGTAAGACTGCGTGTGACCAGAAGATTCTTTCCTTTGATCAGCCCATGATGTTGGCCCAAACCTCTTAGATTTTCAAGCAACTGCAATTGTGCTTTCTCCTATGTTGCCCATGGATGGGAGGGCTCCCCTAAAACAGCTCCTCCCAATCCGTTTATAAAATTCTCCTTTGCCGTCACGTGAATGAGGGTCTTGAGAATACAGACTCACTTGTATTTGCTTTTTAGCTATTGCCTACCTGCAAATGCAAAAAGTGACTGCATACATGATCATATCCAGATGTAAACACTCAATTTGCATGTGTACCTTTGACATTGTGCTCATGCAAATCAGGATCAAAATAGAAATACCTTTTTGAAAGAATAGGGGAAAAAAATGATAAATTAGAAAAATTGAGATAATTTGGGCATCTGAACTCATATTTGGAAACAAAAGTATTTTGATTTATACTGACTAATAAAAGAGAATATGAGCACAATAAATCTGAAGAATCAAAATGCAAAACCTCATTCTACTTTCACGCTCTTTACCAAAAAACCTCCACACAAGTAAATCTACTGAAGTCACTGTAGTTACTAACCTAAATTAATGGCTATTAGTAACTTATTAGTTAATAGGCCCAGTTTCAGTAGTATTACAGTACTACAGAAGCGTTTTTTTCTTGTGAATTGAAGTATTCTGTAGGCTAGTGAAATGCTAAGGATATTAAAATCATCACACCATTGCTATTCATAGTCTGGAACCTTGAACTTAAGGGAGAAATCCAGAGCCCATTTGACTCAACGAATTTAAGGGCCCACACCACAGCGTGTTGGTTTTCTTTCTCTTTTCATGTCTTCTAAGGCAGAGATTTGTAGAAAAAAGTTAAGTGTGTTTTTGACATTTGAAGTAATCTTGAAAATAAAATTAATAAATAAAGCTTTGAAAAACAAAAATTATTTACTGCAGTTTGACTAAATGGGCCATCAACAAGCCCAGCAATGAAATATAGAAAAATTATGCATTTACTAACAACATTGTAATCACATGCTTAAAATTGTCTGTCTAGGAAAATCATCTGCTTCCTACCGTCTGACCTGGATGAAGAGAACTAAAAGATCATATTGAAGACTGATTTACAATTTCAGCCATGAACAAGAGTTTACACACAGTCATGTTTAGCATTCTTATATATAAAGATTTCTATAGCCTTGGTTTAAAGATAGGGAGGAGCTGGCCTAGTCAAATATCTGTAATTCACTATGGAAATGAAGGAATCAACAACCACGTGTATCATGGTTAAAACACAAGGAGGAACTAGAAATATATTTCCGTTTATTCCATTCTCTGACACTGGAAATAGTGCAACAGAGTCACTCTTGCATTTGTGGGAATCTACTGTTAAGAGTTTCCCTGGCATGAGCAGATCTTTCTGGAATAAGAATATTAAAATGTCAAAAAAAATTTTTACTAATGTAAAGGTGTCAAAAATTCTCCAAACATGAATAATTCCTCCCTGGAAATCTGAGCTCTGGTTAAGCATCAACAAGTCCAGAGGATAAAAGCAATTACTGCTTTCCTCTGCTTTCCACTAAATATCAAAACAGAAGCTGCACAGGAGTGTTTGTTGTATTGGGTGTCTGTTACAGTGCTGGATATTTCAGAAGGCTTTCCAGACATGAAGTAGGTAAGTTTGAAAGTAAAAGGAGAACCCAACAACGCTCTGATTAACAAAAAACCTCACCAAAACCCCTCCTCGTTATCATCTGCCGTATTTATTTTTCTATTCACTGTTCTGCAGTAGGCCATAAGGAAACACTAAAAGCATCTCCTTGAATTTCCCTTCCAGGAACTACTCAGCAGTCCCAGCCAAAAGATTTGCCAAAGACTACCAAAGAAATCCTCTGCATTAGCAAGAAACAGGACAACATGCTTTTTTTTCGGCGAAGCTACTGAAGGTGAAGGGTTCTGGAGCAGAGGCTCGAGCCGAGGGACCCTTTCTCCGGTGGCAAAACCGCAGCGGCGAGGCGGCAAAAAGGGCCGAGAGAGAGAGGAGACCCCAGCCCCCCCCACCCGTCAGCGGGAACGCGGGAAGTGCCAACGAGCGGCAGCTCTGACTCAGCGGGGGCGGAGTCGAGTGTGACAGCGGCCAAACCCCCTCACGGGTAAGAGCAGCCCCAGGGAGTGCGGGCGAACAGAGCCGGCGAACAGAGCCGGCGAACAGAGGCGGCGCAGCAGCCCGGGAGCGGCGCAGCAGTTTGCGCGGCAGTTCGCGCAGGCAGGGCGAGCGGGGAAGGCGACTGGCAGGGTACAGCCGCCCCTTATGGCAACTCAAGTAGTGGGCATCGCTCTTCCAGGAGATATTCTAGCCATGGTTACCACCCGTGGTAAAGCTCTGGCTCGAAGGAGTGTGGGGACCCAGACGGAGGCCCCACGCAAGAACGCGGGTGTCCAGGTCTCTGGCTTCAGGGAGTGTCTGAGCCTGGCGCTCGTACCGGAGGACAGCAGAGACAACGGCTGTGTTCGGTGCGAGCAGGTGAATGATCTGCTCAGCCTGGTGGCAGAGCTGAAGGAGGAAGTGGAGAGGCTGAGG
>Ga0065711_1009995_pt1 | contig 24209 bp, 15 predicted proteins | sample Hoacrofraction12_FD_59098 | JGI IMG/M metagenome (GOLD analysis project Ga0065711, IMG submission 59098) | Hoatzin crop microbial communities from Cojedes, Venezuela - Epithelial fraction 12 v2 (version 2) | ecosystem: Host-associated > Birds > Digestive system > Esophagus > Crop | place... | reverse complement strand
CCCCCCCCTTATTTTTTTTAATTGCCTGCTGTCTCACAAGGTGCTTGCGGAAATCTCACAAGCTGGTTAGCGTTACACTGGGTTAGTGCTTGGCTGGCCTGATTCCCCCCCAGCTGGAATTCCTACAGGAAATGTGACTGGCGATTCAGTCTGAGTCAGCGCTGAGCTGAACCGGTGAGCTAAGGTTTTCTTGGGGGAGAAGAAACAGTATCGTCTGAGGAGGTGCACAAAGAATCTAATCATCCGTTACCTAACTGATACAGCTTAAAATGTTTTTGTTGGGAGAATATTTCTTTTCTTTGTAGAATATTTTCCCTGCTTTTTTAGATCAGCAAGATCTCCAAAACAGAGGGCAAGTCTGATTTCAGAGTAGCCGCGTATGGCCCATTACATTTTCAGTATGTAGTTGATGGAGATGGGGACAGAAATTCCACATCTGTGAGGATTATTAAATAATTGTGTCAAGTTACTAGTTCAATTCTGTGACCGTAGGGTTGATCTTAGAAAAAAATAAAAGTAAAGTTCTGAAATTGTGTTCTCTTTTAGCCCTGTATTACTCCTTTCATGGCTAATCCTTCTCCTTTTTGAATGTGAAATTACCACTAAAAGATCTGGAAAAGTTTGCTGTGCCATGTTTTTCTTAAAGGTGAATGCTTAAACTCAGAAAATATTTTTTTTTTAAACAAAAGGGCTTTTTGGGATCTTTTTAATGGTTTTGATTAGGAAGACTACTGCAAAGCACGGTAAAGAACAGTCCACTGTAAGATGGGTATGACTCAGCCTTTTATTTACACAGCCTTGTTATTACGTAGCGTGTTCCCATTGTTTTAAAATGAGGACTGTCCCGAGACAGAAGAGTTTGAGGAAGCGTGCCCCATGACGTTGCAAACCCAGAGGTCGTTTTGATGGACAAGCTTGTCCCATCTTGTTTGGAATCAAGGCTATTGGGCTATTAAAAATGTCTAAAAGCTGCCACAGAATTGCGGTAATCACTGACCTGAAACAGAAAGAAAACTGTAGGCAGAGTATGAGCCAAACGTGATGAAGACTGTATTTCAGAATAAGTGTACTTGAAGGCGAAGAACCTTCTGACAGCTTAAGGAGGGTGTTAATCAGAAGGTGTTATTAATCAGAAGCACAACTTCGTAGAGTATCAGAAGCACAGCTGGGCCTTACAAGCAAAACATGCTGAGCTCTGCGTCCTGCAGTCCCAGCTGATGTTAAGTAGCTGCAGTTACAAACTGCAAATCAAAATTAAAGTGACCCAGGCTGTGCTTCTGGCTTATACTTTGCAGTTTCTGGTTCTAAGTGTTCATTTGAGAAATTGGAAGTTCACCTTGCCTGCTGCAAAATGCTGGTTTTCTAGTGGAATTTAAGAAGAAAACAGTAACCAGGCTTGTGCTGCTGCAAGTATCTGTTAACTTCATTGAGAGAACAGTAAATTCACTGTTCATGACAGATCTGACTTGTAACTTGGAAATTTCAAGGTCCTATTGGTTCAGACAATATTTGTCTTTTACGGTTTTTGTGTGGCTTTTGTTTTGGCTTTTTTTTTTTTTTAGAGTTTCTTAAAACAATCTCTTTAGGGGGTCGTATGTATGGTGGAAGACATTTAAGAAGCTGAGTAGAGTACCTAGGAACGTACCAAAAGAGAAGTGAATCCAAAAAGCTTGCACTCAAAATCCAAATGATTTCTTTCCTTCTGCATTTGTAGGGCAGGGTGACAGACACAAACATAGCTAAGTTCTAAATACAAATGAAAAATAAGCGGCATTTTCACTGGTGTTTTTTTTTCTCTGTGGATTGCAGATGATTGGCATGTCAAAATCTCCAGCTGTCTGCTCTGGACAGACTAACTGGTACCATTCTGGGAAACTCAGTGAAGTCAAGCTGGACAAGACAAAAAGAATTTACTCTTGGGCTTTACTTTTTTTTTGGTCAGACTTCCAGCACGTTAATTTGACCACTTCAGCAGTCACTAGTGTTTGATAAATACTCTGTTGAACAAACAGCTGCATAAATTTTGTCACAAGCAGCGATTTAATGCTGTAATAGAAGCAGAAATCCTTACTATAACAAGTTACTGTGTTTAGCAAAGGTACTTTATTATTTGTTTTCAAATGTTTCCATTTTCAGTGCTGTTTCCTTCCTGTTGAATCACCAGCTGGATCTTAGACGTGATTCACAAAACTCAGCATTCACCTCAGTGCCTTTTCTTTTTTTTTTTTGATCAGTGTGATGAATAAATCCTTTCTGCATTCCGAAGGGGTGTCAGTTCTTCTGGGCGTAGGGTGAAAAAGCTGAGGGAAGCACAGCAGTGGCAGAGTCTGCACCGACACAGTTGTCAGTAAGACTATGTATCCAGTACTGTTCAGTCCTGGTGTGAAGGTTTGGTCTTAGAGAAGCAAAGAAGTGCCAGCTTGTGATGTGACATCTCCTTGCTAGCTGCAGCAGGGCAAGCAAGCAGACCCTGCTGCCGTGGGGAGACGCAGGGCGGTTCTGTCCGTGGGGACAGTGAAAATAAGCGCTTCCACGGGGGATTCCTCCAGCCACAGATGGGGCAAGCGTGGGGGGCTTTTCTCTCCTCTCCTTTTTGTATACTGTGTGTAGACAGACACGGCGGGTTGTTCTGCGCAGCAGCTGGTGCTCTGCGGGCAGCGGGGCACCCAGGAGCCGGCTGTTGCTGGCAAGGACAGGAAAGTACAGCAGGTCCAGCTACACCTGGCTCCTGCGCACACACGTGTGAGCACACTCGCTGTTTTTCCTGAAACTCATTCGGTGACACCAGCTGAAGGGATCAGCTTGTCTGTACCAGGCAATTTGAATATTGAAAGTGTCTGATGAGGTGTTTTGATTGCGTTGAGGCCAGAGCGGGTCACGTGGAGTACATACTGCTCGCTTGCCAAGTGGCACCTGCAGGGAAAGCCTTGCTTTGCACGCGTGCGAGAACATCTCCGCAAGGCTCGCTCTCCTCTCGGCAGCCCTGCGGGTGATAACAGCACAGCACAGTAAGTGTCGTTCGGGGCTGCCGCCTGCGCGGGTTGCTGCGCGCTTGGGATCTCCCTGGAACCGTAAAGCCACAGAACAAAGCTCCCGTGTAATTTCTCTTGTACACGACTGTCATTATCCCGAGGTTAAGGCAACAGCTCTCCTTTCATTGCCTCTCTATATATTGCTGTGCAACACGTAGTTTGGTCTTGAAAACTGCTGCCACAGTACTGACTGCATTTGTTTCAATACTTTCGGCAAATGCCTTCAACTTGCTTCCAGAAGGCAAAGCTAATTTGCTTTTTTTGTTTTGGTTTGGTTTTCTGGTTTTCCAGGGTGAGTCAGGAGGCTCCATTTCTCAATCAGGAGATGGGAAGTGATCGTTTCTGGGGCTTTCATGATTACAGATCCTCTTTCCTGGCAGAAGGCAAGATCACAGGCTGAGAAAAAGCTCTGTACTGTAGAACCAACGTCTCAGTTCTCCATGTGCCTAGTTCCGATTCTGAACTGGTCTGCTTGCAGGAGTGGTAGCTGAAAGCTGCTTAACAGAGTAAAATGCCATTTTTTAGAATCTAAACATAGTAAATAGCTGATTTGTCATTCCAGGAATAAGAAGTTTTGCCTTAGTTTGCCTTAGCAGTACCCTACTTTGAAAAGTCTTCTCTGTTTATTAGAGTTCAGAAGTGACTCAAAACTTTTTCTTCCATTGCAGTGCAAATGCCACGGCCTGCTATTTCCACCTGCAACTTACCATACAGAAAATCAGCAAACAGCAAGGTCCTAAAAGTGCAGCAGTACATTTCCCTGTGAAAAAGAAAAGATCCTATTATGTTGTTTATGTATAAACTGTCTTACATCATCATGTAGTCATGGATGTAACTGCAAGGAAGATGTAGCCCAGATTATTTACTCTTTTGTATAGTTAAAAAAAAAGCCATGTCAAACATGACCACATTCCTCCATCAAGTTGAAAGCAAAGAAACCGGCCTCTGCCATCAGGATTAGTCACAGCTACCCGTGTGCTTCTTGCCTGTGTCACTGCAGCCTCACAGACCCAACAGATATTTCAAAGTCGGCATTTCTGGCAGGAAGGAATTAATTAGCTACTAGACATAGGGGAATTCTTCTGTGACAAAATAGATTGTGTTATTTCTACAGTCTCCTGAGAAGAGTTTGTTTAAAATTCATGCCCAGGAGTTGAATGCTACTACTGCACAGGTAGTTCCCCATCCCCTCTTACACTGCTGGCATTAGGTAACCGTGAGCTAAATGTGTGTGCTTGCCTTTTTACTGTACAATAAACAGTGAAAAATGTTAATCTGGATTTTTCTACAGACTACTGCCAGCATATATTCCGTGCTGCTTTCCATAAGGAAATGAACTTCCACGCCTGGTTTAGTGCTGCTGGTGGGTGATGTGCTAGAATTACAGTATTTTGTCTGAAGCGTCCAAGCAGCATAGTGGTTTAATGGGGTCAGGGGGTGGGAAGGGAGGCTTTCCTTGGGGAGAGAAAAGGTCGCAAACGCAGGGCAGATTCCCCAGCCAAATTGCATTTTTAGATTGTGGGATGGAGGCAAAACCAAAGCAGCGTGGAGTTCTTCCTGAGAGAAGTCAGCATCTGTCTCGGAGCCATCTTCTTCCCAGGAGCTCGGTCTCAGTAAAGAAGCCGTTTATGTGAAGCCATGATTATGTGGCTTTCTTCTCTTTGCAGAAAAAAAGTCTGCTGCTGCCCCGTGATGTTTCTCTCTGAGTAAAATATTTAGACTGTGGTTGATTACAGCGTGTCTGGGTGAAAACAGGTCAAGTTTGGGGTTTGAGTGCCCTGGAAAAACTGGCAATGTGTTAGCTGTGTGCCCAACGCTTTTAAGTCTGGACAGTGGCGAACCTGGCTTTGGGGTTGGAAATTTGATAGTTATTAGTGCTGCTGAAGAGAGTAATTAGAGGGCGTTTTCTGCATTTGGACTAACCTTCAAAGAGAGCCTTTCCTCACAGTATTTTCTGGCAAGCAGGAACATATGTGTGCAGTAAAAAAGGTCTCTAAGAAGCAGGTTTAAAGACGAATAAGGTAGAACAAGCTTACTCTTAATGTATTCGCATATTTTTTTTGAAAATAAAGTCTAGAAGTAAGAGCGGTGAGAATGAAGTTCCTAGCCTGTTCAGAGACGGCAGAAATGAGGGTTACCTACTCCTCCTTCATTTCAGAGCTAGGTATCTAAGCCTAACCAAGCTACCCTAAGCTGCATCTAACCTGTAGAGAAATAGGCACCCCTGGGAGACAGGCTGTTGAATTCCAAATTGGGTCACATCAGTTATCATCAGGAAAAACTCATTTTATTCATCCTGCCGGGTTAACTGGCACTGGTGTTGCCCTGCAGTTGGTTTTTATTTTCCGGTTTGTTTGCAGGGGAATTGAAAACAACAACAACAACAACAACAAAAAACCAACTGCAGATGTGTAAATGGAAAGAAAAATTTCCTTGTAATTGGGCAGTGCTTGGCAACCAGAGATCATATGATATTTAAACAGAAGAACAATTCTCTCTGTGTGGATGGACCTGGACAGTGGCATGATGGAGTAAGAAGCAGCAGGGAAAGGGGTCAAGCAAAGCTTATACAGTGGCCAACGTCCACATAGTTCCTCAAAATAAGACTCATGAGTGATCAGGGAACTATGTAGATGGGTGATGACAGGATGAATTTAATAAATACCTGTATTTTTAAGTATGCCTTTAGGAGGAAGTTCGTTACAACAATCTGTTGTTTGCTTGATTGTTTTACAGTGGATTTTCCCTCCCAACTTTTCTCACTGCAAACTTTTCAGCTCTTTCAATCTTTCCTTTTCTCAGAGCAGAAACATAGTGACCCTTGAGACTGATCCTTCAAGCTGGAAAAAACGCATCTGCTCTCTTAGCAGATAGAGGACAGTGGTAACAGTAAAAACGATGCACTGATAGTCTCAGTACTGCCAGTACTCTATCCGTATGATTACAGGAATCAGTCAATGGGCCAAGTCATCTCTGGCTCGCTACACCAATTAAAAGAGACGTGAATAACCTTCTTCCCCTCTCCCAATTTTAGCACAGAACGTCACAGTGGTTTCAAAGAAATGGACCTATGAATATCAATCACTACGCAAATAAGAAGAGCGCTGCGGAGAGCATGTTGGACATTGCCCTGCTGATGGCCAATGCGTCCCAGCTGAAAGCTGTGATGGAGCAAGGACCTTCTTTTTCCTTCTACGTCCCACTTATCGTTCTTATCAGCCTGTCGCTCACACTGCAAGTTATGGTCGGAGTGCTCCTGATATTCCTTGGTACGTAGCAACAGCAGGAACCCTTGACATGTATTTTTCTTACAGTATACAACCTGTAAGATGGTGTATAAAATGGTATATAGACTTCCCTTTTATTTTTAGAAAGCTGTTATATTTGAAATTCTTTGCCTTGGAATTGAATAAAGTTTTCTCTTAAGACTATAGAGATATTGCAACAAAAGGAGTAAGGGCAGCTTTGTGTGGAATCTTCAATTTTGATCAACTTCCTCATATTCATTTGCCCAGAGCATGAATATTTTTCTTTTCAGAAGGCCTGAGGGGGAAGGAAAATGATGAAACACTGTGAAAGAAACATTAATAGGCCAGATAGGATCATGCAGCCTGCACAGTTTCATAATACTGTTTCTGGCAAGGGCTCTTACTTAATCTTATGACTGAAATGTATTTGTTCCCTCTCAGTCATATCATAAGTAATATTACAAGAATATAATGTGAACATGGAACTCTGAAACAGAAGTGGAAGCGTCCATCTTCATGTCGGTTTGTATTGTCTTCAATTTGGTTGTGTTTCTGCAATCATATCGAAGGTTTGACAGCAAAGGCTTGACAATAATGAAAAAAATGGCTTAGTTTTAAACTTAGGAAATTATTCAAAGCCTCCTAAATCTCTAGGTGCGGAATGGCAGAAATGTACTTGTTAATTTTCAAACCTGTGTTAAACTGAAATTAAAGCTAAAAAGGAAAATAAGCTAGTTGGAGCAAGATGTCACCCTAGGAACGTACCTCATCTGTTATCCACGTACTGTGACTTCAGTCTAAACACCTGAAATGATGTATAATGTGAAAAACACAGTCCAAGTAGCATCCTGGGACTACAAATAGATTGTCTTCAATTCTGCTTATCTCTAAGAAATTTGAATTCTGTGTATCTCTAGGAAAACCTTTTCTACTTTCTATCAAAGGAATGCGATGCAATGCATTTAACATATGCTAGAAATCATTTCAAGATAATAAATTCAAATAGGAGTTGTGTTAGTGTGTGCTTTGGACACGTTTAATGAGACGGCTGTAGGATTAGGTCCCTGCTCCCTGCCTTCCTCCCCTCTCCCCTTTCGGTCTTAGTTGTTGAATTGCAGACCTTTACACTCAATGCAGTTCAATGCAGCGTCTTTGCTGTTCTCAGAAATAGAGTTCCACTATTGAGCATTAATAGGTACAGTGCTGTGAGGCACGAGAACCAGTACTTACCACTAAAAGTCAGGTAATTTAAGTTAGTATTGCTAGATTAGTAGCACACACATGTCCTACACCCTCTGCCTTAATCTGTAAGGTAGAATATTGATCTAAGTAGCTATGGAACCCGGCTCATTTCTAAAATAATGTCATCACTAAGTGAGCATGAATTGCCAAAAAAAGCCCAACTAATGCTCCACGGAGAGTGGGGAGACAGCACTCTTGTGCAAATCCGAGTTTTCTAGTTTGACCTTAAACAAGTCTTCACTACTTCTTTTTGCTATCTTAACCTGCTGTGACATTTCCCCCCATGCTTTTGCAAGGCAAAATGCAAAAAGAATCCAGTGGCACTTTGCAAAGTTGCTGAAAACCTGCGCCATTCATCAGCAGCACCCAAAACCCTAGACCATAACTTTGGAGAGTCGATCAAAGAGACCTGTGGAAATCAGAGGAATTGTTTAGGTTTGAGCATCAGTTGAACCCCATTATTGACTGAAATAAATTACACCTTCACTGGTAGGAAACAGCTATGGATCACTTCATTTGCTAGTGGTGTATGATCGTGTATTCTGGTAACTTTTTAAAAATCTTTTCCTTTAAATTAATGGGTACTATGTGACAGATCTGAAGTCTATGATAAATGAAAACCCTGGAAGGTGATAGCCAGAGTTTACACGTGGCATTCACTAAGTTACAGGTGCCACCTCTGGCATCTCGGTTAGTCTTTCACTGTTCTGCATTTTAGCACAACTGAAAAAACAACTTTCTGCTTGAGGAGGAAGTTCCTAGGAAGCCAGGTCACATAAGGCTTGTGCTACTGATATGCAGCTGACACAGCTTCTTGCACGAGAGAGACAGGATACAGCTGTCTCTGCATGGGGTAGAGTTGGTACAAGAGCAAAACCCAGGCCCTGGCTCAGAGGAGATTACAGAAGGGGGCTGGAAAAAGCACGCTGATGATAATGGGGGATTTGGGAAGAGAGTCATGGAAATATCAGAATAAGCATATGTGTTTCTGGGTTGAAGGCATCTCCGTGGCGCTGGTTTCAGTTTAGCAGGCTTTGAGGCTGTAAACAAGTTCCCTCTGTTTTGATGGATGATAATTTCTCAGTATATGCTGAGAAATTGCTTTTCAATGTTTATTTCTGCCAGATGTTGCCAAAGTGGCTTCCATCTGTGTAATTTTTATCTTTGTCACATGGAGAGTAAAGAAGTACCCGGTCGCCCCAGCTCCAAAGCCGGGCAGAGGCAGAGATTGTAGAGCGCTCAGAAAGCAGCGAGCTTCATCCGTGGGGAGTTCAGCCCGCACTCTGCGGCCAGCAGTGCCTGCAGGCTTGGCGTACCGAGGGTGACAGCCCTTGGCGTGCAGCGGCGTGCTCCTGGAGCGATGCTGTCGGGCTCGCCTCGGAAGTACGGCGGGTAGGAGATTGGGTATGGAGGTGCAAAGATACAGGTATTGCAGCAAGAACTTGCGTTTCACAATGTGTATCTTGGTAGTTTTTGGCCCACAGGAACAGTTTGTCTTTCTGTCCAGCCACAAAATTCTGCCTGGTACAAGCTCTCAATGAGCCCCAACAAAAGGCTGTGCGACCATCCAGTTTCTTTCCTTGAGACAGAGTTTTATCCCGGGAGCTACCAGTTCTCACCGGTCTCTACTAGGGATTAAAAGCTTTTCCTCCTTCAAAAGAGCCTCTCATAAAAACATTCTGAAAAATGTTCAGCAAACTTGTCCTTGAAAGTGGTTTGGTAATCTGAACTTTTTGGAAGAAAAGCAATGAATGTCTTGAAATAGTTTAAGTGGCATGAAATCATAGTAATCTAATCCCACTGTAATAAAATACTTAAAGAATAACTGTTCTTAGGAACGTTTGCACAAACACCCACATCTTAAGTACTATAATCACAAAGACAGGATTACTGCAGTTCTGCTTCAAAATTCAGAGCACCGCCTAAACTGACAAGCAATGCTCGTCTTCTCTGACCTTTGCTTGGAGAAGGGGACAGCTCTGAAAGTGTCGGTTCTCCTTTGAGCGGGATTTCCTTTAACTCACAAAATGCATTAGACCGTTATTGCCTTTTCTTTTTCTTCCACACTTCAGGATTAATGATTCCATTCACTTCTTCCGCTTCATTCACATGACAGTACTAGAGTCCTTCCAGGTACTGTTGGGGTGCAAGCATCCGGATGCTTTACAGACATGTATAAACTCATTTTGAGGGCTAAGTACTGCTGAGCTTAAATTATTTCATGCCTACGGACGTGTGCAGTAGCTTAAGCTCGTCCGATAGTTCCCCCACGCTGTTCTGCGGTGCTTGGACTGGCCTGCAATGTTGGACTGTACTGCTTTAGCAAACAGGAACCCACAATCCCTTGAAACCAAAACAGCATTAGCCTTCCTAATTAGGGGCACCAAGTGAAACCTGGCTTTTAATACTTCACAAGTGTGTTTGCCACCACTTTGACTTAACTGCTTCCAACAGGCAAGCAAGTCTCGATTCTGTGGTGAAGGTCTGCAGTGTTGACAGGGTCCTTAGCTTAAAAGCAAATAGCAAAGTTTATCTATATCTCATGTGGTGGAGTGGTAAGNTACACATCAATGTATGTGCCTGTCAGAAGGAGCTCAAAGTTTGATTTATTTCTGTGATTCTGTATTAGTCTTACGGGAAGCAACTGGGGGAGCTGGGGCTGTTCAGTCTGGAGAAGAGGAGACTGAGGGGAGACCTTATCGCTCTCTACAGCTACCTGACAGGAGGATGTAGTGAGGTGGGGGTTGGTCTCTTCTCCCAAGTAACTAGTGATAGGACGAGAGGCAATGGCCTGAAGTTGCTCTGGGGGGAGGTTTAGATTGGATATTAGGGAAAATTTCTTTACTGCAAGAGTGGTTGGGCACTGGACCAGGCTGCCCAGGGCAGTGGGGGAGTCCCCATCCCTGGAGGTGTGCAAAAACCGTGTGGCTGTGGCACTTCAGGACATGGTTTAGCAGGCATGGTGGGGTTGGGCTGACGGTTGGACTTGGTGATCTCAGAGGACTTTCCCAGCCTTAATGATTCTATGTTGCTGTAACAACTTGACAGGTATAAGCTTTCTCTCATGTCCTGTACATGCACAGACAAGCTGCAGTGGTCTATGCATTTAAGAACTAGTAGTCTTAATAGACAAAAACCAAAAAACGTTCTCAAAGCATGCTCCAGAATTCATCGGCACTCATTCCACCAGCACCAGAGAAATTTAGCAGAGGGTCTGAATTGCAGAGCCCTTGCCGCAGGGGAATGGAGACAGGGGGAAATCTTGGCTGTCAGCACGGTGCCAGGCAAACACCCCAGCCTTCTTGCTGTCCTGTGCTTGACTCATTCATCAAGCCTATTATCAGCCCAATGCAACTCATTTCTGTGTTTTCACAAGGCCTGGAATCAAAGCTTAAAACTGAATTAATACTATCTCTCTTGTGTGTCCCTCCCTCCCTCCCATTAGCAGTTCAGCCAAAGAACAACTGCAAGAAACAAAAGAAAATGTTTACACAGCTGACGCTCTGTAAAAAGGACCGCAGCTCCGCTGCTTTGTAATCTTCCTCAGTTTAACAGATACCATGCCCTTGCTTCCTGAAAACAAAATCAGTGCAAAAGCAGGGAGTACAGCTGGGGAAGGGCACCAGTGCAAAAAAGAAAAATCCAGCACTGGTAAAGAGACTGGGCTGTCTGCAAAGATCCTGTAGTGTTTGTACTGTAGGAAGTTTTAACTTCATTCCATCCTGTCAGGGCTTTGAGCTTCATGTAGTCCGGGCAGAAATAATTTTTAAATGCTGAAAATCTGCAACAAAACTAGACTTCAATAGATCAAGAACTCAGAAGATTTCTAGTAACGTTTGTGTACCCGTGACTTCCCATGTGCATCCAAAGAGATTAGATGCTAATTACTGGAAGCTAATAGACTCCTTGTGGTTACCAGTCTTCCCCTTAGCGCTTTTACTGACGCTGCAGAATCTGATTTCCCTTTGAAGCGTGACTGATGCAAGTAGCTTGGTGTAAGAGAAATTCTTGAACTACACGAGTATTGAAGACTTTTATTCTGGATTTTGAAATATACGTATAATTAAAACTTTTTTCTTTTTTTCTTTCTCTTTGAAGTAAAATATGACCTTAACAACCCTGCAAAACATGGAAAGCTGGATTTCCTCAACAACCTTGCAACTGGACTAGTATTCATTATAGTAGTTGTGAATATTTTTATTACTGCCTTTGGAGTGCAGAAGCCAGTTGCTGAGTCAGCATCCAAACAGTAAGTCCAAGGTGAGTGTGGTGTCTGCACCAGAAGGTAGCAGGGCACAGCATACACGAATGTAATGCGCGCTAGAGCATTGCTTAAAAAATAGCCACGAGCTTATCTATGTCTGCCCTGCGCAGATAAATGAGTTTACTTCAGACTACCGCAAAAGCGGAAGCTACCAGAAGCTGCGAAGTTATTACAGTGTTTTTGTAAATGCAAAGTTCAAAAGTTGATGGCAACATCTTACTTTGTCGGGGGCCCCTTGCATGTGTCACGCATAGAAAGTGTGAAGATTGTCCTTCTGGCTGAGCCGCTCCTTTTCCTTCTTGCTGACTTAGCCAAGAAGGGAAAAAATGTTGTTTTGCTTCCTCCAAATGCCTCTTCTTTTTTAAAGAAAGGTTTGCAATATACTGCATCCAGTCTGTTAGGAACACCAAAGACTTAATCTTTATCCAAGTAACTCAGGCTATGGAGTCCAACGTGTGATACTACACATCGCTGGAGCCCTCGAGTTCCTGTGCAGATAGCGTGGCTCTTCTGTCCTCCCAGGCTGCAGGGCTTTTGCTTTGTGGGGACTCGGACCCCGAAGATGCGCGCGATCCCTTTACTCGAGACGCTTGGTCGTTTAGAACAATACAGTTTTCTCTACCTGCATTTTAAAGTGGTGTTATTTGCTTATACAGAAGGATAAATATAGGAATTGTGAGAATCAAAATAGGTATCTTGCTAGCATCGTAGCTGCGATGAACGGTTTGGGAGGAGATAAACCTAAATAGTAGGCTTGTAGCCCAAGAAGCACTACAGTCCTACATCTGCCTTTAAAATAACACTGCTGAGTCTGTGTATGGCGACATTGCTCTGGCTCTTCATCTTCCGTATCTTAACTCATGTTCAGAAGACCTGCAGAAGAAGGAATTACTTGACTTTCCCGGCAAGCCATGGTACGCTGGCTACTATGCAGGCAGCCCGTATGGGTAACGTTATCGGTTTAACTTCTAGATGAAGCCCTTTCTCCATGAAAAAGAATATACAAGGCATTTAAGCCCCTAATCTGAAGATGAATGGTGCAACAGAAATCTGTGACAAGAACGGAAAGCAGACAAAAATCTACCAGGACTCTAAACAGCATGGGGAGAAATCAGTGCCACAAACTGCTAGGAAGATGAAGAATGAAATTCATTTATTTCAGGGTACAGGTGGAATCGTCTGCTCATATCAAAACCTGTGAAATTCTGTCAATAGTTTTATTATATTTTCTGGCCATAGTCTCTACAAATAAACTAGAAAATATTTAATTTTAGCAGCAAAGAGCGCATAGGTTATCCGAGCTGTTACCAGAATTATAGGTAGAACGTCCATCTCAGCAGTACCTAATAAAACAACACTGAAACACCAACCACCAAATTGCAAAGCTAGGAGAACTGAAGGAAGGGTTATTGGAATTTTAGCTGTCTTCACAGGGAAAACCATGTACAATAGCCAGGAACAGAGGCAGAGACAAGAACCTGAAATAGGCATCAAGAAGTTCAAATAACGGACAAGGTGGCGTCCCAGCGTCCCGGCCGTGCCTCTGTTTGGATATCACACCGGTGCGTGCTGAGTAGAGAGGAAGAGGAGCTGACAGTCCAACCCCAAGCCAGTTAGTGCCTCGATAGGATGGTATATTGAGAAGCCAGCTAGTATCCCGCAGGTAGGTGTCACACACCTTGCCTTACCAGGCTACTGGCTGGGTGAGCTCACCCGCATTTCGTCGGTGGTTCCTCTGCCAGTACCATGTTCTCTAACAAGCTGCCTTACTGGTTCTCCCCAGTACCACTGCCAGCTCTGCTCCCTGTTTGAGCTCTCCCTGGCTTGTAGGAGACGCTGCTTCTGCGGTGTTGCCCGAACACGGCTGCTGTATTTCTCTACAGCAGAGCTCGGTACTGAGGTGCTTTAAAGAGCCCTGCAGCTGTTACAGAGTTTGCAGGACATCCTGTGTGTGTGTTACGATCCAGTTCGGCTCTGGGCAGCACGAGCATGCCAGCCTGGCTTCTGAACATTACTGGGCATTAGCTCTTTAGACGCATAAAGTGCATCCTCCTGCCAGTTTCTCCTACCTGTCCATGGACTTTGTCTCCTTTCTCCTTTTTTCCCACATGCATGTGGCGAAGTCTTGTGGAAGCATCAGTGGTTTTGTGCAGTGTCTTACGGCTGAGCTGGCACCGTCTGCAGGAAAGGGCTCCTCGCAGCACTTGTGTTGGAGCTTCTCCTCTGCTGTCCTTCTGCTCTCCAGGAACTGTCAACCCGAAGGGGTTTGTGGTTTAATTACTGCCAAAATGGGTTTAATAAACTTGCAGTGCCTCAGTAAAGGAGAAACAGTAGCTGTTTTATGTAACCTCAGGTAGAGGCAAGACCAAAAGATGTTTAAAGCAAGTTTACATCTGTACAAAACCAGCAGCTGTGTGTGATCCTGCTTTCATGCTTCTCACACATGCAGTTTCCTAATAAAATGGCCAAATGTGGTGTTTTAGACCTGTGTCTTTTTGCTCCAGACTTGTTAAATGTGGAAGTTCTTCATTGCTTTGGAACATTACATCTGTTGTTTGCTCATTTGTACAGACTGCCCTTTCTAAAAACATCTGGTCATCTGAATTTAACTTGAAAAACAAGTCCACTGCCACAATCTTCTCAAGCCCTGAGAGGACTGAGTGGCCACCGTTTTCTGGCTTCACCTTTACCATTAGGCACACTTTTCCAAAGCAAACTGAATTCCCCCTTTAAGGCAAATTTGTCATTTACTGTAATTTCTGTATCATTAACATCTCAATATCTTTGTTTTGTATTTCAGAGACCCGAAGCATTCGTTCTTCCGTAAATGCCATTTGCACTGGAGCCAGTGACACCTGGACACAGTGGGGGAAAAACATAATCTGGAGAAACTGGACATACAGAGCAGCTTTCTCATGTTGCCAACAACCAGCACCTAAAATTTTCCAATGTGTTAATATTTAAACTGTTTGGCATCTAGGGAAAGGTTGATTTTGACCCAAGGACATCGTTTTTCTGGAATATTGGCATTTCAATATCTGTAGAAACAAATTGTTTTTAGAGAAGTGACATAAGCTCATAAAATACAGTAGCACTTCACAGGACTTCCTGTTTTCCATGCCTTTTGGTTTTGTGGCAATTGGTCCTTTTCAGTGTGACAAGAAACGGCAGGCCTTTGGTTCTGGCGTGGTCACACTGTGCTTCATGTCACTCGCTTGGCACCAGACCGGTGTGCTCCATGGCACAGCAGCCACTGGTCTTTGCAGTATGCAAAGACAGCTGTGCCTTGGCTTCTTCCTTTTCTTCTCCTCTAGCTAAAGCCAAGATGGAACAGAAACAGTAGGCTGTCTTCGTCCAATTTTGCTCACGGTTTTGGCCTCTTTGTCTCTGGACCACACTTAAAACATCCTCTCCTTTGTGTACAGACACACAAATAACCTGGTTGCTCGTAGTGTCTTACTGTTGACTGCTGTACGCTGTATTCTGTGTGTTATATGTATTTGTGGAAAACCTGTTAGAAGCGCTACCTTTCCTAGACCCAGCTGGAAAATGAGAGGCTCCAGGGTGCACTCTGCCTGTTGAACCGGTACCGAGCGCCTGCCAGCAGTTTGAGTAGCGCATCGGAGGAGGTTTGTCGCTCTGTAACTTCCTTTTCCCTCGTCTCTTCCCAAGATTGATTGCTGCAGTTTTGTTACTCTGAAGATTTTATGGCTAAAAGCATCACTGATTTTTTAGACTTTATTTTTAAATATATATAGAGAGAGATAGGAATATCTTCTATGTTCTTACCTGCTGGCTCAGGGACTGGCACTTTTTCTAAATATACTATTGCTAGTAATGGTGCAGGTTATAACAGTTTCTATATGAAAAACATTTCAGACTTTTTATTTCCAAAGTACCACATCTGCAATCAGAAATCATCATTTTCTAGAGTGTGCTTACTTGCAGATGCAGATTTATACTAATACATTTCCTTACCCTTAACTTTTAAATGCGTCCTTGCACATATTAATAGAAGTTTGACTTCCATGTCTCATTTACAATTTTTATTGGTCACATTTCTCTTTAGTTGTGCCTCAAGGGCCATTGATGTACCATATCTTCATTTACATGTTCTGTAAGAATTACTAACAGAAAGCACGTCAGAAACTTTTGTGATTAGTAATGGAATAGACATGCTTTTTTATTTTTTAATTCGTCTTTTGTTGCTTCATTTCAAACTTAACATGTATTTAACCAGCACGCAATGGGTTTAATTGTGTGCGTTGTACTAATTTAATCCTGGATCAGACCAAGTTCTGAATGAGATACTCAGGACAATTTTCCTTATTTATTTTTTACCAACCAGCGAACTGTTGAAGGACTGTTGCTATGTACTTGTGCTATCGCAGTTTCGATGCTGTAGTGTGGTGAATTGACTGGCCAAATAGCAGTGCTGAAAACCTTAAAAACCCCTTTCTTTCAGATAAAACAGGTGACTGTAGGCAGATCCGTTCCAAGCATGAAATTTATCCGTGGCTCACCATCGGGCAGTAATTCTGATAAGATTCTTGACCGTACCACCTTTGTCACCTTTCAGCTTGTTACTGACCGGAGTATCTGCCCGCCTGTGCATCTGATTCGGTCCGGAGAGGCTCTCTGGAGGCATCTACCTCTCTTCTGCACAGGGTACTTTGCACCTAAGCTCCATGTCTGAAGTAGTTGCTTGGTGGTGTCCTAAATACATTACCAGTCCAAAAGATAGTTACTTTTAACTTAGGTATGAATATTAGGTATTTTTCATTCCCAGATTTGCATCTTTCTATTTTTTAAGCAAGACATAGGTATTTCTGGCACCTAGCTAATCCTCTCACTTTTTGACTTGTCCTTAGTACCGTAAAGGCAGATGCAAACAGACGTTGAAATTTACCCTGTTTATACTTTGTGGTGATTTGGCCCAATTTTGGATGTAGTTTGCCATTCCTGTGCCGCTTGTTGCCACGGCCCTCTCGTACGAGCACGATCCTGTTTGTCGTGCACTGGAACACTTGAAAGCAGGCAGAGGGGCTTGCAGTGCAGACGTACCAGGTCTTTTCCCATCTCGTTCCCCTCATCAATTGTGAGATTCTGTCAATAGGATGAGAGGCAATGGCAGCAAGTTGCTCTGGGGGGAGGTTTCGATTGAATATTAGGGAAAATTTCTTTACTGCAAGAGTGGTCAGGCATTGGACCAGGCTGCCCAGGGCAGTGGTGGAGTCCCTGTCCCTGGAGGGGTTCAAAAAACATGTGGATGTGGCACTTCAGGACATGGTTTAGCAGGCATGGTGGTGCTGGGTTGACGGTTGGACCTGATGGTCTTAGAGGGCTTTTCCAACCTTAACGATTCTGTGATTCTATGATTATCAGAGCAGAATTTTTTGGGTCACTCAAGGGAACAAGCTGTTACAGAAGGTTTCTCCTGAAAAAGAGAGTAGCTGTTCTGGCAGCACCTTTACTGCTAAGCTGTTGTCCAACAGAAACTACCAAGGCTTGTGTAGCCCATCTCCCACGGCTTGTGGGACTGACTGGCTCCAGAGCAGCAGGGTTGGGAACGCTCCCAGGCGATGACTTGCCAGCTGCAGATGCCGATGGACTTTGCAAGACACGGGCTTGGGGACACACAGGAGAGAGAGAGAGAAAGCACTTCAAGGTCGAATGCATTGCTGGGTGCCGAGGGCCGGGTGGGTAGGTCTGTGGGGGGGTAGGTGTCTGCTCACCTCCAGGCTGCCAGAGGCAGGCGCAGAACGACGACAAACCCCCTCCCGTGAATCCTCCTGCCTCCTGAAAGCATGGCTGAAGCATCCCAGCAGCGGTACTGCCAACGGCGGAGAGCCTGGGCTCCTCGTTTGGTTCTAAACACGCGAAAACCTGATCTGGAAGCCGTGCGTCTGACGACGAGACTGTGCTGGGCATCACAGTATTCAGCTTGCAGCTGGGTGCCTTTTTCCAAATAAAAAAGGATGCTGGTTTATTACCATGTCTTTTACTGTGATTAAGTAAGATTTGCAAAATGTCCTCCAACATGCAATCTGGGTTTTAAGTCTCTGAAGCCTTCAGAGATCATGTATTTTTTAGCAGACAAAAGCATCTGCAAGTTGGTTTCAAATATAAATAATTTAATCACATGATGATTATTCTTTTAAGTCAGGTGCTTATTTAAAATCCTAGCGAATATCTCCTAGGGGCAGCAAACAAATGCATTGGTTTAAATGGCTCTTTGGTTGCTGTGCTTCTCCGGAGTTCTTGGTTGTAGGCAGACATTTCACTTAAAAAGGGGTCATCAATAATGAAGCGGGATGAATTTTTACGGGCTGTCTCGGGAAACGGTTCAAGCCAGGTCAGCCGTTTCCTTCCGTTTCGTAAGCTGCTGAGCAGAGTGAGGGTTGCACGTGCTGCTCTGGGCGTGCTCGTTAGTCCCTCTGCATCTAGGGCTGCCTGGCTGGAGTGTGCAGGGTAGCTCTGTTTGTCAAGTGGGTGACCCCAGTGATCGTTACTGGAACTGATTTTTCAGCGTCTGTCTTCTAAACCAGGTCGCTGCTGAAGCTTGTTCTGCAGCGGGGCGTTACGTAGAATGGGCTGAACTGGACAGCAGGATCCTGCTTACAGTTTTCACCTCAGCTATCCTTCGGAAAGTTATGGTCACTGGTTTGAATTTATTCTAACAAATGCTTTCGCCTGTTTGCTGCCACGTCTTCCCGCCAGCCCTGCCGGCCAGGCTTTGGGGGGGTGCTGGGTGGCCGGGGCACGCTGCCCCGTGCCAGAGGAACTCTGCGCTCGCCTCCTTGCTCCGGAGCACCCGGGGCACCGGCGGGTGAGAGCGTGTTGCACTAAAGGCGCGCGTTCTTTTATTTGTTAACAGCTGGAAAGCTCGATCATTCAAACACAAAAGAGTTGTCAGAAACGCGTGGCAGCATCCGAGCGCTCCGCTCCGCTTATTTTCTAGCTTCCCAAAGCTGTTGCCGTTTAAAGTTTTATCTGGTTCAGGAAACGCTACGTGTGGCACCAATTTGTGCTCTGGTCCACAGTTTGTTTCAAAAAAAGAACCAAACCCAAAACCAGTGTCAAAAGCTGCTCCTTGTTCCACGACATAATTTTGTCAAACCACAGGAGAGCAGGCGCTGCTGAAAGTCTGTTCACTTGCTGCAGGGCAGTGGGAACACGTAGAAGAAAGCTGATGATGTCTTCTCACACGTACAGCTCGTATCTGTGATAACCTGCACATTTAACACACCGGTCCTTAAAAATAAATCATCAAATCTCCCGTAGGGTCAGAGGCGGCGTAGGGCGTGCAGAAGCGCTGAGCCTGACGCGGAGCAGGCTCTCCCTCTCCCCAGCTGCTTGCGTACAAGGAGAAGCCCCGTCGCTGCTACCTGACAGCGTCTGGCTCTTACAGAAAGGACTTGCAGGCTGTGTACATAAGCATCACATCCAAACGTGAGAGGTGGAGCCGCCTGCCTTTGCACGGCCAACCCTACGCTTCTAGTAAGAAATTAAATAAGAAACCAAAAGCTGCTGAATACTGCCAGCGGCTTGGCTACGCTGCCTGGAGGGAAATGAGCTAGCAGAGTCCCGCTTGGTTCTTCAGACAGCACATCCGGGATTATCACTACTAAACCGCCGTCCAGGAGAGGATACCGCGGCAGAGCAGCGTGGAGACCGCGTTCCCCTTCGACCGAGCCCGGAAACACGTCGTACCCCGGGTATCACCAGAGGGCAGCCGTCCGTAAATCGCTTTTCTTCCCAGCAGGAACGAGCGGGGCTAACAGCACTTCAATGCGCACAAATTCAGCGACCTCAAAGTGAAGCCTGGCCAGGCGCAGCTTTTGCCCCGCGGAACCACCCCGGCAGACAGTGTGCGTCTCNGNAGAAACCTCCCAGAGCGGTGGGGTGTTCTCCATGGTGAAGTAGCATCCCGAATTCCCACCGCCTTCATCTCGGGAGGCTGCGTGTCCGACGAGCGACCCCGGAACCAGCCAACAACGCTTTCTTGCCTACCCCGCAAAAGTGGCTAGCTGGGGCGCCCGGCCGGTTCTCTGGTCCTTGTGGAGGGCAGCGAATCAGGACCACTTGGTGCTTCCCCCATCTTTGTGCGAGAGCGGTGAGCTGGGCCGAGCCGGCAGCCCCTGCCCACAGCCGGGCCCACTGCTGCCTGGGCAGTGGCGGAGCGGCGCATACTGGGAGGTACTGGAGTTGTGTGGTTACTGGCTGAATGTCAGGGCTGCATCATGCGGGCTGTGACCAGGATGGAGAACCACTGGTGCCTGAAGTCAATCATCTTGAGACCCTGTGGACAGCGGTGCCAAGGGAGGCCCGCTGAGCTCTCCCGCTCCGCAGTGGGCTGCACCCAGTGACCCCCTCGGAGTGGGACGCTTCTCGGAGTGACTCGCAAACCGCCTGGGCTGATCTCCTCGAGACTCAGCCTTCGCCCACTGAGAAATCATTCGCTCTGAAGTGAGTGTTTCACTGAGCTCGAGGGGAATTTTTATGACTCTGTGTTAATCAAGTCAAAGCATAATATCCTATTACTGTGATTGTAATCGTTCCGTAAAGGCTCAGTCCCCCAGTGATTAATGGCTGCTAGACTCCTGTGAGTCTCCAAACTGGGAACGCAGCGTGCTGAACATATCGCTTAGACACACACCGCTGCGGTCTGCGCCCGGTTCTGGTCCAGCCGCACCCAGGCTCCTCTCTGGGAAGGAGTTTAGAAAGCAAAGGGGTCCATTCCCAACCTGGCGACTCAACGGGAGGGCCTCCCTGACCCCTTTTACACTTCTCTTTGTATAAATCATTTTCTACTCGAGCCCCCCCCCTTTTGATTTAGTATTCCATTCATTTAATAAGTAATAGAGTGAACCTTGCCAACGGACCTTGTAAAAAATCACTTTTTCTAAATTTTCACTAAAATCTTTTCTGGCAAAACCTTGGAGTGAGCGTTCAAGCGACCTCACCACTCGCTTGCGACACTGTCTGCCCTGGACATAGGAGAGGTGGCTGCTTTACCGGAGGAAGATGTGAGGAGCAGGAGCAGAGCCAACCTCAGCTCCTCAGNGGGAGGCCCCCGCTCACCCTACGGCCACGTCAACAAGGCTGGACCAGAGTCCAAAGCTAACACAGGACACTACTGGAGCAAGAAATAAATTCAAATAAAGGAGAGAAAGCATTGAGGAAGAGAGAAATAGCTGCACGGCCACGGCAGGCCCTTAGAGCAGAGCTTTCCTCAGGGGCTGGGTCCAGCCCGGCCGCGGCAGGGTGACGTGTCGGCCGTACCCAGGGTTTGGCCTTCGGCCCCACCACCGCCTGTTCCCGTCCCGACAGCCTCTCGGCTGGGTCGGGGAGCACGTACACAGCGAGAAGACTGGCGTGAGGAAGTGTGGGTGTCCTGAAAGGAGGAATTCCACGTTTTCACACCAACTGAATGCTTTACTCCGTATTAACTGCGTGTGCTCAGCCTCGGCCCCGCTGTTCTCGTGGCGTTGGGCGCAATGCCCACATGGCATGGTCATAAATAGTGGGAGACGCAGAATGCAATCTCATCAAGAATAATATCTAATCAATTGTTATCCAACCTCCTAGCAGAGTGGTGACAAAAAATTACCTTCCCTGCATTGGGTGCAGTGGATGATTTTGAACTCGCCATCCTCCTCCTCTGCAGTTTATTGAAGTGAAGATCTGGTTTTGTGGTTAGGTTCCCCCCTCGTCGACTGTTTCATAACGAGAGCTATTTAATGATGTGGCTGCCTTCCCAAGGAGGGTGCCACAGCCCCGTGCTGGGAAGAGGGACTGCCCGGTGCCTGCTCATCAGGCCAGTTGGGCTTGGTCAGAAACGGAGATGGCAAAAGCTCTGTTTCGTTTTTCTCCCAGCCCCTGCACGACGCCTTCCACTCCTCCTCCGCCATTTCCCAATCGGCCAGCTCGGAGCTGGGCCTGGCTCCCTTTTTACAGTGCAGGTTTTAATTAGTTGGGGGTGGGTGGGTGATGAATCTGGTGCTACAGTACGAAGAGCCACACCGGGACTCCCGAAACCTTGCCAGCCATTTCCACTGGTGCTGGAAATACTCGAGAATAAATGGGTTTCATCAGTGCCCAACGTTACCCTATGTTTCTGGCATCAAGGATGAAAATAATTTAAACCATTGGAAAGGCCTTAATGTTTCACATTTGCGTTGGACTTGTGGGCACTGTGGAGGGAGGCGGCTACGTGTCTTTACCCTGAAACAGGATTTATTTTTTTGTGTGTCAGAAAACATGATTCATCCAGCATGCCAGGGAGAGCATTGCTTGGGAAAGAAATGACTCTGCTTCCCCCTGGGCCCCTCCACTGCTCATGGAGACTCCAGTTCTGGGAATGCGACTGAACAGAACCGAACTGTACGAAGGGCCCTAAACGGGGCGGCGTGAGAGCGAGCTACGACGGGCCCGTGGGGGTCGGAATCCCCCCACGCTCTGTGAAAGCTCTTTTTTTCTCCATGCTGATGAAAACCCAGGTTTGAAAGCCCTGCATCCCCCCTGCCCTGGCAGGCATCGTCACAGCGTCTCGCAGGGACCGTGGTTGTCAAACGGAGGTGCCGGCATCTCGAAACCTGGTGTCACCGTTACGATTTTGTTCAATTTCTGTGTCCCCTTCACTTCCACAGGCAGAACGTGGTGGCATAACGAGTCTGCTTGTTCGTGTTTCCAGAGTCGGGACCAGCCTGGACTCATCCAGGGCTGAATTTCACCCAGCTCTGAATGAGGAATTTCCTTCCCACTTGCGTTTTCTTACCGACGCCGTGCTAGTCGAGACAAGTTTCACCCATGCCCCGCAGTCTCCCTGCCTGGGATTACCCTGAAAGAGGCCTTTCTTTCCTAGAAAACTGCTACCTAAATTATTAATAATAATTATTATTTCTTGCTATCATTTTACCTGATGTACCCGGACTTTGAATTTGGTTCCTACCTGCCGTAAACTGTCTCCCTCCCTGGACGGAGTTCTTCCAGAGCAGCGAAAAGCAGCAGCCATAAACCAGGGTGACTCGAGTCAGCTCCACGAAGCACACGTGGGAGCTCGGCGGGAAGGATGAGCCTCTCCTCACCGCCAGAGGCTCGAACTGCACCTTGCTGCGTAACCAAAAAATGGCAGAAAACTAAAGCAAAGCAGGCATGGAGTGCTGTGGGGTACGAGGGTGGGAGACCAGGCTCTGGTACTTGCCCTATCAACCCTCCAGGTGAGAGGTTCAGAAGCCGGTCCAGCCCCACGCTGGCAGCGATGGGACAAGCACGTCCCCTCCGCAGGACCCTTCACCCACCAGCATGCAGCCAGCTCGTGCAAGGTGTGGGGCAGAGAGGGAGGGCTGCAGACAGCGTACGGAGGTGCCCGCCTGGGGTCCGTAACACCAGCACAGCCTCTGACCGGGCAGCGCTCATCGGTGCGTAGCGGGTTCCATTTTGCCTTGGCAAGGAGCGATGAACTCTGGATTCTCCTCTCTTGGTGTGCAGGAAACAGCGTGAGAGCAGAGCCGTCGCCGCTCACTCCTGGTTGTCGCAGCATGGCGCCAGCCTCCCCTGTGCCACCCCTCCTTCACCCCGTGCCAGCCTCCCAAGCGCCGGCCCAGTGCCTGGGTTACTGGGACCCACCGTGTGCCTGGGTTACTGGGACCCACTGTAGCAGGCTACTGGGACCCACCGTGCCCTCCTGCTGGCTCGCCTGGCAGGAGAAAGGGGCATGAGGCACCAGCTCTGCTCAGGAGCAACCCTTTGGTTTTGACACCTGTGAGTTTTAAAAATGTGTTGCTCTCCCAAGCCAGCACAAGCCCCAAGCTGGAACTGGTAGGGTGGAGAGTGCAGGGGTTTTTTGCTTCTTCTCCCTCTCTGAACATCCCTGGAATCCACTTTGTGCTTGGGAACCTGCTTAACAAATCTTTATTTGAAGTGAAACACCCGGGCACGTGGCAGGGCCGCCCCAGGAGACGTGAGGGCTGGGAGGAGGCTTCGGGCTGAGCCCTCCCTGGGCAGCCCTGGGAGCGGGGTAACACAGCTCTCCCAGAGACTCCAGCGTGCTTCTCCGCCCCGGCCAGACTGGGAAATCTCAGCCTCAGTGGGTGGGTTTTTCCCCCTCCACGGACAGAGGAGAAGTGGAACCCAGCTGCCCGCAACCATTACAGATGAGGAATATTTAACAGGCACAGGCGTCCTATTTTCAACCTCTGCTAGGAGATTTTGATATGAATTAGCTCAGTGCAGGCAGAGGAAAAATAACCTTAGATCTCCGTTTCTGTTCACAAAAGAGCTCCGTGCCGGAGCTGGCACAGTGACGGTGTCGCGATGTGGGGCTGCCGGATGCCCGGAGCATCCTCTGATGGGGGCTGCGGGGCTCGCAGGGCAGCTACAGCCTGGGCTCGAAAGAAAAGGACGAAAACCCTGCCCGAG
>Ga0065711_1034169_pt1 | contig 24210 bp, 17 predicted proteins | sample Hoacrofraction12_FD_59098 | JGI IMG/M metagenome (GOLD analysis project Ga0065711, IMG submission 59098) | Hoatzin crop microbial communities from Cojedes, Venezuela - Epithelial fraction 12 v2 (version 2) | ecosystem: Host-associated > Birds > Digestive system > Esophagus > Crop | place... | reverse complement strand
CTGGAACATCTCTCCTATGAGGAGAGGCTGAGGGAGCTGGGCTTGTTCAGCCTGAAGAAGAGAAGGCTGAGAGGGGACCTTATAAATGCCTATAAATATCTGAAGGGTGGGTGTCAGGAGGATGGGGCCAGACTCTTTTCAGTGGTGCCCAGCGACAGGAGAAGGGACAACGGGCACAAACTGAAGCACAGGAAGTTCCGTCTGAACATGAGGAAGAACTTCTTCCCTCTGAGGGTGAAGGAGCACTGGAACAGGCTGCCCAAGGAGGTTGTGGATTCTCCTTCTCTGGAGATATTCAAGACCCACCTGGACAAGGTGCTGTGCAGCCTGCTGTAGGTGACCCTGCTTCGGCAGGGGGGTTTGGACTAGATGACCCATGGAAGTCCCTTCCAACCCCAAACATTCTGTGATTCTGTAAATTACGAATTTAGAACACTCAAATATCAGGTCTTTTTTAAAAATATTTTTGATGTTATTTTATTTATAAAGAAATATTAATATTCCAATATGAAGTCTGTACCATTAGGTAGATCAGGAGCCAATCCACTGTAAAGTTAAATTTACATATTTACCTGCATTTACATACCTTGGATACTATTTTTTTTCCAGTGACAGAACTCCATGACATCATGATCAACTTTTACTTTAAAGCAGACATTAGAATATGCTACCTTATAAACATTGTGACAACCTTGGTGTTAATAAGGAAGATCTCCACTGATACATGTATGTTCTAATTCTGGCGGGCCTGTCACCAGAACGAGTGAACTTCACCTCCCACTGTCATTGTTGGCCTTTAAAACTACATCTGCACTCTGACTGCCTTTATACCTAACTGAAAGTTACGAGAGGTGGAGCAGGAACAACTTTCCCTTGAGTCTTGCCTATGACTCTGTGATTGCCATATAGAAGCCCTTGACAGAATCCTCTTCTCTGAGCAGCAGGAAACCACTTTTTTTAGTAAATATTTATTTATGTGTTGGTTTAGTTACAGATAGTGCTAGTGCATAGCATTCTGTTCATTGCTTCAAAAACAGCAAAAGCAGTTTTTGTAATGTTAGGTCAGGGAAATGTTTTTTCCAGTTCTGAGGACTGTTCTATAACTAAGAAAAGTATTCTGATTTCAAGAACTGCCTTTCTTGCCTTTCAGTGTTGCTAAAACACTGGTCCACGGAAGCACTTTTTGGCCTTCCAGAGAGGCATGTTCCAAAGGAATGTTCCACCTACCATTCCTTCCCTGAAAGATCATAGGAAGCTGAAGAATATTGCTGCAAACATTTTCTTTCAGTTTAGAAGTGCTGAAGTCCATGTTCCACTCCAAAGATTGCCACAGACCCAGTCCTTTTTAGGAGTCTTGATGTGAGCTTTGGCTCAGACCAGGCTGCTGTGTGCCTTCTATTAAACAGGTTTCAGGGCACCGGAAAAACAGCCAAGTCCTCCTTCACACAATGTCCTGACCGTGGTTGGAAAAATCATTTTTCCTCAAGGGACTGAAAGGGTGGATTGCATTCCTTGGCTTCTGGAAGGGAGAGGCTTCATGTAATTCTCAAAAGGTGTCTCATGGCTCATACTTGGAAGGACAGCTGTAGGCAAAAACAGTCACAGCAGCAGTGTCAGCCTTCCCCTAGAGCAGGCTTTTTTGTAGAGGAGCATTGATAACACATCGCTTAGGACTGCTAACAGAAAAGTTTGATCCCCAGGCAGACTTTCACACTTGCATCCTCTGCAGTGCTGGGTCGTATAGCTATACTTGCTGAGCCGCACTTGCCTCTTCTGTCGTACGCAGCCTGTGGTATGCGGCTACAGTAATGAGCCTTTCCTCAGTGCTGAAAGGAGCACCTAATTCAGCCTGCCGAGGTTATCTCCTCTGTGAAAGAAACATTTATCTTCTTGTAAACATGACAGTGAAATATTCCCAGTTCACTCAACTAATTCCTGGTTTTGATGGCAATACTTGTAGACCACAGAAAAGGGTGAAGTGCTGCCATAGCCCTTTGCTACTAAGCCACATGCAATTAAAATTTCAGAGCTAGGCCATCAACACTGGGGTGATCATGAAGTTTAGAAAAGGAGCTCTCTTGTGGTAAACAGCAACTCGAGTCAAGAAGGGAAGAACGAGGAGCATCTGCATAATGATGACCCCATTGGTATGCCTGCACTGCCAAATAACATACCTTCCATTTTTTTTCCCCAGGCTGGTCATGTCAGATATTTGTTAATTCACTTTCAATATCTCTTCTGGACTGAACCAACTTATTTCCTCTGAAAAGATAATCAGTTCTGGGGATAGTTCACTGATGTCAGTGTGGATGCATCTCCACCAAATTTGTTTCCCTCTGTCCTCCAGTTCTCCAAAACTATGCCCCAAGCATCCCCAAGTGAATATTGGCCATACTGCAAGACACGTAACACACACCCCCAGAAAGCACCATTCTACTGGATGTAATGCAGTCCTTGCATCAGACATGTTGCACTGGAAAAATGCACACAAAAATTATTAGTATGTATGCTGGTTTTGGCCGGGATAGAGTCATTTTTCTTCGTAGTAGCTAGGATGGGTCTATGTTTTGGGTTTGTGCTGAAAACAGTGTTGGTAGCACAGGGATGTTTCCTTTATTGCTGAGCAGAGCTTACACAGAGTCAAGGGGTTTTTTTGCTTCTCACACCACCCCACCAGCGAGTAGGCTGGGAGCAGGGCACTAGAAGTTGGGAGAGGACACAGCGAGGACAGCTGACTCCAACTGACTGAAAGTATTGCATACCATAGGACATCATGCTCAGCAATAAAAGCTGGGGGAAGAAGAAGGAAGGAGAGGATGTTCAGCGTGATGGCGTTTGTCTTCCCAAGTAGCTTTTAGGTGTGATGGAACCCTGCTTTGCTGGAGATGGCTGAACACCTTCCTGCTGATGGGAAATAGGGAATGAATTCCTTGTTTTGTTTTGCTTGCATGTGCGGCTTTTGCTTTATCTATTAAACTGTCTTTATCTCAATCCATGAGTTTTCTCACTTTTACTCTTCCGATTCTCTCCCCCATCCCACCCAGGGGCAGTGAATGAGTGGACCTGTGCTGCTTAGTTTCTGGCTGGGAGTAAACCAAGACAGTACGCCTTAGGGCTCCGAGGGAGCTGTGGTGTTCCCACTTGACAGAAAGGAGGTCCAAGCCCACATGGCCATAAGGCACCCTACACTACTTGACCTGTTGGGCCACAGCTGTCTTTTGAGAGAATGCCTTTGGCAGGTGTGTCCCATGAACCCCTAAACCATCCTTTGGTTAGCCTCAAAAGAAATTTGAATTCCTGAAACCCTCATTTTGGCGAGACAAGTAGCAAATATCTCAGGACTGTTTTCTTCAGGTAGAGATACTGAGGAATTCCTGCTGATGACACAGAGAGAACCCTGTCTCATGTACCACTGGATATCCTCTCATACTACAGTTAGTTCACCTGGCTAAGCTGATTAACAAATGATTACTGAAGCTGGTGAGAAGTGTGTGTTGGATGCTGACGAATGTAATACTAACCTCTAAAGCAGATACTGTTAAGAAACTATTATGAAACCCATGCATTTTTATCTTTTTCTTTGCCCATGAAATAGGTAAATGCTGGCACAGTAAGGCAACTGAATTCCATGGGGACAGAGTCATGTTTATGTCTCATGTTAGAGCTTTCACATACCATGGTCTCCTCCTTACTTTTGCACCAGATTACTTATTTGATTATTACTTTTTCAAAACCTGCCTCTGACAAAATGAAGCCAGATTGCATATTCTGGATGTACACAGAGCTCTTCCTAAAATCAGGATAAGACCAAAGTTTTCGGTTTCCCTGATATTGTTTGCCAGTTTCACAGATAGGACGGAAAGTCAGACAGTTAGCCAGAGGCTATTTAGGTGGGTGTCTAATTGCATTAAGTTTGTTATGAGCTAAGCAGATTAGATCTACCAATTCAGGCTAGAGATCATGCCACCACCAGAGCGCTGGCAGCCTCTGTGGCTTCCCTGAGAAGTGTGCCTCTCTCTAAAATCTACAGAAGACTGGAGATCAGGCCATAGATTTACACATTATTATTTGGTTGAAAAATTAAAATCTGAAGCTTGCATTCACAGAGCTGTCCCATAGCCATTATTTAAGGTAGTCTCCAAGTACTCTCGCCTCCTACATATCAGGTCATTGCTTGTGAGTCATGGCAGCAAAAAGCATAAGGATGTCAAGAAAGGATGTCAGCTATGGAAATTTCCATTACTAGGATTTCCCTTTGGCAGAATAAAATGGTTGCAGTAACTGTGAGGATTCTCTGAGATGTTGCCCAACCAGCTCTCCTTCTCACTGCCATGGAGTTTTATAACACCTGAATTCTGTAACGGCAAAAAAAAAATTTAGTCTTGGTCTACTGGGTGAAGGAGCTTTAGGGTGCAGGTGCAGGTGCAGGCTCAGTGGATGAGCCTGACCAAAATAATCCAAGTGTAAGTAAGTATGTGAAATTCAGGCCTGCCAAGAGTGAAGTGCAAATGGACAATGCATCTGAAACAGCTGTGGTTACTGCAGAGTAAGTAATGACTTTGGCTTGCCAAAGGGAAATCCTACTCACTGAAATTTTCCATAGTCTTCATCATTTCTTGACTTTGTGAGAGCTTCGTCAGCTCTAATGAATAATAATTGCATGGTGAACCTTTGATTTTATTATCTGTTGTTTGCCTTAAGAGTTTGAAATCTAAGTGTTGACAACGACATACAATAAAATCAACTTACTTGACCAGTCTGGTCTCACTTGTAAGCCTGCCGAAATGAACTTGAAGTTTAAATGGTGCAATCTGCATCAGGAAATCAAAAAGTAAAGTGAAAACCGTCCTTTTTTTTTCTCCAGACTAAGATGAAAATTAGTTGCTAACCTCACTGACAGCAAATAATGGTTTCTGCATTTTTCTTAGACGTTGCGTTGTTATTGGACGTATTTTCAATGCACTATATGAGGTAGTGTTTAATGTTTCTTAAGAAATAAGCCTGGGGCATGTTCACAGTTGGCATGGCGGAGAATATTTTTAGTGGAAGAGGGTGGTATTGTGCTGATGATGTACATGATAAGATAGAGAAAAAGTACATTTTTCTGCATGTTTAAACATTTTAAATTAGAAAATGCAATCAACTCAATGCGATGATTCACTTGAAAAACGACACTGGGAAAACAGACCTAACTTATAAATTGACTTGCCTTTTCTACTGCCACTCCTCTAAAATACAGGTAAAGAGAACTCACCATACATGCTCTGAGAAGAACCATTCTTGCTCTTACTATTCTGTCAGTGTGAAATTTCATATGCTGATCTTCAGCCATGCCATTACTAGATCTTACAGAAAGCAAGAGTAGATGGGAAACTCTTCAGGAAATGAACTGTGCAGAAGGAAATTATGATGGTGACTCACTAGGCTGTATTTTTCGTTCTGAGTCAGAACCAGGCTGGTGTTTGGCAGGCTCATGAGGGTGCATTTGCTGTCAAATTGCCGCTTTTGGGGTGAACAGTCAATCCCATAGTGCTTTTCAGAGCTGTGGCTCTTGTGAACTTCCAGTTTGAGGGTTACATGTAGCCTTTCCTCCTTAAAATTCTCCTGCAATTTGAAATGAGCATCATCTATGTCTCCTCATTTCTTCTGCTGCTTTATCATGCCATGTCACTAAGTGCCTAGCACAAATTGCCCTCTTTCTCACTGTTCTTAAATGACATCTCTGATTCAGAGACTGTTGGAGTCAATCGAAATTCTGTAATGACCTCAGCAGCTTGTGGCATTGGTCTGAAGTATTTTGCCAAATGACAAAGGAAGACACTTCAGTTCTCAGATGCCTTCTTCACCCTACAATGCCATCTTTGAGAAAAAGGCCAGCAGCAAGTATCTTAAAATAGCACTTTAACTCCAAAATGATGTTGCCCAGGCAAAAGACTGCCCTTGAAGTTCCACGCAGCCCTGGTGACACAGAGCTTGTGTTCCGACACTGATTAGCTTCCCTCAGCATCTCTTTCTGAGACACACTTTCCAGTGCCAGCGAGGTGCTCTCTTTTATTTATATCTCCCTAGGTGTTTATATGCTTGACAGTTGCTGAAGTGAATGTATGAACTCATTCATTACCATTCCACACATAAAGGCATGTTTTTTGGTAACACATAGACAATATTTTGTCTCCATTTCAACACCAGCCATAAAATTATTACCTCTCCTTTTCCTAACAATTTCTTACTGTATCAGTAAAGAAGTTCAACATTATTACTTGAGCTTCTTGATTATATAGATTACATAGACTTTTCTATTCTTACCAGTTAATGTAGCCAAGTTTGACGTAAATGCATAACCTTCAAACATAGTGTTGCATGCCACCTGTTTCAGAAAGGATCTGGCTGGACAAATTTCTGTTTGCATTTTGATAACAGAGGTGACTTACTGTCCTTTCCTGAATACCTGGTGTTCAGACAAGTTGTTCAAGTTATTTTATATGTATTATATACACACAATGTATTTATATAAACATGATTTCCTTCAATCTATCACACAGTCCGTCATGGTGAATATAAAGAAAACCTGTTCTCCCAGCTATGCAGATGGCGGAGAGAGGCATAACAGAGGTTAGACTAATATCAATATTGCGATTGTATTTAAACAGTTTGAGCCACACAGATGGTAAGCCTTGACTGACCTTTTCTAGTTCTTTTAAACCACAGTCCATAGTCAGTATGGGTTTTATCACTTAGGAACACAATGAAAGGTCTTTCTTCAACCTCAGTGCAACCATCGTTCTGTGGGCAGACAGCAGTGTCATTTATAGTACAAAACTTTGCTATCTCAGAAAGCCTCGTGCTCATGATGCAAAGAATGTTTTGCATCATAAGGAGGTCTCTGCAGATTTGGAGCTGAAATGTTTTACCCCAGCACGTTGAGCCAACAATCTCATGCAGGTGATTTATTTTAGAAGTTGACTCAAAATTTGATCACTGTACGTAGGATTCTGTTGCCTAGTGCTATCTGACACAGACTCAAATAACTAAGGCGTCTGGATATCTAAGACACCTGCATGGCACTAGCAGGTATGAGATACCTGTGCCTTGCTGCAATAGTAGCTGTTGATCAGGCAGGATAACACACTGTGTTTGAACGGTGCTAAATATCAATGTTTAAGAGGTTCATTTGAGTCCCATGGGCAGGATTCTTGTCACAGACTCAGATTACTGAAGGCAGATGTCTTCACACAGATGTTTACGTGGAACCTTGGTGGTTAAGTTCCCATTATAGCCAAGGTAGCTCAGTCTGGCTGCTCGCAGGTGGGGCATTTGTAGTCACATGCAGATATTTTGAACACCCCAGGGCATCTCATATGATTAGAGGCCCAATGGCTGTGTCTGTGTACAGGTAGATGAGACGGGACTGTTCTCTGGTCCTGAGGGCAACTGGCAAGTTGTGGCTCACAAGCACATAGCTTAAAGCTCCTCCATCCCCAAAACAGTGTAACTGCATCCACAGTTTCCTTAAGGGAATAGTCTTTGGCCTATGCTATCCTCTAAACCATGTCCAGGCTCCTTCTGGCAGGTTACTGTCCTGCTCCAAAACCAAACTGGTGTGTATCTTAAGACAGAAAACAGTATGGATGCTCACAGGACTGTGATGGAGCCCGTACTTGGACCAATTTTGAACCTCTGGGACATAATGAGGGTGTTGTTTCAAACAAATTCAAATTTTTTCATCCTCCTGAGAAAAGTATAAAATTTATTTCTAGTTTAATAACTCAAGGTATTAATGTCTAGTATATTTCATTCCCAATTTTGACATTTTCTCTGTTCAAAAGTTTTACGAAAGCTCATTGCCTTATATATACATGGAGGAACTGCTACATAAATATAGCTATGATTATTTCTGTAACACCACAAAACACAACAAACAGAGCACCACATAGCGTTTAATGCTAATATTTTATAAATATAATTTTCTAAATAATACAATTTGTATATTTCTAGCCACCAAATCATAATGTTTTTTTTTCTATACTTAAAAATATAATATTGCAAGTTAATCAAGAATCCATTCTAGTTACTTTTCAGGTGTATCTCTAATGGTCAATGACTGCATTTCAGAGATGCAGTTCCCACCAAGTGTCATGTCTTGAGATCTTGAGAACATGTACCCCTGAGACCTAATAGCTACCTAAGTGAACTAGCATAGACAATAGGAACAGGCACCTATATTAATTCAGCCTGCCTCTAAAGAAATATTATTAGCTTATAAGCAGGGCTGCATTGCTTTATTAGTATATATTTTCCAGTTCTAGAGTGAGCTTGGAGAGGATCAGAGCATCTTTACATAACACTCCATTGCATCATGCATACAGACCTTTAGTGTCAGTTCTAAGTTAAAATTGGAAGTAACTTGGGGATTTAACCATATAGAAATAGTGTAACTAAGAGAAGATCCAGGTCTGTATTCTCTTATATTAAAGACTATTTACTCCCTTCTTTTCTGAAAATGACTCTTTGTTGCTCAAGATTTTATTATGAACTCTCATGATAGTCAATATTTTTCTTCAAACTTCAGCTCCCTGAAGTGTTTTACTTACACAAGAATCACAGCTATTGTTTCAAATTAAGTGGTATTGCAGAAAGGCTTGAAAATGTGAACTCAGTATAACTCAAATGTAGCTGCTCTAGGTAAAAGGGAGCTTTGGCCACCATTAAGGTATGTCAGTCACTTTTTCAGTAGCCTTGTGTAGTTCTCATAAAGAAAGAGAAAAGAAGAATTTCTTTCAGTGTAAGATTTTGACAATGTAGTAACTTGATGGAGGTATTTGCATTAAAAAGTTACTGAAATCTTAATTTCAGACACACAATTAATAATAATTGACATAGACAATGATTTACTGCCAGGAAAGGAAACAATTTATTAACAGAATTGTTCACTGACAGTATCTGCAAGAAGTTATGCATGAAATCCTGATTTAATTCCAAAAGTTACATATACTACGGTGGAGGTGGCCTTTTCCTTGCTAGTCTAAAAGAAGTAAATGGTACAAGAGACACAAGAGACAGTCCTGTTTGCATCCTCTTCATCATTATGTGGTTAACTGGCATGCTCATCACATTGGCATGCCAAAACAGTGGCTGCATAATGAGATACTCTGGCAAAAACATACATTTTATGTAACTGCAAATGCATGAATCAATCTCGTAGTTCAAAGCGTTTTCCCTCGTTATTTTCAAAAAGCAAGCTGATCTAATTCTGCTTGAGGCAGGAGCTGTGTTGCTGGACATAGTAAAACCATGTATTGTTTTCCCATATAACTAACTCATAAGCCAGGATACTGAAGCATGCATTTCTGAAGCCTCCAAGGGCTTCCAGTCATACTGGCAATACACTGGCCCTTTCTGAGGGAGGTGTCTAGTCTATACCTCCTGACCAGTCTCACCTATTGCGTTTGTCTGCCTCTCAGAGATCGCTTTGTGATTGGCATCCACCCCTGTATGGCCATTGCAAAACAGTGAATAAACAAAGGAATACCCTGACACTGGGATGCATTTTCATAACAATGAAAAACGAGGATTTCACAGACGGTGTGACTCAACTTCCCACTTCAAAGACAAGTTAGCTGAAGTCTATATTATGACCAGACAATGCCCAACCCTATGTGAGAGAAGTGGGGGTTGAGGGCAAAAGCAGCTTACTCTCCTGGTGCCTCTTGGCACAGTGTGGGGTGGAGGAAGCTCACAGCCAGCAGAGCTATCCTGTCTACCTACAGCTGACTGGGAACAGGTAAACACAATATTTTGGATAAATGGAGCAGGCCATGCTGCCCTAATGCCTCATAGAGAAAATCAGGCAGCAGTCACTTTTGGAGACCAAGAGGCTCAGCAGCAGCCTCCCACCTGGCTCACCTGAACTGGTTCTTTCCCAGCATCTTGCCAAAATACCTGAGTGATACCAACTCTACCTGAAGAGTGGCAAAGCTGTTGAAAAGTTCAGCTGAGTTGTATTAAGGCTTGATTCACAAGGGTCTGGATATCAAGACTGAGTGGCATTTGCTAAAAGCAATTGCATGGATGAATTACCCTAAGGAAAAGCCTCTTTCTCTCTTTCCATAGAGATGTGGAGGAGGAAACATATTCTTAACTTAAATGTTTTATTTACTAAAATTAGATGAGATCAAGCTGTGTAGCACGTATTTCTGTTTATCATTTGGGAAATAATGTCCCATTGCACCTGCACTTAATTGTCTTTGAAGCTGAGATGCGTTACTCCAAACAGGTAGGAGCAGAAACAGAGAAGGGTGTCTGATGTGGTAACCTGGAAATGTGGTGTCAGGTGCTTGACTCCTGAATATTTAGGAGCACCTATTCACCAATAGTTTACATGGTCACGCCAATTTTTACTCCAACCCCACAACGACTGTTTAGTTTTGAGAGAAAGTGTAAACTTTGACTGACATTAAATAAACTCTGACAAGACTAAGATAACATGTCCTAGAGAGCATCTCAAGGTAGAAATGTTTTAAATGTGAATGGCAAAACAGCAGACAAAGATCATGATAACACAAATAAAAAAAATGTGGCTCTCGTGATTAATTATGTTAACACAACTCTGGAGTTTTATGGCATTCCTGAATCTCAAAGAGTGAATTACAGCTTTTTATTGGACATGCAAAGTTTTTACAGTTATAGAAGCGAGAAGCTTTTGTAGTCTTATATTCCAAGTATGATTTCAGGAACTATAGCAATACTTTGAAACTGGGCTTCAGTCATTTCAGAGAGATCAGTTTGCATAATAGGAACGAATGAAGCTGGGTTTCCAGGCAGTAGCATTATGATATGGCACATCATAGAGGGAGTGGCTTCGTATTCCTTATGCCACAATTTTAATGTCTCAGTCCATTTTTATGCACCCTTCTCACCTCTATATTATCTGGAACTCCTTGCAGAAAGAAGAAAATGTGTCATGCTCATGAATATCATTATTCCATATGCTTTTCAGGGGAGGAGCTTGGGGGTAAGCACTAGCAGTGTTGTTAGGAATGAAACACACAGAAATATTACTCCCTCTCCTGCTTCCTGCAGGGGAGAAATGAGGGGGAAAGAAAAGGAGACAGAGCCTCTAACCAGGAAACATACATTATACAGGGTACAGGGTCACTGCAAGGTTAATCCTCGTCGTCATCCTCCACAACAAGGGTACTGAAGAGGAGCATATTTTGATCTCGTGGGTCATCCCGTCACCAAGCAGCTCCATGGCGTGCGCCTGAGGCTGCTCAGCCAAGCCCTGCTTCATGCGGGGAGCCCGTGGCAAACCACAGCTTAGCCCTTGGAGCAGCTATGCACTGTTGCCTAGTAGCATGATGACCTGCATGTACCTGTTTTGCTGAAAGTGCAGAGCTAACATTTAGGTCATCTGAACAAAGACGTTAGCCACACTTGAAACTTTGTGGACATCGCTTCCCTCACCGCCCACCAGCGAAAGACCAGACTGCGTCCAAACTGTAGGTGCATGCAAGGAGACCAGTGTGTTAAAGCCATTCAGTTTCGGTACTGAGCTACCTTCCTCTGCCTTTCCATGCATACCTCCCGGCATGTGATTCAGTGCTGCTGACTTTAGAAGGCTAATATTTAATTGTCTATATGTAATCTACTTGTTTTGTCCTTTAGTGGAGAGAAATAAGCATGTTCAGCTGGTGATTCATCTACCTGTCTTAGATTCCTGTCTTACATAGGGATGATTTGCCTGTCTTCTGCCGTTTGTGGAAGACAGAGCCTGAAAGGCTTCTCAACTTTTAGACATTTGATGTTAAATAAGATTAATCCATGCCTAGGTACTTACTTGTGAAATATCTGGCTACAGATCATGGAGTGGAATAAGTATTATCAGAAGAAATAAAATTCAGGTACAAGTTAAATGACTTTTACATTGAGTTTTGAAGTCATATGTGTGCAACGTACGTTGCTATTCAAAATGGAAAAAAGATTCTAGTGTGTACCTGTGTGTATGTTCGTGCATGCAGGTAAATTAAGGTGTTGCAGTGGAGGTAACTAGCTGCTGTAGCTGAATAAATGTGACAAATTTTCAGGCACACAAGAGCTTTTTTTAGTATTGTTTATATATATACACGTGTATGTGTATATGTATATATGCATATAAGGGAGTCAAAATGGAAATATGGAAACCTAGTTGTCTTTCGAAAGTGTATATCTAAAATCCAAGTACACATTTGGTGTTCTTTAATGATATGCCGTAATGTTACATGCAGTCCCCTCAAAATCTCTCCTTTTTGATATAATTGCATATATGCACATACCTAATTTGTAGTGTATGTAATAGTAGTTCTGAATTAAGTTTAGGTTGACATATTACCTATATGACGTAGTGGAGATGAATAGATAGATGTACACGTGCGTAAGGTCGATTGTTCCATATACCTATATGCAATGTGATCACAGGTATGTCAAACCTGTATGACTTGCTCCATCGTTCGTTGCTTGCTCATGTTACTTTGCAAGTAGAAAACAGCCTTGAAGATTTCACTGAGGATAGATTGACCTAAGAAGGTGAAAGACACTGTAACGAGCTCTAAACCCCTTTCTACTGACTTTGACGATGGCATTTACAAGAAGACAGGAGAGATCGCATGCTGCTCTATTACATCTCCAAAGAAAGTGCCACCAAGCCACAGCAAGGCATGAGCTTAAAAACAGCCCCGGTGATCAGAGTGAGATCAACTGCTTTCAGGGCTGTCCTGCTCCTGGACTGGGACAGTGACGACGTCACGTTGAACAAACTAAGAACAGCTGAGGGCTGAGCCTCGTCAATGCAGGAAAAAGACAATTAAGAGTGTGCTAGTCATAAAATAATTTATTTGGAATATGTGCCCAAATTGTGTAGATTTAAAACATTCCTTTCTATTAAGTTTATTTTATGCAGAAACTGATTGCATGGTGACTAATGAGCTGTTGTCAAGAACAAGAAATCAATTTATTGCTTATATTTAAATCTGTACATTAATAAAAAAAGATTATCTGCACTGTAGACTGTTAACTTCATTTTATGTAATAATGTAGGCAAGCATTAAAGTGTAAGTCATAAATAATAATAATAATATAAAAAAGTAGATCAGCTGTTTTCTCAGCTGTAACACTCAGGTTCTATTTAACTTACTTTTGAAAATACGTCTCAGGGCCAAACATTGCCCTTACATGTATTTGTCTCTGAAGTCAACGAAATTGTGCCTGTAGATCTGAGCTTGAAATCTGGACCAGTGGAATGATTGTGTTTTTTACTTTTACCCTGCTTGCATAAACCCCATCTGTGGACCTGATCCAAAAACTTCTGAAATCAAAGGAAGCTTGTAATGACTTCAATGGATTTTGGAATCGAACTAAATTATCATGAAATGTTTTTAACTGAAAAAAAATGACTGTTCTTCAAAGCCGAAACTTTTCATGAGGAATAGCTGGTTTTGATATATTCAGAGTACTGAAAATCATTTGGGAAGGAAAGTTTGGAATTGTTGAAACGTACAAAAAAAGTTCTGCTTTTCCACTTCTCTTCATTTTTTATTCAGAAATACTGACTACAGTAAAAATAATGTTGGTCACATAGGATGTTAAAGCGAACGTTTCCTTATTATCAAACTAAAGCTGTCAAAGTGTCTGAATTAATTGTTCTTCTGTTTTCTTTCAGAAATTTTATGAAATTTAAAGTTTTCATCCTCACCCCTAAGGGGATTTTTTAAAAGTATGAAGAAAATTTCAACGGATGAAGAAACTAATTTGTGAAGAACTCTCCTTTGGTTCAGGCCTTTAGCAGCAGAATAACTGTGGAGCAATTCATACCTGTTGATAATGCCAGCTGTAATTTCCTTTATACTGAGTTCAGCCCACTGAAATAAAACAGCTTTCTCAACCCATTGCTTCTTGTGCTTTAAAAAAAAATATTAAGAAAAAATAAAACCGAGCTATATGTCTCTCCCCAGCGTTGCAAAATTCTGCAGCTAACATATTTGTTGGCACCGGAGGAGAGAAGCATTGATAACATGAATCTGTCAGCTCTCTTTGCTGGGTTGCTAATGCTTTTTAACATTCAGCTGTTAAGCGTAATTCTGATGGAGGCACCTTCCAGACTTCTCACTGCATTACAGAGTAAAGTGAGCGAGTTATTTTTCAATATGTGACTAAATGTTGCCTGAAATTCCTCAACAGAACAACTGATAATGTGATTACTGAGGAATGTTCTGTTGCTATTGAAAAATTCCTGTTCTTTATAGAAATTTTAGGGTATATCTCATTAAACTGAAATTAGATGCTGTCTTGAGTGATAGAAGTTCAATCCAAAGCTTCTAAAGGAATGACAGTTATTCCAAAACACAGGTTTTTTTGCAACAAGCCTTAATTTACATAGACATCATGGTCATTTGTGAAATTCCAAAAAGATTTAAAAAAAAAAAAAAGAAAAGGGGAAAAAAGATCCAATAGAACTGAGAAGGAATTGCAATAATCATACATAACTTCCATGGTGTTTTAGCTCCTAGAGCCAAACCTCTGAGTTAAAAATGGTAATATATGCTAAGATGCACTGATCGTATTGTGGATGGGCTCAGAGATACGCATTTTTGTTCTGAGCTAAATTTGAAATTCAAACTTTGGGGGATATGAAACATTCAGACACATGATCAACTTACTGTTCATTGGATGAAACTCATTGACTCTCTATATATGCATTCTTGGCCCATGAATTATCAGAAATAACGTGATTTGCAGTCTGGTCTGCAAAAAGAGAAGTTGAAGTTTAGTCACATTATTTGGCAATTCTCTAACCTATTCCAGTGTGCAATTACTTACTATACAATACAATCATGAAAAGTTTTGGGTTTAGTATGATATTCAATTTGTATCTTCACTGAAAATCTATTCAAATGGTATGAAGACAGCACAATTATCTGTAGGACATGAAATCTGCCAGCCAGTTCTTTGTTTGTTATAACAACATGGAGGAGTTATTTTGCCAACATTTTCATAATGTGGGCTAATGTCAAGCAGCTGCACTTCGTATCATGTTTAGGAATGGTCATTTTCTGTTTTCCAGGGCATTTTCAAAATCTGCTATTTAACAGATATATACATAATCAGTACTGGGCGAGATAATGAAGAAAAGAAAAGAAGTATTCATGTTTATTGCAGAAGTCAGCCTACAACCTTTAAAATCAGGCTTACAACTTCCCTTTGTGTGATGTAAAACCTGAGAAATCCAGGGGAATCCACTGGATCAGGTCTTTTAAAAGATATCTATGCTATATTCAGCAAGTTGTTTCAGCCTAGTCCCCTATTTTATAACATAAAAAGCAAGGAGAAGTGTTTTAACCTCCTGACTAGATGTAATGTTGACACTGTAGAAACCCGGTAGGAATGGGGAACAAGACAGCTATGACTTTAGCCATTGTAAAGCAGAGTCAGCAGACTTTATGTGAATGCTGAGAGTGTTTGGGACAATGAGGACAGGAATAGACCTGCTATCAAGTAACCACAAAAAATAAGACAGATTATTCATCTGACTTTGCTGAGAAATTTTGAAATGAGGAAAAATCACGCCTGAAGTTTTCTCAACTAGGACAAGACTGTGAAGTTACATAGGTGCCATCTCCAATCTTTTCTTTAGCTGAACAGAGTAGAGTTGGTACTGTAAATGAGACAGCATTTGAAAGAAGTACCCTCTGGAAACCTTTAGCATAATGTATGTCTTGAAAAAAATTCTATTTCATGGTTCGATTTAAATCTGTTTCTCCACAATTCAAAAATTCTAGAGCAACTAACATTATCTGTTGCAATCACCTACTTTGGCTCAGATGAAGACTAAGATTGAAACCGTATTTGAAATCCAGTTCTGGAATTCCTATACTGCCCATCACTGTGGTTTCTACATGCATTATTTTCAAGATCAGGAAAGACAGAAAAAGGAGATGCTTGGAAATGATGCCATGAAAAACCAGGGTTGAAGACTCAATAGTTGACAGACTATTAAGCAGGGATTCTTTATTACTGAGCCAGGCACACGAGGGATCTCTCCTCCAAACATGTGCACCAAACACACTGTCATTTCAGGTTAAATACAATCACAACATACATATTCATTATATTACTGAGAAATGCATAGCATATTCATGACTTTTTTGAGAATTAATTAGCATATGTTAATGTCTTTCAAGCATGTCTGTTAGTATCTGCAAGTGGTCATTGGGGGTCTTCAGATCAAGGCTTGCACTCTTCCTCACAGTGTCCGCTGGTTGACCTTTATTTCCGCGCAAACTCAGTTTTAAGACCATGTCCTTCCATGTTGTTTTGCTCTGGTCTTGTTGCCTTCTTGGTGCCTCTTTATCTCTGTAGCTTGGTGTAACTGCCCTCCCAAGGCCGAGCTGTCTAAATAACATTGTTTAGGAGTCTCTGTATCTTAGAGCGTTTCTGTCCCCCCAAAACAGCAAGTCAAGCTTGTCTAAGTAGCGTTATTTAGGAGCCTCTTTGTCTTAGAGCTTTCCTGTCTTCTCAAAGCAGCAAGGATCTACTTTAGTTTAATTACAATCGCTCTAGTAAGTGGAAATTTTACATTTACGGGTATCACTACGTAAGGTCATATACTCTTATTTGTCAAACCTGTGTAGACCATGTCTCAGATCCCTCCGGATACATTTACACTATCAAATAACTTAGGTCTTCAGTTCATTTCTGGGTCCATATTCCTTCACAGTCCAGGTTGCACAAATCTTCATTTGCTGCCAGGCCATTCTCTGCAGTGAGGCAAGTAGTTCCTCTGAAACAAAACGCCGGTATGGTGTGGTAAGGATGAGACTGCACCAGGTTTGTCTCCCTCTGCCTTAGACAGTCCTCTGACAACATCCCTGCAGGCTTTGCAGTCTCAAACTCCTCCCAGTGCCCTCATACCATGCCTCAGGACATACGACACCTATTTTTGATAACTTGCTAAAAGAACAAAAGATGAGTGGATTACCAAGCAGAGCTCAGATTATATTGGCTACTTATAAATATGCATACATATGTATTCACTCTATTTTTGTACCTACATATGTATATAAATACGTATATAGAATGCTAGCTGCATTTAAGGGCTATGGGAGCACCATGAGAATGCTGTATGCTACATCAGCTCAGAAGTGCAGAGCTTTCTTTGACAGAGGCTACACTTGAGCAGTGCAGATGCGATCATTCCGTGTCACTTGTCTGAGGATCCTGCTGCCAGTCTCTGGAGTGAATGTGTCTGTGTAGTACTATGCAATGCTTTGCAGAAATACCTCAGCTGGCTCTTAATAAATCCTGTTTTGACAGAAGCGTGAGGCGATTTCAGAGGGATTAATGGTTTCTTCACTTAGCTCTTTAGTAAAAAATGTCCTATCTTTTCATTCTGAAAAGCATGAAAAAGAGGGAAGAGCGTGCTTTCTTAATTCTCTTTATTTTTCTTCCCATCGGATATCCCAACTACCATCTCCCCTGCAAGATTTTCCTTAACATGGCTAGCAAAGCACAGTGGAGATAATGTACAGCTTGCAATAAGAAGTCCACTAATTCATCAGGGCCATAGCAACGACTGAACAGTGTTTCAAATTTTCCAGAGTGAAGCAATTTCACTAATAGTTCCATAATCCTCGAGAAAGTGAAAGACCTGATATTTGGGGGGGGAGAAAAAAAAAAAAGTTAACAACTGCCAGGTTCAAATAAGGGAAAACACAAATATGAGAACATTACGTACTAGGAGTGAAAAATGTAGATGAGAGTTGTGCCCATAGATATTATTATACTTGCTGATTTAGGAATAATTGCCTACACGTGGGAAGGGTTGTATCTTGATAGCTTGCCCAGAGTACACATCGGGTGATGCCACGTCTCTCTGGATTGAATAGTTTGTCTCTGGACATAGTAATATCAGAAGCAATGAGTCAATCCGCCTTTCTGACGCTGTTCTCCTTTTTTTTTTTTTCCTTTTTCTTTCATTTTGTTTTTTGTTTGGATCATGCCTCCCTACCCATAAAGCATTATGCCAATGCTGAATATCTAACTTTTATGAGAGTAAGATATTTATTAGGTAGTTAAACTAGGTGAGCAAGGTACAGGACTGTAAGAGAAGTGTAAACAAGAACTTTGAGAATGAGTGTTCTCGGTGGGCTGTATTTAATTCAGAGGTCTAATTTGCAAGTAAAATAGTAATTATTGCTCATCTGGATACTGAAGAAAGGTTCAGCTTGACAAATGCATTCATCAGTGTCAAGGTGGATTAATCTGACCAAACGGAGATGTTTCTGATATAGCTGTTTCCATCTGAGCTAAGGCCAGACTTACAGGTAGAGGTTGAAATTTTATTAGATCGATTGTTATAGCTTGGAAAAGAAGACAAAGCCGCAGACATACAAGGCCTTTTCAAATCAGAAAGACTGAGAAGACCAAAAGTTTTGCTACTTTTACCAACACTAATACTTGTTCAAATACAAGATACTACCTCTACCTACAAACTTTGTTTCACCTTTGTCCTTAGGCAGCCAAGGTTACAGCAATATCTGAGCTAGTTGCCACTTTGTAGTCAGTGGAGACAAACAGGAACTTCTAAGGAATATGATTCTTTTGGCCCGTTTCACCTATCTACAGAAGTACGAGATTGATCTTTCACTTATATTGCCTTACTTTTCTTAGTTGATGCTAAGAGAAGATGAGGATGACCAACTCGGATAGAAATGTCCGATATCAAACCCTTCTGATACATTTACATTGTAGTGTACATCTAAGCTATCTCAAATACTAGAAGTAGTGCAAATATGGCAAAATGGAATTCAGTGCAAATTAACTTCTCCTATGAAACTAGGGTTTTTATTGCTACCATTAAGAATGTGAGCTTCCTAATCAGCATGGAATGCTGAAAATAATGTGTTGAAGGACACTGTGGAAATAACAGGCTAGTGTGGTCTGCTTTGTGACTATTGAAACAAGGAAGATCTAAAAAAAAATTGTAAAAAGAGATTTTTATTCACTGCCAGCTGTACTGAATGTTGTGAGTTCCTAAGACTCTTCTCTGTGAGTCATCTTCTCTTGGAAAAGACTTCCTCTTTTCCGTTGTTTATCACAAGATAACAGTGAAAGAAACTCCTATGTTCAAAGGGTTTTCAGGTTGATAAGCAGCAATTTTAGTTCTTGTTTGTGCATAGAAATAGTGTATTTTTTCTTATTCTATATTACTTTGAATATTGTGTATTTATTTTACTTACCAAAAGGCGGGTGAGTGTTCTGCATTCATAGGGCTAGTAGAAAAAAAAGGCAAATTATTTCAGTGCCAGTCCAGGACTTGGGAAGTCAAGGTTCCTTTTCCAACAAGCCTCCTTGGGCACATAGCTTAGACTTATTTTTCAAAGGTATTTAGGCATTGCTCCAGCCAGTGTTGCAATAATTCTGTAATCTATCAAAGCTGTTACATGATCTAATAGCTCTAAGTTAAGTCAACACAGTTTAAGCAGAAAATAAGATGATGTTTTTCACAAGGCTCATTAACCCTTATTGGTAATAGACTATACAAGCATCAGACAAGTTCCCCAGATCCCCAGTTCTAAAGCAAGGTGGGAAGTCTTTCTGAAGGATGTCTTTGCTTTAGTAATATGTTATAACAATTTTCAGTGCACTTTCAGCTCTACGTAATGAAGAGCATCATGCTAGCTGTCATGGTCTCTTTGAGCTTCAGAATCTGCCTAGCTTAATTTCTCTATCAATCACATGACTGCTATAACCTACCTGCTTCCATAAGGTACCTATATGGTCCTGTCTTCATGTCTGACAACTTTTGAGGTGTTTATCCTCATTAATAACCTTGTGAAACAGAGAGGTATTGCACACATTGTTTCACAGAGAGGCAACAAACAGCTGTGGCTTGTCTTTAAGGTGTTTTTCGGATTTACTCAGACTCAGCATTGCTATGTCTATACTCCAGAGTGATGCAGGAGCAGGAGCTCTTGGCCAAGTTAATAGACACAGTGAGATGCAGCAGTTTCTCATAAAGCATCCTCCCAATATGACATATACCCAGCTTGCAGGAAAGTGAATTTGATGTGTCTTCCCTGCTGGAAGAGAACTGAACCTCTGGTCATTCCTGGGCTGGGAAGTCAGAGAGTGGGTGAGGAGCTGGGAGCCACACACCACAATCCCTAGGAAACCCTACACCCAGATTTCTTCTGAAAGGGACCTAAATTTCTAAATCAGCTACTTCCACAATAGCTCATAGTAAGCTTCAGATTTTTAATCAGAGACCTAGTGGAAGCTCATGTCAGGTGGTTGAGCCTCGCTGTGCTATAGAGCAGCCCTGATGTCTGTGCAGCAAAGACTGAGCAGTGCTATGAGATTGTGGGCATGGCTTTCGTCTGATTTTGTAAGGAGTATTTTCTAAACCACAGATCACTGTGGCATGAATTCTCACTAAGTTTTCAACATGCTTTTCAGTGAGGGCAGCAAAACTAGATATAGGAAATGTGACTTTTCAATGTCACAAACACCAATAATGCTACCAGCCAACTCCAGCTTAAAAAAAATCTACTTGTGTATCTGAGTAATGTCTTCATTTGCTTTTGCAACAACATGCGTGGGGAATCATGTTCAGGTGGTTCTGGACATTGACCTCTGTGTTCTTTTTACTGTCACTTCTTTCCGGATTGCAGTCATCTGGTAAATGTGACCAACCTTTCTTATTTTTGTCTTCCCTATGACTGTACGGCAATTAATGTTTTTAGATCAAATCTAGCCCTCTGTTGCACTTGATTTTGAGTTCAAAGATTTTGAAACTAGGGTAAGGGGTATATTTTAACTTAGACGCATCACTAATTGCCCATGGATATGGTTACTTAACGACTATAAATTTAACACAAGAATCAAGCACGGCTTTGTTCTCATTTACCTAAATCTGCCCACCTTCTCTTTCTCTATCATGTTGTCAGCATCCAAGGAGACACATGGGAGCTGATGTATGGCTATAGCCTGTTAGTGGCATTCCTATGGCAAGGTGATAAACTTGTGTATGTATAAATATTAGTACACCCTTCACACAGTTTATTTGACCCACTTGGGATTTCATCAACAATGAACTCGGAAAGGCAAAACGCTGTTACTGAAGTTGCAGTTTCTGAGCTGAGCTGTGAGGCAATGCCACCTTAAAAAGTCTGGCCCTTCTTCTCCCTGCCTGCCTGCCTAGCTTTCATCCCAGAGCAGAAGCCCCATCACTTGCGCTGACTCAACTGCTCTCGGAGCTACCGCATGTCCTGAATTGCTGAAATGGTCTGGGTTAACGAAAATCTCTGATAAAATGGGGTTCACAGCCCAGTCTTTCTAATAATTGTGCTGGTAAAGCGGAGAGGACCTGGCACTGCAGCACTGGGAGGAATGAGGAGGAGGAGGGAGAGGAATGAATAGCTGGAGCTGGGTGGGGTGGGAATTCCCGAAACTGGCACTGCCACTGAATCTGTCCGCTTGTGGACCGTAGCCAGAGCCTGAAGGATGAAAGCGCTTTGGAAAATAATAGCATAACCTGTTTGCAACACTTCTTTCTGCAGCATTGGTTATCCTCCCATACCCATATTTAGGAAAAGCGATGAGCTCCCCAATACCATTCTGGGGGTTTGCATGTAAAATGTTCTCCCTGGTTCAGTTTGTGTCCATGACTCACTGCTGAGCCCTTCCTCACTACTCTTTGCGCTTTTCATATGCAGACATCACTGGTATGACTGGTGAAGGTTTGGTGAAGACCAGTGAGCATGCTGGCACCTGGGGAACAAGGCAGATAACATTTTTTTTCTCCCAATTCCCTGTTTAATTTCATAAGGTGATAGTTCCAGTTAGTCTCTAAAGACATAAGCATTGCATAAAGGCTTTGCAGTTCTGACATTAATGCTGTGTTTTCTATATAATAAAGAAGGTTTTTTTAATCTAGGGTGCAATATCATTCAAAATTCTTCAGACTGTTTTAGGTAAGAAAAATATGACTCCTGCCATTTTAAGAAGTTGATGTGGGTTTTTTCTCATTGGTGCTGAACATCACAATCTAAGCAAATATTATCTGAATACTTAGCTCACAAAGTATTTATTTTAAATTTTGAATACGGTATTCTGTTTTAAAGCAGATTTTCACATAACTGAGCTGTCATCACTTGCAAGCAAGGACTGAAGTTACAGATCAAGTTTGGACCTGTGACCTTATTAAAAATCCTGATAGCATGAAATATTCCTGAAAAATTCTTCTGACTTTCACTCAATACTTAAGTCTATTTAGTCATATAAGAGATTTTGCCAGTGGTCTGAACGTTTTATCAACTGTAGTGACGACTTTCATACACGTGCAGAAACTATGCAGGTATGGGAGAGTACCCCGACTTGGCCTTCACATCTGCCTTCAACAGTTTTCATCTTAATGATATGGAATTTTGCTGACAAAATGATCAGGTATAACCAATTTGACAAGATATTAAGCAATTGCTGTAGGTATACTAATCTTTATTAGTTCATCGTGGAGTGACTGAGATTTTGAAAGAGATCCTGGTGACATAAAAATGAAGCGGCAAATAAATTCAATTAAAAAAATATGGAAGACATAAATTCTTGTGTGTGTGAAAGCATGAGAGAGCTAAGGAAGTATTTTCATTACATTTATTATTCAACAAGGACCTACATCTGTTTCCAGTTTGCACTGATTATTGACACATCTGGCTATTTGGCCTTAGGAACTACAAGTTGCTGTTGTGGCATTATTCTCTGAATCAACTTTTTAGACCACCCGGAAAATAATCCAGCAAGTGCTGCGAGAAGATTGTGTTATTTGTAATAAGATTACCTTTTGGCATCTAGATGTATTGTACAAATGGGATTCTGTCATCTTTTGTTCTATAAATTGCAATTTTGCATTTTTTACACCTGTGGGGAAAATAAGGCTGTAGCCAAAGGGCTTACTATTTAACAAAGACAAATCAGTATGGCCTGATAGAGTTTCAAATAGATGCTAGATACAGTAGTAACTACTTGCCTTACATGGAAAAATACCTTTGTTTCCGCAGGAACAAAATACAGCTTAAGTCACAGAACTGAGAAAGATGTTTCTTTAACCTATGGTGAGATCTATTTTTTTCTGATTAATATCCCACTGTTGTAAATGAATACTGTCCAAGTCCTTGACCCTTCAAACATTTTTTTTTCTGTAATAAACAGTTACATTTTCTCCATCAGTGGTTTGAGAGTAGTAACCTAGTCCAAGAGTCTAAAAGATGTATATTGTGCAGTATATGGTGAAAAGTTTGAAAAACATAAGGATAAGATCATAGGACAGAAGAGACCACCTAGATTATCAAGCCCAGTCCTTTCCAACTGCATGCAAAAGATAGGATAGTCCTGAAGGATTCACAGAACTTCTACTCCAAACACCCACTCAAACCACAGGCCACAAAACACTTCCAATACCCTGTCATAGGTTTAAGACGTAGTAATAAAAGACCAACATCCACAGCTTTAATGTGCCACAGGAAGGAACATGATGAAAAGCTTATTTGTTTTATTACAAATACTTTTAAACTAGGGTAATTTGTTGTTTTTAAAGAATAGTCTAGATAATCTATATGGCCACATGAAGCCACAATGAAACTTCACTTGCTGTGTTGAAGTACACGTGGAATTAATTTGACCTTCTGCATAAAACTAACACAAGCCTTGAAGATCCATAGAATAAAGATATATAGGAAACAGTTTGCTGCTTTTTGATGAATTGCAGGATTGTAAATGTTCTTGTGTGCTTTCTCTGAGAAAATTTAGAGAGTCTTAACAGTTGTTTCCATTCCTCCGGGTCAAGGATGCAGTTTTTAATGTGCATTATTGAATTTTTAATTCCTTTAATGGCTAAAGAATATAAAGTACAGAGGGCAGGGCAGCAAAATCACTGGGGGGCAAGAGCAAAGAATGAATACTGTATTCTTTTCAGTGCTATACTGCACTCTGCTATACTCTTTTAGGCTTGCTCTTTGTCCTCTTCAGCATTGTGTCCCTATGAGTGGTTTGATTTCTGTTGTTTTCTCCTTAGGAGAAAAATCTGAATGCAACCTTTGTGGTCAGGAATTGTCACCTCCTGCAAAGTGTGGTGACATGCACACTTTCAGCTGGTCTTCTGCCTTGCCACATCTGCACACCTTCATG
>Ga0065711_1034168_pt1 | contig 24210 bp, 5 predicted proteins | sample Hoacrofraction12_FD_59098 | JGI IMG/M metagenome (GOLD analysis project Ga0065711, IMG submission 59098) | Hoatzin crop microbial communities from Cojedes, Venezuela - Epithelial fraction 12 v2 (version 2) | ecosystem: Host-associated > Birds > Digestive system > Esophagus > Crop | place... | reverse complement strand
TCTCTCTCGGCGCTTTTTGCCGCCTCGCCGCTGCGGTTTTGCCACCGGAGAAAGGGTCCCTCGGCGCGAGCCTCTGCTCCAGAACCCTTCACCTTCAGTAGCTTCGCCGAAATGCTCACTAAGGAGACACATGTCTTCTGAAAGGCTCTAATTGTCTCAGCATGGAGCTGAGAAACAGACAAGGCAAACACACTTCTTTCTTCTCTGATGCTCAGAATTATGTCTTTTTACCACAGGTTTTAAATCAGAAATTTCTCTCTTGCAGGATCTTTGGGGCCTAGGTGATCTTAATTTTCTTCCTAAACTTCAGATTACTGACTTCCTCTTGTGGCCTTTGCATTTGTTTACACCGAGTTTGACTGAGTGCACGAATATGATGTTACCAAATGTGAGATGGCGGACCCTGTTCAACCTACATGTAACAGCACCACACTAGCTACTGAAAGACCCCCCTCCGGGTCTTCTGTCCACTGCTCAGATAGGACTAGTATCTTAGGTTAGTCTGAGCTATCAGACGTTACTACATCTGAGTGCCAAACTGATTGTTAACTGTGGAAGCAAAAGGAACTTTCAGAAAAAAAAAAGAAAAAAGATTCTATATTTTTTGTCTAGCTCAATAGCTCAATTGGGCTGTAATATTAAATACTAAAAAGGAAAAATCCTTCTGTGTACTTTACTCAAACTAGCTGAATGGATAAAGGATAAGAAACATGAACAAATTCTCCGGAGAAAGATTTTTTGTTGAGTTGCATTGAACGCATTCTGTTTTGCTTCCAAAAATCAAAGCTACAGAAATAACTTTGTCATATTTTTTATATCCTCATATTCAGTTTTTTATTGATCATCACATTTTCCTCTACATTTCTTATTCTAACTTTGTTTTTCAAAGCCTACCTCCTTCACCTATTGCCCCACAATTCTTGTCTGTCCCCCATATAAAAGACAGCAGTATTTACAGCTACAGCATTCTCCTTTTCCCAGCCTTATGATCAGGCCCCTTCTCTCCACACCCTCTCCTTGATTTTTTTCAGTGTCACTTCTCTTTCTTAATTCCAACTTTAGTTTTCTCAGTGGAATGAGTAATTCTTAATTCCCTCATGTATCTGATCTTTTACCACATGTCTCTTTGTGGCTTGAATACTCTGCACATCCTTTTAGTCTATCTGTCTTCTTTTTCCACTGTTACTGTCAAGATCTGTGTGTTTCCTCCTCTCTCTCCTTCACATGGAATTATTTGTCTGCCTTGTGGTGTGCTTCTTCAAAACCAGTTCTCTTTTATTGCTTCATTTTCTTACATGTCATCCTCCAAAGAAAAGAATCAGAACATTCTTCTGACAACGTAATATAATATTTCACCATATTTATTTCTCTGGGTGTCCATCTATATCTCTTTTCTCTTTATCCACGTCTTTTTAATGGACTCAACAAGCTTTCTGAGGCAGCAGTAAAGAATCCCTATAAAACATGGCATGACACTGGTGAAAATATATAAAATTTTCAAACCAGTAGAGATTTAAAATTAGAAATATTTCCTTTACTGCAATTGCCAATCTCAGTTTTATGATGAAAATGGCACAGCTATTAAATTAGGTCTACTATTATGAAGGACAGAATCAAAGAAGGATATACAATATATAAACCTTCTGCTTAGAACATTCTCCATTTCAGTTTTGCATAATCCTTATCCCACAAAATGTTTTTTATTACTTTTTAGGTTAATTAAGAATAATCATAAACAATAATCATTTTCAAATTTCCTTTGAAAATTACTGAATATGTTGCCTTATACATTGATGCTATTTTTCAGAATAGTTCTCAGTACTGTGGATGCATAGCATGATAACATGGATTGTTTAAATACAACGCCTACAAATTTTCACAAATCAGAATAGCAAAATAACACCGTTCTTAGAATAAAAATAGTCAAAAGTCTTTCATCTTGTAACTTACTGGAATGTTTCTTTAGTACAGTGAAAGCTTTGAAAAATATTGTCTTTTTTCTTTGCAGAATAATTTGTCTTCACTCATGAAACAAGCCTGTATATTTAATGTCAGGCACTTGCTCTACAGAGACTGCTATGTTCCCCCCTCATTCATACGTTTATAATTCTCCTGCTGGTGGTTTTTTATTTTTTGGTTTTGTTGTTATTGTTGTTAGACAAGATTTGCAGTGCCATGAGTGACATAAGATGTCATCCCGGAGAGTACACAGCATGTAGGTGAAGTTAATATTTACAGCTGCATTATCTTCCACAAAGGAGACAAAAAAAAAAAAAGAGGTGAAGGCACACTGGTAGTGCCTGCTTTCGCTAGTTACGTAGCTATCCTTTTCATATCACTCATCACAGTCAACACTAGAGGCAGTGGCAATAAGCACAAAGTATGGCAGTATATATTGTCCTTACCCTAAACTGTTGCATATGGTGTCAATGAAACTCTTCCTTCTACCGGTGAACTCCTTCACCGGTAGTTATCTAGAGAGGGGTGATTAGTATATCTAACATGTCACTTTTAAAACCAAAATTCCCATATGGGTGATAATTATTATTATCATTATTATTATATACTTATTATTAGTAGTGTTAGTATTAGTATTTCCTTTTTTGCCTTATTAAACTGTCTTTACCTCAACCCAAGGGTTTACCCTTTTGTCCATTTTCTCCTCCCCATCCCACTGGGGGGGAAAGGGGAGGGGTGAACAAAGAGCTGTTAGTGTTTAGTTGCTAGCTTCCAGGTTAAACTACGACATGAGTGTACCTGCATACTTTGTTTATTAGATTTCTTAAATACGAAGATGTGCCCTCTTGAAGTTCTATATTCAGTATTTATGAATTCTAAAAAAATGGTCTGACAAATAGGGGGAGGAGGACAGTTTCAATTTCTCTTTTTGAGGTGGAAATATAGGAGTCTGGGATACCTTTATATATATAATAAAGGAAATATAAGAGTCCAGGATACCTTTAGGAATCTTTAGAAAGACCTTTTCACTGTTAAACAACCAAGCAAGTTTTTCAGCAGACCACCTCCTTCTCCGCTTAATCCTCACTCTAAAGGTTGGGAATTAAAGCCATATCTGTTTCTCCATTTGCCTGTGGATGAAAGACCCTACAACATTAGAACACAGATCTTGGAACAGTGGTGCCTAAGTATAGCTGGAAATCGACCTCAATGATACCTTGTGAAATATGATTTTCCAGGCCAAGTGAACAATTTTGCTTCATGGGAAAAAGACGTAGAGTACTTATTTAATTACCCATGTACAATATGCAGAATATATCAGCGAACCAAACTTCCCTTTGTGTCAGTCAAGAGCGGAGGAAACAAAACAGCTAAAACATTTGTCTTAACAAGTATGTCTGGTTTTTTTATTTATGTTGTTCATAAGAGTACTTGTGAAATATAACTACCGAGAATGAAGGGAGATAGTAAGTGAAAGAGAAAGGAACTAAAAGATAGCTTTAAGCACTGATTATAGCAAACTGTTTCATTGTATCAGAGTACAATAAATTAGCTGTAAGCAAGGTTTATTTAGATTTGTCTTTACAAAAAACATCCTACAGCTTTATCAAACTGTGTGTTGAGAATAACACATGGTCCAAAGCAAGCTCTAAGGTTTCATAAACCATACAGAACATCCATACAGAGTAAGGCAGACTCTGTTCATAAAATAATTAAAGTTGTTTCAAGTACATGTACAAAACTTTCTTGTAGCACTAGTTTTTTCATAGCTTTCTTCATATGAAACTATTTCAAAAATTATTGGGCAAACTCTGCTAAAAAGAGAATTATTTTTTACCTATTCATCTAACTAATGGGCTGGACTATTGTCACACGTGATCTATCTTACCTGCTCCTGGCTCCTTCTATTACAACAAATACCTAATGATACAAAATATATAAGTACAATTAACTGTAACAACTTTTACAGGTTTTGCTAAGAAGTCCAAAGTGGCTTGTAATATTTAAATATAAATACACAAGACTTTAGCAAATATATTCACTTGTATCGGATCAGATAAAAAATAAGTCATTCAAGGACCTGGTTAAAAATGGGTGTGCATTCATTGGAAATGTTAGTGTTGTGAGACAAATGAGCAATTCTTCAAGAGTTTCTGATTTCTGTACGTACACAGAAAGTGCAGAACCTTGTAAGGTAGCTGTTTTACAGGGTTACATTTCAATTATCATCTCAAAGTGACTATTTATTCCAGATTATTTATTGACAGAATATAATTTAAATACTTTTTTTTTTAGATCTGAGCATCTTAGTGTACTGAGTTAAGGTAGTTAAGGTACATTTCTGAAATAATTATTGTGCATTAATGTACAGTGTAAATAAAACACATTTATTTAAAACTGAGTTGGACAGGTCAGGATTTGTACTGTACTATTGTTATTTATTTAGTATACGTAGTACACTATGGTATAACCAGATAATCTTCAGAAGTATTCCTCCATGCTTGGTGTGCCTTTCAATGTATTTAGAAAAAACATATCACATCTCAACTACTCTATTTATGTTTTATGAAGATTTCTGAAAAACTGGAGGAGTTGCTATAAGACAAAATATAAATAATTAAATATAAGTTCTTTTGATACTAACTTCTGTGGTGAGAGCAGGAGGTTATACAATAGAATGATGTGTATCTCACACCAACTGTAAGCTCTAATCGTAATATGAGGACCCATTTCTTCGATAAAGAAAGGATAATTAAAATCAGATACTTCTAATGATTTAAAAACAGCAAAAATTTTAAAACACCTCCTGGAGTACTATAGCAGTAGTTTAACTGTTTAAAATTATGCATTCACAAGTATTTTTACTGACTTGATGTGTCAGAAATATGTCCAAAATTTTTACAAATACCTCAATAAAATACTGAAGTTCTTACTTATAAGTAGTTTTTATTGACTAAACTAGTCTCACTGATGTACATGGCCATAACAGACACAAACAATGAACAAGGGCTCAGGGAGCAGTTTATGTTTTTTCTTAGAAGGAAGTTGTCAAGCATTTCAACAGGTCTCTGATCTGAATAATTAGAGTACCAGTTACTGAATTCCAAAGAATGGTACTACATACCAATAAGGAAGACTAGATATAGTCTTAAATTTTATTCCTAATATCCATTTGCCACTATTTTGGGGATCAAATCAGCTTCATCTCAGACTTTTCATCTGTAAAATGTGCGTGAATCGTGATATTTATGCAGGAGTTTTACACATTCAAGTTATCACAGAGCTCAAGATCAAAATTATATCATTATCCCAGTTTTGGCTGGGATAGAGTTAATTTTTCTCCCAGCAGCTGCTGTGTTGCGGATTTAGTATGAGAAGACTGTTGATAACACTGATGGTTTTAGTTGTTGCTAAGAAATCAATGACTTTTTTCGGTTTCCCATGTTCAGTTAATGAGCTGGTGTACAAGAGCTGCGATGAAGCATAGCCAGACAGCTAGCCCAAGCTGACCAATGGGAATATTCCATACTACTGTTGTCATGTTCAGTTTATAAATGGGGTTTGACTGGGAGGCAGGAATCCTCTTTTCTGTGATTCTGTGATTTTTTTTTCCCAGGAGTTTTAACTTTTCTGGAAGTTCAATCTTTTTCAGGAGTTCTGTGATATTTGCAAAACCCGTAAGTTCCGTGTTCCACGATCGCTGCTTAGGTACTGGCTACAAAATTTGTTGACAGGCGATGAGAAAAAAATTATATTGTGTATTGTTTGTTTTTCATATTCAGTAGTAGTAGTAGCAGCAGCAGCAGCAGCAGCATTTTCCTTTGTTGTTTTATTAAATTGTCTCTATCTCAACACGTGAGTTTTACCTTTTATCCATTCGCCTCCCCATTCCACTGTGGGGGAAGGGGAAGGGTGAGTGAGTGGCTGTCTGGTCCGAGTTGCTGACTGCTGGGTTAAACCATGACAGTCATATAATAATAATAACAATAGTAACAACAGCAACAACAACAACAACAACAACACTACTCATTATTGTATTTAGATTTTGAACAGAAAGAATACTCTAATCAGGATTACGTAAAACTGTTGCCATAGATGTGATAAGGATTAATGTTCTGAAAACAGAAGAAAGAAAATATTTATAGTTTCAGTCTCTTTGTTTCATTAAAATGTTGTTCCCTTTCCCACAGCTCATTTCTCTGCAGTCTGACGAGCCACGCATACTCCAGTATTTAATTTACCTCTCACTTCAGGGTTCTAGCAGATGGGAAGTGACTGGTGGACTAGGAATGCTGCACCATCCTCTTAAACAGTGTTATCAAAATTAAATTTAAGCTTCATAAAGGAATAAGAATTGTCATATGAACAAATGAGAGCTAGATTAGTAAATAATTTTTAATGTAACAGGAAGCTTCTAGTAAAACCCAGTAATTTATTTAACTCAGAAATATACATATTACTTTTTCTTGTCCTATCTGCTCCTAAAAACCCGAGTTACAATATTTTAAACCAAGTGGAACATTATATTTCATGCTGGAGGTTATTCATAAAACTAAGGAAAATGTAAGACTAAGCTTGCACATCGCTCTCAAAATGAGGACTATGTTTATCGGGAGCAAAATCAGGTAAATCCTCTGACACTGACTGAACTAATTTTTCCCAACCTTTTGACACAACTGCCTGAAAACTTCCAAAAGAAATGTGGAGATTTAGAAAGATTTAACATCTACGTTTTTCTGTTTGCTGAACATTGCATATAATTTATATATAATAAAGAGCTGAGAGCTGGGGAATATAACAAAGCTAGCAGCAAAAGCCTGTGGTTTAGACCCCTGAAAACAGAGGCTGAAGGTTCAAATGCGTTCTTCCATGTATCAAAGGATGCCTCGAGACAGGCAATGAAAAGCCACAGAATATTGTTTTATCCTGCCTAGATACTCCACAGCTTGGTATTTAAGAAAATCCTCTAGTAAATTACAAGCTTAAGTCTCCTGAAGCAGCTGAATAAATAGAATTGGGTTTTCTTAAATAGTGTATGAATGCCACAAGTGCTGGACTCTTCATTAAATCTATGATTTTAGCTGTCACGTGTGACATTTTTTTGAAAAATACCCTTTGACCAGTTCAAATTAAGTCCTCATATACTGGTAAAATGATCAACACATTTTTCGTTTCTTCAACTATGCTTTCATAATCAAGTAACCAAGTTTTACAGTGTACAAGCCAAATCTGTCTCTACACAAATAATTAATAAGGGTCAATCAGAAACCAAAGCAATCAAGTAATTCCTAACCAAAGTAGCATGTTACAGTAATAAATAAGCTGTATTCATACTAGGATACCACGAAGTCCATTTGAATCTACCTCTTCATAAATAAAAAATACAGTTTTTCTATAAATGCCAACACTTTTGAATGGAAAATAAATAAAATTACATTTATTCAAAAAGAACGTTAATTCAATTACAAGTTTTTTTACTAAAATTTTTGAAAAATAATCTCTTATGAGATCAAAAAGATTAAAAACTAACTAGCTTGTTTTGAAATCAACAACATACAAAAATAATCAATGTATCATTTCACGTGAAAATAATTTCAGGATTTAATAACATAGATGAAAACATTTATGATTCAGTTTTTAAATGATTAATTTTGCTCTGATTTTTTTTTTTAGTTGGTCTGAAGCCAAAAAAAAAAAGCAACAACTCATCAAAGAAGAACTTTAAATTTTAAGAGAGTGTTCAATGTGGGCATCATGCCTGCAAACATTTTCATGCATGTTAAATCATAGTTATCATTTAGTGAAATTTATATTCCCTTTCAGTATCCACATTCTTGAAAAATACTAGGTGGAGTTCATTTGCCTAAATCTAGATATTCAGTCTTGCTTTACTTGTCGCTCTAGGATACCTCCTCTAGCCTCCAGGTGTTGTGCCAGAAATTCATCAGTTTCTTGTAGGTCTTCCTTCTGTGTGCGTCAGACAGCCTTACATGGATGTAACAGTGGGGTGTACAGTTCCCTGTGGAACAGGAGTAAGTTCTTTAATTTGTTTAAACATAGGGAACAGGGTTCATATTTCAAAAAGTGCATCTAATGTGATGGCTTCTCTATCTAACAAGACACTAATGATTTTTCTAAAGATGAATATCATGCTTTGAAACCATGCCACTTCTTTGATCCAAACCATACAGGAGTTAAATGAGCTTTGTTAGAAACTTGTTGACACAATCCTTATTGACATGTAGGCTAAAAAGGGCTCCCAAGGCCCAAGGGCTATAACCTGATAATCTGAAACAATGCATACTAATAAACAAAATTCTTCTTCATGAATAATTGTCCATTTCCAGGTAGAACAGTTAAAGGTCAAGAAGTTCTACCAAATCGTGGAACACATGCTTGCCAAAATCCTAAAGTAGCAAAGGCTTGTTGGAGATCATTCTTATTAGAGGGTGAGTGTAATTCCAGAATTTGCTGTAAGGTATCAGAGGGAATACATCATCTGCCACTTTGCCAGGTTATGCCTAAAAATCTGTTTCAGTAAGTCATTGTTGCTTATATTCAGGGAGAGTAATTCAAAATGAGATTTGTAACGGAAAAGACAGCAGCATGTAGTAAGAAAAGAGATAAAATATTTATCGTTTCCTATTAGCAGTATACAAGAGTTTTCACTAATAATGACGAAAAAATATTTGGCCACATGGAAGGGGTTGTGGGAAGTTCCTCGTTTCATTTTCCAGTAACAGGATAGGGGGAGCAAACAGGACAATACAGCCTGGTAGCCTCCCAGCATCTAGACTGTCAGTTCAACCTCTCTTATAAATAATCCTATAGTTTCTGTAGCGCACCTGTTGTAAACACTAATCCTTGCAGGAGATACCATGAATATCTCTGTTCTAAAACTCCCTTCTGTTTGTGTTGTGGGTTTGCATGGCAAGGTTTTGGTATCAGGGGGGCTATAGGAGTGGCTTCTGTGAGAAGCTGCTAGAAGCTTCCCCCATGTCTGATAGAGCCAATGCCAGCTGGCTCTAAGACAGACACGCCACTGGCCAAGGCCAAGCCAATCAGCAACAGTGGTAGAGCCCCTCTGATAACATGTTTAAGAAGGGGAAAAAACTACTGTGGTAAAAGGGCAGTGGAGAGAGAGAGGAGTGAGATGATGTGAGAGATACAACTCTGCAGACATCAAGGCCAGTGAAGAAGGAGGGGGAAGGAGGTGTTCAAGATGCCGGAGCAGAGACTCTTCCCTTGCAGCTCATGCTGAAGACCATGGTGAGGCAGGCTGTCCCCCTGCAGTCCAAGGAGGTTCACGGTGGAGCAGATATCCACCTGCATCCCATGAAGGACCCCACACTGGAGCAGGTGGGTGCCCAAAGGAGGCTGTGACCCTTTGGGAAAGCCCACACTGGACCAGGCTCCTGGCAGGATCTGCGGACCTGTGGAGAGAGAGAAGTCCACACTGGAGGATGTTTGCTGGCAGGACTTGTGACCCTGTGGGGGACCCATGCTGGAGCAGCCTGTTCCTGAAGGACTGCACCCTGTGGGAACCACTCACATTGGAGCAGCTTGTGCAGAACTGTCTCCCGTGAGAGGCACCTCACGCTGGAGCAGGGGAAGAGTGAAGAGAGTCCTCCCTCTGAGGAGGAAGGAGCAGTAGAGACAATGTGTGATGAACTGACCAAAACCTCCATTCCCTGTCCCCCTGTGCCACTCAGGTGGGGGAGGAGGTAGAGAAACAGGAGTGAGGTTGAGCCCGGGAAGAAGGAGGGGGTGGGGGAAAGGGGTTTTTAAGATTTTATTTTATTTCTATCTATCCTACTCTGATTTGATTGGTGATAAATTAAACTTTCTTTTCTCCCCAAGTTCAACCTGTTTTGTCGGTGATGGTGATTGGTGAGTGATCTCTCCCTGTCCTTATCTCAACCAATGAGCCTTTCATCCTATTTTTTTTCTCCCCTGCCCAACTGAGGAGTGGCACAAAATGTTTAAAAATATCTCCATTAAAACTAACCCATTTAACAAACTGTTATGGTTTAGCCTGGACAAATGCCAGGTGCCCACAAAAGCCACTCAATGACTCCCCTCCTCAGCTGGACAGGGGAGAAAAAAAAATACGTGAAAGGCACGTGGGCTGAGATAAGGACAGGGAGAGATCACTCACCAGTTACCATCACAGACAAAATAGAATTAACTGGGGGGGGGAAGTTTAATTTGTCACCAATTAAATCAGAATAAGATAGTGAGAAATAAAACCAAATCTTAAACTCATCTTCCACACCCCACCCCTCCCGTTTTCCTGGGCTTAACTTTACTGATTTTCTGCCTCTTCCCCAGAGCTGCACAGAGGGACTGGGAATGGGGGTTGTGGTCAGTTCATCACACATTGTCTGTGCTGCTCCTTCCTCCTGAGGATCTTTGCCCCTGCTCCAGTGTGGGGTCCTCTTTCCACAGGTTTACAGGTGCTGCCAGGAGCCTGCTCCAGTGTGGGCTTCCCACAGGGTCACAGATTCCTTCGGACGCGTCCACCTGCTCCAGTGTGGAGTCTTCCACAGTGTGCAGGTGGATATCTGCTCCACCGTGGACCTCCATGGACTGCAGGGGGACAGCTTGCCTCACCATTGTCTTCATCACGGGGAAAATCTCTGCTCTGGAGTCTGGAGTACCTCTTCCCCCTCCTTCACTGACCTGCAAGGTTGCTTCTCTCACATAGTCTCACTCCTCTCTCTCAAATGCAATTCCACAGCAGTCTTTTCCGCTTCTTAAACACGTTATCACAAGGGTGCTACCACTGTTGCTGATTGGCACAAGCCTTGGCAAGTGGCGGGTCCATCTTAGAGCCAGCTGGCATTGGCGCTATCAGGCATGGGGGAAGCTTCTAGCAGCTTCTCACAGCAGCCACATCTATAGCCCCCCTGCTACCAAGACTTTGCCATGCGAACGCAAAACACTATCCCACTGTGCTACTCATGGTGATGGGAGACTGAAGTGCCAGGAGTGAAGGTGGGAAGAAAGGAGAGGTGGGGAGAAGGTGTATTTAATCATGTTTGTATTTCTCACTATCCTACTCCGTTATTAATTGGCAATAAATTAAATTCATATTCCACAAGAAGAATCTGTTTTGTCTGTGGTGTTATATGGTGAGTGATCTCCCTGCCCTTATTTCGGGCCATGAGGTTTGCATTGTATTTTCTTCCCCTGTCTTCCTGAAAAGAGTGAGTGGTAGAGTGGCTTGATGGGCACCTGGCAGCCAGCCAAGGTCAATCCACTATAAAAAGCTCTAGTTCTGCATAGAGGAGTGAAGCCTCCTGTCAAACGTTAGATAATTCACAACCTACCAGACCATAATTGCCATTGCGTGGGGTTTTTTTCCTACAGGAAATATGTGAACTACGCGTAGCTTAGGTCCCAACTTCACACAGTCAGTTGACTGCAACCAGAAGTGAGGTCCCTAAACCCAAGAGTGATACACTTTCAGACATACTTCTCTGCAGCATTTCCCATTGACTTACAAGCTTATTTTTACCCTATACTTTGGCGTATAATTCTCCCATGTAATCTAGTAAAAAAAAATAAAAGTTTAATACAGCACTGTGAATTCCATACTTGTAATGAATTTTCTAACTTTTAGTCAATGAATACATTACCAAGCATCACAATACCTAGTCTCTTTCTAACTTCAGCTTTAATTTTTGTTTGTGACTCTATGTCTGTGAAGAGAGTCTAACTGAGTAAGTTAGAGAAATTTTTATCTGAAACTCATCAGTCTTCATTCCATATTAGTAGTAGATCATCTGAGAAAGTCAGCAGCTGGTAGATTTTTAAGGAAGTTAGTTAGCTTCATTGGCTTTTGTATCTCTGGAAAAATACTGAGTCACAGAAAGTTCATCAGAAATAAAATCTGGAATTTAGTGGTAGGAAACTACCCCAGCTGAAGTCAATGTCAAAATTCAGTGGATCTTGACTGTGTGCATCTGGTTATACCAGTCTATGATAGACAGTAATATTCTCAATTTTCTTGAGTACCTTTGGAAATTCTATCACTAGCATTAAATGATCAAATGACTTTGTAAATTGCTAAAGTATACATTTACAATATTTTGCAAGTTGCAAAAACAAAATATTTTTCTAAATAAATACATAAATAAATAAATCTTGAATAGATTCATACATTTCAATGTTGTCTATGTTTAATGCATATCATCAAAATTATGGTTTTCAAGAAAGTAACAGATTTCTTGTCTGGAAAGCTTATGCTCTGCTGAAACTATTCAGAGTTACAAAACTTAATTGTTTAGGTGGAGAGAACAGAAATTTTTCAAGCCTACTGAAGCTTTGCTCTATAATTATTAAATTACAGCTTGTGAAAACTATGAATATAATGAAATTCTGCTTGGAACAACAAAAGACTTACTGCATTTTTTAAGAAGTTCTTTTTTACCTCGAGACTGTTGTATGAAGTGGACTGCTAATTAAAAACATCACAAATTCAGTACTGCAATCTTGATCCTTTTTCTTACACACTAAAAAATGCAAGCATTTTCACAAAAAATAAAGACCAGTATTAGAAACTCTGGGCTGATTCCATTCTCAGTGCATAGCCATCTACTACTTTATGGATTTTTCTGGTTCAGAAGCACATAGGTTGTCTGCAGTTCTCATGTAACATAGATGAGGCTTCCATAGATGCTTTAGATACCCTAGGAAATCTCATAGGTATTAGGCAACTGAACTAAGCCCTCAGCATCATCCCCAAGGGACTTAAGAAGAACAGAAGACAACATGGTAGAAGGATTAAGCAATATCTAGAACTTCTTTTCCCCATCCTATAAAAATGAGCAAGATCAACTAAATTAAGAAGTGACAGACTTGAGAGTTTTTATTCATAAAAGGAAACATTTTATACATGGGCATGCAAATGGTAGACATTACTGACAAAGGAGGTTGCAGAGACGAAGAAACTGGTCTCTGAAAAGGAAGTGAGGTTCATCTGAACCTCTATTAATAGGTCATGCTACGAAAATGAAATCTGAAGGAATATTAAGTCTCATGCCTATGTGTTGGAAATACCTTCTTAGTAAATAGAATAAAAAACACTACTGAGATAGGAAGGCATCAGAACAAATGAGGACAATTATTCTAAAATAAGGTCTCGTTCAGGTTCTTATAACTAATGCTGGATGGTATGGAAAATATCTTGAATTGACTCTGGAGTTTGACTGTCATAAATATTTCAAGGCATGTCCTTACTATTGTGAACTCCAAAACATATAAATATGGCAGCCAGGTAAAAATTAATATACAAGAAAAATCTTTCATGATCACTACTGAAACCCTATATTGATGTAAAGGAGATTGGGGTGAAAACTGCAGACACATTCAGGGTTTGAAAGAAATGATCTAAAAAGTAGAATAAAGTTCTCAAGAAAATAATAGAGACTTCTGAGGGAAGATAACTTCAGAAACAATTAGCTTGTATGTTCTTAATAGTTTGTATTCTTTTCAATATTTTTAACACAGTATCAGAGAAAACAAATATCTAACAAAAATAAGTTTTTCATTGGAAAGAAGATAATAAGAAATAAAGAAATAGATTCAATATACCAAAACAATGGGTTCATAGAATGTGAAAATTTTAGCAGAACAATGGCCAACATTCAAAATCAAAATTTTATGCTCCCTTTCTTTTAGTTTTGCAGTTTTCTGGAGGACTGCCAAAGTAATTCACCAAATTTTAAAAACACAGCAATTTACATTTAGTGAGCTAATATTTATTTATTTATCCACTTACACTTATTCTGCAATGTTTTCTTAGTGTTTCTGTCTGTGAATTTAGATATTAGACTAGCAGAAAGGAAAGAAAATAATTAGATGTAGGCTTACATTTACTATATACTTTTCGGCAGTCTTGTATTTATCTTCCCTTCCCTTCCCCCACCTATAATAAGGATAATATATCTTGATTCTTAGGAAAGAAAAATTTGACATGGAAATGTCTCTAGTCTGCAAGAGTAGCTCTGTTACAGTGATGCTACATTTTTTTAACAAAAAAGGGTAGCTATGAAAAAATTAAAGCATTTTTCCATGTTTGATGAAGTGAGGTGAGATTCAGTTAACAGTTCAACCACATACATCTGGTTACCTATATAAAAGTGATTATACATACAAGGTGATTATCTAAGCTTCTGTTTAAAATCAAAAACTGCTAGATGTTATGGCTGCCAAATAAGGCTTACAGTAGTTGATCTTTTGAATTACCAGATTTATTGAGAATATGCACTTAAGAAGACACCTGAATTTCTGTGTCTTAGTTTGGAATTTCAGTCTCATTTGGAGTACAAGCTGGGTGCCATATCACACATGCTGTAGTGTCTCTAAGTAATGTCCAACTGGCTATGTAGTAGGGCGTTGTTACCATTTAAATTCTTTGTTAGATTGCTTAGTTCTTTACAAACATCACAGATACTACTGGACGTCCAGTTGAGTTGGGTGCCTATATCTGGGTAACCGAATAAACCGTGTTGCTGAAAAAAAAAAGGCAATTTGACTCTTAAAACTAGTTTTTGTCCTGTAGGTTGCAAGTAAAATATGTACGCATACACATCTCTTTGTAGTCATTTAAGACAAGAAGCAAAACTGATTGTGAAAATGAGTCTTTCTTACATTGCTACACTTCTTACATACTAAGCACAAACTTACTGGAGAAAATTATGTTTGAAAGCTTCTTGATAAACTCTTTATTTTCTGGGGGTCTCCAAGCATAAGGACTACCCTCTGAAATTAAACACAAATAACATGAACCTATGTACAGATTTCACACAGAATAATGCAAATATATGTTCTGCACAGATTTTGAACCAAGAAGCTTTCTTGTGCTTAGAGGTAATATCTAGAAGACGGCAAACTACATGTCTGTGTAAAATGTTCAACTGGTTCACTCTGGAGTGTACGCTACTGTTTTTAACTCTGGAGGAGAGACCTGTCGGAAGGTGTTATGGGGCTTTCCCAGCCAGCATACCTGAGTTTCTTTTCTGTAGAAGCCAGAGTGCAAGAACAGGTACTATACACCTAGATCTTGTGTCAAAATACATGGAAGATTTACCAGTTAGGGACGTCTCCTAAGGACAAAGTTGATCTTCCTTAAACAGAGTGTGCAGTGTCATCAGAGGCACCCAAGGACCCTTCAAAAGACAGTAGAAGACAGTCTCAGAAACTGAGCTTTCTTAGATGTCTAAAGTTGCATGACAATTCTCACCATAGAAGCAGATGCTTCAGTAAGGAAGCTCATCTGTGATTCCAAACATTGCTTTGGAAACTTGTGTGGGAGTTCTTAACGGCTTGGTGAACATAAGATATTTTTAATGAAATAACCAGGACAAAGTGAACCAAAATTTATATTGATTGTTGTTCATTCATAAAATGTGGTTTCAGATCAGTTTTCCCTACAAAGGTAATTAATGCCATTTGTAACACCTTGTAGTATCCTGTCTCACCTACAGTCATTATTGTGATTTTGGTCCTGTATCGTAGCTGCATTCAGATCTTTCAAAAGTCTTACTATATTGCATACAGTATTAGACATTTACATATGGGCCAGGGTCTTCATGCTCTGTGTTTCTCTCCTTTGTATATATCAAGGTGAATTGTTAACAAACCTATTTTCAAACAGAAAAACATATGTTACAATGCTAGTGGTTTTCAAACTTAAGTGTGTGTGTGTCTGTAAAGACAGGCATCTGCAGGTGTGTATATACATGGTAATATTTATAAAAGATCAGAAACCTCTAAACCTTACATTTTTAACAAGCCTGTAACTGAAGCACTGGAAAACTCCATCTCAGGATCTTATATGTACTTGATAATATGAAAGAGAAATTCCTTCATCAGAACTTCCTCAGTTTCACAATACAAGAAGTAAAGCAGGAGAATGACCTGAAATAGCAAGTTTGTGAGACAGAAGAATGCAACCACTGTCTAAAAAAAGCCCCCCTCCTTTGCAGGATAGTGAGGGAAAAACATAAATGACGATAAAAACAATCTTTCTAAATTAAATTTTCTAAAGTAAAAAACCACAAAGCCACCACCTTCAGGTTTTATTTTAGAGAATGAATTGTTGATGAAAGGAAAAAAAACCCATAGTGTTTCTGGAAAAAATTATATCTGGAGATTTGAAGAAAAAGTTTTGTTAGGAAGTCTTAGTATGACAATATATGAAGTTAGATCAGACATAAAAAATAGTAGCCAATATGAATAGACAGAGGATACCTTTCCTTATGTAAGAGAATGAGAGACAGGAACCTGTGAAAACTTAAGATTAATCATGTGGCAAAAACAATTAAAAAAAAATATTGTTGTGAGTTTACGTGGTAAGGTTTCGGTAGCAGGGGGGTTACAGAGGTGGCTTCTGTGAGAAGCTGCAAGAAGCATCCCCCATGTCTGACAGAGCCAATGGCATCTGCCTCTAAGATGTACACGCTGCTAGCCAAGGCCAAGCCAGTCAGCGATGGTGGTAGCGCCTCTGTGATAACTCATTTAAGAAGAGGAAAAAATCCTGGCAAAACGGCAGTCAAGAAAGAGGAGTGAGACAATGTGAAAGAAGCAACTCTGCAGACACCAAGGCCAGTGAAGAAGGAGGGGGGAGGAGGTGCTTGAAATGCCGGAGCAGAGACTCTTCTCTTGCAGCTCATGATGAAGACCATGGTGAGGCAGGCTGACCCCCTGCAGTCCATATGCCCCTGTAGCCATGGAAGGGACCCCATACCAGAGGAGGTGGATGCCTGAAGGAAACTGTGACCTTGTGGGGAGCCCGTACTGGAGTAAGCTCCTGGCAGGACCAAAGTAACCGTGGAGAGAGGTCCCCATGCTGGAGCAGGTTTGCTGGCAGGAATTGTGAACCCATGGAGGACCCACACTGGAGCAGCCTGATCCTGCAGGACTGCACCCCGTGGAAGAGACCCACACTGGTGCAGTTTGTGAAGAACTACACCCCATGGGAAGGACCCATGAAGGAGCAATTCATGACGAGCTGCAGTCCATGGGAAGGACCCACGCAGGAGCAGTTCATGAACAGCTGCAGTCCATGGGAAGGACCCATGCAGGAGCAGTTCACCAAGATCTGCAGTCCATGGGAAGGGCTCATGTTGGGGAACTTTGTAGAGAACTGTCTCCTGTGAAAGGGATCTCATGCTGGAGCCATGGAAGAGTGTAAGGAATCCTCCCTCTGAAGAGGAAGGAGCAGCAGAGACAATGTGTGATGAACTGACCGTAACTCCCATTCCCCGTCCCCCTGCGCCGCTCGGGAGAAGGAGGTAGAGAAACGGGAGTGAAGTTGAGCCCGAGAAGAAGGGCAGGATGGGGGGAAGGTGTTTTAAGATCTAGTTTTCTTTCTTCTTATCCTGCTCCAACTTGATTGGTGATAAATTAAACTTTTTTCTTCCCCAAGTTCAGTCTGTTTTGCTGGTGGCGGTAATTGGTGAGTGATCTCTCCCTGTCCTTATCTTGACCCTCGAGCCTTTCATCATATTTTTTTTCTTCCCTGCCCAACTGAGGAGTGGGAGTGATAGAGTGGTTTTGGTGAGCACCTGGCATTTATCCAGGCCAAAACAAGTATAAATAAACGCAAAATAGTAAACAGAAGACAACTGAATTAAATACACACATTTATGATATCCAAGGGATATTGAAAAAACAGTTTAGTTTACAGAATCACAGAATCACAGAATCACAGAATGGATGAGATTGCAAGAGATCTCTGGAGGTCATCTGCTTCAACCCCTCTGCTTGAGCAGGGCCACCTAGAGCTATTTCCAGATGGTTTTTGAATATCTCCAAGGATGATGACTGCACACTCTTTTTAGGTGAGCTGTTCCAGGGTTTGACCACCCTCACAGTAAAAAAAAAATACAAGAGTATATTCTCATGTGTGCAACTACAGACCCTGTGGGAACTACTGGCAAATTTAGCTGTGCACTTCTTTGTGTGTGTTCTTTAAGGAAAGAGATCTATGCTGTGACTCTGATAGAGAAAACAGTAAGTGCAAAATATCTGTTTATTACAGTACTGTAAGCGTTAGAGGCACATGAATCGCTAAATGAGAACATAAGAAAGGAACATTACTTACTAAACAGGCACGTGTTTTATGTACTAGACATTTGGGGGCTAAAATTCTACCACGTTATCTACGTAGGCACTTAAAACTGTAGAAAGTTTGACTTGATGAGAATGGCTGTACTTCATCCTGTTTTTTCACAGAAACAGATGTCAGTATGAAAAGAACTTGCTGATTAACGTACCTAATACACCAAAGATATAATATTGAATAATTACATATCCCACTCACTTCCTTAGTCGAGATTAGGGGAAATTTGTTTGCTTGACTGTGTAGTCCTGAGAAATTTTGCTTCCTGTAACTGTACCCAGTGTACCAAGACCTGAACATAGTGATTTTAAAGCTGAAAGAACAAGTACCTGTGCTATTAACCAAGCAATCAAGCTCTGTAGGGAAAGCTGCAGTAGATCAAAATCTTTAATAAAGCTCATGGCTCATGACTTACGCAGGGCACCAAAGATATAGGTCTTTGGGGTACATATGAAACTACCCACACATATGTACTAAACCATGATTAAGATATCGATGGGTATATCTACACTGCTAGACAAGAAAAGTTGAAAGAATATTAAAACATTGCATCCCAGTCATCCACACAATTTCATCCTTCGGATCCTTCCTAGTTCTGCTCTGAATCTTACCAATTAGCTTTGTCCATGTGAGGTACTATGCAGTAGGTTAGTCCTTCTCACAGAAGGTGTGAAACAGTGCCGTTTGGCTTCAAGGCCAGGGAGTGGTGTATGTGTCTCTTCTGTTGCACCACAGTTGTATCAAAGATCTTAGACTATGCTACAGTTGAAAACCCTTGTGTTGCCATTACATTGCCTTTGCAGTTGAGATTTCTGCAGGCGCAGAGTTCTGTCTCTGCACATACCCTGGTATGCTTCTTTTTGATAATGATAAATTATTTTGGAACTTAATGTTTTATTTGGATGCAGGAATTAAGAGTAAAACCAATGAAGGGCTTAATTATGTCTTATGTCCCCTAGCAAAACTGATATATCCACAAAATGTCGTTGTAATTACTCTCGTGTTCTTACAGTGTCCTTCTGAAATATAGCAGTCTTACGAGCATTTTTAAAATGTGTGAAGTACAGAATCAGTTTCTTTGGTTGTAGCATGTCAGAAGTGTGGTGCCTTAACTACTAGTTTACTGAGTTTTGGGAAAGGTTTCTTGTGAAGACGGTAATTTTTCATCTCTTTGAAATTACATCACTGTATACTACTACCACTGCTACTACTACTACTGCTACTACAACTTCGTAAGTTGGTGAGAAAAAAAAGGAAGAAAGAACACCCAAGGATGACTGTGTATCCTAAAGGTTAATAAACTGACACAAAATGACAGAGTTCAGGCTCCTGGTCACAGCACCGAACACCAAAAAAAACCAATCCTAGGAACAACCTACAAAAGGATTTGTCCCTCTCTTTTTTTTCCTCTATGCTCTAACGACAAGGTTAGAAAATCATATCACCTGTTGCACTCATTCTTTTGTTTGTGATTTTTCTTAGTGACTCAAGGACTGTAGTTCTTTTTGCAGTGTGAAATGGTGGGGTTCCCTTTAACCAGACAAAATATCCTTCTTTGTAAGCTGGCATGGTATTGCTTTTTCTAAATATTACATCAAATGCAAATTTAAAAATCACATTGATATAGCTAAGGATATATGTGTAAAGATGTCAAAATGTCCTCGTACGACGCTTTCAGAGGCCTTTTGTTGTGTATTCTTTCTAGATGAATTTTCAGTGGGATCTACTAAATTAAAAATAAAATAAAATAAAATAAAATAAAATAAAATAAAATAAAATAAAATTTGCACATTCTGATAGAAAGTTATTTTAAAAAATGTTTTTCTCTTGTAGGAAACTAAACCTAATTAAAGACTTGGCTGAAGCAAGACCATGAAATACATGGTACAATAGCAATAAGATATGTTACATTGAGTGAAATCTGTTACACAACTTATCTAATCTGTTTCAGTACCCTTTTTAATGGAAAAAAGATGAGTCTGTAACTTTACCTCTAAAGAAATTCTGTATTGCCTAGTCAAAGCAATTAATCCCTTCTCGTACATTTGAATTTTTTTGTTTTACTTTTTTTTTTCCACCTCAGATACACCAAATACCAACATATCTTCATTGTATGCACTGATTTCATGGCACTTTTAGGGACCACTAAGTAGGCCCACGTTAGATGTTAAAATGAATACAACTCGCTACATTGATATTAATAAACAACTCCTTTAATTTTGCAACACTGTCTCCTGCAACACTCTTATCCAAGTTAGAACATTATGATCTGCATGGGTTTACAACCAGATCGTTAAAAAATGGCTTGAATGGCAAGGCTCAGGTGATAGTGGTTAATGAGTTATACTCTGCGTAGAGTACAGTACAGTGAGGAATATTGCATGATTCTATCTTGGAAGCTATGCTGTTGAATATCTTTGTCAGTGGCCTGGAGAAAAAAGACAGAATGCACCTTCATGAGTTTAGAAGATTACACCAAATTGTGGGGAAACTAGGGGATACACTGGTGATCACTTAGAGAGACCTAGAGAGGTTGGAGAAATGGGCCAACAGGAACCTCGTTAAATTAATGCAAAGTCCTGCCCCTGAGAAGGTAGACCCTTCTGCAGCAATACAAACTGGGGACTGATGGGCGAGGGAGCAGCTCACTGCCCCTCAGGGACCCCTGGGCCCCCAGGAGCCCTTGGCTGGGATGGCGGGGTGCTGATGCCTTGTTGTAACAGTCCCTTTTTCTTCTTAAGGGAAACTTGGGGGTCAACGTTAGGACTTGGAGGACCTTTGAAAGGGGGAGCATAACATGACTGACAAGGGATAGATGATAAGAAAATTCTATATGACAATTTGAACTGATAAGACTTTTGTGCACTGATTAAGTAATTTGGGTGATTATTCTGTTAAATATTAAGCAGACTAAAAAGAAAGGATAAGTTCCCTTCTGTTACAACAAGCTTTTGAGTGTAACAAGGGTCCTTGAGCAGGAAGAATCTGATGTTGGAAACGGACAGTTTTCTTTTTCACTTTTTGGTCCACATTGGGTAAGTTTTGTATATTTCAAAATGCAGTACACTTAGTTGCTCTTCCTTTATTGGTCTGTAAATTCCTAGTTATATTCAACTATTATCATATAAGCCATGATTACTGTACATAATATGGATACAGGCTCTTTGTTTTTGTTTTTATTTTTTTAATAAATAATGTAAATTTTAAAGTAAAATGAGTTAATAATAAATTTTATAATGGTAATAATATAATAATTACAATAATGAAATGTGAAATAACAGAATGTATGATAATATAATAGTTATTATAACTTTAACATTTGTAATAATTATACTTATTACTATAATTATGAATATGTATACATTTTAAAGTACAATTAGCTTTAAAATAAATAAAATAAACAGAACTGACAAATAAAGCCAAAAAGGCAAATAAAGAACTGGTTACTACGCTGAAATTTCGCAACTAAAGCAGTGTTTCTGTCTGGTATGTCTATTTTAAGAAGTTAGTATTCTGACAGAAGAGGTTTCCTGTTGAATTCTGTCACCCACTAAAAGTGGAAAATTTCAATGTGCTGCTGATATTATAAACAAAATATGCACTATCGGACATAATGTCCTTTAAAAGTGTATCATGAACAGCAGACTGTAATGTTCCTAATGAAAGCATCTTAATATTAAACAAAACCTGCCGTTTTCCCAAAGAGCAGATTTTTCCTTCCAAATTATGATCAGATTGTAAGAAACCTAGGTGAGATTTTGAGGTTAGCAGGGTCATTACAGGCTCTAGTTTTACTTATAATACTCACCACTCTTTGTCCTATGTCACTAAAAGAATAGCAAAAAAAAAAAAGGAAAATGGGTTTTAACAGAAGGCAACAGAACACACTGATAAAATTTGTATAGAAGATTAAATAGGCAGCAACTATAATTGTGGTAAATCCTACTGTTTCTCCTAGATAAAGCCTGAAATTTAGAAGACAAAAATTCTGTTTTCTGGTTCTGTAAGAATATTAGCTTTCTTGGATATCTAATGGCAAGGCCATGATGTTCACAGACTGCATCACAAATATAGCATAATAATTATTTTAAAGCAGTTAGCCTTCTCAAGGTCATCAGACTCATGCTAGCTCTCTCATATGGGCAAGAAATGTCACACCTTAAAAAAGGGGGGTTTCTAAACACCGTGCTAAAAAATACATAGCAAAGTTGTTCGTAATTATTCATCCACAATGCATTGACGTTACTGATTCCTGTCAGAATGTTTGCAAAAAAACTTAATTAATGTGCAGAGGCATAATTTAATTTCACTTTAAAGCACTCGGATGTCACTGCACAAGGGCTTGAAAAGAATAACTTCCCTGTGTACACACTGCTTCGAAAATAACATTAGTTCAGTAAACAACTGCTGTGACACATTTTTCAGAAACGACAAAAACATTTAGAAGCTGTTATTTAATGAACAGATTTGTACTTCTGGAGCCTTATATTAGAGGGAAAATCTGCATTTTGTTCTGTTTTACACATAGTAAGTGGATTATACAATGCTTGTAACAATTTGGTTTGGCTGGCCTATAACATCTTCTGCAATTTTCTGCTTTGTTCATAAACTGCAACTACAAAAACGCAAATGGTTTTCCTTTTCACCCTACTTTTTAAACAAAGAGTTAAAACCAAAGCTCTGTTTGACATAAGCTTCTACATTGCTACCAAGCTGAGAGAATTAGAGAAAATTCTACCTTCCAGAATATTTAAAAAAAATCTCAGTATTGTTAATACACAACCTAGAATATATCAAATGGTTGATTATTCTAACATTCTTGAAGTTAGATGCCAATTCTATAAAACAAAATAAAAATAGAAATGTAATGTATGTATGAAAATTTACTGATAGTTGGTAACAAAACTTGGGCAACAGCTTTACAGAATGTGCAGGAAGAATAACGGCCTGTGAGATAAACCTTAATAGTCTTGGAAGCTGTTTTTTCTCAGATTTAGTGAAGAGATAGTGGACCAAATAGGTCAGAGCACTTAGATGGAGCCAGGGACTCCACCTTTATCTATGCGCTTGAAATGAAATGAAGATCTAATCAGAAATCTAGTCTTCTGACCTATTCAGAGTTACTCATTCACTAATATTACTATGACTGAGAACATTTTTAGTATTTTATTGTCAGAGGAGCATAAGAACAAAAAAGAAAAAAAAGCTACTACTACTATACAAATCTTCATTCAAACCAAAATACATGCCACTTTCACTAAATAAATTCAGCCTTTTCACATGTAATATAATTTAACAGCTACTAAAATATTGTCAATTATTGAATGTATTTTGTCAATTATTGAATGTATTTTCTCTCTTCTGTATTGTTTTTATTGCAGCTTTCCTGCTGTTGACACCTTAATAAGGTATCTGCCAGACAAACTGCAATGGTTTTGCATGAAACTCTTCAGTAATGTTACCTACTGCCCATAATGTTGTATCTGTTATAAAAACAAAAAAGCTTAAATTAGTAAGATAGTTAGTAGTCTGGAATAGCCTGTTACAGAATCACAAAATCACAGAATGGTAGGGATTGGAAGGGTCCTGTGGGGATCATCTAGTCCAATCCCCTTGTCAAAGCAGGGTTACCTACAGCAGTCTGCACAGGACCTTGTGCAGGCAGGTTTTAAATACCTCTAGAGCAGGAGAATCCACAACCCCTCTGGGCAGTCGGTTCCAGCGCTCTGTCACACTCAGAGTAAAGAAGTACTTCCTTATGTTCAGATGGAACTTCCTATGCTTCAGTTTGTGCCTGTTGACCCTTCTCCTGTTGCTGGGCACCACTGAAGTTCACCCAGGGAACTACAGGCCGGTCAGCCTCACCTCCATCCCAGGAAAGGTAATGGAGCAGCTTATCCTGGAGGTCGTCAACAAGCAAGTGGAGGAAAAGATTATCAGGAGTAGTGAGCATGGATTCACCAAGGGGAAATCATGCCTGACCAATATGATAGCTTTCTACGATGACATGACTGGCTGGGTAGAAGAAGGGAGAGCCGTGGATGTTGTCTACCTCGACTTCAGCAAGGCTTTCGACACAGTCTCCCATAATATTCTCCTAGGGAAGCTCAGGAAGTGTG
>Ga0065711_1034167_pt1 | contig 24212 bp, 8 predicted proteins | sample Hoacrofraction12_FD_59098 | JGI IMG/M metagenome (GOLD analysis project Ga0065711, IMG submission 59098) | Hoatzin crop microbial communities from Cojedes, Venezuela - Epithelial fraction 12 v2 (version 2) | ecosystem: Host-associated > Birds > Digestive system > Esophagus > Crop | place... | reverse complement strand
AAAAAAAAAAAAAAAAAAAAAAAAAAAAAAATCTGTGAAATTACTGTAACTGGAAAAAGATTATGGAAAAACCAATCTCTCACCTATTTTCAGTTCATTCACTTTGTACATTTGATAGCACTTTTGGTATTGTCATTTTCACTTCTCTAAATTAGTAAATTTTGTCTTTTCTCTTTTCTCAGGGACAATAAGTTTATGTCTATCAGGCTTTGGTTACTTTTATTTAATTTCTTTTAACTGATCATATTTCTCACTCATGGCATTTCTACTAGCACATTATAGTTGAGAACAGGGAGGAAGAGTTGTGTCCATTTTCTTTTATATAGGGGGTGAAAGATATGTATCCTATTTTATTTACCTAATCTACTCTATTTTAATATTTCTGTGGCAACTATTGCAACTTTTTCTGGATTTATGCAGTGTCTGTAAGGTCAAAATCAGAAATTTCTTTCATAACAAGCAATTTCTGTACAGAACAAGTAGGTTTTGCATGCTCTGTATGGGTTTCATCCAATTAATGTGAGATGCCAGTTAATATCGGCCACATAGCAGATCTTGTTATTAGAACAGTCTATTAATGCTTTCCTTTGAGTGAGATGATGATGTTAAATTGATCACTTTGCAGTTAAGAGGTCTATCAGTCACGACTCTACTTCCAGTCTTCCATGGACTAGGTGTTTTTTAGGATGCTATGGAAAACTATTTTCATATAACTGTTTTCATCTGAATTCATGGATTTGCTGTAAATGTCACTGTGACAGGCAAGTGTTCTTATACTGTTGACTGAGTAGTTTTTTGGCAGACTTCATAGCAACCCTGCATACTCTCAGTGGCATAGCATTGACTTTTAGTCTTCCTATGAAATTGGGTAGGGATGGAGAGAATTGTTTTCTTTTTCCCTTTTCTATTGTTTGGAAGCATGTGTTTCCAACACTGCTGAGCTCATACTGGCAGTGAAGATTATGCTTTTGTTTTAGAACGCAGATGCACTTCACAAACTTTTTTGTTAACTTATATAGTGCGAGTATGTTATGTTTTCTTCTTTTTTTTTTTTTTTCTGCTTTGAAGTCCTTACAGTGTAGTATGGCCCTCTGACAAAAAATCATAATCATATCACAAATTTAACTGATGGGCTTGAAGAATAAGAATTGAGAGATTTGTAAGATGCCACAATCTGTGACTATGATGACTCACGCCCCAACAAAGAAGCTGAATGATTTTAGTGATAATATCCAAGTGGTGCATTCCACTAACCTCATGCCACTGACTCACTGCTTGATGAGATATGGCACACAACAGCTCCAGTGAATGGAGACAGGCAGCCTTCAAGAGTAGATTGCAGGGTTTTTCTTATCACAGACCTTCAGAAATGTCTAGAAGGTAGCTGATCCTTTCTTGCAGTTCCCACTGTCATTTACACCTCATTTTCCACTGCATCAATATTTGCTAGATCTTCTAAAATATGGCTACGAAGGGTAGATGCATTAATACCACTCTTAGGCACACAAATTTAATCTAGTCCTTGTTACAGTTAACATTAGAAAGAGTTCTGGTTTTCAGAAGATACTTGTGGATTAGGCACTTCTCTGAACCTTAAATCCATATATATGCATTTATGTAATCAAATATAAATATATTACAATATATTTCTGATTTAGAAAAGACTGGAAGTATGATAAAGCTGAATCTTGATGCTGAACACTAATAAAATTTCAAACTGAGACTGTTAAAAGGATATTTTTATCCTTTTTTGTTCTGAAGTTTGAAAATTATATTCTGATTCTTGGTGGGAAGTTTCAGCACTGCATCTCTGTACAACAATGACTCCTCATCAGTCCTTGAGCTCCATCAATTACTTTTCCCTGGAGCATTCAAGTTCGAATTCGAGGACTGAGCTGGATTTGCCAGCTGTTTTGCCTCATGCCTCATTTTCTGAACATGATTGTGGGTGTAAGGGTGGCACATAGACTTCACTCTGACTTATAGCAATTTTGTATAGATACTTTTCATTCCTTGTCATACTAAACATAGTCTGTCTTGATTTTTTTGTTTCTGTCTCTAGACTACTTATGGAGGTTTATCACTGTATTATTTATGTACAAGCTAATTAAATCAGGTCCTTAATTCAAAAGAATCAAGATCAGAGGATGCTGTTACAAGTGGCGGCCAACAGCAAGGTGTTTGAGCTGATGTGGATAACAAAACAGTTACCAACAAAATTTTTGCAGACAGGTTTCACTAAGGACATGAGGAAAACAAGTTTTATAGGAATAGGTACTTCTTCTAGTACTTAAATGATACAGCTGGACAAAGCAAAGAAGTGCAGTGGTTGTTTGAAGTACACACCTCCAGAGGAACAGGGAGCGTTTCTCAGTGGTGCTCTGTGGAGCCCAAGGGAAGCGAGCCAGAAGCTGTGCACTGCAGCTGCCAGCAATGCCAGCAGACAAAGATGGCAGCTCTGAGCCATGTGCCCCTGCCTCAGCCTCTATCACCAGGTCTGGGACCAGGGTTCTCCTCCTGGCTGAGTCTGTGCGTGCAGTAAGGATGCACTTTCTCTTAAACCTTGAACTGGGGACAGTAATGGGCTAATAAACCTCTATCCACAGCGCAGTTACTAGAAAGGAAGACAGAACAGCATGTAGCTGTATTAGCTGAGGTAGGATGCTACAGGTGCCACTTGGGCTGTCAGAGGTGATCTGCTTGCAACCATGCTCTCGTGCTTGCAATGAGGGTTGGCAGTCTTGCCATAGCGTTTCTTTTGCTGGAGTGTCCTGGCATACAGTTATTTTTTAATGGTTTCTGACATTGCTATTCTTGGCTCACACAGTTTGATAGATACTGCCACTAAGGCTTTGTTCTTCAGCTGCTCATCTTAGTAAGTCTCTGTGTGCCATGGTGTAAGAGTCTACACCAATGAAGGCTACTGCTCTGTTGAACTCATCTGGGCCTTTTTATTATTATTATTCAAAGTTCTTTCCCTTTTTAATGACTTTGCTGTTCAATCACTTGGCTGTGCCCAGCAGGGGACAGACATCAAGTTCTTTGAACACCATAGCGAGTCGTACATAGATTGTCTCACCCAGATCCATATGCCCGAGATTTACTAGAATCAGCTGAAAATGTTCTGACAAAACTTTTCTAGTAGAAAAATGGTTAAAATCCTCTTCCTTCCACCTTCCTTCTGCAACCAACCATCCTGTCTGAGATGAGTATCAAAGTGAGCACCAACCTATGGCAAAAATCTCAGTAAATTAGCTTTTAAGAAATATTCTGTCCAGGAATGTCTGTGCAACAACCTGCATTCAACTTCCACAGTCCCTTAGAAATATACTTCATGGTGTATCTGAGTTTGAATTCGCTGACTAGAACAGCTTTTGTTTTGCTCAGGGACAGTGCCACACTTAACACAAGATCAGCCAGCTTTTCTGAAATAAAAATATGTTAGCTAAAATCTATGAAGAAAAAACACAGGGCAACACATAAAGTATAAGCTATATTTTACAGCTATATAGATGTTCAGTGGTTCCAGTCCACCAGCTTTTCACATCTTTTTAACAAAATAAGTGTGTCAGTGTCTTCTGATCAGGGACTGTCTCTCAGTGTACATAGTAGCCGCCCTGCTTTTCCAGGCTTGTTAACCAGAAGTGACTATGTTGTGTTGTCCCTTTGACCTCAGTAGAGGTGATACTTCCACAGTCACTTCCACCTGCAAGAGTTATTTGATTACCTTCTAGTGACACTAGTTTCTAGAGGAAATGATTTTGTTAGGCACAGATACCTAAAACATTTAAAGCCTTGCAACAGTACTAATGTTACACTCATTTACTGTACTGGTCATGTCTGAATACAGTTTTCTTTAAAATGCTCATGCCTTCAAAACACCACTTCTTTCAGGATAGTCTAAGGTGACAAGCAGAGTGTGTTCATAACTTGGATGTGTTCTTACATGCTCTAATTCTCTGCCTATATTGGATTCTGTTTGCTATGTGGCATTCCTGACAATGCTGTGAATGAAATTAGCTTAAATTATCCTAGTTTCCCTGAATGGTTCATATTCTTCCCACTTGGCATGTTTTGCGGTCATTCAGACAATCTGCATAATTATAAACCTTCAGCTGATCCCTATTGTTGAAACCTCATAGCACATTTCAGAGCTCTAGTAAATGCAGTAAGTAGAAGTCTAGATGCACCGAAGCCAGTGGATATACTTCCACAAAGGCCAGGTCAGTAAGACCGAATTACACCCAATGAAACTGTTCCTTCCCTTCTTTTCTGTATCCACAGCTCATTCTCTCTGCAGCAGCTGTTTTAGGAAGATGAGCAGGTTGCTCAATAGCAAGAAAAGAATTCTGAAACAGGTCACTATATGCATCAGGGCTTGGTCCCTGATCATGTGCTCCACATACATGCAAGGTTGAATCCAGGCTCCAGTCTGGATCTCACCTTTGCAACAAAACCTGGATATCGTTGAGGGGATAGTTCCAGTGTCCATTTGCTAGTCAACATGAATACCGGTAAGTCTGAACCGATGTGCTCATGCAAAAGGCTCAGCCCCTAGTACGATATAGCAAATATGCTACAGAAGCAGCTGTTGCATGCTCTCTGGCTAAGAAAGGGACTGGCCTTTTTTCAGCAAGGATGTTTGAATGAAATCTTGTGATTATCTCATCCATTTGCATAATTTCACTACTATTATCCAAAAAGTATTCCCAAAGTTTTTGAGGTCTGCTTCATCATTGTGATGGAAGAAAATTGTGATTGCAATTACATGGAGAAATGTTGCTCAGATCAGCAAGATACGACATGACATTTCACCATCAAAACATTTAAAATAGAGCAGATCATGAAGACACACAGATGCATTAGGGAAAAAAAAGACAGAACCAACAGAGGAAAAACCACAATATTTTTGTTCCCATTCTCTTTAGTGAGGTTAGCAGGGAATTTTTGCTTTCTTACAGGATCATTATCAGTTTCTGCTTCTACCATCTTTGTATTCCTCCCAATAAATCCTCTATAAAAGAAGTAATAATGTGCTCAGTGCAATACTAGTAGAGTAATAGCTTCTTTAAAAGGTCAGGAGTATAAGATATCTACAAGAGTAGACAAAATTTGACAGGGAAACAGCAAGAAAATCATAACTTTTAATTTCATACTATAAGGAGCTAACTGGTGAAATTACAGAAACAGGAATCATTACAAAAGAAATCGGTTTCTGTAACTGAAAACAAAGAACACTTTATAATTAGAATGAGGTATTACCAATATGTTGTAAAAATGAGATTCCTTAGAAGAAAGTAGAAGGTGAGGGAAAATCTCATTTTGGTTTTCCAACACCCATATTTCAAAGGTTTACTTCATTTTTCACCTCTGCCGGTAGTAAAACAGCTGTTGTCCACGTAATTGTTTTGCGTGATCCTGCAGGCTAATCAGGCCAGATCAGTGACTCAAAGTAGGATTAAAAGAACCAGGCAGATTCAGTAAGTCACTGGGAGAAGAATTTGAGCACTGAAAAAAGAGATATATTGAGTAGGATACTGTTCTTTCCTTTTCATTTATTTTCTTTTTGACTGGTTGTTAGAATCAATTTCTGGACTTCAGTCAGAAGAGATGTAAGCAAATTAAATGAATATGAAGTTTTCTTTAAAACAACAGAAAACGGGGAAAATATGTACAAGCATAGAATCTCTAGTGTCTACTGGATTGAATACACATCTTAAGTATGTGTGTTTTGTAAAAAGAAATTCAGACACTGAATCAGTACTAATAATCTCAAATTACAATCTACAATAAACTCATTCTATTAGAAATACTGATTTACAAATAATTCACAAACATATAATTTTAGTATTCACCTAGCTCTACAACCCAAAAGGGCTCAGTTGCTATTTTTGAAATTCTTCTTTCATCTTTAGCTCCAGGAATTTTAGAAATATGTAACTGCAAATTCAGGAGATCCAATACACATCTGATCAATCAGACTTTTACCCACTTACCCAAGCTGTCACCTTTTAGGTAGGGTGCACTTCCACTAAAAAAAGAAGTGAAACATTATACTGGCAGTATTACAATACTGTTGTGAAAAATTTAAACAAAAGGTCTTAAAAAACAATGAGTTCCTGAAACTGGCACAAACTTATTTGAATAATGACCGGAATAAACAGGTTAAATGTATGTCAGTTATATGTAGCTAATATCATACAATACTGTTCATGCTGCTTTTCCTGCACCTGTCTCTAAAAGATTATGACATGTCTAAATTATCAAAATGGATGTGTTTATATAAAACCGACAGTGATATGTAGTAGAGGTGACAGCTCTTTGAAGATCATACAAAAATAGAATAAGAAGATATACTTTATATAGACCCAAAAGGAACATGGCTTTTTTTAAAAAAAAAAAAAAAAGAGGAGAGAGTAGAAAATACAAAACTTGTGACTTTTTTTCGTTTTGCAGAACAGCCTCTCCTAGATAGTTGCACTAGCTGAGGTGTGTTGTTAATTGCTAGGTATTTAATTTTAGAATTGCCTGGAAAACCTTGAAACCTTATGGCCAAAAGCTTGCATGACAAGGAAAAAATATTTTGTAAAGGCTTCAAAGGTGTTAGCTGGAATAGTATTTAGACAGTCTAACAATGGTAACCTTGGGCTAAGTGTCATGTGCAAGGAGTCTAAATTTATTTTACAGTTAAAGCTGATTTTGGCAGAAAGGCAAAATGGCAAACACTGAATATAAATGAGATATTTATGACACCATTGTAATCAGGATTTCTCCATGCAACGAAATTAAGTATGGCAAAGTGGTTCTCTAATAACTGTGCAAATAAAATTAAATTAAATGAAAAACCATTAAACATTGTTATCCTTATCAGTTCTTAAAGAATAAACAGTTTGAAGTCAAGAGCTAAATCACTTCCTTTAATTGCTTATTAAACTTTAACAATTACATACTAAATATGAAAATGTCAGATGTGAGCTATACATATATAATTAATCACACATGTTTAAATTTACCGTTGTAAGTAACCTGCCACCAATCGTTAACCAGAAAAATATTTTTTTTGTATTCACTGTTAGCATCTTTGTAACATATTTTTTAAGTGACTTAGAATTCATTTAAACATATAGTGCTGTGTATTTCTTTACTCCAGGATAGGATGAATGTTAACTAATACTCTCAGGAAAAGGGTAAGTGACCCTTTACTTTCTGTGTTAATGGTCTTCTGGAGATGGGGAGTAACAGCTTTCTGATAACTGAGCAAAGGAGCTTGCTCACCTTTCTCTCTGCCTCCCTAACAGAACTTTTACATCCTTAAACTTGGTAAGTATTGTATTTGTGTACAAAAAGTAATAATGTTTACTAATCTTTGTGAGATATTTCTAAGGTTAGTGGAATAAAAGTCATGTACAAGAGCAAAGCTTTAGTATTTAATAAGGTTTTTGTCAAATAAAGCACAATCAGTTCCACAGCAGTATTATTCAGGCAGCTCACCAGACATTTTCACAGCTTGCTTAAGCAGTAGTGAGATACTTTAGCACCCTTTTGCTACTCAGATTCTTCCAGCACTTGCTGCCTACCAGGCATCCATATGCTGTAGGTATGCAACTCCTTCTCCTGGCGAGCAGGAAGGGCAAGAGCTGTATCTGATAGGACCTGAAGATGTCTCCTTCTATGCAGCACCCACTTAGAGGGTGTCCTGGAGCAAGTGTATCTCTTACCCTGCCTTCAGTGGTGCTGGATTTCATAGTGTCTCTATGACTTCCTCTGCCATCTCATTTCAAGATATTTAACTCCCTGACTTTTCTCTCTTTAAAGCCAAAACAATCATTTGTATTTCTAACATGACTTAATGTGCAACTTCAGTTAACTACTTTCTTATCATTTTCTTATCTGATTCTTTTCTGTCGTAGTTTAACGCGGCAGCTGGTTCCTATGCACCAGACAGCCACTCACTCACCCCTCCCTTTATCTTCCAGTGGGACAGGAAAGAGAAATGGACAAAAGGGAAAACTCCTGGGTTGAGATAAAGACAGTTTAATAAGGCAACAAAGGAAATACTAATACTAATAATAGTAACGATAATAATGATAATAATGAATATGCAAACCAATCTGTGTACACTTTTTCTCACTACCTGATGACTGATTCTCAGCCCCAAAAAAGTTTGAACTCACGGCCAAGAGAGGATTCAAAGTCATGGAAATGAGACAGAAAGATCGCTTCCCACCCCCTGGCCAACCTCCGTTCATAAACTGAGCGTGATGTTTATGGTATGGAACATTTCCATTAGCCAGCTTGGTTGTCTGTCTGGTTGTGCTCCCTCCCAGCTCCTGCACATCTGCTCATTAGCTGAATATGAGAAATTGGAAAAAGTAATTTTTTTCATAACAACAACTGAAAACATCAGTGCTATCGACATTTGTCTCATACTAAATCCAAAACACAACAGCTACTGGGGGGAAAATTATCCCAGCCGAAACCAGGACACTTTCAATTCAAAGAAGAAAAAAAATTGGTTATTGCTAGAGGTTGTTGTTAAGATGAAGTGAAAAGTTACCTGAATTTTATTATCAGAATTTGGGAGGCAGGGACATGGAGGGGGTGAGACAAGGGAAATGCATACACAGTAAGAGAACAGATGGGGGAAATCTTAAACTTCATTGAGGCTGGTGCTCATTTCACTACCTAAGAAATGTCCCTTGTGAGAATCACAGCTGAAGTCTGTGTTAGGTTTTGCCCTCAAACTGTAAGAGAATTTTAGGCATAGCTTTGACCCAAAAGTTGTGAGCTGAACTGCCATATTTTTTTATAATTAAAGGAAATGAGAACTTTTAAGGTAATGCAAGCAAAGGCTCTCACAATAAAAAATGGATTCTCACGTTGATTTTAAAATTTAAATAGCATTTTTGATGTATGCTATACAGCTTGGATCTTTCATGCTTTCGGAAATAACACCAAAGTTTGTGGAATTCTAATAGGCAAAATGTTACACAAAATCCCAAAACAGCTTTCTTTTCTATCCAGAAAAATAATCTGACTAATTTCAGACATAAATTTGGTCGGGAAAAACAGCTCAGAATTTGTAAAAGCTTTAATATACTTATTCAGACCAAAATTCAAACCTTTAAAAATGTATCTCTTTTTTCATAACACCTTCACTGTCACTGTCTTTACCTGAGTTTCAGGCAAAATTGCACAGTGGGACTGAAAAAGGTGAAATAATAACACAACAATACATACAACATTGATGGACATTCAGAAATGCCTGAGCATTAAGACTTACTTTATGTTTGTGTAATAAAAATCTCAGATATCAAGAATATTGAAACTGACCAGCAGTGGAGCTTTTAATAGTACAAGGTAAATAATGTATTGGGACATGATGATATTGTCTCTTATTCTGTATATTTTAAGGCTGCAGTTTTCTCATATGTTAAAGTAATCAATCCCACTTGCACTATAAATGTCAAGTACTATATATGAAGGTTAATGTAATTTTGCCTCTTGCAACAAGAAAACAATACACTGTAAACCTGGAGAAAAGCCACCATATATTACTAAAATGTTTTCAACAGTTAAGCAGGAAAAAGCTGTCAACAACAGCAAGAATAATGATAATTTAAGCTGTTACAAAAAGATTAGCAACAGTCCTTCCTTGACATATGCATGTGGTTAAAAGTTAATTTTACTGAACATGTTGACAGTCATCATCTTACAACTTCCCATGCATGTGAATAATTATAATCAGGCAAGACAGAAGATTATTTAAGAAAATTATGCATGTACATAAGCTTTTGCAGCAGTATATTTTTTTCTTGAAAGTTGTATGGCAATCTTAAAAAATAACAGAGCTCAAACACTGAATCCTTTCTACTGTGTCTCTTGACTCGTTTCAAATTGCTTAAGTATTATGAACATTAAAACTAATGCTAAATTTAAGCATATTTTGCAGTGATTTCTCTTTGTATTTCTTTATTGATCCAATTAAAAAACTGTCTGCCTATTTCCAGTATGATACCTAAAGAATAACTTAAGATTTATTAGCGTGTTCCTAAAAGCATTTTCAAAATATATATTCTTTAACTACATTCATAATCTAAACAAAAAAAACAATAGGGAGCTGCATTGCAGAGTATTTCGATGGCTAGGCCATTCACTGAGGTTGGAGAGAACCAACAGGCATGACTGCATGTGCACCTTGTCACACCAGGTTAGACTTTGAACTAGGTTTTCTCATTGTCTAATAATTGAGCTCTCTCTTGGGCTGAAGTGGTCCTTGACAGGAGACAGCAAGAAGGTCTAAGAGGCTGCTGGTAAATGCACTCCACTGGGTTGAGTCTCAGGCTCCTGTCTAATCTACATTGGGAGTGTGAATCTAGTTATATCCCTTTCCAAATGAGGGTCCCATTCATTGAGTTATTAGTTTTCATGAGGTTCTCTCCATCCGTTTCTGTCTGATCATCCTGATCAGCAGTTCCAGCATAGACTTGAGAAACCTCTACAAACAAAAATGTTACTGAAAAGAGTTCATTCTGAAAAAAATTTACCCAGCACAAACCACAACAAAAAAATCCACAACATCAGTTTCAATCAGTTACTGACATACACTTCATCAAAAAGTCCCACCCACTCCTACAGAGAAGGACAAGAAAGTAGACGCATTATTTATCACATTGAATTTGTCAAGCCATAAGGTAACAAGTCAGATTGGCATTCACCTATCATTTTAGACAAAGACCAGATAGTCCAGTTATCTGGAACACGTATCAGTTATCACGTACAGTGTACAAGCTCACATGTATTCATGTACTTTGCTTTCAGAGTTGACTGGAGGTCATTAAAAGCTTGGAAAAGGCAGAAGGACTTCAAGCAAATTAGCATTAATGTTACTAAAAATTTTAATAAGTTAAAAAAAAGGACAAAATCTTTGGAAAAAAAGTGCATCAAAAGCTACTTAATGCAAATATTCTTACCAGGATGTCCCGTAGTAAAAATCACCAGGTGGTGGTGGGCTTCCAGGGCCATGTAACTTATTTGTTCTTGCACACTTCACTAAGTAACAGCTATTGGCCATTGTCGGAGACATGACACTGGAATGGATTTGGTCTGATTCAGCGGAGCCATTATTTTACTAATTTTTCCTATTATCTCTCAGTATGGAAACATCATATTCTGTCTTTATAGATCAGTAAATTTTACCCTCTTGAAAAATTAAGAAACATAACCTACACAATGAAAAGGCAAGCAGTATTCTGATTTTGAACTTAAACAGCATTGCACAGCCCAAGTGGTGTCCACTCCACAGTGTGTGACAGCTTTCCAATTTATTTGTAAATGAAGGAGACAGCCATAAACTCTAGTAAGGGGAAAAGCAAATCATTCCTGAAAACTAGGATGGCAGGGCATAAAATCCTGAGACGATCTCAAAATCAGCAGTAGAGGTCAATACAGGAGTTTACTACATTACTTCCTTTGCTTCAATGCGAAGGTCCTCTTCGGCATCCAGTTTTCTTGGAGCTTCAGGGCAGAACCAGAACCATGAGGCACTGGCAGAAGGTGCAGTTCCTTGCTGTGAGAACACCTACAGAAAGGCTACGCCACTATCACTTTCTTAAACTACAGTGGTGAGGAAAAGCGCCACAACGCCTCTTACGCTAAAGCTGGATGCATTCTGTCAGGCATCAGCTCCTGAATGTTGATTGTCATTAATCTGGATGATTCTCCTGCCTGGAGGAAGGGTCAGAAAGGGAAGTCTTGCTGGAATCCCTGATAGCATTTCCCATTCTTCCTTACACTAGGATAGATTATAATGAGCTTTTTGAACTGGGGTCAAAATAGGAATCCAAAATAAGATAGCTTTTTATAAACATTTATCCCAGTCTGCTAGAAGAAAGAAAATGGCAGAATACAGTACATTCAGACATCCTAAATGCAGAATTTGGTAAACTTCATGGAGCAGACATAATTTCTCAGCTTTCAGCAGAGAAAGCAGAACTTCTCTGCACTTGAACTGTCAGAGTCCCTAAGGGTTTGAGTTGGTTGCTTATCTGAAAGCAAACATTCTTAAACAGATTGAGGGCTGAAAGTTTGGACAGGTCTGAAGTATTTTAGTCTGAAGGGTCTTGTCTTCTTACAAGGGAAGCCTGTAGGGACTTACATCTTCTAGTATCAATTTAAAAAATCATTTAAGTGGAGAATATAGCCACTGAGAACTTCAAGCCAGTGGACATTGAACAAAAGCTTCTGCCATAATTTCTTCTGCGACAGCCCAGAGCTGCGTGCTTGCCAGCCACCTGGTGTTAATTTGACATGTTCGTGTGGTTCCCCCACTGTCAGTGAACAGGTAGCTGGTTAAACCGAGCTGAGAATGTCTGCGTGAATTGTGATTGTTGAACTGGATCATGCAGATGTACTTAAAAAATAGAATCTCTGCAGCTGTTTCATTCAAGAACATTAAGCTAAGAATTTATGTTTCACAAATGCAGGCAGGAACATTCAAAATGTGAAAGAGGGTTTATAATTTCTCTATTCCAATTTCTGATTCTCCAGGAGAGTTATGTGACCCTTCTGCCTTTTATGTCATAAAAGGAAAGGTTGTATTTGTTTTATTTTCATTTGTCCATTAGCCTTTTTAATAGAAAATAGAAAGTTACATCCATAAACGTATTTTGTGGTATTACTTAGCATTACTTCAGTATTTCGTGTTTTTCTTAAATTGTAATAAATAGTTCACAGTACATCTTAGTGAAGGCAAATGGATTTCAGGCATTCCACAAGCTATATAAAAGACAGGTATAAATGCAAATGAGGTACCTTTGAGACTGCAGTCTTAGAATTTTTTGTGTTTAATCTTTAAGTGTTGAAGCAGATGCTATTTAAATAGTCATATTCTTTGAGAATGAAGATTATAGCCTTTTCCATGTATTGACATAAGGAATTGGAAGGTTTGCAAAGTACAGCAGGTCAGATATAATTACCAATTTGTCTTTTTTATTTGGAACATATGCCACACAGATTTGTCTTCTGTCTTCCTCTCACTTTACCACTCGTACTTCCATCTCTCCCACTAACAGTTAACATACCACATTGCAGCTAGGCTACAACTGTTCTCACACCTTATTTGGGAACCTTTTATCCTTTGTTCTCACAACAGAGTTTGGTAAATTATAACTAAAGTTCATGTGTTGCGTAATGTGTAATGTTTAAAAGACATGAACTGTCTCAAAATCTTGCTGTAATGCAGAGTTTATCAATATTTTCAAGCTGTAAATCTCATTTGAGAAGAAAATATTAAGTGTTCAGAGAAGTCAGAGAAAAAAAAGGAGTATCCTCGTTGGCTCTCCACCAGTCCCTACTGTCTTCTGTTTCTCCTCAGTGTCCATCTTGTTTCTTGTAGATATCTTTTTACTAGTGCTTTGGCGATATCAAATTATTTCTGGATTTGGTCAGATTTTCACATTAGAATTGTGATATTGTTCTAATAACTTACTGCTAGTTTTGTACCAACACTTTCCAGGGTTAACTGGACTGCTGCTTGAGGAAGGGAATGGCTGGCGTCACCTCAAGGTGGAAGAGCAATCATAAAAACTTGCAGAATGAAATACATCTCATCCATTACCTCCCTGCCTAACCAAGAAAGAACTAAAAAAAAAAGAATTTGAGAGATCACACCAGGATAGACACAAACCAAATATAGTTTCAAAGGGTTTAAAAAAACACTGGTCTATACTGTTAGTTTAGGCCCAAGTCAATACTCCTTGATTATCCAAACTGCTTATGTGTTGGCTCTCACTCCGCCTAGCAGAGGAGCAAACCTAGGCCCAGCAAGAGATCAGCTTAAATTGAAACCCTTCTAGTTAAGAAATTTGAGCCATGTGGTGTGAAGAACAGAGGCAAACCTAATGGGTTAAACCATGCCAGAAATACCTGTTACAAAGTAATAAGGGCAACATCCATTCATTGTGATTAAATTACTCCATGCAGAAACATTCTTGCAGTAGTATGGCCACTTGCATTTGCTGAGGGCATCATCATAACGCACCATCTGCTCTTTTATATCCTTCTTTATAGCTCTGACTTTCAGAGAGATGGTAGTGATTACCTCACGTCTTTATTATATAAAAAGAGCTGTTTGCTAGTTCAGTGTTCAGGGGGAAAAAAAAGTTTTTGTCAGTTACTCATCAATTTGCTCATCTGTTTGTCCTATGCAACATGATGATTTCAAGTCTGCTGACACTGTTACCCAAGGGAGTATGATTCATGCAATAATTTTCCTTCCTTCCTGCCTATTTCTTTTAAATTTGCTGGAACTTGAACATATCCCATACATATTTTTCACCTTAAACTATTCTACAGTTCCTAGCACTACAGTCATTCATTTGACTTCTAAAATATTATTTTCTTATTTTAGATATGAGGCTTACTAGTATTAGAAAAATACTTTAAATCAAGACGGCATAAAATTTTGGTTTCTTACTCTTTAACATCCCATTCTTGCCAGGATACCTATTTTCTTTTTCTATTCTCTTGGAAAATGAACTCCTCCTTCAAGAATAAAGAGTAACATCAATAACGATAGCTTTGTGTTTATAGAGTCCATTATCACCAAGCCCTTGAGAGAATCTTAGCAACGTGAGTAGTTTCCCCATTTTCAGTAGGGAGGTCAACTAGCATGCCCCAGGATACAGTCAACCAGTGACCCTCTGAACGAGTCTCCTGACACTGAATCCTGTAGTGACTAGAGCGTGGTTTATTGTAAGGAAACCCATCAGAGACTTCTGGGTGGACCAACACAGGACTCCCCATTTCCACTGCAATGGAAAGGCAGTCAAGGAAGAGGTCGCACTGGCAGCGGTTTCACTTCGGAGAGCTCAAATCAGGTGAATCTGAGAATTGAAAGTATTGAACCTGGCAAAGACACCTCTTTGTGGTTGCCTGATTTGTGAGCTGAAATGGTCATGGCTAGTTTCTTCAAGTTCTAGGTGAACTGAGCTGAGGGAATAGATCTTGACTTCTAAGGCACACCCTAATCCATAGAGTAAAGGAACAGGGAGAACCATCTTGTGGTCAGTCTATTCAGCAGAGCGCTGGAGGCGCTGCATGAGGTTAAATGGCTTCTAACTCTCAGCACTGATCTGTTTATGAAGTGTTTGCTATTTCTGCAAAAAAGTTTCCATTCTCATGTTTTGATGGGTTTAGAAGAGTTTCCAGCTTATGTGAGCAACGTAATTGTGGCCCCTCACACAGGAGCTCTTGTGGAGGATCTGTCCACAGGAATGTGTCCATTTCTTCTTGGAGAATGTTGGCAGGCTGTAAGGAATGTTTCTTTTTACTTCACTATCCATTTCTTTTTCTTCAGGTAACTGTCTTCTTTCCTTCTCCCAGATGTAGAAATATCCAGTCGCTCTCCTATTTCCTCCACTTGTCCCAGAACATCCACCTCATGTTGTGTATTTTTAAGCAGTTATTCTTCTGCTTATTCTTTGCCTTGATTTTCTTCTTACCTTTTCCTTCAAAATATTAGCTCTTTAAAAAAAACACTTCAAACAATCAAAAGCACATCTGACTTCAATGCCTCATTTCACTCAAATTTGTTTCTATGAGCACCTCACTTCCAGTTCCATTCCAGCCCCCTTCCATTTGCTCCATACAGGGGATCCTAAGGGAACCATCTCTGGAGTTGCAACTGTCCTTCAAGGTCCCTTATGTCTCAGTTAGTGCGGTAGCCCTCTGTTTGGCCTTTAAACTAGCATCTTCTTCTAGACATAGTAGATATGTGGATGTGAGTTCACTGTTACCACACCCATGCTCGTTCTTCTCTTTCATATCAAACACGTCTTATTTGTCATGCTAGCCCTTTGCGAGAGCTCTTGTTACTCTTCGCAGTTTTCATGACTCTAGAAAGGAGCTGAGTCGCATCTTGAATCCCCTGGAAGGACTCTTAGGCTTCTTTCTTTGTAAGAGATTTGTTGTTCGGAGCCCCAACCGCTTTAAGTATATTAGCTTGTTAAAGAGAAAAAGCTGCACTGCAATGCTGTAATTTACACACAGACACTCAGGATAGGAAGTGAAGCATTTGGAAAATCATGAGAAATTATGAAGTCATGATTTAATCATTTTGCCTCTGGACCAGTCCTCATGCTTTCAAACTTTGGGAACTGAAAATCCTGTCGCATTTATGATACTAATTCCAGTAAATCTATACATAACAGCTTTGTACACATTCTACTTCATCTCACAATCCTAAATCTACGTCATCAGACCTTTTAACCAGCTTGGAAGGTTCTGCACACAGTTAAAACCATGTAAACAGAGTTAATATAAGGCCTAAATTAAATTACAGTAGATGTCAGAGTACGTTAAGATGTCAAATTAGCTGATTTCCCAGTACTACGTAGCAATAGAGCCCTCTAAGGGTTACAAAGCAAACTGACTGCTTTCTAGCTAAGTTATAATACTGTCAATTAGGTATTTCATTGAAACAACCATGTGTATTCTCCACTTTATCTTTTTTGGATGAGTTAATAGAGCTATAGTGTATCACACTTACCTGGGTTAAATTTAAATGAGATGACCACTGTACAAGGGTATCTTCTATGATAGCTAATTTGATGATATTGAGTGACAATGGTTGTTGCCAATTAGAATTGAATTAATAATGTGTCTACCTAATGGGCATACATACAACAAAACCAGAAGGCTTTGGTGTTATTTAATATTCTGACTGGTAGTATTTTAACTCATACTTTCTTAGGTAAAATAAATGCAATTAATATTAACTTTAATGCAATTAATATACTTCTAGCATTTTCATTCAACATTTTGCATGAAGCCTCAGCTAGACTTATAAAACAGGGCAGTTTATATTTAAGAGGATGAGGTCTCCATCTTTCAATTCAAAGGATTTTTGGTGACATTTTTGAGCTATTGCAGTCTGGAATTTGTCAATATTGGCATGTATTAACATGCGCAAGGATTAAATAAGTCATCAGTTGAAAAAATACAGTAATTTTTTTTTCTGTAGTTTTAGCATGCATTTAATTTTGTGTATTATATTTCTCAATCATGATACAACCATGACAAAGTTGTCTTTGAGTGTATTAATTTTACTGTTCGCTTTACAAACATATGGATATGACTTGCAGTTCACATTACAAAAAAAATCTGAAACACTCTAATGTATTTCACTTCACTTAAAGTGTCAAAATTGTGATTTGGATGATTTCTCTTAACATAGAAGTCTTGAAAGTCATAAATTCCATGAGTTTCTTCAGAGCTGGGAGAAGAGCTTACTTTCTTTGCAAGGCTAAGAGAGTTGTTGAGCCTGGAGAAGACTCCATGGACATCTTGTGGCCTTTCAATACTTACAGGGGGCTTACAAGAAAGATGGAGGCAGGCTTTTTAGCAGGGCCTGCTGTGAAAGGACAAGGGGTAATGGTTTTAAACTGAAAGTGGGTAGATTTAGACTGGATATAAGGAAGAAATTCTTTAGAGTGAGGGTGGTGAAACACTGGAACAGGTTGCCCAGAGAGGTGGTAGATGCCCCATTCATGGAAGCATTCAAGGTCAGGTTGGACAGGGCTCTGAGCAACCTGATCTAGTTGAAGACGCCCCTGCTCATTGCAGGGTGGTTAGACTAGATGACCATTAAAGGTCTGTTGAAACCCAAACTATTCTACGATACTATGATTCTCTTTTCTGACACAGATTTATAAATCAATCTCTCCAGTACGTTTCATTCAAATATAAAACTTGTCAGACTTTTTATAAACTTTATACAAGTTGATGGTTTAGGGAACCATAGCTTACTCATAAGCTATATATTCTGTATATTTTCTTTTTTTAAGTATCCAACTGCTACTGTCAAATCAGTTTCTGAAGAAGCTCTACTTAATAATATTTTGGAATATTTTTACTTCTATTTCAAAGACAATTACGTGGAAATCATATACCACTACAATTGTCATTGTGTACTCACATACAAATCCAGTCAGCTAATTTTGTGTGTTAAATTTGTCCTTCCCACAACATAGAAGAAGAAAACTTGGATAACACACACTATTTACTAATTAGTTTGAATCTTTGATGGTAAAAATCAATAAACCAATTTGCTAGAATCGGTCTTGTGAGCTTTTTTTATAAATTAGCTCTTCTTAATCAGAGGGATGTTGTGTCCTGCTTTTTGAAAATTACTGTAGAATGATTAATTCAATATTGGATTTAGGGCCACTGAAACAAGAAAATAAATAAAATTTGACTTTTTGTTTGTGTTGACTCTGTGATTTTAAAGAAAAAACAGATTGTTATTACTTACAAGGGGTCTCAGTATCAATTAACCTACAAAACCAACACCTTTAAGTAAAGCCCTTAAATCTGTTTCTAATCCAATTTTACAACACTGCTGTGGATTGAATGTATTTGAACAGCCAAAAACCTTACAGTTTCCTGAATTCTGCTGGAAAACACTTTGCCATGAAGGGCTGAGGATTTCCATATTATTTGGTTGGTACATCAGCTTCTTGATTTTTGTGATGCTTTTGCTTGAGTACAAACGTTACAAATCACATTCTCTCAAGGGTGGCCATAGGAAGCTGATTACTCTCATTAATCCCTAAACCAAAGTGAAGAATACGGTATCAGAGGCATGACTTTTACAGTTTATGGTCCTAAAATGATTCATTCACATCTTGTAGATCCTACTATATACTACTTCAAGATATATTACTAACGAGCAGTTGAGTAGATCATTACAGCAGACTGCAAAGGAATAGCACACTTCTTAGTTCGTGTGCGTATCCCAATTCCATAGCATGATTACTTAAATGACTCAGAATTTCTAAAAACTTGTTTCTACTTTATTAAAACGCTTCCAAGTTTAGTGTTCCTGAAGATCGAGGTGTATCAGTCCTAATTATATGAAAAACTTCACATCCTGCCCTGCTAGTTGAAACTACCTAAGTGTATTTATTACACTGTACTAAGACTGAGAGGTAAGTATGATTTCAGCAAAGGATCCTAGCCTAGATGCCTCTTTGACCAGCTGAACTTCGTTCTGCCTCCCCTTGGGTCACTGTGCAAACCTTTATTCTCAGGTTTTTGCTGGGTCAGAAGGGAGGAAAGGTATACAAGATTGTATGTCTTTGATTCAGGGCTGGATTAACAAGTGTGTTATAAATGACACTTGAAACTTGTCCATTTTAAGAAATGTTCATTGTTTCTATGAGTTCTGAGTGCCTTGCTAATTATTATAACATTTTCAGATGAAAGAGGCAACACATTTAATCCTGACATTGGTTTCAACTGGTTCTAACTACAGACAGTGCCAAAGAAAACAGGACCAGGATTTCAGTGGGACCACTTAGAAGTCAGTGCTTGTAGCAGTGTAACGTATTACCAGTTACAGCTCTTTTCCTGGCTTCATTATGCCTGTGAAACTGTATGAGAAAGGTTCCTGCAGTTCATATTTATATGAAACAATGAACGCAAACACAGAAAATGTAGAGGCCTTCCTTCTGAGTCCTTAGAGATCTTTCCTATTCAGTACAACACTGTTCCAGTTTTGCAGCAAAACAGTGGTGTAAGTATGGCCAAAATTTGGAGGAACTGGAACAGAGGTCCATAAAGCATATTGGTTTTGAGTTACGAGGCTGGCATTTTGCAAGCGTGTTGGGTTATAATTACTTAATCTTTTCAGAGTTGTTACATGTATGTGCACACATGTAAATCACAGAAAGGGGACTGAAGTCAGTGCAAACTGGAAGTCTGTATTCTCAAAGAGGTGGTGGGTGGAAACAGAGCTCAGATGGATTCCAAGGACAAATAAAAAAACAGGCTCAAAACCTGGTACACAAAGGGGAACACCAAGCTGCACCTACTAGTTCTCAAATGAAGTTACAAGGCCTCTGAACATTGCCAAGTACAGTCTGGCTGACTGTGGAGAAAGTCTGAAGTGACTTCTGATACTCTGAGAACCTCAATCATGACTGTGTCTGCTAGCTACATAGCATATTAAGGACAGACTTGGTAATGATGCATCATGCAAGGGTAAATCACAAAGAAGTGGAAGACAGGCACAAGCTCTGCATATGCACAACCAGACTGCTTCAGTAAGCTTCTCTGCATATTGCTCATACAATAATGTAATTATTTTTCATTCTTAAACTTTTGAACTGCTTGAAGACATGATCCTCCATATGAAATCTAGGTATGAGTGAAAGTGGCATTTCCTTCCTTGTTGCATTAGGAAGCTTTAAATCACAAAATACCCCGACAGTCCTGATTCTGGAAGCATATATGCACATCATCACTGCTACAAGAAGTACTTCTTTAATGTAAAAAGCAAGAGTGTCAATAAACATTTCAAAGTGATCGGAGATGCACCTTGGAGCTCAGATAACAATTTATGCTTTCAGAGGCTAGAGTCCAAGCCTTCCTGGCCATTCCAAAATCCTGGAGAAAGTATTTATGAAGCCATGGTGAAAGGAACCAGCTCAGCAGGAAAGAGTTGAGTCAGCTTTCTCGTGTGAGGCAGTGACATCCAGTGGCGAGTTTGCTTAACTGTAATCATCTGTTCCCCTGACGCACAGAAAAACACCAATACTTGTATTTTGTAGAAACACATTAAAATATTTTAAACATATTTAGAAATATTAAGAACATTTAAATAGACAAATACACACAGTGAGTTTCTTAAATAAACTTACTTTGATATATTAATTATAAAAATGGTGTGTTCAACTACAGTGAAAAATTACATTTTGCTTCTGTTTTTTAATCAAGCTTACAACAAAAGTAAGAAAAAATGTTTAGCTGTATTTAAAGAAATAGAACATTCTCTACTGTACGGCTACATTCTTTTGTATCTTGTTCACACAAAGAATCACTACTCCTTTTACTGACATTCCCAGTTCCTATAACACAGTTCAAGATTTGATCTTACGATTCTCAAAATCCACAAAGCAATTCTCCATAGATTCTTCCTCCATTTAGGATTCACAGCCACAGATGATCACCATATGACATAGCTTTTCTGGAGTAGATCCCTTCTTTTAAGACCCAGCTGACAGAAAATAGTAAGACCGTCCTTCAAAGTTCTGTATTTAGAATACACGCAAGGATGCAGACCTCAATGCACTAACCTTCTGTGCCTTTGGGAGACAGGCATTTTTTATGAGCTGGGGATATCCAAACCACCTGCGTACTAAGTTAGCAAGTACTCATAGGAACAGACATTCAAATTCCCTTATTGGACCTGTTTCATTTTGTCTAGAATGATGAGATTCATTGGACCAAAGAGGGGTGAAAATACACTCCAAGCTAAGGATACGGCGTTCCAGTGGATGTGGAAAAAGACAGAATTCCAGGTTCTCGTTCTCGGAAAATCATCTCATCTCAGTTGTTACTTCTCGACAGGGAACAAGGCCAACTTCAAACTCCAGGAAGTCTGCCAACTAAATTCTGCTAATCTATCTTTTCTCACATTTATATGCAACAAAATGACTTTCTACTATGGTAAAGTTGCCAGGTTAATATTACTTTCTCCCTTTTAATGTTTTTCCACACTGGCTGACACCATGTGCTGCTGTGGAAAGGCGTATTAAGGAAAGCTGAAGATTTGAGTCACTGTCTGCGAGATACACAGAAGCAGTAACAAATCACCTCTGTCTCGTCTTACTTTCCAAATGCTCCAACTGAGCAGCCAACAGCTTTTCTGTGTGCATGTTCCAAACTGAAATAAACAGGGTCTTTCAGAAGCAAACTAAATTCAGATCTCCCAATTAAAAGCAAAGACACTCCACCACCCTTAAACATTTGGCTCTCATTCATTTATACATACAAAATTCTAAATAGGCAAAACAGTCTCTAAATTCATAATGTAAATATTTTGGTTCGTCAGCAAGTAGGTCCTTACATTACTTTATTGCACTATCACTTCATAAATCCAGTCACATAATGAAGAAAAGCCACGCTTAACACTTAATTCTGAGGGTTTCTCTTAAAGATACCTACTTTTTTTTTTCTTTAAACTTAGCTCTTAAACTTAGTGTTTCTTAGGCAGGGTTAGCTAGAGGACAATTCAGATAAAAGTTTGAGTCTTTCTGAAAGGTAGAAAATGGGAATATTTTTCTGACAAACATATATATAGAAATCACATTTTTGTTTGTGAAAATTTATCTTCTGTAACTGTTACATTTACTTATTATAGTTTCAGTAGTCAGGGAAGGTTTAAAATCACCAAGCTTACAATTTTGAAGTATACATTCCAAGATGTTCATCCTTCAAAAAAAAATACAGATATAATTTTGGAATTTGAAGCTCTTTATACTTTCACTCAGCAATACTTTTAGAAGACAAAAAAAAACCCCATCATGCTGATACTTTCTAAACCAAGTATTATCCTCCTACTAGCTATCACATTATGTCACTGCTACCATAAATCAATAGATAATACACAACTCAAATGGATTTGCTGGTTAAAAGTAAAGTGCCTGCCACACACTCTAGGGTTCTCTGTTTTTCAACTTTGTTAAAGGGCTGTAACGCCCTGGGATCTTGTATTAAAGGGCAGAATTACTCTGGTAATGCAACACAAAATGAAATACTGCCTGAAAGGTCAACTACACTGAGAGGAAGAGGAAAGAGAATTTAAGCAAGCAATAGATTTTATTTCACTTAGGATCTCCAAAGGTAGAGAGGACGTCTCTAATAAAGCTTGTGCCAAGCAAGAGTAACATAAAATTGGGCAATACGGAAAAAGTAATTTCTGTTACCTTGTCTACGTTATGCTAGAAAAAACACAGTTCTAATCACTGTATCTCATTAGTTCCACATAGTTACACAAGGGGGAATTTCAATTTTTTCTAACCTCACACATAAGAAAGTAGACAACATACTAAACTATTTTGGGAAAGCTTGCCTTGGATGTACTAAATAAGGCATATTGTTCTCCATTGCAAGAGACTTGATGCTTAGCTGCTCTGAACCACCTCATTTACTATGAATCAAATCCATACATGGTGTAAAGCCAAAGGCTATTCACAAGAGGTGGTATCTCAGTATGACAAGGTACTACAGCCTTAAGTGTGATACTAGAACAACTGTGCATCGATATTGTTGCAGAACAGTTCACAAGAGGAAGGGCAGGAGCACATTTGTGTGGTCATGCTTAGGGCCATGTATAAAAAATTGCATACCTTTCCCCATCAAATCATACGAGCAAAGCTGAACTTTTCTAAACCAGCCTGGAAGGACTACATCTGTCTATATCAAATCAAACAGGCCTGTTCCTTGGTCCTGGAAACAGGTGCCACAGCCTACCTTGCAGCCATTTGGACAGCTTTTATTCACTCCTTCAGAATGGGGACTGTTCCCAAAAGGCACATGCTTTCTACCAGACCACTAGACATGTTTTCATGGAGAGGTAACACTACCCAACACTGCATCAAGAGTTGCAAGAGAACAGAGATTACAGGACAACATAGCAAGCCTGCATCTATTTAGTTTGTTAATATAAAGTAGTCTGTAATTTTTGATAGAGCAATGAGCGAGGACAGGCATGCTAAGTTAATCCATCGGAAAGGCAAAGTCCCAGACGCTAACGCTGCACTGCCCTTCCACAATGCTGTGAAGTCCTCCAGAAACAGTTTCACTCCCTGACCAGGAGACTCGCAAACTGCGTCTGCGCATTCATCTGCTTATCTCCCTCAGGTCCATATTTCCACTGTTGCGAAGACTATTCAAGTATTTAAAATTAATTTCACAAATACATACAAGTTTAAAAACATACTGTTGTTCTGTGTTTTTGTACCGAACTGTTCTTCGCATTAGCCCAAGTTCAATTTTGTAGATCATCTTTCCTATTCTTCAATTACATCTATTTTAGACAGAAGCTTAGCTAGGTCTCCACACAAAGGTTTAACCACTTCCAGATACAACTTTTACTAAATATGTATGGACAGTCTTCCATTGTGTTCGCTTCCTCCCACAAATTTCCTTAATCCAATAAACACAGGTTACTCCGAGCAAAACTGAAGTCTTCTTCATTTTTAACAGAAGTCCATTTTTCATTTTTAGTTATTTATTAAAAAAAAGTAAAGCATAAAAAGTAATCTAATATTTGATTAGATTATAAATTGATAAAAATGCAGAGGTCATTTTGAATGACACAAACGAAATACAAGATTCTACCAAACTAGTAATTTTTATGGGGGGGG
>Ga0065711_1004282_pt1 | contig 24216 bp, 9 predicted proteins | sample Hoacrofraction12_FD_59098 | JGI IMG/M metagenome (GOLD analysis project Ga0065711, IMG submission 59098) | Hoatzin crop microbial communities from Cojedes, Venezuela - Epithelial fraction 12 v2 (version 2) | ecosystem: Host-associated > Birds > Digestive system > Esophagus > Crop | place... | reverse complement strand
CCGTTCCTAGCCCTTCTCTTTCCCCTCCCCATCCCAGTAAAAAGCAGTGAGTTACAAGGCATCGGCCCAAGAGAGTTTTCCCTCTCCACTCCAGTGGGTTGAACTGCCAATCTACTGAGCAGCCGGTCCCCTGTCAGAAGGGTGTCTTGTCTGCAACAAGCTTTATTGATGCTTTAAAGTGAAGGTTTTGTCCATTTCCTTGGGCAAATGAAAGCAGCTGTGGATGGGATCAGGTGCTGTATTGGACAGATCTATATTTCTCAAAATGTGAGCACCTAAGAGTAACACCCCCCCCCGTTTGCTCAGTGCTTTTGCTTTCATTATCACGTACACGCTGGAGTCTGTTTGCAGGAATATAATAGTCTGTGTCGGAGGTGCAGAAATGGAGAGTACTCATGAGTTCAGAGAAGAGAGAGAAATGTGGAAGATAGCTTTGTATCTGCTGTTGCATCTTCCTGTGGTCAGTGCTGGTGATGGGGATTCCTACCACAGCTAGAACAGCCTGCTGAAATACGGAGAACAGGTGAAGAAACAGGCTGGGGAGTTTCAACTTTTCCTTTTTTTGTTTCCTTAAAATCTGAATTTAATCAGGAATTTTTGAAGTCTTAGGTCTATGGATCCTTTAGTAACAGCGTTGTTTTAAGAGTGTGGGGAAGAGATTTTGCTTAGCAAATATAAAAAGAATATTTCAACTCTATATATGTATATTTATTTCTGGTGTTCTTGTTGCCTTACATTCTTTTTTCTCCGCTCTCTGCCTCACATTACAATTTACAAAATAAAATCAAAAGACCAGACCAAAAGGTATCCATATGCTGAATTTGGGATTTTTGGTAGGTTTTCCTATTGCTTTTTGACATGACTTTGAAATTGTCGTTTACCGGGGAAGAAGCTAGGAAGCATTTGTGCTATGTATCATCACAGTGGGATTCTGCATTTCAAAAATACTGAAATGGGCATGTATAGCATGCCTAAACTGCATAAACATTTATTTAAGATGGAATTCAGTTTAACTACTTCAAGGAGTTTGAATTTTATACTATCCTTTAAAATTATGGTTGGATTTGCAGACAAGACTGATGCTCTGTTCTCTTAAAGGAGTGGTTTATTTTCATTCTCGGTGGTGAGAAGAGTTTTTAAAATGTATGAACCTTTAGACCCAGTAGTGGAAACAAAAAGTATGATCGAGGATGTGGTATACTGATCTTGTATGCTAGAACTGTTAATTTTATCATCTTGCTTAAATATCAACTAAACAAGAACTTAGGGTGGGTTGGTTTGGGGTTTTTTTTGGCAGCTTCTGTCTTGCTGTAAAGAGGAGCGTGGAAAACTATAGTTACTATTCTACATTCCTGAAGATTTAGTACATGATTTTGTCAGAAATATAATAAAAGTGAAAACAAGTTTCCTTTTCCCAGAGCTGCCTTTCAGCAGAATTAGCTTTTTCCACAAAACCTGCGGATAATACATTCTAAAATTTTGCCACATATACAAATCATTCATCAGTATGCACTTGCTTCGTACATGACTGATGCTGATGGAATGTAGATAGGCTACTTAGCAGAGTTTGCAAGCAACAGAATGGGTTATCCATCTCTACTGGTTTCAAAAAATTCTCTGTCTCCAGCAGCTCAATAAATATTTTCCTGAACTTCCAAGAATTGTGAATAACTAGGCTTAAATGAGTAACATAATTCATAACTCCATAAAGAGTATGTGTGATGAGAGCCTTGGTCTTGGATAGCATGAGCTCATCCGAAGTAAGGTTTGGTTGCTCCATTGCTGTTTTTTAATGTTTTCAACATTAATATTAAACATCGATAAATATTTAAGAATTTGAAACAGATTATGGGAAAATTGCCTGAGAGGAGGTATGCCAACAGGAGGATTCTTAAGTGTTACGTTTATTAAATGCATTTATAGAATGGGACTTGGAAGTTTTACTTAGCATAAAACTTGGTCAACCCAGATCTCCAAATGAATGGTCATGTTATTGGTGCTGGTGTTAGTAAATAGAAGCACAGTGTGTAATCCTTTGATATGTTATAGATGTACTAGGTCTGTGTAACGTATGTCAATCACCAGGGCAGATTTCAGGAGCAGGTGATGCGTTTGTTTTGCTTGAACTTTATGTAATACAGATAATGTCTGCTCTGTTCTGAAGTCAGCTCCTACCACTACCCCTCAAAAAATACCTTAGTTGTCATCTGCCTTTCGCACTGGAGGAACATAAACCAGTTCAGGGTGTGGAAGAGACCGACGTGGCTCTCTGAGTTGATGTTCTTTGCAACTCGTTTGTCCTACTTCCCTCTGCAGAGCCTGTCTGCCCTTCGGAAGCACTGTGGCATTAGGATTGATGTATATTCTAGCACAGCTCCAAAAAAGTCGAGTCCTCCACTTGATAAGTCATGCAAAAAAACTGGTTTTGGCGTGCGTTTATCGGAAGGGGATTTCCCATTCATAATCGGAGAGTGTTTTCCTTGTCAGTGTGGAGACCCATCCGTTGCCTTCAGGCGCAGTGCTGTGAAGGGGGTTAGGAGGTGGGCTCCTCCTCTGCCTGCTGGAGATGGCCTCTTCAGGGAGACTCTGCAGACGGGCTGACCTTTGAGTGAGTGGTATGCCTTCTCTTGGTGGGAATGTCAGCCAGGAAAAAGTGGTTTGATGCCTCCTGCATGTCACTGTTATCAGTTTAATAGCTAAAAGAGGCCGTCTTGAGCAGCCACGTCATATTTATAACTGCCTTACTCAGCTGTTGTGGAAGAGAAGACCCTTTAACTAGGACACAGACCTGGGAGCTGCTGCGCAGCCGTGCAAACCTCTTGCGGGCCAGCAGTGGCAAAGGCTACCTTTTGCTGTATGGGGATCCTAGGGCACGCTGGGCTTTCAGAGCGAACAAACTAGTTGCCGTGATACATCACTTCCTGACTTAAAAATAAAATTTCATCCTTTCTTTAAACCAACTTTTTGATTTAAAACCTTTGTATTTTGCATCTCATGGACTTCAGGTTAATCTTAGTAAATTTTGTCCTTTGCTTTTGAATTTTGTTTGTAGTAACACAACATAAAAATTATGATTAGGTCATTAACCAGAAAAAAACCTGGCGCTCATCTGCAGGTGATCAGATGACATCAGAGGCCTGGTTTTAATTTGCGGGTAGTTCTGATTGTAACTAAAAGAGACTTGCTCCTTTTGTGGAATTGGCTGGCTATTTCCCCACATCTGGAGTTAATGAAGTCTTTGAGACCACATCAGTTGTGTTTTGCCGCAAGAACCCTTTGATCTGAAAAATCTAGACTGGCACAAGTGCAGCTTCATAACATTGCAGTTATGTTTTTGCAAGCTATAGTTAAGATACCAAAACAAGCAGAAACTATATAAAGTAGTGTGTCTGTGCTAGGACTTTCATGTAGCTGTTTGGAAGGACCTCTTTTACATTAATGTAATTCATAAGATTTTTATTATGCTAATGGCTTGTACCTATGTATCTGTAAATGATACATTTGTAGGACTTTTTCAGTTTAATTTCCCTTTTGAGATAGTGTTTAATCAGTTTTTATAAAAATCACCCAGTTATGTAAAATGTTAAATTTTAGTCTGAAGCTCGTATTTACAAATCTCATTGATAACGTTACAGTTTAAAAGAAGTATAATTCGTCATTGTAGGTGATTTTGCATTAATCAGTGTACATCTCCGTGGCAGTGCTAAGTGTCATAAAGCTTTGTTTCTGCTGCTGTCCTGTGACAGTGATAGATTATCCGTCAGCTATAGCATATGCTGCGTTATTCTGCACAACAGAGAACTTGTAAATTAAGCCCAGTTTTGCCTAATATGTTTGCAGTCGTATGAGTCCGAGTATTTGCAATTTGACAGAGTGAATGTCTGAAGCATGGAATATACATGTATTCATCATATACAGTAAATACATTGTACTGTTAACAGTGCTTATAATGTATTGTCATTCTGTTTGGTAAGCATCTCTATTTTACATTTATTCCATAAATTGAAAATTTGCAAGTGAAATATTGAACAAAAGCTCCCTGAAAGGCTTTCCTTCCTAAATTTTTTTCATCAATTTTGGTTAAAAAAAAAAAAAAAAAAGGTGTTAAAACAACTAAAAGTTGTGAGCTTTCCACTTGACTCTTTTTTTTTTTTTTTTTTAATCAGGTGTCTTTTTACGTGCTGCCGTTCTCGTTACATGGCTCTTATCCACAGCCGTGCCCTGGCTTCATTCCTTGTGCCCTGGCCCTGGTTCCATCATACTGTAGTTTGATAGATTTTACTGAAATTCTGTTGGTGTAAAACGAGTCTGACAGAGCTGTAAACCAGTCCCTGTGATTTCAAAGGGTGCTGTCTGCAGGCGAGCGCCCAGCCATTCGGCCTGACCTCGACAGGCTGGCAGAGCGGTTGGCAGTGGGGAGGAGAGGGATCGAGGTCCAGACGCCTCGGGACTTGCCCACTTCGCTTTCTGAGTGTCTGCCTCGGAGCAGTCGCCCTGCGGGAGAACAGTGGCTCTCTTTGAGGGGACTGACGCGTTTTGGTTGGCCGGCTTGGTTTTCCTGGCCCTTCTCTCGCTTGGTAAACAACATCCCAGAAAGACAAGGGAGAGATGCGCATGTTGTAGAAACCTGCGTGTGCCTGTATTTGCATAGGAAGGGATACGATATTAACTTGTGAATTTTAGGGCATAGTGTGTTTTGTAAGTTGTGTTATGTAAGCCTTAAAGTTTTAAAATTATTCTTAATATGCGTGTTTATGAAGTCGCCTGTATTTACAAGTAAGTTGAACTATTAGAAGTCAAAAGTACCACCTTTTTTTACTTCGTAGCAAAAAGATGCTGTGGTTTCAGTGTTACATTTTGATATTCTTTGCTGCCATATTTGTGATGTGCTGTGCTTTTTTTAAGATTTTTCTTTTAACATACACTAGTCATATTTCAATATTCAGTATATTGACCAAAATACTGGTATGAAGAAATAGCATCGCTTAAAACAATTAACATTATGGATAGAGTCCTTGAGTCTGTGAATACTGGCTTTGTTGAGTTGACTTACTCCTGAATATGCTTCATATTTCTTCTTAGTCACTGCAGTGAAAGACTTCTAATAATTAGGTTTATTTGGCATTCTACAGTTTTTAACTTAAGAAAATTCCTTGTTTCCATATTGAGAATGGTCATTCCAGAATGATGTTGCACTGAAAAAAGAATGATGGTGGTTTTCTTTAATGCTAGGCCAATGTGAAAATAATTTGGGTGATTTACAATTCTAAGATTATTCCTCAGGACTTGGATTACTTACATTTTTTGATGACTGTACAAAGGCGTGGAAGTTTCTGAATGGATGATACAATGGTTGCATTAAAATATTTCCATTTGTCACTGGTTGTTCTTTTTCTTTCTGATTGTTGGGATGCCAGCTAATTAAATATTCAAACAGGCGTACAGTTGTTTTAAAATAAAATTTGTTTGGGGCCCAGTTGTTTTATCTTGCCTTTTTTATCTTGAGCAACAAGTCTGTGCGAGTCACGCACTTAGAAAGCAAAATCAGCGTTCAGGCTTTTATCAGGCCACCTGGCTGAGTTGGCACACCAGAAAGTGTGTTGTTAGGATCAGTCTACTGTAGTTCCTCTGTACTGTGGCAACTTGCTAAAAAGCAAATAAAACAAGGGCAACAAATGCTGCAGCTTGCTACACTGTTCTTTTTTCATTTGTGCTTTCTATCTGTGTCTGTGTGCAGTTACTGTTTTTTTTAATGCACGGCACCCAAATATGACTAACCTGCTTTTATTGCTCTCCAATATTTAGGTGTATGCACCATCGCCAAGTTCTGATGATTTCAACAGAGAATCTCCAAGTTACCCGTCTCCTAAGCCACCAAGCAGTATGTTTGCTAGCACTTTCTTTATGCAAGGTGGGTAAAATGACTGGAAATACATGGACAGGTGTCACGTATTCTTTAGGCAGAAATCTGCAGTCAGCCACTGTCGTACTGAGTGAATGAGGATGCATAAAGCTGACACACTGTGCTAGAGCCTATGATTAAGTTTTATACACTTTTAAAACAGTTAGATGAAGGGAGCTGTCTGTTGATGTAAAGTTTTTCTCATGACATTAATTGCTGACTGAAATTTAAGGGGATTATACACCAGGCCAGATGGACAGAATCCCCCATCCTTTGATTTGTAGGGGCTTCAGAGCAGCATGCTGGAGTGATAGAGAAAAATGAGGTGAGGGCTTCTTGACTGTTCTGGAATTTGAATGTACGATATCAGCTAACAGTCTTAAGTTCTCAAATGCTTGTATATCCAGCATGCCAAAAAAAAGGGGGGGTTGCATTGAACAAAACGAGAGCAAAATTCATTTCCTCGGCCTCATGTCATACAATTAGCTCATGCTGTAGTCTGATGAGGTTTTGGAGCATACTGAAAGCATAGTCTCTCAGTACGGGAATTTACAGAGCACTTCAGTTTGTGCTACAGCAGGAAAACTGCATTGACACATGGGTTTAAGGCTTATGCAATGTCGTAATTTCAGTTACTTAAATCTGCTGTTACGGAATATTTTAATATTTTTATGGTACTAAGGTATTTTAGACTGTAAATTGCTTATTTTAGGTTAATAGATGTTTTGCACTGTATGTTTATGATGAGCTCTGCTTAGCCAAACTTTTCTCTCCTCCACCTCCTCTTTATTATTTCTTTCAGTATGGAATTTTTATCAACCTTCTTGATATAAATCTGGCCTTACTGAAGGTCTGTGTAATTAGCAGAAGTACTTGGTATTTTCTCAGCTGTGGTTGTATTGTATTTCAGCTATAAAGCCTCTATTGGTTTTTTGTTTTTTTTTTTTTAATAAATATAGCAACAGTGTGGTGGCATGAAAACAGAAGATGCACTGTAAACTTGTCACCATTTCCCTGCTGATATTAACCTAAGTTGCTGAATTCTGTGTTCTTTTAAAATAATTTTGTAAAGGAAAATAGAACTCGGTACTCTCTTCATTGAACATATTTTTGTTGTTTTCTTTTTTATTAAAAAAAAGATGGGACCCACAATTCTTCTGACCTCTGGAGTTCATCCAATGGCATGAGCCAGCCTGGCTATGGTGGGATGCTGGGAGGCTCCTCTTCCCACATGTCCCAGTCTGGCAGTTACGGCAGCCTGCACACACATGACCGTTTGGTAAGATATGCAGGATTGATTAATGTATCTGTACTTGTATATGGACATTTGACTTAAAAGAACTAATTTCTTGTTTACTGCTCATATTGTCCCTTAAAAACCCAGTTGTCAGAAATCACAAACTTACTGTATTAGATTTATATCCTTTTATTTATGTCTGTTGCATAAATACAAATCTGTAGCTATATAGTGGTCTGTTCAGAGGATGGATGAGTCTGTCTTTAATAAAAGAGCGGGATGTTGTATATTACAATATCAATATTTATTCAAAGACTACTTAATGTCTTGTGTCTGTTTCTCTTCTCTCTAGAGCTATCCCCCGCATTCAGTCTCACCTACAGATATAAATGCCAGTCTTCCTCCAATGTCTAGCTTCCATCGTGGCAGTACCAGCAGTTCACCTTACGTAGCTGCCTCACACACTCCACCTGTCAATGGATCAGATAATATTCTGGGTAAAAAGTTCTTCCTGCTTTTTTTTTTTTAATTTCACAAGAAAATGAAATTTAGGGCTGCACGATACAGAAAATTAGCAAGATTTAATTTATGGCATGCTTGTAGATCAGGAATGCCACACCACTGTGACGTTTTTGACATTTCTGTCCTCAGTATGGCTGAGATGAGGCAAAATGTTTTGCAGTCACCTTAAGACTTACTGGTTTTTTTGTTTTCACAGCCAAGGCTATGCTCAGGAGATCGTGTCCAATTGTAACTTAATGGCAATTATCCTTCTGTAGTTTAGTATTACCTACACGTTCATATAGATGGTTGTGGTGTTGCAGTTTTCAGAGCTGCTGTATCATCAAGGTACCGTGCCGGAGAAAGACTTGTTTCTTTGGGGAGCTTGATAAACTGCATTGTAAATTCCTCTCTTAACTGATTTAGAGATTACTGAGTGGACAGTGTGGTGGCTGGTTTAGTCTCTTCTGTGCTTACCTGCAAAGCATGAAATACAGGATGATCATCTGTTCCTTGCACGTATTTGCACATCTGAAGATAGAGCTGTAGAAGTTAGATGCTTGCAGATGCCCCTTGTCAATTTGATATGATTTGCACGTAACTTCGTTTTAGGTAAGCAGAATTTAGTCAGGGTGACTATACTGGGTTTGATTTGGGAACATGTTTTATACTCAGATCTTTAAACAGAATCCAGTTAACGAATCTGCCTGGGTAATTCAGGCTGGAAAATCCAAGTTTGCCAGAAACTTCAAACAGCAAGTGTTGCATGATTTTGATTTCTGATATGAATGGCTTACATTCACATTAAGTAACTTTTTGTGTTAGAAGTTGATAATTGGAGAAAGGAGATTCACTTTTAAAGGGTCTGTCTTCTACAGTAAAGCCGATACTTCAGAGGACTCTGGTCCTTTCTGTGTTTCCAATTGGCAGGGCTTCAGACATCCTCTTGGCTTGATGGTGTGTGGAGCAAAAGGGCACGCAAAGCTGCTGACATGCAGCTAAGAGCCAGGGTGACAGAAAGCTTGGGGGATAAGAGCTTTTCAGGGATTTTCTAAAATAAAGATGAGAGTACAACACGGGGAATTAGAGCAGGGGGAGCAAGGAGACAAACAAGGAACTATTCAGTGAATTTGGCTTTAGGAATTAATGAAACGTGCAGCGCTTCAGTGATAACAGTTTAGAAAAAAGCGGCAATAATATAATTTTCTGATCTTTCTTTTCACTTTTCATTAAAATGAGCTTGTGATCCTAGAAAATAATTTCAGTCTTTTTTTCTAACTGCTTTCACTTGTTGGTCCTTGAGTTATCGCGGTGATACTGTGTTTGACTTTAAAAAGGAGAGCATCTAAATTTAGATTTAATTGTTTTAATTAAATTTTTCAAGTATAATGAGAACTGATTCTGTTGACACTGGCTTCCTCAGAATATCCGTTTAAAAAGTGGTTGCTCAACTGTATGTGATACATAAAATAATAAAAACAAATAAAATTTCAGCTTTAAAAACAAGTGTTGGGTTTGCTTTTCACATTACAGGCAACAGAGGAAATGGTGCTGGAAGCTCACAGACAGGTGATGCACTTGGAAAGGCATTGGCATCTGTAAGTAGAAGTTAGAATATTCAGATCTGAAAGCTGTACTTTGATCATTGCATCAATTATTTATGTGTTCATTCATTTCATAATATCAAATCAGGACTTCTCATGCATGAAGTTAAATAATGTACTATGATATAATGTCATGTACTAGACAAACGTCTATAAAAAAGCCAGCAGAAAATGCTGTTATTTGTAGAAGACTCATTCTGACTTCCTTTTTTTTCAGGTGACTGAAGAAATTAGGGCAGATATAGTTTAGAAAGTTGTTTAGACGAAGTAAAAGATGATCATAAAAACTTTAGGGGTTGATTATTTTTTTTTTCTCCCCTCTGTAGTGTTCTAGCTAAAGTAAAATATTTTTAACATTACTCTTAAAGCAGATCCTGCATCAAGGTTTAAAACGTTTTCTCAGTGACCTAGAAAACTTGAGAGGTTTTGAATGTTGTGTTGTATAGCTGTAGTTCATGGAACAGCCTTTAAAATGTTGTATATGCATAAAGTTTAAACTCATAACTCTTGTTGGAATAATGTGGATAATGTCAAACATTGCCAATATCTTCAGTCTACTATAAGCTCTGTTTGCGTATGCGTGCATACAGCAATTATTTTTGCATTAATACAATCAGACATACTTTTTATAAAACAGTAATTGATACAGTATAGTAGAAATTTCAGAGTTAGGAGTGGTGGCTGGGGGGGCACTTTGTATTTCTTGTACGTAGCAAACAGGGAGACTTAAGTCTGCTTTTAAAAGATAGCAGTGACTACTTTGCAGCCTCGAAAGACCATTCCTGGGCTGGATTCTGCATCCCTCACCTCATACCAGTGAATGCAAATGTGTGTATTCATGCAGATCCTGTTACCCTTGCATCCCTCAGAGGGTCATGTGTTAAAAGATTACCAGATCTGATAATGTCTGCAATGTCCATATTGGGTAGGAGAACTCTGACCTACTGACTTTGAGGAGAAAAATGTTGTCCCTGTTGCTTTTGGGGATTCAGCTAGTAGATAACAATTCACAAGTCCAGAGGGCAGTTAACACTCTTTTTGTCTGTTGGAGACCTGTCAGAAAAGAACTGGGATCATTTTGACTCCTAGAAACAGCAAGGTTTGCATACTTCAGGCTGTTTATTACTCTGCAGATGTATCAGGATGTCTGCTGTTCTGCAGCCTGCCCAAAATTTCTGTTCAGTGTGACGCACTGGCCAGTTAGACCTTGTGGGACTTTGTGACATCTTCCACTGCTCTCCTTTTTTAAATTATTTTCTTATCCTTTCAGGTATTTTTTTCGCAAGTCACTAGCAGACAAAACCAGGCTGATGTTTTGAGGAAAACTCTTAAGTATATTGCCAGTGGAAGTCAGGGCAGAAATGTTTAATCTAACTGGTGGGTGGGCTCTGGTTGTCATAGAAACTTGTTTCTGTCATCCTGTGTTGTTGCTTGGCAGGAGCAGCCAGGTCATTCCATAAATCATTTCTGTCATAGCTGATGGTGATGCATTCCATCTGCTCTATCAGTGCATGCCATAGTCTGCACACTTCAAATCCCTCGCCTCATCCATCTGCTTCCCCCGCACCCCGCGCGCACCCAGCACACTGCTGGCGCGGGTTCGGCAGGGAGCACCACTCACCGAGGGAGGAGGTCGTCTCTCCTGCAGGTGAAGCTGGCGCACATCAATTTTGGTGGCTGGTAAACCATGAAGGTTTTTCAGTTCCAACAAACTTTCATTTAAATACAGCGATTGTCTTGACTTTATTTTTTTTCTAAGATGACTCCTTTCTGTTAGGATTTTAAATGCCACTGCTGCAACTGTCGAGAGGAATTTCTAGTTCTAAAATTCTGTTGATGTACATCTCACAATAGGCCTTTCATGTGTGAAACATCAGAGGATACGACATTTGTTCTTCAGTTTAGGTATTAAAGACCATACAGAACAGTATGTGATTAAACATGTAAGGCCAGATAATACATTTGCAAAGGTTCTTTTATTTTAGGTTTAAGCCTGGATAATTGTGGTCTTAATCTCAGGGTAGGCAAGAAAGAGAATTGTACATGAAAGTATTTACACAAAGTTCCCAAAGCCCTGTGGATTATGCATTAGTTTGGATAATGAACTAGTATAGATAGAAAGAAAAGAAAATCTGGGTATTCGTGCCATTTCTAATGTGTTTCCCTGAACATTTGCCAAACAATAACCCTTTAAGATTGTGCCCATGGAGGGTTATATGGCAGGAGAAACATCTGGTTTATTTCATTGCCTAATGCCAAATCAAAACACTTGGTCTTTAATTTAGAGGAGATCAAACAGGAGGACTGTTTAACTTTGCTGATTATATCAGGCCTCTTTGTGATAACTTATGTTTTGATTCCTACCTCAGAACTCGGGTAAAGGCCTTTGTATGGTCTCAGTAGTTAAATAGCCACTGGTCCTCTCACAAAAGAAAAGAAAATGTAGGGAAGTTGACTTCTAAAAGTAATTCATGAATTAAGTTTCTTTGTTGCTTTAGACTCAATAACATTAACATAACAAAGCCTAACTGAAATGTACACTGTAGTGTTTAAAAAATTGGACTAACAGCTCCGAGGTTTGGCTCTGCAGGCTCTCAATTGTGCAGCTTTTGTCTAAGAGCCTTTTCATTAGACCCTGGCATATTGGCACCCCGCTGATTGGAATGGACCATGACTGATAGGAGGAGGAGTCTCATTTGTTGCAGTAAAATGAGTCATGTTACCATTTAAGCCTGGCAGAAGGTGTCAGGGTTGTTCGTCATTGGTCATTTAACAGCACAGCGGCCAGGGACTGCATGCACAACGAATTCTGACCTCACATTTTAGTTGTGGCTTTGGCATAATGTGCGTTTTCCTTCTTACAAAATGTAGCAAAATAAAATTGGCAGGTGGAGCGGTGGAAAATGACTAGTTTCAAAGGAAACTTCATGGCCTTTCTTCTGACACTGTTGTATTTTTCACTATTTTATCTGTCTTGTGGAACTCTGTACAGTTCCCATACTGACACACAAGATTTATTTTTATACTCATGTACAATGCATGAATTTTCTACAATGATCTGAAGTAGTTTTTTCTTTTAAATATATAGTTCCTTTCCAGTATTATAAAAAGGATGAGATTTTTCCGTTATGGAACTGATGGGCTGTTCCAATGCAGAATGGTGATAGTCTGGGAAGGAGCGTGTGGTCTATCAGGTCATGGTTATGTCAGTTCATAAAATACGATATGCAACTTAACCGAGTCCCAGCTTATTGTCAGCTAAATGCCAAAATGTCAGATTGTCTGTGTGAAGAGACTTCAGCCACACTGCCAGTGAAGATTTAACTGCCATCTGACGACTAACGAATCCTGGTCTCTGCACGAGTAAAATGGGTTTGAAGTGATGACCTATAAAAATATGTTCTAAAGTCCATAGTCAGCCTCTAAACCTATTCAGTTCCCTTCGCAACATGAATTTTCCAAGACCCTTGAAATTTTAAGTTTTAATTAAATCTTTAAGCATTGTATCTTCTATTTTTATCAAGACCTTTTAATTGCATTAACAACAAGGATTGAATTGTTGCAAGTTGGGGTTTTAGTATCTTAAGGGAGCAACTGATACAGAAATAAGAGGAAAAATTGTATGTGCTGCAATACATAGCAAGAGCAACAAAATTTCAGATGCTTTTGATTTGGTAGGTGCCAGCAGTAACTAGAGCTGAATGCTTTCTTGGAGGATTAATTTTTAGAAGATAACACGTGTTGACGTGTTAGAGGGGAGAAAAAAAAAATAATCAAACCCTAATCATTCCTCTCTCTAGAGTTTGGGAAGTCATTATTCCTCTGCATTTTCCTGAAGTTTTGTTCAATTATCTATGTACTGTTAACTCTTACATATACCGTTCCCCGTCAGTGATTAAAAAGGCTGTAATTTCTGCTGCTGTTAAAGTGGAAGGAAGATCAGTTATACTTGTGTCACTGTTAAATACAGGCTGTGCTTATTTTGACAGCTGCTTGAAAATGAAAGTTCTCTGGACATTTTTAGAGCCTTGAGTGTCATAAAGCAGAGCTGTGATTGAAGGATCACATTGTTTTTTTATCACTCCAGCATCAAGAGTGACAATTAAAAGCATGAAAAGGAAGCCTAATAGCTATTTTTTTTTACTGTCTATTATGACATGTGTTGATATACAATCTCTTTTGTCTGTTGGTAGATTTATTCTCCTGATCATACCAGCAGTAGTTTTCCATCAAATCCATCAACACCAGTTGGATCACCATCGCCTCTTACAGGTAGAGACTAGCCATTTATCAATATATCGTTTGTTGTTTTGAAAACATGCTGTCTGGAATCACAGTGAAATCAGCAGTAGCTTCCTTGCATAATTACTTCTATATTTTGTTTATTTTTCCATTGTACTAAACCCAGATTTATAGATCCAAATGCTTTGTTATGAGCATTCACTTAAATCCTGGCAACTGGCTTTGAAAATTAACTTATTAAAATAATCTTTGAAAACATTGAATGACCATGTACTATCACAGCCATAAAGATATCTGTATCCACTGGAGAGAAAGAAGAGTGATTTGGTTGGGGTCTTTTTAAAGCTATGTGTTAAAACTGTGTGGCAGCTTTCAGTGACAAACACAGCAGATGTGTGTTCTCTCTAATGAAAATACAGTAGGCTATGAGACTGTCCAATTTTTACACAGGATAGATTTTCATCCAGATCTTTCATGAATGCTTTAATTCTATGGGATAAGAATTTCTGGTATTTTTCAAGATAAATGCTCTGTATTGCAGCCACCTCTGTCACCTGTGCTTTGTGTGTTTGTAGTGTGAATGTGGGAAGAGGCATTCCAGCATGGAGATGAACGGTGGGCAGCTGCCTGCAGCTATTAGTGGGTAGTGCAGCTTTCACAGACGCTGTGGCCTCAGCTGTCTAGTAAAAGTTGAACAGCTGTTCTTTCTCCGTATAGAGAGGACTGTGAAAGCTCCATTGACTTAAATTTGTTGTTTAACAAAGAACTAGAATTACAAGCAAGATGATGTAACTTTAACCCTGTTCTTTCCTGTAGTGCAGTTTGTTAAAATTATTTAACGTTTATACAACAGTCTGTTTTCCCATTCTCTGTTGTTTAATACATCCCTGTGGACTCTTGGCCATTGGTCACTCTTTCGCAAGAGTGTTTTGCTTTTTATAAAAAAAATAAAACTAAGTTACAGTGAAAGGTGTGCAGAGTGAGCTTAGCTGAACACTTTTGTAATCTGGGTGAATAAATTAGTAAAGTTATTGCATGCAAAAGGAAGTCATATACATATATATGTGAATATGCATATCTGTATATGCACTGTCACTCGGAAAACTTTCATACTTCACTCACGGTTTAGTGGACACTGCTCTGGTTTTCTGTGGATTTACTGGATTGATGGATATCTGACATGGCATACCTGATGAGCTGCTTTGGGCGTTTGGTTTCTGTAACTGAAAAAAACACGTTGAATTGAGTAACAATGGCATTAATGGGATTTTTGATTTAGTGATTTCAGTTGACAAAAAGTGTTTCATGTATCCTTGTTGTACTGAAAAGGCAGATCAGACCAGAAAATTACTAGTATTTTCTTTTTAATATCAAAGCAAATATTGAAAAGAGCTCTGTGAATGGAAGAAAGAAGTTCTGACATTTCAAAGTATTTTAAATTTCCCAGTTGGAGTTCCCTGGTTAGATACCGCACCTAATTTTGTAAGCGTGAAAGCACTAGTGAGTTTCTGGTTTTCGACTACAAATTTGAGGTCCCTAAAATCTGGATTTTTTTCTTTGCTGTTTACGCCTTTGTGTGTTGGAACCTGTATCAAATGTAAAACTTTCCAAAAACTGCACTTTGATTTGTGTTCCTTATTATGGATTCTGATGTCTAAAACAGTCATAGATATAAGCAAATAATATTGAAATCCTTCTCAGGCGCAAACTTAGCATCTGCCTTACAGGTATACCCTCCCACCCCCTTTAATTCCAGCAATACAGAATTTATCAAGCCTTCGGTAAATTGCTCCAGTAGTTAATTACCTTCATTTATGAATCTGGACTTTTATCTTTATTCCTGGATGAGTCACTAAGAACACAGTGAAGCACAATGTAAAGTAATTACTACTATATTTATGGCTATTTATACTCTTGGTAGCCATTTTCTGTCCTGACCCAAAAAGTTACTGCAGATAAAACAAATGTTTTATGTAGACTAAAATAATATATTTTGGAGCATTTTAGCATTCACCATGATTTTCCTCTTTTGCAGTTAGTGTTCTTTGTTATTTAACGTTCTTACTATTATGGATTTGACTAAGTCATAATTTACCTATCCTTTAATTGTAAATTACAGTAGGAGTGCTCTATTTGCCATTCAAACACTGAGAGATGGTCACTTCATAAGACACTTGTGTTAGGCTCATGTTTGACTATTTGGCAGTTATGTTACTGAATAAGGACTAATGAAATTTTAATTTAAGTAAAAGCTTTGAGAAGGAAAACCCAAGTATTATGAAAATCTTCCAAGTATTATGAGACAATGGTGTGCGCTTCATCTTCCCTGTCCTCATTTAATGTCTAGTTTTACATTAACATGCCCAGAGCTTAGCTTCTTGCGTAGTTTTAGTGATTGTGTATATGTATGTAAAGTTGACGCAGGGATCTGAATGGTGAGAGCCTTGGCATTTCTTTGCCTAGGATCAGAGGTATTCCGAAGGGTTTGGTGGGCTCTGAGAGTGCCAAACCAGCCCTCTGCCCGCTCTGGTGCAGGCGCGTGTTTGAAAGCGGGGCCAGGGGATTAGTGTTGGGGAGGCTCGGAGGGTAGGAACAATGCTACAGTGATTACTATCCATGGCCCCTGTAAATCCTAGCACTTGCCTGGCTTATTTGATTTTTTCATGCTGCTATGTTGGTGCTGCACTAAAAGCTGCAGTTGTTAATTGCAGGGCTTGTGGTGCCAGGATGCTTTTTAACATAATTGGTGGATTTCATGCACAAACTTCTGAGAGGGGGAGTGGAATGAGGCAAGCAGGAAATCGGTGCCATCTGGCCCCCTGCGCAGGCCTGGAGATGGGGCATGCCACCACTCGAAGGAGCTCCAGCCTGACTGGAGGTGTGATTGCAAACTCCAGGTTGCCGGTGGGCTCTTCGTTTAAGAGGATTTGTTGAGTATTCCCTCCCCTCTTTGTTTCCTTTGCAAGAAGTCCCACTCAGAGTTTGTTCTGGGCTCACACCGAGGAAATAGTACCTTTTTCCACTGGAAAAAAAAAACCAGACTCAGACCAGAGGCACAGGCATTGAGTTTATTTGCTTTCTTTTCTTAACTGATTGCCTTTCTGCTTGATATTCAGCTGATGCTTTATTGTAGGAAGTAGTACACTCAGTCCGGTTAGTAGCGAGCGCTCAGTAAAGCCTTGGCTATGGCCTTGTCTCTAAAAATGGAGTTTTGACCAGATGAAAATTTGAACAATATGCTGAGCCAAAATATCCTAAAGTTGTTTCGTTAATACTTTGCAAAAATAAGTGGGACTCCAAGCATTATTCCCAAGTCCAGGAATGACAATAACGTGAAGGGAGACTGTAGATCCAGACCCAGAGTACCTGTGCGAAGTGAAAATTCGTAATTATAAACTTACTCATGTCATTATATTTTAAAAGAGAATTCCAGCACAGTTATGGCAGTTCTGGGCTTTTATGAAATTGGAGATTGGGTGCTTTTGTTGTTGTTGTTGTTGTTGGTTTTTTTTAATTAGAAAGGAAATATTTAGGTATTTTAATAGCTATACAAACTGCACTGTTTTTGTTAAATAAAACCCTACTTGCAGCTCTCTGAACAAAGGAACTGCAATGTTGTTAAACCGTTTCCCAGTTTTCCAGACGTACAGCTCTGGCTGTTATTGAAAGAACAAGCCCACAGGCTCTTCCTTTAATGAGCTGCTTTGGATTGTATATCCATAATTTATTAATGTAATTGCTTTATTATTACATTTGTATGGCTGAAAGGAAGCTGTCTCTAATGGACATAGAATTTCATGTAGTATCTTTATAAAAGATGCATTATTGGTGAGAAAAGTACACGGTGTACTACTTCAGGCTTTGTTTTAAAAGTATTGCTTTATTAGTTATTGCAATGATTTCTAAATTTTACATGGTAGTTAGGTATATTTATGTCAGATTAGAATAGATGTGTATTTGAATTTGCAGTGTATAGGTAACACGGATATAATTGTTGATTGGTTGCACAGTCAATGATTCTTTAGCTGCCAATTTAAATGTATCTGAAATAACAAATGGGAACAACTTAGGTGTATTTTTACTCTGCTAAACTTGGAATGCATTATAATCATGGTATAGTGTAGAACTAGACAAGATAAAGCTTTTAGGTCTGGTTTTAAGTTTTGTGATGTAGTAGAGAGGTGTCATAAAAATGCTTTTCCAGTTGCCCTTAATTCAGTGTCTATTTATTTCTTTAAATACTTTGTTGTGTATTTTAACACTAATATTAAAGATATGCCTGCATATACTGAGCATAATCTGAAGAAGAAAGAATTCAGCAATCTTTTTATGGTGATGCTGGCAGAAGGCAGGTATTTCAGATACAGTGTGTGTGTGGTGTGTGTGTTTAGTGTGCTTTTTTAATGCTGAAGCGCTTTGAAGATGTCACCGCTTTGTCATCGGTAATGTGACTAACTCCACAGATGCCAGGATATAAAAATTACCCCTCAGTAAGGCAGAATGAAGGAATTTGTCCTCCTTTGTATACCCATATGTTAGCTTACCTTTATGCAGAATATGTTGGGTTTAATGATGTTGGGGAGTTTTGCGTCTCTGCATCCCACTTGTGCTGCATAAATCTGTGCGTTAACCTAGACAATTTTGACAGGTGCCAGTCAGTGGTCTAGGAGTGGAGGACAAGCCCCCTCATCTCCAAACTACGAAAACTCTCTACACTCCTTGGTAAGAATTGTTGAAAGCAACATAGTACGTTTTACTTAAGAGTCGAAGGCTTGGTTTTGTATCAGTCCTGCATATTATTAAAGGAAACAGTAGGATAGCATTACAAATGAATTCTTTGCTAACAAATGGCCTGTTCAGTTGAACAATATAAGACGTGCAGGGTGTGTCTTTCACCATCTGTTCCCTGGGCATCAAGCTTCTGTGCTGAGGACAGCTGGTCCTAAAGCACTGTTATGAGATTCTGGTACCTTTTCACAAATCCATAGCTAATTCTTATCTAAAGTTCAGTCTGGAGAAAAGATGAAGACTTCATGCCTTCGCGTTTGCTTGTCCTTCCCCCTCTCTTCCTGAAATGGTAGTCTCTTTGGGCTGGTTTTCATTACACTGTCATTAAAGTATTAATATATTTTATTTGTCATTATTATTTGTTATGGGGGAATGCTCATTTATTAATTAATGAAACATTTTACAGAAAAACACGGGAAGTAATCTGCAGCATTGTAAATTTTCTTCTTTTGAAGATTCAGCAGAGGATTTAAGTTACTGACTTCTCTCTTAAATTTCTGGTACAGCATCGGGAAGGAAAGGGGAAAAAATTGAGGGAAGGTTTTGATTACCTGGTACTATTTCTAGTTTCAACAGATGTAATTGCTTTTTTTTCTCTCTAACAAGAATAAATTTAAGCTAAATCAGTTTTTCTTTTCTTCAGTATTTTTGCAATAAAATATAGTTGATACGTACATCTCAGAATCCTAATATAACTGCAGTGTTAAATATTAGCCTTTTCTTATCTTAATATAATCAGATCTCTGTTGCATTAACTTGACTAACAATTTATTGCTGACATGCACATCAGCTGTTTCCTCACCTCTTTTTTGAATTAATCTTAACCTGTGCTTTGCTTCCTGTTCTGTCTTGACTTTGCCAGAAAAATCGAGTTGAACAGCAACTTCACGAGCATTTGCAAGATGCAATGTCCTTCTTAAAGGATGTCTGTGAGGTACTATTTCACTTTAGATGGTGCCTTTTTTGTGTTTCAATTAATGCTTCCTTCGGATTCCCCATTAAAAACTTAAATTAGTGTAGCGTAAGACCCATCTTTTTGCCTCCAGCGTTCTGCTATTTCAGGTTCTAGAGAGCTGAAGTATCATAATCGGGTTTGCTTTGGGGTTTTTTTGGTCTCTCTTTTAAAGGGAAGTAGTTTTACAACAGACTTTTCTGCAGTAGCATAACAGAACTCACTTTTATTTCTGAAATATCTTAATCTGTTTAAAGATCCATTTTAGAAAATGATAAAGTTTTGTCCAGTTTTGTTGTAATACAGGTTCTCAAAAAGCCACTGCCTCTCTTAATTGTTACCAGCGTGGTGAGGCTGATTTTATGATCGTTCTTTCTCGGACTGTATTAGATAGCTTATTTTGTAGCACTTCCTTTTTTCTTGTTCATGCCATGTAATAGAAGCTGAGTAACATTAACCTTATAATAAGCTTCACTTTAAAAGCTGCCACCTATTTGTGGAATGAATGCTATCTTGAGCAAAATCTCCAGATACTTTTCTTTTTCCTGTTTGTTTGTAGTGCTGGTAGGTGCTTTCAAAGTCTTTTCATACCGCATTTCATCTTCTATCTTGAATACCTCCGAGGTAGAAACTGTTACAGTAGAGTGAGCCTGCAGCTCTGTTCAGTAATGACTGTCACTGTCCCTCTTAAATCCTAACAGCAGTCTCGAATGGAGGATCGCTTGGATAGACTCGATGATGCCATTCACGTACTGCGAAATCACGCTGTGGGGCCTTCAACAAGCCTATCGGGTGGCCATGCAGATATACACAGTTTACTGGGACCATCCCACAATGGGCCAATTGGAGGCCTGACCTCAAATTATGGAGCATCTAGCCTTGTAACAACCAGCAGACAAGCATCAATGGTAATGGTGGTTTTTAAATGTGTGTGTGTTTATGCAAAGCAGTTGCAGCTGAGGCACTTAAATTGTCATAGAGTCTGGTGACTTCGAGCTGGACTGCAAGATTAATATTTATCAGGAAGAAACTACTTGAGGTTCTTGCGGAGGAAAAGATGGCAGACAGCTTGCACCTGCTATGGGTTTCCAATTAGAGTGTTGGGGTGGGGGTGGGCAGAAGTGAGGGGGAGGAGAAAGATGGGAAAACTTGGGCTTTGGCCTGGTCAGCGGCCCATAAAATCCTGCTGTGACTGTATGCAGAAAGCTGAAACTTTCTGCCGAGCGCATTTTAGCTTATACATGCATTTTTTCCAGATGTGTAATAATTGGCAGAACAGTTTTCTCCTTGAAATGGTGAATAGGGAGATTGAATGGGAAAAGCAGTCAAGGAGGACTGAATTTCAAGTGTTCTGGTCTGGAAAAGCTGTTTATTGTAAATTGGAACTAGTCTTCAATAGCAGATGCTGGCAGAGGACTGGGAGGAAGCTGTTGGAATGTGGAACCACAGTGTGCGCAGGCTCAAAATTTAAACTTTTTTTTCTAAATGAAAAGGAGTTTGAGCACAGCTGTAGTGTAAGTAACAATGAAGAGGAAACAACTTTTAGATTAATCCCCAAGAAGAGTGAAATAATTCAATGCATCTCTTTTAGTTCCTTTAAAAATGTGAACTGTTCTGAAAAAATGTAGCCGAGCTTTTCATAGATCAGGAATATGTTAAAAGCATTATACAGTAAGCGAAATCTATTTGTAGCGTTGCTCACTTCCCTTTTTCTTCCTTTTCATTCCTCCCTTCTCAAAAATGCTTAAAGGAAAAAGAGCTTTTTAAAACATGCTTATTTTAGTGGTGCCATGTGTTTGCATGTTTACAGCGTAATTTTAAAGACCAGTTACATGCTGTGAAATTTTCTGTTATAAAACAGATTCACAGCTGGGTACTGTGTGATCAAGGCAAAATTTCACCTATCATCAAAATAATTAGGTACCCCGATTGCTGAAGGGTTTCTATTCTATAAAACAGTATTAGTTCCAGGCTCTCCCATTCGCACGTCACACATCCATTTATATTAATTTCAGAACCACTGCAGTAAACATCAAAAAGAACTGGTTACTGTGTGTGTTTGGGGGCTTTTGGGGAGGAGGGTACTTTCCAAACTCAAATCCAGCTTCAGGTTTCTATACAAGTTCACGGTTACTTTTAGTAATGAAGGAAGCGATGCATAAATATTTTAGAATTTATTTTTAATACTGCCTCATATTTAGTATTTAAATAATGTTGTTAAAGGGAAAGTTTTACAGTGTTCTGGGGTAGACTGAAGTTTAGTCATACAAAAGAAGAGTTTTTTCCCCTAGGTCTTAATGATGTGGGATCAAGTGAGGGGCTGAAATTGCAGTGACAAAACTGTTCTCTGTCTGACTTGTGGAACCTTCCGGTACTGCTAAGGCAGATACATTTCGGCACTCTCTGCATTTGACTGTACCTTAAAATCTCTGTTTCTCTTTTAAACTAAGCTAGGATAAATATTTTTATCAACTCAGTTTTGATTAAAATAGGTGACAGTGGAAAATGACTCCAAAATGAATAAAGGTTCCTCAGTCTGCTGTAGTTTAATGTAGTTGTGTAACTTCAATGTAGTATCGACTTGATTGATCATCTAGTGATTGATCTGCAGTTTCAGTTGAAGGATGGTTGCTGTCTGTTAGAAGTAAACTTAGACTGGGAAAATGAAAAAAGAGATTTGCTTTTATATTTCATCCTCACTGGGTGAAACAAACTTGCAGATCAGTTTTGGCTTGACAAGTGAGTCAACTAAAGAATTTCTTGCATTAACCTTAATTTTGTTACATCAGAGTAATTGGCTCCAGCAGAAGGCATCCTGGCGTGGCCTTGCCCAGTCCCCAGAGAGTGCCCTCTGACATCATTTGCCATTGCAGGGACTCAGCACGACTCAGGATGGAGTCCTGACGTTTGGACGGAGCAGAGGTTGGCACATCTGGCTGCAGTGCCGACATAGTGGTTTATTAGTGATGGCTGCATTTCAGCAACGCCCCCCAAGTAGGAGGTGTAATTCTTACAGTATTCCGTAATCAATTAATTTCAAACTGTACCTGTTTACTGTTTGTTTTTCTTGAAATAGTAAATGTAGTAGAGCTGAGAATTTGACACACAACCTGAATTATAAGATCTAGACTTTGTCCAGGAATTAAATGCTACTTTAGAGGACATCCAGTAAATTTTAAGAAAATAATAAGTATTGGCTAACATAGTGAGAAGTGTCAACGTTGATAAGGGTGTTTGCCTGGTTTTGTTTGACATGCTTGTAGGATTTCTTTTTGTCAAGAAATGTTCACTGGCGTTCAGGATGAAATGAAACTTCTGTGTTGGGGGGTGGGTGGGCATCTTTATACAAAACATTTTTGTTCTATTAAAAAAAAAGTTAAATTGAATTTCCCTTGAAGAATATGATCTTGGCAGAAGGAGCTAGGAAATGAGTAATTTAACTCCTTGTTATGTAATTAGTGTAACCAGACATGGTTTTATTTTAACATTTGCTTAATTTTTGAGCCAGATTTATTTTAAAACTCCAGTTGACTTCATTTCCTGCTTACTCTGAATGGTCTTGTTTTCTTTTTAGCTGGGCTGGCCATTAGACATATTCAAATAGATTTTTAATATCTCAGACTCGTCAAATATTTTCTAAGTGGCCTTTGAAGTTGATTTGTATTTTATTTCATGTATTATTGAAAAGTTAAGTAGTAGTACTCCTTTTGTTCTTATTCAAGCTGCTTTTTATTTGTCATTGTAATACAATGGAAAAAGAACAGCCTGAATTGATTAAAAATAAATAAATAAAAGGCCTGGAAACTCAGTTAAGGATGAAACTCAATCCTTAAGTCACAGGGTTTTTTCCAGGTGTAACAGAAATCTATGAAAACTGGCGATCCTGCTCTTTCTGCCCTGTGTGTGCCGTAGTGTGAAAGCACGAGAGGGCGGTTGGAGCTGCCTCGCCAGCACCAGCCTCTGCTCTCGCTCAAGGCCCTCCCAGCGTTGGCGTTTCTCCGCAGAGATCACGCTCCCGCTGAACGACTTTGAGCTGTCTGAAGTGTAAAAATCTCGATTCCAAAGCCCTTTTCGTTGTCTTCACCTTAGTTCACCTTAGTTAAGATGGTGTTAATGACCATGGCCAGATTGACCAGCTCGTGTGGCTTGAAAAGTGCCTGTATTTGTAAATATGCTTATAGTCCTGTAGCCAATATAAACAAAGACTGATTTCCACCCCTCCCCCCCCAAGCTGTTGTCGCTGGGAGTTCAGAATGAATAATCACACCAAGCTGAGACGCGGAGCCGACGCTGACCGGCCACGGGCGGTCCTCGCCCCGTGCGCTGCTCTGCTCTCCCCCATCCAGTCATGTGTCATCAGTTGCCGTGTTTTGTCCAGTTTTTGTTTAGTTGCCAAAAATACTTAATGGGTTTTCTGGTTTCAGATCCCAAATGTTATTACTTAAATCAACTGAAGTCAGTTCTGCACTCGTTTTTTTTAAAACTTACGAGTGTGAGTGTGGCCGCTGATTGTCCTACGTGCCAGTCTTGCGTGAAATCCATGCAAACAGATGTGGTTCACTCGGTGAAGGCCAGCAGTTCACAGTCTGAGGTGCGGGCTCTTCACCAGCTGCGGTTTTACGGAGCTGTGGCTGCTGTGATGGGGCGAGAACCGCCGGGACGCGTTCGATTGTCGCTGAGCAGAGCACGCATGGCGGTGCGGGATTTGCGGGCGCGCTCGCCGAAGGCGGTCTCTGCGCCGATTGCTGCGCAGGCCGTGCTGAAGGACTTTGCGACTGAGGACTTCGGCTGGGCGCTGCGGGGCGAGCCCAGCCTTTCCCCTCGTCTGCCATTTTGTGCGCTGCGGCGGGCCCGCCCCGGGCCGCCTCCCGGCCGTCGCTTTGCGGAGGGGCCGCGGCGCGGGCAGCTGCGCGCTAATGCGGGTGGGACGGGGCTGCGGGGGGGCTGTGTGACGTCACTGCGCCGCAGCGTCCCGGGGCGCGCGGCCGGG
>Ga0065711_1034166_pt1 | contig 24217 bp, 10 predicted proteins | sample Hoacrofraction12_FD_59098 | JGI IMG/M metagenome (GOLD analysis project Ga0065711, IMG submission 59098) | Hoatzin crop microbial communities from Cojedes, Venezuela - Epithelial fraction 12 v2 (version 2) | ecosystem: Host-associated > Birds > Digestive system > Esophagus > Crop | place... | reverse complement strand
CCTGTAGTTCCCTGGGTCCTCCTTCTTGCCCTTTTTGAAGATTGGAGTGACATTGGCCTTTCTCCAGTCCTCGGGCACCTCTCCTGTCCTCCAGGACCTCTCAAAGATGATGGAGAGTGGCTCAGCAGTGGCTCACATGCCTTTACTTCTGTACTCTTTGGGTGGGCTCTCTGGATTCTAAATAGTCTTCCCCAGAACACAAGAAGCTGAAAGGCTCGTTAACAGCTTCTAAGAGTTGAAATAGACATTCTAATAAAAGAAAATGAAAAAGTTCATAGCTATACCAATTCTTTGGTTATTTTAAATATGAATTTCTTACACTTCAATATAGATTTCTTTTCTGGAACTGAAATATTTGAGTGAATTGATTTCATTGATTAAATGAGGTCTCAACTACATACAAACAGTTGTTGGTTAATCTTTGTACACACACCTTGGAGCTCTAGAATCCAGCTTTCAAACATAGTGATATCCATCACTGAAGCTGAAGGACACTCTGTTAATTATCGGTGGGGTACAAGTGCAGCATTTAAGCCAGTCTATAAACAAAGCATGGCCTTCTATAACTTGGAAGTAAAACCAATACATGACATGTGCCTTACAAGATGATTTTGCGTTATTGCTGAGTAACAGTAAATCATATGTTATTGTTTTCAAAAGCTATAACTGTCCATCAGCAAAAGAAATGTTTCCTACTGCTGCTGTTGAGGCGGAAAGCAGCAACTGGTCTATTCTTGTAGCTTCCAACACTGAAAGAACTTTATGTACTTTACTAGATGTATAAAATCTGAATTCATACAGTATAGAGATGCTCTTCGTCATTATAACTATTAATGCATAACCCCCTAAAATTTTTAATTACAAAAATCAACCATTCAGCTCTGTAGTGTTGTGGTCATAAGGTATTTGTTTTTACATTAGCAAATAAAAGTGGGTCTTTTTTGGAGCAGCTACACCATAAAATTTCAATGAATATGTAAACTTTGATTGTAAATCAGTGTTATCAGGAAAAGAGAGGATATTGCCTTTAGCAACAACTCATTAGTAGAAGAAAAGAGTGCAAAGTAATATATTTCACAGTGACTTAATACTTAATTAATTCACATTTGCAAAAATGTTCAGCTTTTGCATGCAAAGCAAAAAATGTATGCTTTTGTAGAATTATCTTGCTAACTTCCTACAAGATGCAAACTACATTTTTATGTGTAGACCTCCAAGATATCTAGCACAGACATAGAGCCTTTATTGAGAATTAAAAATTGCACGGAGACAGTGTATCAGATTTAAACTATGTATTGCTGGCTAACTCATTTGACCTCCCACCTCAGCACCAGAGGTCAATGTACAATGTGGACTGCAGCACCACGCTGAGCTGGCACAGCTACCTCTGCTTAACCACAGCACTGTGCCTGGCCTAATTAGCCTCACTGAATAGTTAAGATTTATGAGAAACAGGACTTACTAGTCTTGGTTCAATGCTGCATTGGAAAAGCAACCTGCTTCCCAGATTGAAGGTTCTTTCTACAAAAGGCAGTACTCTGTGCAGAAATATCATCTAGTTCAGCTCAATGTGGTTATCAGTAGGAAGAAACTCCATTGTAACGTGCAGAGCACCACTAGCAGCTGATTCTTTACTCATTCTTTACTTATACGTAAGACTTCAAACTACGTATTCCATGATATTCAAAACAATTCACAGAAGCAAAAAATGTGAGAACCACAAAAGGATCTCTGGAGAGTGAGATTTTAGTTTCTTTGTGGAGGAATGTCTCTTGCTTTCTGCGTGTGTTGTATGCACTTGCACATGACTCTGGTCAAAGGTCAGAGTACAAACATGAACTTTCAGACACTCATTGACTGTGTTAAGATATTTCGCATCTTCGTTTTCTATAATTTGTCTTCTAATTCGGACATTTGGAGAAAGGAAAAATGCAGAAAATCTTCCCAGGAGACTCGATAATTTAAAATTTCTTATACAAATTTCTCTAAAATTTCTTAACAAACACTTTAAGTCATTAAAAGTGACTATTAATAATATATACTGTGGATGTTTGGCTTTGGTTGCAAATTTCTCATATAGAGCTCATGAAAACCTTACCAGAACAAAAGCATCTCCCTCCCAAAAGAAGCAGAAGATATTTCAGGACTCGTTTCTGTTCCCTCACAGAATACAGAATCTTAAATTGGGTTTATGAATAATTCAGTGGGTCAGGCAGGGGCTGAAGTAGACAACTCGAAGTTGTTCCTTAGATTCTACTCCCTCAATATACGAAGTTTAAAATACGGAAAGAATGACACATTGTAAACCCAATGTAAGTTATCTCTGAAGCTAAGGGAAACCATACTATAAGTCCAAGATTTAATTCAGACTTTCAAACTCAGACTCAATTTCAATGGAGACAAACGTTAAAGCACTGTAACACAAAGCAGCTTACACAATAATCTGATTAGGGAACAAACAACTACAGTACAGACAAGAAGGATAGCAAGAAAAAAAATAATCATGGAAGTGGTGAAATTTTTAGCATAAAGTAGAAGGAACACAAAGGAAACCTGACAATCATATATAATGGAACATTTTTATGTAAGCTATAGCAGTCTCAGATTCTTCATGTAAAAATGCTGTGGGATAGTAAGGAAAAAGGATCTCCATTTCAACTAAAAATTTTCTTTTAATAGGTAATTATGCAAATTGATTAGCATCTCGTACTACTCTAAATAAAACTAACTAAAGAGTGACTGTAACACATCATAACGGCAGCATTACAATATCATACCACATTTTATTGCTAAACTGTGATCAGCTTGACTGTCTCTCCTCTAATATATTTATTTCGTAAAAAAAAAAGCCTACTTGATTTTTCTTTTAGATATACCTCTCGCAGAATCTATGAATTAGGCTTAAACAATTTACCACATATTTATAGTTAGGCATTTTAAAAATATTTTCATTTGTGATGTGCTCTTTAGAATTACATCAGAATAGGGCCCTGATTAACCTCTCATGGAGGCTAATGCCAGTTTATACTCATTGAGTAACTCTGTTATTATTTGTATAATTATGGAATAGTACACAACACATTTGAATAATTTTAAATGGCAGTTTTAAACTGCAGTTATATTTTCAAAATTATATGATTTTATAGTAAGAGAAACCTGCACACAGCTGGGTTATCATCCACATGAAATATGAATATTCATATTTACGTGATTGCATAAACCACAATTTTAGTAAAAATGTACAGTTGATACCTCCATGTTTAACCTGTCAAGTTTTTTTTTTCACAGAGCAACGAAAGAACTTGTCAGAGAGAAATTATATTACTGCTTAGTCAAAACAGATTTTATCTGTATCTGCAAATTGGTGGATGAAAGCAGTAACAGACTGCTGAAAGAAAAATGGGAGGCCAAGACCAGTTATATTAAAAATTAATATTCTTTTTTTTTTCCAAACTAAGATATTGAAAGAGAGGCAAGAAAGTAAAGAAAAAAAGGTGAAATCTTAAGTGTCATTTTCACAATAATAATTTATCACGAGAAGCCTGTTTGTCCACTTTCACAAATTTGCTATAATCAGTCAATCTCAGGAAATCATTATTGCTACTCTGAACATGAGTAGAGTGAAAATAAAGGTAGAAAGGTTAAGACTAATCTGAGATTAAGATTATTATGGAAATTCTTTTTGGGAAACATGGGAGTAATTTTGAATAAACGTAACACTAAAACCCAAGAGAAAAATCTAAACTAGGAATGCTACGTTATGAAATATATTAGAGCAGAACAAGTACGAAGTGGCTTCTGGGCTAAAAGTTATTCAATAAAATTGTCACATATTCTTTTACTGATGGCACAGCAGTGCTTCTACAAACATTGTTGCAGTCAGTTTTATGAGAAAGACAAAGCATCTCAAATATTTAGTAGCAGAGGATACATATTGTTGCAATTTTTATACAAAAAGCTACACTTACATTCTTCAGCAGGACAATCAAGAGTTCAAAAGGTAAGAATAGATCCTGTAAAAGGTAGCAGAGTGCATGAACTTTAAAGTGGAACCTTCTTTGACTTCTCCTCCAACAAAGGTAATATGTGTTAAAACTGACAGCAGTGTAGTTTTTGAAAAATGGATCATCATTAGTATATACTAATTCAGAGCACCTGTATATGTTGGTTTATAGGTCAGAAGAGGGCTAACAGATAACTAACCAACAATTTGTCTAAATAAAAAATTGTCAGAGCTTGCATTCCCAGGAGGATGCAGAAAATAAGTGCAGGGAAACTGTGCATTAGCCAACACTTGCAGAGGCTGTTGTAGGTGTGTATACAGAGTAACTCATAGCAACACCAGCTAAAGCTGTTCCAACCACACGTGTTTTTTATGATTAGAACATCCACATAACAACTAGGATTAGGTGAATCATAATTGTGGTGGGTATTTTTTTTCTCTCCTATTTTATATCAAAAAAACATGACTTTTTGGGCATGTGAGAAAAAAACAGATTCATCTTTAAACATTCTGATATGCAATTTTGCTATAAAAAATTGCTAGTAATCTGCACCCGAATGTCCTCCATCTCTGCTCTGTCATCTATTTAGTAAATACACAAGAAACAAGAAATGTATGAAGAAAAGAATAACGTATCTGAGATACAATTTTGTTCTTGCTTGCATCCAGTAAGTACTCTCCCTCAGTGTACTCTCATTCCTGATTATTATAAGGACAATTTAATTCCTGCAAGGTTCTCTTATGTAATTCAGTAACAAATATAGTAGCATGTAAGAGAGTATGTAAGAATATCGAAAGAGCTGTTTTTGTCCCTGATGTACAGATTGTTTTTCCTCTCCTGCCCATGAACTTTAGTTAACAAATATGTATCACCTACTCATAATAAAGATTGTATTTGAGGTGATCTGTTCTGAACATTAGATTGCAAGCTATTTGGGAACACTGAAACTGTTTTTATGCAACTACATACGTAAAACAGTAATAATTTGAGAGCTGCAGGAGGTCAGAGAATTTCTCAAATTGCATCAGTATTTCATATACATCTAATTTGTTAACGTACCAAAAGGTAATCATCAAGGCAGTTGTTCTCACCTGTATCCGTTCAACTTCTAAAAAAGTTGCTGTTTGGAAGGCTTTTTCCCATAGGGTTAGGTCAGACTCTAGTTCCACAGAAAAGTAGAGATCTTCTCCAGATTCAGACTGGACACTGAAGCACTGTTTCCGCCGGTCCAGCAGATCACTGTCCTGATGAAAACCTGAAGTTATATAATCTGGCATACATCAATTAATATTTTTAATTGCAAACATCTATTTCTCAAACCTAGCATTTTTAAATGGCGTTTTTAATGATATAACACTGCAGTAGCTACTGAAAGCTGAGGAACTGAAAATCAGGGGTTTGGTCTAAACATTGACATTTCAATGAATTTTAAACAAGATGCTTATATTCAGAATGGTAAAGAATAACAAAGCATAACAGGCATAACTTCCGATATTTTAACAAACCAGTTCTCAAAAATGTTACCAGATATACACTTTCCAATCACATAAATTCTATAAAAGGCGTCGACTTTCTATTCACATCAGAGGAACACAAATATCAGCTTCTCAGACCTATTTGACTCACCCACCCTACTCTGGAAGGCTGGCCATGGGAAGCAAGAGATTTGTTTAAGCAGTATGAAAAGTCCATCTGTCCTATTTTCCCTATAGAGACTAGACAAGACAAATTCATATTTCTGGTGGCTTACAAAATCCAACATAAAATTTGTCTGTAGCATACTGTATACTGCCAGTAGAGTCTATAGTGGCTGCCAGTGATTAGGTTACTGGGTTTAGACCTGGAGAAGGCAGTTACTTTTGGCTTTACTTTCAACACAACAGCAAACAATGAATATCAGGTTATAAATATATAATATTTAATGCTTGCTAGAATTTTTTTAGTAAAGAATGCTTTACACTAGAATTCTGTCATGCAGTTCTTCCTTGTGAAAAATACACTTGCAGAAACAGTTTTAGTTGACTTTTCCCCTACCACAGGAAAGCAGCTGTCACAAACCACAAGCTCACCAGCTGTCCTTGCAAATACATATGGAAATTTGGGCATATGTAGCTTGGGTGCAGTTTCTACAATGTTACCCTGTAGCAGAGGGCACAGTTGAGATCAGCAAAGGAGACTCACAGGACAGTATTGCCTTCTGGTTATAAGTAATTTGAACAGGCCAAGGGGACCAAAAACAGCTGATACAAGCTGGAAGAGCACCTTACATTGTTCAAGCCAGCTATCTCTGGGATAGAGAATCAGGAACCTAAAGGTGACCAAGAACGGAAATATATGAAACAGGAATCTGTGTGAAACTACTACTCTCAGGTAAGCAAGTAGGCAGTGGTAGATGGAACACTATTTTCCTCTTTTCATTCTGAAGACACATGACAGAATTGCTCAAGAAAAGCAGCACAGTACACATTCATGAATGCTCCTGGCTCAAAACTGCTTTACAATTTCTAGAAGAATCAGCTACAGAGGCAACATATTCTCTCTTTACAATCACCATGACAAAACCAAGTTGCTCAGATTTTACAATGATCACTCACAGTGGAAGGACATCCTTCCTTACTTCCATCAAGTCCTAAGTTCAGTAGCTCAATAGCATTAAGTCATGGATGGAAAAAACAGAATGAACATAGGGTGTTAGATCTTAAAAATAGGATTTCAAAAAAAAATTAGTATTCTCATTTTTTTTTTCCCAAGTTTTCAAAAGGCTGTGTAGTTGAACTAGTTAGATGTAAAAATAATAATAGCCTATGTCCTATGACAAATACTTTTGTCTCTTTTTTTTTTCTTTTATTTTTCTTTCCACTTGGGCCCTTCTGCTAAAATTAAAATGTTAGTTCTGCTCACAGCGAGGTTTGACCAGCATTCAGAAAAGAGATCATAATGTCTAGGTTGTTGTTAATATCGCCTATGCACTACATGCTCAGCCTCAAAGCACACAGAGCAGCAGCTCTGTGACAAATGTTTAATCTTATGGATATGTGTAGCAACATAAAACGTCATTTAACACTTGACAATACAAAGCCCATCAATAGGAACTGGATGAGTAAAAGCACTGGACAAACCTCCAGGGAAGAAAAGCTACTTTTTAAAGTATAATGGCACTTCTTGTTCAACAGGTCTTAAACTCTTTACGCTCCCAGAGCTACAGCTGATTGAATGAGGCTGTTGGTCCATAACCAGATGGACCTGTTCAGCATGGAGTCTGATGAAACTCATGTGTAAAGTATATATCTTTCCCAAGGAGGTTCTTCATAGCTACAACCTCAGAAGAAACCAAAAATATTTTTAACTCCTCTTCACCTATTCTTGTCAACAATCAGTAGAGAACAATTAATTATTACTAATGCAATTGTGTACAAAACTCTTAAACCTTATTTGAAACAAGACTGAGGCACTATGTGGGATCACAGAAATCCCTGTGACTAAAAAAAAAATAATTGAATAGTCTCTGTTTTTAAATGGGAGGAAGTTTAGTGCAATGCTTGGTTCCAGAATGCATACCTATATTTAGCTGGGCCCAGTTAAGGTTTGATGTTTTTAAATTACGTTGTTAGACTCTCCCATTCCTACAGGCTTTTTCCTATTGAGAAAAATACACTGGCTATAAAAGGGGATGAGTTCTTGTATACACGGTGAAAAATGAAAGTGATGAAAGTTTTACTGAGACTGATCTCTGTTAAAATGTGTTTGAAAAACACAGAAATCTCAAAATAGTCTTTTGAAGTGATTAAATAAAAGCTTCTGTATTTTATTACCAACATTGCTAGCAATTATTGTACTAGGTTTTACAAAGCATTACATCAACCCCAGAGGATGAAAGGAGACAGAAGAGCTAAGTGGGATCTACAATATTAATCCATGTTTTTGTTATTTATATTTAAAATGAGAACATACTTTGATTTAGAAAAGATCTAATCAACAGTAGGCAGCATTTCCCCTCAGTGGTTTACACATAAAAATTTTAGAATATTTCAACTACTACATCATATTGTGACAAATAGCACACACATTGTACCCATTAAGAGAACTGAGTAAAGCAAAGCAATATAAAAACGAAAAATAAAATTCAAAACAAAACTTTTTCATACCAGAAAAATATTTTTTAAATTTTTGAAATATTATTGTGGGAATTTACATTTTGTGAAGTTCTTCTTTAGAATGAAAAAAAATTTCAAAATTTCCACAGAAATTATAATTTTCCACAGAATAATAATTTCATTTCTTGACTAGTTCTAATTTGGTGGTCCGTATGTACTTGTGATTTTGATATCCTTGTCTATGGTTAAGTCTACAGTCTACAGTCAAAAACTTCAAGTCAAATATATTTGAATGCTTCCCTTTAGTTTTAAAATAATTGCTGACATACATATGAGATATTAAATTCCTTTTCAGTTGTATTTCATTCTACTTGTAAAAATAATCTGGTGTAAGGCTTCATTTAGTATTGCTTCTGCTCCTTCTTGCTGCAAGATCTTTCTTTAGTTTTTCATTTGTGCTCAGGCATCTAAAAAGTAAAACCTGTATCTAACCATGTTTTCATTTGTATAACGGATAACTGTAGGAAACAATATGTACACAAAGTTTAAAGACGGTTACCCAAATGCTTGTAAAGGTAGGAATTAAAAGCAAAATTTTGCTTTACAAATGCAACAAAGAATTGTCCATAGTCTCTGCAAATTTAAGATAAACTTGTCACAAGTTTCAAAAATAGATCTGCATTAAGCAGAAATATTCATTAATTAACTTTTACCAAACAGTTATTTCAGCTAAAATACAAAATGTTAGTCTATCCATTTAAGAACCTCCTATGACCCTGTATTTTTATAATCACTTACTAGTTAATGATGGACATGAACAAATTTCATGTTGATTTTTTAAGAACTCTCTCATACTGTTAATGATTAGCTGTATAATTTGCCCCGACATTCTCAATCTGGATTAATACAGATGCTCTGAAGAGGAAAAAAATCACAAAACTTGTAGCAGTATGCTAATTCCCTACTGGAAGGAAAGTAGTCCTGCTGTGAGGAAAGTCCTTGGCTTACACCCAGCTTCAGGGTAAGTCAGCATTGATGCTGACAGGATAGTATGACTCCAGCTTGCCTAATTAATAATGATGTCCATGATAAGTGAGAATAATAAATTTGTCTAAGGGAACCAAGCATGGCTCATTAGGCAGATCCTTTCAAATTAAGGCAGAATGCTTCTTTATCACTGAGTAGTGACATCGCCTTCTCTTCTGCAGAGGTAATCTTTTGAGTTTTGAAAGACTGCCCTCTCCAGAGGCAGTACTACTCCTTTTAGATTACTTGTATCTTTTGATTTTCTGTATGATGAATGTATTACTCATATTTTGGATATTATTTAAATCCACTAAGATGCAAGAGATGCTCAACTTTTACTATAGTCAGTGAGAGTTGAGTTATTCTGTTCTACAAAGTCCTGTGCAATAGAAAACAAAGCTAGGTATAGCAGTTTCATGTTCATGGCATGATTTTTACCCAGGAGGTGCTCAAGAACTGTCTGGAAGTCTGGTTTACCTGTAAAGTTATATATAACATACAGAGTAATTTGGTGATGGAACTGCAAATATTAATTACACTGGGGAGCAGTTTCTGACATGAACAATTCATTTAAGATGTTCAAAACCATCCTAATCACAGTTGTATATCTAAACAGACAAAACAGACCTTGACTTTTGAGATAATTTTATTTCAGCTGTTAAAATGAGGTAAGTATTCATGTTTGCAATATTTATTATAATAATACTTAATAACATGCAGATGAGACAACAAACAAAACCTGTTTGCTGACTAGTTTAGGCAGTCCTGAAAAAAGAAATCTCTTCTATTATAACCAAAATTCAAACCCAGCATCTAAATTCTCTGAAGATAAAAAGCATTCTCCCATCAATTCAAGAGTGTAGTAACTCTAAGATGACTGTAAAAACTAATCACACCATGCCTTTGCACTTGATGTCATCAGTGCCCTGATCATTTTACTGTTTGTGTCTCCTTTCACTTATCAGCTCCATCTACATAAACATAAATCCTTCTTTCTAAGGCATTCTAATGATCTACTTCTTTATCTGAAACTTTGGCAACACTTTTCTTGAGCATCACCATTAGTTGCTATGGAGACAGTTCTAATAGCATTTACAGGCGGCAGGGAACAGATTCACTCCAGAGTAAAAAAAAGATACTGCTTCTCCAACCTATCCTCATTAATGAAGTAATAAAGAAAAAATGACCCATGCAGGCATGTACATGTTTGTACGTATTTCATCTTATTTGGACCCTTCTGTATTTTAATGTTAAAAATCATAAGAAAACTGTTGGAGTTGTGTGTGTATATAAATGCATTTAAATAAGCACAGAATGCCAGCTAAACTAAAACTGGACAAAATATTTTTCAGTGTCTGAATTTTGTGAAAACATATTTGCTCAAGGGGAAAAAAATTTATAATTACAGGATAAATCTTAGTTTCAATTAAATTTCCATTAGAAAGATCTGTCTGATTACTTGAGAGAAATAGAAACGTTCATTCCCTGTAACCTATTAGGTACAGCCGTAAGCTTGAATTACTTTCGTATTCTGCCTGAACAGGAAAATTAATTTCCTATTCTGCTGATTAAAAGATGATGCAGTCTCAAAGATCCTCATTTGAATCAGAGTAGGAGTCTGAACACAGGTTTCTTCTGAGCCAGTGCCATAATTGTGCCTATTTCTTAATGACCTTCACTCATAAATGTGTTTATTTTAATGTCATATGAGAAAAATTTTCAAAATTTTCATAAAATTGACTGATCTGTTGGGGAAAATAAATACTGTAATAGTTTCCAGAGAAGCATTGGTGGTTATTTTCTGCTAAAGACAAATCAGAGACTAATGTAATTGTAAACAGAGATTAAAAAATGTGCTGATCACCTCTTTGCAGAGCTATTAAAGTTTTGTACCTCTTCAAACTTTGAGGCATTATTTGCTGGAAATTAAGTTTAAGAACAGATTCCAGAAGAGTAAACATAATGGTAATAGATAGCAATGCTAAAGAGTGATTCTATCTTTTCATTCTGAGCCCTTGTTTACAGCTTACTCAGATTTAAATAGTTGTAGCTGGAGTTTTTTCCATGTTAGTTGCCTGCCTGAGGATACTCTTTATTTTCACGTTATAGTTAAAACAGCTGAATCAGTTCTATGAAATAAATTAGGAAAAGGAATGAAATTGTTTTGTCCTTGTTAAAAACAACGAAACAAACAGACAAGCAGAACCACCCCCTGAAATTGCTTTTTGGGCTGCTCTGGGGTCTCCATTCTTTGGAATGGCAATGACTGCTTCAGAGACAGGAGAAAATTTTTGCTGCCCTTGAAAAAAAAATACAAGTTAAGATCTACTGAAAAAATGTAGATATTCTGGGCAAAATTTGGATGTTACCATTTTGAAGATTTCATTCTGAACGTGCTCCATCCCCATGTTGTACAGGAAAAGAAGAACCTTCCCTACTTTTCCCAGCTATTAGGTGGTGTTGTGCTACTGCCACGGGAAATCATAACAGGATACACTAGTTCTCCTGCAAGAGCCTATGCACCTCTTCAAGAAGTGAAAAAAGCACCTGACTCAAAGAAAAAGATGTGGACAGAGAAATTATTCTCACATGGTGAAATTTTTGTGGGTTTAGGTTTTTTTTTTCAACTTCAGATGCATTTGTTTTAAAGGTAGGAAAAGGTCTTTTGAAGATCTTCCTCATGAAGGACACATATATTGGAAGGATAACAATTAAATCTCATTAAATAAAAAGATGGAAAAATTACCCACCAAACTAATTATTCATTATAATATAAGCATTACTCACATGACTGCATACTTTTTTTTTTTCTTTTTTTCTGACAATTCTTTACTGACTCGGATATCTTGTCAATACATTATGGCAGGCTGAGAATAGAACAGGGTAGCACAGCGAAAGCATTTGTGCTGGATACCAATACGTCAGCAAATTTATATCAGCAAATGTGTAAAAAATGCTATTTTACATGTACTTGCTAATAGTGGTCTGAAAAAAATTCAAAAGTGCCTATGGAAAAGAAAATCCTATCATAAAACAATAAAACTAAAACTTGGTAGGAAATTAATATTTCTCTTTTCACTATTGCCTCTGGCTCTTGAGATTAGGTAATATGTAAACCTCCACTGTTAAGAGAATACACCAAAAGAAATTTTGAATAGTTGCCCATGAGAAACAAAAAAAATTTATTTCATAACAATGGGACACAAATCCAGTGAAAAAATACAGTGTGATCACTGTGGCAAGAAAGCCTATAGTTCTAAATTCTTTATGCAATAAAACTGCTACATCTTGTGCTAAATTTAATTACTGCAACAGTCAGAAAGAAAGACAGGAAAAGCCCTCAAATAATTAAAGAATATAACCAGAAAATTAAAGAAACTTTATGAATTCGTGAAAAATGCTACACAAAAATCTACCAAAATTGATGTATTGGAACGCATTAGTGGATAACATACTGAAATAATGCTTCACTCCAGTCTTGCAAAATGCCCTGATTAGGCTAAGTCAATGAAAGGAAACCTTCTCAAATTTTGGATAAATCTTGAACATCTGGGATGTAAGACTTCTCTTTTCTGAGTATCCTCATAAAGTATTTATATCTTGCACCTTAATTCTGTTATTTCTCATCAGTCCTCTTGCCTTATGTTAAAAGTTGAATTTGGCTTTGCCTTTCAAGGATGTCGCAACACCACTGTGGGTCTCATAACCAGACAGGCAGGAAAAAGCGTTTTCTTAGAAAAAGGAAAATCTAATGCCTTTAACCAACACAGAGGTTGCAGAAGTCTTTTAAACATCTATTTACTGTATCTGTTATTCTTTTTCTTTTCCTCTGTGTGTTTATCTTGTTATTTCTTCCAGGAAGCAGGAGCAGACTCTGAGATCGGCAGCTCCAGCCCAACACAGCTGACTCATATTTTCCCCAAAAGGCAACAGTTCGTACTATCCTAATATTGCATGAAAAAATGTCAAAAAAGTAGCTTTTTTTTTTTAAATAAAGAAACCTCTTTAAAGTTAAAGGGAAACAGAAAAAGCCTTAACTACTCTACAGTTCAAAAACTGTTAGTCCTTCCTTTTCTGAAATCAAATAAAATGTTAACAAGCCCTTATACAGTGGCATCATGCATCAACAACACTGCCTCTTTGCCTTCAAAAAAAGACTCTTGCATAGCGCTGTACAGTTACAGAAACACCCACATCTTTACCACTCAAGGCCCATTAAATTTATCCATATTAACACACCACAGACTAGGGATTGTACAACTATGTACATGTTGAAGAGAAATGAACTGATGTCACATACAGAATCAGAAAATATAGACAATCAGGCCAGAAGTGTGGTCATCTACTGCATATCTCTATGCAAAGTAGGAGCATCTACACACCAACTTATGTTTACAAGGGTCCAGTGATGGAAATTCAACAGCCTTGTCAGGGATTATTCCAGAACTGAATGATACTAGCACCTAAGAAGTTTATCGTATAACTGAAGCCAGCTTAATGATGGTGTTAATGTCAGTCGACATGGAGATCATTTATGACTTTTACTATTTTTCTTATCTTATAAGACAATTCTTATCTTATAAGACAATTGTCTTATCTTATAAGACAATTGTAATCCTAGTTACAGTGGGAACAGATCCTCTTTTCTTCAGAAATATTAAATACTTCTAAATTTAGAACTGGAGAAATATCAAAGACTGAAAATTACTTCAACAGTTTAGAACTGAAGCACTCAACAGTTTAGCCCTTTTTACAAGAACTGGCACCTGGCTAAACCCTCACTGAAAATCTATTTTTCCCTGGACACAGCATTAACCTGTTCATAAAACGGATTCATTACTTATGCCTCCTAAGCAGTTTTGAGTATATGTGAAGTACTTCAGTGGAATCACATCAGGATGAAAGTCTCAGTCATGAAGCAAACTATGTTAACGACAGACCTCAAAATATGATGGTTACTTTCACGTTCGATGCTTATGTGTCTATCAGCATTAATTTAAACATTTATCTGAATATATAAACATTGTCAGTAGTTTCCCATGCTTTTTATATCATCTTTTTCCCATACTTGATTTATGGGAAATGGAGAACAAAATTGCAGGAAATTTAAGTGGGAAAATTAACATAACTGTATTTGAGGATTTTACAAACACTGACAGCTAAATAAGGAAGGAAACACAGTCTTCTGAGACACCAAGTTGGTCCTGATTAATACAGTAAGAAAATTATAGCTGCACTGATGTGAATGATACCAGCTATAAACATCAGTCATTCACCATCCTGACATGCTGCTGGCATAGGCTGCCTTTCATAATTATCCTCACATTTCATTTCAGAGCTGATCTGACACCTGAATATGTTCCCTGTTTTATGCTGAATAAAGTATACTTTTGACTGTAAATCTCCAAATATTTTTGCATAACACTTTGGAGATAAAAGGCAGGTGACTGAACTATAGAAAGTATTTTCTCACAATTAAAAGCAGGTGCTTTGATGAAGCTGAAGAACACCCGTAGCTCAAGCAAACAAGGCAAACTTGCTTGCAGAGAAGTGCAATCTTTTATATTATTCTTCACAATTTACCTAAAAAAATTAATAAACATTTTTCTACATCCCATATGGAAAAGTTGCTTAACAAATTAAGTTATTTACCAATTTGTCAAAGATACTTAAATCTTGTTAAAATATACACACTTACACATGCACGCACATGCACACACACTCAAAACCCACGTTAAAACTGCATATCAAAAATATAAAATGTACCAAAAAGACACATACAGTTCCACCAGCTCTGAAGTACTGAACAGGACAAAGCCATCTGCCCATTTCTAAAACTAGTAACATAAGTACCTGCTTTTCTGGAGTACTGAAGATTTGATGAGTCCTGACATTGGAATTAGTTGGCTTTTAATGGAGTTTTATCCCTCAAAATAGAGGATAGGGTGAAACAAGCTTCTTCCATAATAAATTAGATATACTTATTCACAGAAAATTCTACCACCAATTCTGTTGAAAATGACTCATAGATACATTTTAATGTCAGAAGTGGTATCATTAGATTGTCTTGACTGACAAATTGCTTATCATGGATCACAGATTTTCATCCATATGTTAGTGTCACTGTCCCACTAGCATCAGTTTGAATAAAACTGGTTGTAAAAAAAGAAAGTGGTTTAAAATCTATCATCTTCTTCTACTAGTACCTTCCACTGATTAATCATCAGAACTTATACAGTTTCTAACTTCTTCCCAATTTGAACTTGCCCGACTTTGATTTCTACTCACTCTTTCTTATTACCTGTTTCTTTTTATAGTTAAAGACTTCTTCAATGCCTTGTATTTTCTCTCTGTTAAGATACTTCAACCCAATAATCAACAGATATGTTGAATTTTTAATAAATTACTTCATATGCTTCATATGTATTTACCCCCACAGGTCATCAGTTATTTGCATCTCCATAAATGTTCCTTTTACATCCAACATAGCCCACTGCTGTTTGCCATTATTTCACGATGAATAATTTAATTGAATATAATTAAATTGTGATTTTTGTACTCACTCTGCATTACCTACTTTGCATGTCAAAAATTATTTCAGCCCCAAAATCCTGACATTGAAGAGCTTTATACATCTGAGATGCATTTTTACACGTTCTTCTGAAAACTTTCTATGTATTTTTTCTTTTATAATCCACTATTGTTTTGATAGTGTGTGAATGTGATCGTCAGGGTTTGAAAGTTATTTATACATTTTACTATCTAAAACTGTAAATATTGAAATAGGAGATCAGTGCTTCTTTTCTCAATTTATATCAATAAAACTGTTTTTCACACAGTCAAAAGAGAGTTTTTTAAAATCTACTTTCATACTTTAAATGTTAATGGTCTTCCTGATTATTTAGAAGGTCTTAACCACATTAAGAACAGTGACTTCTTTCATTTCTTAGGGCAAGTCTTTTTCTTTTCTTTTTAATCTGATGGGGGAAAAAAAAGGAAAAAAAAACAATACAGTAAGCAACAAAACAGTGATTTACTAAAGGACTATTACAAATATGAATTCACTAGTTATAAATCACATAATAATCTCTGACATCTCTGATTAAGGTGCAGAAGATCCTATCATTTAGTGCTTGAGGCTGAGAGAACAGTAAAAATTAAAAATAGCATCTCAGTTTCCTATATCATTCATGAGAAGAGTCAAAGCCTTTGGAAGGATGCTAAAGGAGAATGCAGGCAACTATGAAGAAAACATTGGCTGTGGTGGAAGATGAGTTCTGAGTTTTATTTAACATGTTTGGACTATATTCTCTTCCTGACGATTAAATCAGTGAAGTACTTTGCTGGGCATAGACATTAATATTTATTTAGTGTTTTAATATTTTTACTGTCACCAGAAGTGGTAGCATTCTCTCACACCGAAGCACTGAAATATTCATGTGCATTCAGTAGGATCTGGCACTTCATATTATCCACTGTAGCACTTCTGTCATGAAGAGAAACTTAGAGAAATCTCTCTAACTGAGGAAATTACAATTCTATTTCAAAAGACAAACTTAAGGTAGTAAGTCTCTCTAATCAAAACTTCTCTTGTGAAGTTCATCAGAATTTTAGTCAGAATCAAGGAGTAGAAGAAGAAGTAAAAAATGCTTTCAGACAGATCTAGTAAAGTCCTGTCCTTGTGGCATGAGGGACAGCTATTGAAGTCGCCAGTATATAGCAGAAGAAAATACCAGCATGCTCAGGTGAAAGTTGCATCCTAGTTTCTAAAGTTTGTAAGTCTTAATATGGACAAAGTTTTTCGAAACATCTCACTCCAATCTAAGCAAGCCATGCAATGAAGATATATTTTGATTAGTAAGTGTTGTGGTAACATTTAGTAATTCACTTTGACAAAGAAGACATGACCCAAGACCCATGTTCTTTCTGGCTCCACAGAGGTGTTGCGGCACTCCTTGACCAACACTCTCAGTCCTGCACACAAATGATAAATCCTCTGATCTTTCTCAGGATGCCCAACTGTCTGATCAATATAGAAGGAAATATGATTTGGAAACATTAATTCTAGAGCACTACTTCTCACTCCTGGGCAAATTTGTATGAAGGTTAGCACAGACCACTTGCAAGTCTTTCTCCTTAAAGTGAATATTAGCACAGAATCTATATCTATATTAACAAATTAAACATGTATGGGACTGTTTGCTGAAACTACAGCCAGCTGGCAAGGACCAGACCACATCCATGCTACAAAACTCTTTATCCCCCTAAAACAGGGTGTTCACATGCAACGGCTCATTAGAAATGCTCCTTTGCTCATGATAACTCTCCAGCTATGCCAGGAATTGTTTGGGAGACTGCTAGATGGTCCATTTGGCCCAAAATCCATGGTAGCGATCATTCTAAAATAAATTAAGAGTATAGATGATGGCGTTCCACTGTCTGGGAATGTTCTATGATATTTACTCCTAGTGAAGGGTAGAATGAACAATTTCAGTTTAGCCAAGAATACAGAACTAAACCCACTTAAAAGACACAGAGTGATGATACTGTCCTGCAAACAGGCATTACTATCTTCCTGGATTTATCTCTGCTCAATGACATATGATTGTCTCTTCTGAAGTAGAAACACAGAATAATTCTATCTTCTCAGTTTTCCCAAAAAGAATGACATAAGCGCAGTCTTTGCATGGAAGAACAGGAAGTGCAAGAGAGGGAACACTCTGCAGGAGAAGAGCCCAGGTTCCTTTTCTTCATTTTTTCATTAGGTTTCCTGAGCTATCATGCTATCTATCAATCTCTGAGAATATAAGAATTTCAAACCCTGTTAGCCTAACCTTTTGCCATTCAACTATTTCTCCAAGGAAAAAACAATTATAAGGAAAGTAACATGTGAGGTACTACAGAAGGGAAGAAGTTTGAATGTAATCACAAGGCACCATAGTAACTTTTTTAAAGTTGCCTCTGCTTCAGTGATATCCATGGAGGTTGTACAAATGTGTCTAGAGACATGCACTGTTAAAATGGAAACATTTATGATGCTGGCATAAAAGCTGAACACAACTTGGAGTCTCCACAGAGGCTCAATGCGGTAGTAGTAATGAGAAGCTGGTTTTCTTGGTTTCACTTGTTTTTATACTCAGTAAAATTATGGTTAAGTCCTACAGTACCTACTGTAGAAAACTAGAATGTGATGAAGATTAATACTCCAATGTCAGAAGCTGTAATTTCATTGCAATGATTTTTCTACTTCCATTTTTGTATTAGTTACAGGTTTTAGTCAGCTAAAGAACCTGTTTGAAACTTCAGAAAAGACTGAATTACCTTTTGCATAATTTTGACCCAAAAAACCCAAACCCAGCATACACAGGAAAGAACTTCAGATGAATGGAAAGACACTTTTTTTTTCTATCTCTTTTTCATCTCCTTTTCCTCTCCTTATGTTTTGGATTAGGAAATACTGAGCATCTGGAAAACTGGTTTTCACTGCTTTTCAAACAGAGAGAAAACCATATATATAATGCTGAAAGAATTCAGAATTAAAAATTAAATACCTTTCACTTTCTAAACATATTTCACTATCTCCTCTCATTTATTATAATTAAGGCAAAACGAAGAAATTGAAAATCTAAGACAAAAGTTTTCAGAATGGTATTACATATTTTAAGGACTCTGCTTTCAGTCTTAGTGAAATTTTACATTGCAGCCACTGCTAGTTGCATCAAAATATTTGAAAGCAACTGAATTGATGGCTATTTCTTTATCTTCTCAGTTAAAAAAAAGAAATATTATGCTCGTTAAATGTGACATTAAAGTAAAGCTATAAAACCCATACAGCATTATGGAGAAATAAAATAGTTTCCCAGTCAAAATCATTTTATTTCCAATTTTGCCATGCCTTCTAGTTTGGCTTTGTATCTACTGACACCAGGTCTTCTGATACTGACTTCAAAGGGAAAAAAACCTGATCTCTTTCTTCAAGGTGGTCACATGCAGTTTCCAGTTGCAGTGTTATGCTCTGTTTTGTCAACTGGTCTGACAAAGTGATAATTTATTTTATACTTTCTCATCATACCTTGAGAATTTTGCACATTATCTCATAAACTGAAAATGTTTTCTCAGCTCGTGTCCAATCCCAGGTTGTAACCTGGAAAAAAAAAAAATGGACAAAACAGGAAAAGAAAGTAAGTTATTTTTCTTTACTTAAAGACTTAAGTTTATTTAATAAATAATAATAATAAAAAAAATCTATCCCTAAACCATTTACATCCAGTGTAATGTATACATAAAGACCAAACACTGCCTCAGAAGTATAGCTACCATGGACCAGACTGTTCCATCCAGGCAGTGCTTAGGCAACGTTCTGCCTGTGCTTCTGCTTGTGCTTGTGCTTACAACACAGTGCTTTTGCATACAGGTTGCTCTGTGCTGAATGATGAGGCTTCCCCTGGGAGCTGGTGGGGGTTGCATTGAGATCCTGACAGGATGCAGCCCTTGAATTCTTCTCATAGAGCCTTGACTATATGAAGGCATGTTTCTCACCACTTCCCTCCTTGTAACTGCATGCCACAGTTTGATCGCAGTCACCTACACTGTTTGCAAATCCATAAAATTTTCCAACCTTGCAATGTGCCAGACACTTACCCCACATGCCTTGAAGTCCAGGAGAAAAAAACTTACAAGAAACAACAGAAGCAAATATACATTTCCTTTTTCTTACCAAGATTAATCTACTCCTGAATTCTAACAAAGATTTGAAGAACAGTTTATTTCTCCTCTTTGTCTTAGGATTTCACAATTTCTTTAAACAGTATTAATTTTAAGAAACTGTTTTACGTTAATAATTGCACAGATAAAAGAGTTCAGTAAAATCATGTAAGCATAAGGGTTTTAAGACTTAATACTCAAGAATAGCATCATGGATCCTCTTCTGTCAGAATTTTATTTATTTGCAGTCATCCTCAAACTCAGTTTTCACTGTCTTATTGAAGTAGGGGTATTAAACCAGATTTCTAAGGAAGGGAATGACTGAATACTGAGAGTCAACAAATTGTTTGATATAGACGGAGGAAGTAAAGATATACTGGAAATATACAATCTTTACGGCTGAGTTTGAGGAAGCCATTGAGAGATGCGATGAAAAACATGCAAAATGTTTTTGTCAGGAAAAGAAGGAAACGAAAAAAAAAAGCTGCTCCTTCTACTGTGGACAAAAAAATGAACTTTCTCACCACGAACAGAGCAATGGGGAGAGGAGTCTTGCTACCACTCCACTGAGCCCAAAACACCAGCCACAGAAGCTGAAGTCATATTGACTCATCATACAAAATAGTCACATTTGGTGCTATGTTTAAAAGCTTACTGTAGGCTCCATACTTTGGGGAAAAATATCAGAGCTCCCCCTTTTCCTTTACTTATCTGCTTTTGTTTGCACTTATAAGGGGTCTTCTTCTCAGGCCAAAACAAAACTGTTTCCTTATAAAGATAGGTGCAAAGCAAAAGCAACTGTAGAATTAAGACATCCATAGAAATTGTTTGCCCTGTTCACCTTTAATATTTTAATTGAGCAGCTTAAGTAGCAAGAGAAAAGGTATTAGCAGATCTTTCTCAACTGAAGTCCATTCTCTCTAAGATTTCCAAGAAAGTGAAAGCCACCAGACTTGACACACTTTATAATTCTAAAGGAGAAAATGCATGATGAAATAACAGAAAAAGTAAAAAAGTAATTTTGTTTAAACCTTTCAGAATGCAAATAGCATACATTGGAATTGCTCATTTATCCAAGCATGGAAAGTAGAGGTATTATTGATCAAACAGATAAAATAAGAGGCGAGGGGAGGCCTCTGATATACACTGTTTAAACACATGCTTCCCTAATGTGTTAGACTTTGGCAGATACCAGAGAAATAATTTGATTTTCTGGTAAAAAAGTTGGCAGCACATCTCTGTTCAGAAAACGACTTAATCTAAGGAGTTTACACTGCAAATATAATTAACACTGTTTTTCTTCTTATAGCTACACTTTATGCATCTCATAAATAGAAGCTCTGAAATTGCGGCATTGAAATTTTGCTCTTCATCTTTCGTAATCCCTGGAAGAGATGAACACATATACCTGCAGCACAGCAAACATAACTGTATATGTAAAAGATTGCATACAGACAATAGGTTTTGTAGAAGTCCTTTTAAAAGGCCTATTGCAATCTTTGATAAGAAGATAATTTTGCTGGGCATATAACACAGTTACACAAGCAATTATTACACACATTGCACGTTTTTAAGGTAGCTCCATAAAAACTCTTTCTCTGTTTGTCCTTTAAAAAGCATGTTTGTCATTCTGCTTCCCTCCTACTCCATGGAGAGAAAATATTTTTCTCTATGTTTGAACTGTCTTTCTGTTTTCTGGCAAAACTAAATCATGTTGTGCTTGCAGCTCAGCTGAAACAAGACCTATAAAGACTTGTCTCATACATCAACAGCTTGCCAAAATCATCCTAACTCACATCACCATGCTTCACAGCCCTGTTACAAACATGTTCCTCCCACACCCATTAATCATCACCCATTACACATTTAACCACCAGTAGCATGTTACTCATAGAAACTTATGACTGAGTGCTCAGTAGAGGCTTGTAGTTCCTTCTCTAGTGCTTACCAAACAACAGTCTTCCTCTTTTGTATTGAACGGGAGCTCCCAATATTGTTTCTGCTTCTATCTGGTGTCTAGAATGGAGGTGGCTTTATTTGATGGGCAGCAAATGCTTGGGTAGGTCTGCCAAAGCCAGGAGAGCAGCTTTTGATTTAAGGTGCTTGGTAGCATAATCCAACATTTAAAACTGATCCTGAAAAACATTCGCCAACAAAAGCCAAACTCCCATTACTAGACACGGGAGAGTCGAACTCCCACACCAGTGAACTACTGTACCAACACTGAACACACACTGTTTTCAGTTCATACTCATTTCCACTCTTCATGTCATTCACATGTTCTTTAGCAATTTGCTAAACAAACATGAATAGTGACTGATGAATGATGTTAAGACTTTCAAGCTGGCTTTGAACTACCTCAGGAATAGGTTGCCCAGAGAGGTGGTGGATGTCCTACTCCTGGAAACATTCAAGGTCAGGTTGGATGGGGCTCTGAGCAACCTGATGTAGTTGAAGATGGCCCTGTTCATTGCAGGGGGGTTGGACTAGATGACCTTTAAAGGTCCCTTCCAACCCAAAGCATTCTATGATTCTATGATTCAGGTAGGAGGGAGCTACAGCCTGGATCTGGCAACACAGGGTTTAGCAGCAGTCAGAAAGGTCACCCAATATACAGAACAAATGAACCCACAAGCCTCTCCCTACTGCCGGTATGGGACTGCTACCGTCTCCTTAGCTATTGGCTTAAAAATTAGCTACAGGATATCTCTGTTTACTGCAGTTTAGATGTACCATTAAATTGTGAAAGTAAACTGCTGAGTATGAGACAACAGCCATAATTTTGTCCAGTGTTACCAGTCAGATTCCAGATAATATATTTAACCTAAACAATTTCATTTGCTTTCCTTTCTTCTTTTTGGTGCTCCCAAGCAGCGTAAAAGTTACATTCATGATGAAATCTAAATACAGAGATATTGATCTTTCCACAGCACACAAAAAGCTTTGATATTACCCCAAATCTCAATAGTTTGACTAGAATGATAGTTCAATTTAAACCATCTTCCTTCAGGCTTGTTCTGCCTGCCAAAGGAAAATGAAAAGCCTCCTTTTAGTAGAACTAGTTTTCTCTTGTATTTTTCAAGTGCTCAGGTAAGTGGGGGAAAAGAAATTATTGTCAGATGCCCAATCAACTGATGAATAGCTATTTTCTGTCACTTCTATACCACATACCTTCATACTTTTCAGTTCTGTAAATTGCAATACTGTTAGCTCAATGAAAGATATCTCACTGTGAAAGCTTTGTACATGCTACATGAAAATATCTTATTTAATAACATTTATTCCCATTAAGCATGAGAAATATACTTACTGGAGGTGCTATAAACTTATACAGAGAACATCCCCTCAGTGCTAGAAACTTTGGTGTGTACATTCGATCCTGAAGGGAGTCTTGTTCCCGCTCTTCTGTCCAGCCCATGTAGACTATCTGACAGAAAAATCAATAGTGATGACAAATTCCTCAGACACTTTCTTCAAATGAATTGCAAATATTTCATGCAAGTAAGATGATGTCTGTCAAATTTTACATAGCTACAAACCTTGAACCACTGACACAATATGGTGTATTGGCAGTTCACTTACAATCACATACTTGAATAAAGGATGCCTGTTACGGCAAGCCAAAAACGTCAGAACAAATATTTATTGTACTAGCAACAAAAACTAAAAAAAACCTAAACCACATACTCAGTGGATGCTAAAGGTCTATTATCTCATTAAAAGCTCCCTGAAGTAATTCTATATATTTGCTGACAGATCATTTCAGAGAAATTTAATGCAAGTGAAGTGTAAGGAACCACTAGGCAGGAATACAAAATCAAGTAACTGTTGTTACACTGCAATGTAGATACAGTCTTCACACATAAGTTCACAATTATTCATTAAACAATATGATCTTACAAATTTTATTTCCAAATAATGACAAGGTTTTTTTTCCCCCCTCTGAAAATCCTGATGTAGGAGTTTTGAATCTCCTTGCTAAGGAATAGCAAGTAAACAGACTGTTTTCAGACACTGCTTTGAACAGATTTCATCTACAGCTAAGACATAACCAGCATGCTGTCAACTTTTACCACTACTTGCAGATCTTCCTATACAGAACTTATTCGAACACATTTTAGGATCTAATTCCCTACCTATTCATCTATTAAGTTTGAGCAATTTAATACTAAATCCTTAAAGAGTAACACAGTATGAGTCATCGCTATGCCAGCTTCTGGAGAACACCTGAACAAGGAGCAGACACACCATGCAACTTTTGATTTATCACCACGCCAATAGTATCACAGAATCACAGAATCACAGAATAGTAGGGGTTGGAAGGGACCTCTGTGGGTCATCTAGTCCAACCCCCCTGCCGAAGCAGGGTCACCTACAGCAGGCCGCACA
>Ga0065711_1034165_pt1 | contig 24217 bp, 8 predicted proteins | sample Hoacrofraction12_FD_59098 | JGI IMG/M metagenome (GOLD analysis project Ga0065711, IMG submission 59098) | Hoatzin crop microbial communities from Cojedes, Venezuela - Epithelial fraction 12 v2 (version 2) | ecosystem: Host-associated > Birds > Digestive system > Esophagus > Crop | place... | reverse complement strand
TGCATCAGTACAGGCTTGGGGCGGACCTGCTGGAGAGCAGCTCTGCGGAGAGGGACCTGGGTGTCCTGGTGGACAACAGGTTAACCATGAGCCAGCAGTGTGCCCTGGTTGCCAAGAAGGCCAATGGGATCCTGGGGTGCATTAGGAGGATTGCGGCCAGCAGGTCGAGGGAGGTTCTCCTTCCCCTCTACACTGCCCTAGTGAGGCCTCGTCTGGAGTACTCTGTCCAGTTCTGGGCTCCCCAGTTCAAGAAAGATGAAGAGCTACTGGAGAGAGTCCAGCGAAGGGCTAAGAGGATGATGAGGGAACTAGAGCATCTGTCCTATGAGGAAAGGCTGAGGGAGCTGGGCTTGTTCAGCCTGAAGAAGAGAAGGCTGCGAGGGGACCTAGTAAATGTTTATAAATATCTGAAGGGTGGGTGTCAGAGGGATAGGGCCAAGCTCTTTTCAGTAGTGCCCAGCGACAGGACAAGGGGCAATGGGCACAAAGTGAAGCAGAGGAAGTTCCGTCTGAACACAGGGAAGAACTTCTTCACTCTGAGGGTGACGGAGCACTGGAACAGGCTGCCCAGGGAGCTTGTGGAGTCTGCTTCTCTGGAGATATTCAAGACCCGCCTGGACAAGGTCCTGTGCAGCCTGCTGTAGGTGACCCTTCTTCGGCAGAAGGGTTGGACTAGATGACCCCCAGAGGTCCCTTCCAACCCCTACCATTCTGTGATTCTGTGCACTTTTCAAGAACTGAAGTATTTAATATTAACCGTGTTATAAAGAATATACATTTCTGAAAAAAGCATTGGACTGGCTCTTTTGGTTTACAAAGATTTACATAGCTTGATGTGTTATAACTTCAAGTAAATTACCCAAAAGAATACGAGCAAACTGAAGGGTATATTAAGACTCCCTAATTACCTTCTTAAATTACAAGTCAGACATAAAAGCATCCAAAATCATGACATTCAGGGAAAGGTTTCTTTCATGCCCATGTTAAGACCACAGAGGCCAGTAAAAATGTGGTTTAATTTGGTAGAGCTTCTCAGTCATAACTTCAGTTACTCAAATATCCATGCAAAAAAGTAAAAATGAGTTAATTTCTTGACAGGTACAACAAAGTATAAAGTATAAAATGAAAATCAGAATTACAGTCAGGTGAAGCAAACACTTTTGTATCTATTTCTGTAAACTAGGGAAATTTGATTGTGGCATGCACTCAGGTGTCTTATATCCGGAAAAATTCTGTATAGTGCATACCAATTTTCACAATATTATTCTTTGTAGATAGGGGAAGATGAATGCTCTTTTTCCTTTCTTTTCTGCTATTCATAACACACCACTGTATCCAGTTTGTTGGACTAAATGGTCCTATAACGTTTAATATGGTGTCTGCACTGATTTTGGTTGGGTTTTTTGTTTTGTGGGTTTTTTTTTTTTTTTAACTCAGCACTTAATATTGCAAAGCAATGTTAATTAATTATGGTAGAATTCTCCACATACCTTTCATACAGTTTCTTTACCAAAAAAAATTGTTCATGAAGGAGTTAATAAGAATCCAGTTCCTATTAACAATGGAAAACACAGTAGAACTTGATACCTAGTCTTTACTGTAGGCAGCAGTTTTGTGGGAAAATAAACAAAGGGCAAGAAGGTCATGGCTAAAGGAAAGGAAACCTTTAGTGAGACAGGTAATATTTAGAGCATTTAGAGAGGTTTGTTTCCACTGCACTGGAAATTACATACTTTGTATATGGTTTTTGTGACCTTCCCTGAAATGTCCATAAAACAATATAGTTTAAATTATGAGTCATTGTTGTTTAATTTTGCACATAGATACCTTAAATGTCTAAAGCATGTTCGCACTGGTTTTTGTTCAGGAAAATCTGATCAATGACATTGATTTTGAGGACACAATATGTCAGTGTTAAACTACAATCTCCTCCTTAATTCACGCTTACAGCAAGTATTAAACAAACCCAGAACGCAATACCTCGCATAGCTTCACTGCCTCAACTAATCAAACAGCCCCATGTCTCTGATTAATGTTAGAATACTATTTGTTCTTCAGGTAGAGTAATATTCATTTTCAGCTGACTCATACACTGCAGACAGGAGCTCAGGCTTAATGCTTATCCCACTAGAAACTCCTACATAGCTCCAAGAGGAGGGAAGTCATGCCGATCAGCCACAGGTTCAAAAGCTCCACTTCAACTACTATTTCAAGTGTATATACACACCCATTACAAAGAAAACAGTTAAAAAGTTCAAGGACAGACCATTCATCAAACACAATATCCAATATGTCCACGTGTTAACTGTTATATGTGATTCTGTGCACTTTTCAAGAACTGAAGTATTTAATATTAACCATGTTATAAAGAATACACATTTCTGAAAAAAGCATTGGACTGGCTCATTTGGTTTACAAAGGTTTACATAGCTTGATATGTTATAACTTCAAGTAAATTACCCAAAAGAATACGAGCAAACTAATATAACTAAGTTATATGAGACAAGGGTCTTCTTTGTAGTTACAAAGTTCTGTAACACAGGATAGATCTAATACAAAGTTATTGTCTTCCTACAGTGGATCAAGCACAGGGTCAGTGACTTTGTGTCCAGCCAAAAATATCCCAGACACTCGGGTCTGTGCAACACATTTCTGTAAAATCCACTACTGAGATTACAGCTGCTTCTTCAAGAAGTCATTAATTGCCTCCAGCAAACAATGTTTTCCTTCTGTTTATCCTTCCCTTATTCATTCCCCTTCAGAGTGGTGAAGCCAGAGAACTCCTCCATCTACCAAGGGTCATGCAGTCTTAGAACTTTGGCCATCATCTTGCACAGACACAAGCTTCCTTGGACATTTAGGGCATCATTTTGTCTGCTCCAAGTGTTTCAATGTTCCTATATTTTAACATGCCACCAGAAAAATCACACAGATTTCACTATATAGTTTAAGTTGGGGAATGAGGGTAGTAAGTCTGTCAACTACTTTATGATTCCTATGTTATTTTTTTTTCTTTTAATTAAATTTTATTTTTGTTGACAATTGTGTATCATTCTGGTTCAACTCAAAAGGCAATTCTTACTCCTGTTCAGATTCAGACTTGGACGTCCCCTCCCATGACTCAGTTCACAGTCCCATGCTTTCTAGTCTCATACCTTACTTTCATACCAGAAGATTTATGTTGCTATTCTGGAGGCAAACAACTGCCATTTTCAATATAATTGACTAAAAAAAAAAAAAAAAGGAATAAAAAGTTTTTTCCTGAGGAAGCAGCAATAATACAGTAGTTTGTATGGAATACAGAATGGATTTACCCCTGAACACCAGAAAGATAAAATCCCGGAAAATGTTCTTGTCTGTGTGAACAGCGAGAGGGTTTTGTAAAACTGTTGTATAACGTCATGGTACTTAAACTCTAAGACTAAACTATTAGTGTCACTATAAGGAGAAATAAAGTGTTTAGCATTATTCAAAACTGGTGGTGAAATTTTGTTCCTCTTCATAACCACTTTCATTTTGAGGTCTTGGTCACTGAGCAGGATATCTTTTTTTGTTAAAAGTTTGCTCTTACCATTTTGCCGAAAGATTTAGTTTCCAATCAAAATTATAAATGCATTAGTAAATAGTCTGGTCAATATTCATAGCACTGTGAATCAATCTGCTTCCAAAACACCAGTTCGTTTTTTTTAAAAACCCTCAGCAAGAGGAAAATCTAGAAGCAAGCCTTAAGGGAAACAGTATTATTTTTGTTTGCACTCTGTCTGCAATTCATTCTTGAAACACTTCCAAGACATGGGAGAAGAAACAGCATCTCAGAGAAAGATGGAATATGCAAAACTACAAAGACTTCCCTAGGGATATAGTTTGTCTGGTCTACTGGTTTATAGACTTGTGTACAGGACTGTCACTCTCTTAACTGAATTGATAGATTTTCCTTTTATGCCTGAACACTGAACAGGGATAAAGAGTCAAGGCAATACATATCTTTATTCCTTCAAATACTCTGTTCTTTCTTAACAAACATATTTGAGAAGGGGTGTTCACCAAACCCCCAGACAAAATCGTGCTAAAGCAGACTCACCTGGGAATCCATCTATTTGACATACACCACTTTTGTCACATTCATTTGAAGTGACAAAATGACACACAATATGGTACCACTGTGATTTGCATCATTATTTTTATAAATCCACTACTGATGCACTCTTCCAAAAGCTGGCACAAGGGAGCCAACTCACTTATAAATTTTGATGTTATTCCTCCATAGCTGTGACAGCAGCAATTCCTGATTCTACATACCTTCTTGTTCATGAATAACTTGTTATATACTCCTTCCTTTTTCCTCCCCACCGCCCGCCTTTACTAGAGCTCCAGCAATTCTAGTTATTGAGTTAGCCACCCAAGGTACAATGCCTTAGTGGCCAGATGAAAATGTGATAGCTGAATTCTTCTTTCCCAGAAAAAATACATAAATGACATAAGAGAAAGTGTTGTGGTTTAGCCCCAGCAGGCAACAAAGAACCTGCCAGAAGTCCCCCTTAAGACTGAGCATGATGTCACAAGGTATCAAATATCATGTCTGTTTGGATAGTTTAGGTCAGCCTCCCTGGCTGTGTCCCCTCCTGGCTTCTTGTGAAAGTTAACCCTACCCCAGCCGAACCCAGGACATTATCTAACCCTCATCCTACACCATCTATGTCATGCCCAGGTCTCCCATTTTCCATTTAATCACCACTACTTCTCATGTCTTTTATGTATCTATATATGTTACACAGATCTCATCCCTTCAGTCTATGGATTATCTGTCTAAAATGTACAGTGAGTTAATTTAGTCCACGACTTTGGGGTCCATCTGTCTTCCAGGGCACAAGAGACGATGTGTGGTGTTGGGTGGTTGCATGCTGCATCCAGTGGTCACGGCTGGTGTATCTGGTGCTGCCCATGTCCATGGTCTGTGGGTTGAAGATGTGAATCTTGAGGGGGTTGCTGGGCACCGGCTGCTGAAGCCAGGTCTAATCCCATCACCGCTGCACTTTGCTTAGTTTTATCAAAGTCCATCCTTCGTTAGTTTGGGTGATTTTTACTGTAATACCCTTGATATGGCATATATAACAACTATGTAGATATTGGTAAAAAGTTTCAACCAAATGACTGTTTGAGACATCAGGTGTTTTTCATGACCTTTCTTCTGTTTGGTCTGTACTTCCCTCTCATACGTGTGTCACTCACTAGGTCTCCAAAACCCATAGTCAGGTTTAGTTACTTTATGGTGTAAAACACATTCCACCCCAGAAAAACCTGACAGCTTCTTGAGAGAATTTCTATGAATTTATACTCTCACTTACCTCAGTACTATGGTTCGATCACTTTTACCTGTATTAGTTGCTATCATACCTATTTATCTCATTCAGTATCAACAATATTCATAGGAGACAGTACTGAACTGAACTGTAAACACAACAAGATTTAAAAGTTCTTTTAGAGGTTTTCCTGGATTTTTATTAGTCTGACTGGCAATTGTTAGGTGAATGACAAAATCAATGTTTTCTGTGTTTTCTGTTTCCTCCAGCTGAAGATCTTACATTCTTGTTTGATTATCATAGAACTGCATGACTGCTCTGAATGGAAGTCAGTTTTCTGTGTTTGTGACTTTCTTGCAACAGATAATTAAATTATACCGTTGGGTTTCATTAGCATGAGCCAAAGAATTCCCGAGCTCAGTAGAGGTTCATTTGTTATAGTCCTACTAATTTATGGTTCCTTTCTAATGTCCCTGGACAAGGTGCACTGTTTATAGCTAAATAAATCATAGAATAATAGATTAGTTTGGGTTGGAAGGGACCTTTAAAGGTCATCTAGTCTAACACCCCTGCAATGAGCAGGGACATCATCAACTAGACCAGGTTGCTCAGAGCCCTGTCCAACCTGACCTTGAATGTTTCCAGGGATGGGGCATCTACCACCTCTCTGGGCAACTTGAAAAAAACAAACCTATAGCACAATACCTTTTGATTTGACAGTAGGCCCAAACTTGAAAGCAACTGCAAAAGTGGTATGCTGAGCCCTGCCTCGTAACCACACTAAACTTGCATGCTGGGAGACAAAATAATCATTCACCAGCTTCCTGGTGCATCTGACGCTGTCTTATGTTAGTATAACCATGTCCATAACGTATCTTTGCCTAACAGCTTCCTCAGTAATGCAGAAACACCTGGAGATATTTAGAAAATTTGGAAGACATTTACCAGACAATTCACAGGTTTCAATAGCCTAGTTAATACCTAAAAACATTAACCTTAACTGGATTTGCCTTAGGAATTGGTTGATAACCTTCAGACTAAACAATGTAGGGCACACTAGTAAATACACCAAACAGACACCTGTCAAATTCGTAATAGTGAGGCCAACAGACAGCTGAAACTGTGGCTGTGATCCGCAGCTCCTTCTGCCATGCCAGGACCACACCTGTGGTCAGCAACAAAGACATTGCTTCCCTGATGGCATGATAGCATGTCTCAAGGATTGTAAAGGCAGTTTTGGCTTCAGGTTGATTACCAAATGACCTTCTTCATTCACTTTATGTAGTGCTGATGTCCAGAAAATTACAAGGTGCTGGCTTTCCTTACCTAATCAAACCTGCAAAATCCTTCCCTAGCATCTTATACTAATAATGTTCGTAACAAGTAATGTCACAAGAGCCTCTAAATACTGTTTTGTGATTCAAATACCGTATCAAAGTAGCGTGCCTGGCTTTTCAGTGGTTAACATTCTCCTTATTCACTGTAGCGAATAAGTCACAGTAACAAAGGAAGGACAACTCCTAACACACTGACCTAGATGTCATTTCCATGTTCCTCAAAACTTCTACTGATCTACCTCACCCAGTTTCACACATGACCCAATGTCTCAAGTTCCAGAAATCTGCTCATTTGTAGCAAGTAGGATTCTTTTTAAATCAGAATTGTTAAAATATTTGCCTATGTTAACAACAAATTATAGACATTTAAAAAGCTGTACATGCTTCTAGTCAGACTCTTCAATAGTAGGTAGAAAACTTTGCCCAACAGAGTTTACTTTACAGATTGATTTCCATTGCTTTTGTTTATATACACGTTTCCCCTTTTGCGGTCTACAGAATGTTCGTCTATCTGGAATCAAACAATATTTTAGATTATAAAAGAGAACTGGAGCTCATCTAGTGCAGCCAGCTAGTCATCTAGTCAAAGCAGGTCTAACTTCATATCTAAATCAGGTTGCTCACAGTCTTCTCTAGTCAGTCTTTGAAAATATGCAAGGACAACTCACAGCTCCTCTTGGAAATCACAGAGGTCATCACCCAAATTACAAATACAGTCTAAGAAAAAAATTTGGCAAGAATGTTGAGTGGTTATGCTTCATTTCATTTTCTCAGTCAAAACCCTGTGATGATCCTGGATATATTTCCATGAAGGAATAAATAAAATTTTGCCATAGGGCAACAAAGGGCAGATTTGGGATGAGGAAGAAACGTTCACACGTCACTGAAAATGAGCTCAATTCAGAGATACTAAAAAGTATTAAATACACCACAACATATTCTTGGTCATAGCAGATAATCCAACCCACATGGATGAAACGGGGACTGGGAAAGAAATACATTAGCAAAATAAGTTATCACTTACCTTGCCTGTAAAGAAAGGTTGCTTTACAGGGCAAAACTGCTCTTAGTCATTCTTGAAAGGTATTTGAAAGGATGAGACTGGAAAAAGAAAAGGATCATGAAACATACAGTAAAGCAGTCAAAAGCTACAGAAAATTTATAGGTGGCTGCATAATTATTTAGAGCCATTTTAAAGACTTTTTAATGTAATCATTTTGGGTTAGGATAACAATATTATAGTCAAACTGCTTTCTTTCACATCTTGTTTTGGGACTGAATCTGTCAACAGTACCACACAACTTTTCACTCTCAGGCTCTCATCCAGAAACATTCATTAGGCCAGTAACTATTAAAGTAATACTCACAGCATGAGTAGCAGATAAAACCAACCAACATCATACTTACCAACATAATTTGAAATGTAGGCAGGCAAAGGAGATGAAGCTTGTTCCCTCCTTATACTGTTTTACAGTTTTTGCATCAGAACCATTCACTAATGAACTCTGATACAGTGAGTCTCATCACATTATAGTGCCAGTAGAAAACATCTGTTGATTCTGTAGCTGACAATATACAATTGCATTTCTACCTATAAGTAACTTCTGCTTAAAATGAAGTTTTAAGAGAAGTAAATTATTTCACCACTACAAGAAAAAAAAATCTAATTTTCCCTTCTAAATTTCTGATAGTATTAGAGGAAAGTATTTATAATGCAGTAATATAGTTCTGCAGATTAGAAGGAGAAAAGAGCTGTTGAGGTTGAACTTGCATCCAGCAAAAGCGTCTGCTTGAAAATAGCAAGTGCCAGAAATGAGATAACAGATAAGGGTAGAATGAGTTACAAATTTTTTTTGTAAATCTCTTAACATAACTCAAATGGGTATGCCACTTCATTCATCAAAGTTATCTAATACCATGTTTTCTAAATGGTCTATAAAACAGATGTTTGACCACAGCATCTAAAAAAATAAAAGCAGACGACCACTAGTACAAAATGGTACCAACTTGAACTGAGTTGTTTATTTAGTTTTTTAAGTCGATTGCAAAGGAAACCCATCTTTATGATACATTTATCTTGTAACATGGTTTCTTTTTATAAACAGGCATTTCTCTCCACTCTAGGAAGCTAACTGGCTTGTTGTGTTTATGATGTACTGCCATGAAGGCAAAACAAGAGATGAGTGGCATTTTTTAACTATGAGTAGAGTATCTTGTAAAATAATTAACAGGGAAATATTACCTATAAAGCTTTGCTAGAAATCTTAATTATAAGTTCTGTTGCATAACCTTCATAGACATCTTGCACAATATGATAAGCTGGGCATTTTAATGTTTTTAGTTCCCTCTGTCCTATCTGATTTCTGAATTTTGTTCATCTCAAGCTCCTGGAAAGGCCATTGACAATTTTCAGTTTATAAACACATCTACAAAGGGTACCAGAAAAGGTGTAGATGCATTTTAATATCCTTAGATGAAGGAGAATACTCCAAAACTACTTTACTAGTGAAGAATTAATAAAGCTACACCACGTTCAAAGGACAATGTAATTATCTACATTACTTACTGGCTGAGTCAGACATCTTGCTGCTTGTGTAATTTATTAAAAAGTTAAAAAGCATAGAATATAAGTAGTCCAAGGAAATTTACTTTTAAGAACCTGAAATTACAGTGACGAAAAATGAAACATATTTGAAATAACTTGAATTAGGTAAGAAAAATGTGATTGATTCATTACAAGAGAAAACAGCATGCATAAACCTGGGGAATGAAAGTGCTTATGTACTTATGATGTACACAAGAGAAATGCTTCTATTATGTAGATTAGGGTTTTACTGGAATTTATAATAGCCTGATGCTATTTGTCTTGACTCTTACAACAATATAGGAGTGGAATCAGTTCTATGGTGTTTGTAAGATATAAGTTATTTTATTTTATTGTTCTATTTAAAAGAAGAAAAGCCTTTTAGAAAGGAAAAAGTGTATACTATTTATAACACGAGTAAATTGAGGCAGAAAATGCATTTGAAAGAACTATGGAACAGTTTAAATAATACTGAGGAATGAAAGGAAAATTTATTTTTGGCCCTTAATGATATTAATAAAGGTTGTGATACTACAAAACACTTGTTTGGGTAGCCATGTGGAATAAAAGGTACAGTATTTACTACCTGAAAAAAAGAATGCTATATTTATGAACAAGGAATGAGCTATATAAAGAAGCAGCTGCAAACAGCCTTACAGTAAATGCAAGACACCTGATTTACCAAACATTTAATTTGCTCTGTCATTCTAAGAGAGTGACAGATGAATAAACCTTTTTCAAGCACTGTTTTCTAAGTTGCTTCTCTTTCCTCGACACTCAGCACTCCCAGATTATTTGGTAATGCCCCCCACCTCCCATTTCTGAATATTGTAAGCAGAAGGAAATAGCTGCTGCCCCCAAAATGGCCAAGCTGGGCAACAGATGTTATTCAATTTCCTGGGACCTCAGGTTCTCTGGCAAGGCTCTTTTTACTAAGCAATACTGGTCAGAGTTTACCTGGTACAACAGGGTTTCTACTAAAAAAAGGTGTGTTTAAAGCAGGTCTAAAAGCAGAAAGGTCTCAGGAAGCCTGTCCCAACATGCCAGCCAGGTTCAAGATGATCCAAGGCAGGAGAACCCACCACAGTGCAGGTCAGGAAAAGAGGGCTCTGGAGCTACAAACCCTTGCAGACACCAACATCTGAAGCTCCTGCCTTTGCTTGACAGTGGCTTGTCCACATACCACGACAGTAACATCTTCTCACTCTCCAAAGGGAGAAGAAAGAGAACATCAAACCTTGACAAATTCAGAAGTGGATTAAAAGTTAAAAATGCTGACATCATCCAGTGCGTTATTTCAATTTTTATTGCTTATTCTGCAGGATTCCACTAAGTGCTAACTGTACATGAAAGTGTGTTGGAAAGACAGTCAAACTGAAAAACTTGTTTGTTGATCCCGACAGCCCTTTCCAGAACCTAAAATATTACTGCAGTATTTCTTTGGAAAGAGTGATTCTAAAAGCCGGAAGTTTAAGAGAACCTTGATATGTTAACAGTGAATAAAGGAAGCTGTGACAAGAGAAGGAGCAAATGGTGATCAGTTCTTCTTCAGTTTAAACACATTCCTTACTCTTGAGGAGTCAAAGCTCAAAAATAATAAAGCATACGATGACCCTAACAAAAAGGAAGCCTTTATGACACCAAAGTCATAATGTAAGCATCTTGTATTTCTATTTGTAAATTCACCACAATACGGTATAATTGTTTTGATGGGAAATCTACACATAATTAATATTTCCTGGTACTGTGTTTAGCACCTTTTCTCTCTTCAACACGTCAGGAAATTATGCAGGGAACATTTAATAATGATAAAAGTGATTCTTTGCATAATATTCCCATGCTACAAAGACAGACCTCTGATATGACCCTTCTCTTCTCTCCTTTCTCGAGTATTTTATATTCTCTTTTATCTCTTTTTTATTTCTCTCTGTGATCAGCACTTTATCTATCTGTCAGATCCCACTTAGAGGATACAGAATAACTGTTTTTTTCTGAGTAGCAGACTGAAAATGACCAAGACTTTCCTCAGTGAAGCACACATTTAGAATCTAGAATCTAGGAAATATTATCCTTGTCAGATTTGCTTGTCAGATATTATCGTTGTCAAATTCATGTTCTCTCACAGAATTAATCCTCTATAACTCACAAAAGAATTTAGTCCGTAAAATCTGAACTGATTTCTCTCTTATTTAAAGGAAAAGGGAAAACATGGAAGAGATTCTCTACTGCTAGCTAAGATATTTTAGGAATCATCTCTTCCCCTAATATCGTTTTCTGCTGCTCCATTAGAAGAAAAGGATTCCTAGATTGCTGATTTAGTCCATTTGATAAAGACAAAAGTCTGGGGGTGTACTGGAACTAGCTGATGTGGAGTTAGCTTTCTTCATGGCAGCTTGTATGATGCTGTTTTAGATTTATGACCAAAACAATGCTGATAACACACGTTCTAGCTATTTCTCAGCAGTGTTTGCACAGCACCAAGGCCTTCTCTCTTTCAGTCTGCCCCCCTGCAGTGAATACTTTGAGGGCTGCACGATAGGTTGCAAGGGGACACAACCAGGCAGATAGCCCAAACTAACCAGAGATATTCTACACCATAGAATGTCATGCTCAGCAATAAAAGGGAAAAGAAGGAGGTTTAGGGAGGTTAGCCATCTTTTGCTTCAGAACTGGCTGGGCATTGATCTACCTGTGGCAAGTGGTGAGTGATTGCCTTTGCATCACTTACTTTGTTTCCTTTCTCTCTTCTTCCACTAATACTTCACTTATTAAACCTTTTCTTTAATCTCAACCTCCTGGGTGTTTTTGCTTTTACTCTTCCTTCCCTTTTCCCATGTCCCACTGCGGGTATGGGGACGAGTGACCAAGCTTCTTTGTGGTGCTCAGCTGCCCAGCCAGGTTAACCCACAATAGGGGGAAAGGCAAAGAAGACCGAGACATGATTCCTTCCATTTAACGGCAAAGAAAAGGAATGTGTTGAAAAGTATCACTAAATGAAACAGGTAACAACTGTTTCAGTAATCCAGCCATGACTGACAGTTCCCATTTCAGTCCAACCTGCAAAGGCACTTGTCTATACCTTGAAGAACTGTGACTATCTGCTAGATTTGCATTAAGGGACATCATTGCCCCTGTGGTCACACACACTGTGTTCTTTTCTATCTACAGAAAATAATATAGCTTGAAATGCAAAATAATAAAAATTAAGCATTTTAGTTGATTAAATTTTATTTGTGTTTTGAAAGTGAGACGATAGAGTAAGTTACGGCTACATGGGAATTTATGCTATATCCTGAAGTTACTTTCATAACTAACAAGTGTTTAAAGAGGACAGAATGTAAAGTGGCAAATGTGATTAGTATTTTTAGTAATTTAATAAATGAATTACCAGATGATATGCAGTTTTACTGAGCTGTGTTCTATGACTATATCAATACAATTCTTGCCATTCCAAATATCCTACTTTACATGTGCAAAATTGATTTCTGTAAACAATTACCACCATTCACTTGACTTCTGCTCTTTTGATGAGTTGCCCTACTTGCGTCCTCATCTCACACATTAATAATGGAGATGGAAGTTTCCACAAGAACTCCTCTCTCCTGTATACCATAGACAAACAAAAAACACTTTGAGGAACTGTGTTCAGTGAATATTTTACTGCTGGGAGTCTTTATTTATGGATATTTTTTTCAAAACAGCTATTACTCAGTTTCAGCACTGTATTTGTATTGGCAACTCCACAAGAAGCTAGAAATGGTAGACAACTTGGACTGTATCTCTTTTGAACAATGCTCAGTTTCTGGCATACAGCAGCTAACTACATCATTATTCTGTTTTCAAGAAGATCTTAAAGCACATTGTGAAGTGTCCATTAGTAACAAATAATGGTTTACCCTCACATTCCTGTCTCAGTGCATTAATTAATATATCAGTATTAATTCAGATATATCAGTAATACAGATATGTTAATTTAGATAATATAGTAATATTAATGTTTTAATATAGTAATATTAATGTTTCTACAGAAAGCTAAGCCACAACACAGTACAAATGCAGTCATTTTCATAAAACAAGACAGAAAAAGAAAAAAACTGAGGAAAAATTCAGTGCTTTAACACTGTGATCAGTACTTCCAGTATTAATATTCATTTATAACAGATAGTTTTGCCAGAGCTTCAGTAAAATAGGAAAAAAAAAACCAAACAAAAAACCCCACAACAATCCAAAAAGCCGTCCTGATAAGTCTTAAGGAGCAGCTTGTAGGTCTCTTGAGACAGTGATGATATGTTCATTGCATGTGTTAAAATCACTACATATGTATTTGATACAATATAAATAAAAGATCACCTAAGAGAGTTGCTTTTGAATATAATCAACTATTAACTACCCCACCATCCCCTCCATATCAGAAATATTCTTAGTAACATGATATCTGGCTCAGCCTGGTGGGAAAATATTTGATAGACATGCTTTCTAGATTGCAACCTGAGTAAATAAACACCAGAAAAACCAGTAACATTCCTGCTGCTCCCTGTTTTATTAATTTACCTCAGTTCCCAAGTCAAAAATCAAAATGACTGAAGATTGCTGCATCTCACACAATTTTGTGAGAAAAACCCTTTGGAGTATTTACAGGAGATTCTTCAAGTACTGCCATAAGACAGTCAGTCAATAACACCCAGATGTCTTCTGACAGTTTAGTCTTCCTTGTAGTCTGCACTCCTCTGTGAAACTAAGAAACCAGTACTACGTTTTCTTCTAGGAAGAGGAACAGATTTGTCTAAATGAATTAAATACTAATGACTGGTAATTTTCCTTTATGTGTATTCACTTATTCATTGTGTCTCCATACTGAGGATGAGGCTTTTACATCCTGTTTAGGAGACCCAGAAAAGCATTGACAATCCAGAGAATTGCTGTAGTCACCTTCACCACCCTTCCAGTCCCTGACTTCCCACAGCTGCTCAAACACGCTGCTCTTGTGCCTGTGGCTATATAGTTTTCACCTGGCTGCTCAATACCTCTCTCATCATGAAGCACCTTGTTTCACATTAAATTCCTATGCACCCACTCATCCACACAGACTATGTCTGGTTTGGCAAATAGTCTAGTGTATTGGGAAGTGAGTCAGCAGAGGAAAACAGATGGCACTGGGGAATTAAGGTCTAGAGTATTTATGTTTCAGAGTATACATGATTAGCTCTAGTTTGAGCGGATAGACTGAATGCCCTTCAGCAGTTGGAGGGCACTAAACATGCTTCTGAAATGCATATGCCAGATGATTACATGTAGAACAAATGTAATTTTCAGGAAATGTAGACCATTCCCTAAAGCAAACCAGCATGGGTATTTGGGATTTAGCTTCAAAATTTTAGTCCTTATATGAACACTAATGAAGATGTACCCACAGTATAAAACTTAATTCACACTTCAGCTCCACTTTAGGGTGAATTGAATAGGCCTCTGGCTAAAAACAAGCCTTAAAATGGATCACTAAAGGAAGGTTTCTAGGACTTTGTAATTCTAATTGTACCAGGAAAATGAGCCCTTTGTCAGGGAAGGGGAAAAAACAAACCAAACAAAAAACCCCCAAAACAAAAAACTCTCACACAAATAAAAACACAAAACCCCAAGAAAACCCCACACTTTTAACCAAGGCTCCTTTATGCTATTCTACCCTTAATATAAGTGACTGGAACAAAGGATGAAAAGCTGCACTGGATAACTTATTGATGTCCATAGCACAGATATTTAAAATATTCAGATATCAAGAAAGAGTTTGACTATGCCTTGTGTTCTCAATGTTTCTACCCATTAGTAATTAATTCATTTTCCATTCTCTTGGTATTTGGAAAGGTGGAAGATGAGGAAGGAATGACATGCTGCTATTACATTTGCTGAAGTGTTAATTCACCCACTGCCACCTTTTCCACTCTCCTATTTCTGAGACAAGGAAAGGGTCACAGGACCTCATTGTAAATAGTGAAGGAAGGAAGGACAGAATCCCAGTTTTAACATGCTAGGAACAAGGCAGAGGGTACAATCTCTTAACTTAAAAGATATCCAGAAAAATAACACAGAAAAACATGAAGAGCCATTTTAAATTATAAATATTTTTCATGCATATTTATTATATATATCAGTATATTATAAGTAAACACTGTTAATATAACAGTAAACACTGTTAATTACTTATAACACTCAATATTACCTCACTTATATGAGTAATTTCATTAAGTCAGGAGAGTTACTTACTGAAATCAAGTTTTGCACATAAGAAAGCATTTGAAAAGTCTGGATTCTACAGAAGACCTAGGGCTATTATTTCCTCTCTCCTCAACTCTTATTTTCCCTCCCCTCCTTTCCTTTCTTTGAATTGTATTTTATTCTTTCCTATGTGTTAGGACTCTATTTTGTTTAAGTGACCCAATTCTCACATTGTTTTTATCATATGGATTGAGACAGAGGGCCAACAACTACATGTACTGAAAGTGATCTAGGTTTGAAGAGGAATTGTCTCCAAAACAGACTTCTATACTTACACTATACACAGCAAATTCAGTTAATGAAGGGTTCTGGAGACAAAATATTTTCATTAAAACAGGTCAGATGTCGATCATCAGGTCCCATACAGATATGAAACTCCAAGTTTTAATGAAGAATGTTGCCTTCAATGTCTCTAAGAAAAAGGTACAGTAAAGGTAGAGTAACCGCAGTTACACACAGCCTCCCATATTTGTTTTATTGCATTTTTATTAATATACAGACAGTTTTTTCTGAATAGCTCTACTTCTCAGTTCTGTTCTATATGACAGATATTTCGTTGCAAAATTAGCTACAGTGCACTTTCAGTGAAGTGTATCAGTTGATCTTTCGGAACATCCTTTGCTTTGAGATTCCTATCGGAGGAACTACCTGCCCTTCATTTCCAAGAGATAGTTCACTAAGAGAAAAGAATTGATATATATTACTTCTCCTTGTTCATCTGAACAGTACGGGGACATCAGTATGCAAATAAGATTAGCTTCCTAAACAATGGAATTTGAAGACCTAGTCTGGTCACAATTCACACAGTTCTTTTTTATCTGTGACCTCAGAGAGAAAGAAACTTCTTTTTTTTTTTATTTCTTCAAATAAAGAGAAGAGACTGAAGGACCTTTGTCACTTTGGTTTGATTTTTAAGAAACGCAAATGTCCACAAGCAGCAGAGCGGTTTTATGCTGCCCTTGTCCTCTTCCTGGCTGGGAAAGTAACAGTGATCCCACACACTGATAAAAACAGAGCTATACCATTTAAGCTTAAAGAGTGAAAGAATCCTTGAGTTTGTCTTATTTATACTTCATAAAAGTGTTTACCAAAACTTTCTTCAAATGTGTTCCTTCCAATCAAGTTTTTGCTCCTAATATCAAATGTCTTGCTGAGTAGACAACTTCAGATGTTAGGCAGAACTTGATGGCGTGTCATGTGCATTTATGGATTAATGGATTGGTCACTTACTAGTGACCAGCCTCATTCATGTTCATTTGATGTGAAGTTAAAAGTAAATCTTTCAGATAAGTGGGAGCTGCGACTGCCAGAGCTGGAAATCCTGACAGCATTACACACAAAGCGTTACCACAGTACTCCCTGCCAAAAACATTCTTAAACACTGCAATATTTGTGCTCTTCTACATCTGTTAGAAGCTAAAGACCAAGCACAGCTAAATCTTCTTCCTAAGACAACATTACCTCATCAAGTATTTCTAGGAGACTTTCAGTTACATTTTGTGTCCATCAAGATTCTTAAATTAAAAAGATCCAAATAATCTGTGGACACAGACAAATAGAGCCTAGCTACTCACTAATATATTACTTAGTAGTCATCCCTCTCCAACAACTACTTTCCTTTTGTTATGCAGCTTATGTATCTGTACTATAATCTATTGGATAGCTACGTGCATTTACCAATACACTAGTGGATCATTAGAGAATATTAAACACAAGAGTAACCAACCTCAGTAAATGAACTGGCCTAGATTTTTCTTGCATAACTCAATTTGGATAAGCACTAAAAGTAGTTCAAGGAGAAAGAAGCTGTAGCTTGCACGAAACTTCAGCAGATTAAATTTCTTCAGATGATTGAACATACATGAAAATTGTCAAAAAGGAGAAAATTAGGTGCTGTATTAGACACACTTTTTAATTTCTAAGTACAATGAAACTTAGTAACCTTTAAAATTCATCATAAAGAGCATTAAGGTCACAGGTTAGACTATGCCAGTAAGCCATCAGAAAAAAACTTCACAGATTGTAACTCTTAAGTAGAGTCACTCAAGTGAGCATGATTGTTTTCTTCTAGTTGCTGGAAGAAGTAGGGAAACATGATGCCACAAGGTCCCACAAAGGGAAATTCAAAGTCCTACATCTGGAACTGAGCATTCCCAAGCAACAGTGCGAGCTCCGAGATAGGCAGAAAAGAATCTGGGTATCCTGGTCTCCATCACAACCTTGAACAAAGGGCAATGCACGCTGGGTTGTATCAACAAAAACGTAACTTGCAGGTCCAGGGAAGACATCTTTCTCTACTATGCACTTGTGAGATCATACCCAAGGGCGGTGTTCAACTTTGGGTTCCCCAATACACAAAATGACAGTGCTTAATGGAGGACCACAATGAAGGTCAGAGGGCTGATGTACATAGTACACAAGGACAGGCTGAGGAATTGGATGTATTCAGCCTGCAGAAGAGAAGGCTGAGGGCTGATCTAACGACTATCCTTGACTATTTAAAGGGGAACTGTAGAGAAGGCAGAGGCACAGACTTCTTAGAGAAGCTGAACAGAAGAATAAAACCTGGAACAGGAGGACAACAAGAAAGAGGCACAATGGATCAGTGGCTCAGACTGCAAATAATAGCCCACTCAGGTGAACAGAAAGGAAGGTGACAACTAAAGCTCCCACAGCTCAAGTGGGATTGGGCTGCTGATGAGGTGAGGCTACTGGAACTCCTCAGGAAATGTAGCCTTGGAGAAGAAACTTATGCAGACTGAAAAAAGAAATAGCAATGGCAGTGGGAACAGGAGAACTCTGAACACAGATGTGTACATATAAGGAAAACATAAACGCTTCATCTTCAGAGTTCTCCCACACAATTACTGCTTGCAGCCCACTGATTGAGTAGACTTAGTTGCACATGAGTAGCTTTTGCAAGAAGACGTTCACAGGAGATTTCTTCAAATCAGCTCTCAGATATCGTACACTTTCCTGTATTTCCTTTTCACAGCACTTGTCATAGTAAGTTGAGGAACTAGTGGTATGTTCTTCCAGAAAAGATGTCGTATCTTTCTCCTGGAGCCTTCCATCCAGCACTAGGTTCTGTCATATGGCACCATTTCAATCCCAGGACAGCAAAGAATCACACTTGTAATTGCTAACATGGAAGAGAAGAATGCTTCCCTCTAGAGAGCTCGGAGTGGATTGCTCTTACAGACTTGCATTCAAGTTTTGTTTGTTTTTTAAATGATTGTAATGATTCTCATCAGTCATCATACAACGCAACATCAGGGGACAAAGGAAATTGATTTTCAATGTCAGAAAAATGAATGAATTACAGACAGCTGTGAGATTTGTAAGGAGAAAGAGACTGGCTCACAAAATTACTTATTTATGGAAAATAACATGCACTGATCCAACAGCCAGACTGAAGATATTTATTGGGTGATACAGATAAAAATTGAACCAAACTGTGAGGCAAGCTGGCCAGGTGAAAAATGCATGGAGTGGTGCAGTAGTGTCATATTCATTGCCCTTGGTGCTCAGACAGCAGAGATCCAACCTCAGAATTGCAGAATCTTTGCAGACTGGCAATAGCTAACAACCCACCATGGGAAAAGGGAAAGGGAATCCTTCCATTTCAGAATTTTCAGTCTTCTGTGGCGAGAGCTGTGTAACAAGTGTGTCCTTGAGAAAGTTGGTGTGGACATGTATATAATTATGAAGTTATTTCCTTTTCTCAGTCCTCTTATTTCTGTGTTTGTGTTATTCTTTTGCCCGCACCAGTTGGTGTATGATTTGCCTGAGCAACTTCATGAAATTTCCTCACCTAAGCACATAGATTGCCACAACTCTGTTGCAGAGACCAACACGTGTTTGAGATATCCTGACTTGTCACTGGCTCATTGAATTTTCCTCTTCTGGTGTCAGAGTAGAGTGGATACTTCAGTACGGGATTGCTCCCTTCCAGATTTTGTAAACTCTGTAGAAGGGCCGTATGTTAAGATGTCTTAAGGTCACACTATGCTCGGATTTCCACCTGTATATGCCCTTTTGACACAGCTCAGTCAAAATGTAAAGGGAACGAAAACCAGAAAAAAAATATTTGGATCCTAAATCCCAGTAGGCTCAAATTTAAGATCAAGATTTAAATGAATAAATAAATAACATTAACACTAAGACAAAAAAAAAAAAAAAATCTCCATGGGATTAGCAGCACATATTTTGGGGACAGAATCTTTTTGTTGTGCTTGTATAACCATCATCACTTTGAATGATACATTCAGAAATCAACAGTATGCTTGGTAGAACAGCTTTCAGTTCTTCAGAGTTTTTCATACCACCTAGCTCAATGTACATGATACAACCATTTACATAAGGAGAATAGTCTCCCTTTAGAGCTAAGTGAAAGGAGGTCTCAGAAGATTAGATTCTTGAGGTTAAAGAATTCTGTCAAGGAGCCCACCTCTCACCATGACTAGACTTCCTAAACCTCACAACTCAGTTACCAACTAGAAGTCTCTGTTATTTCGTGTCAACTGAAAACTAAGCAATAGGTCATTTGTGGAAAAGGAACCATTTTTGCTTTGAAAAATACAGCTCTCTACAGTTTAACACTGTTCATTGTCCTCTTAACTCTATCTAAATTTAGTCTAACATCTCAACTAAAAAGTCTAGGAAGCCACACAATAAAGTGTGCAACCAATGTTTTCTATTTATAGAAGCAATTAACAGACACTCATTAAACTTGCCAGAAATTTTAAAGAAACTACCCCTTCTTAAGAGATTTACATACATAAAAGTAGATTGTTCATTCAGATTGCAAAATCAGAACATTTTGTTGACAGATATTTACATATCCAGATCATGAACCAAACTCTACATCTGACTTGATTAAAATAAACAGAGTTTCTCCCAGTTTATTCGTGTAACTGAGCACAGTATATGACTTCATTCAGCATTTCTCACAGTCATTATAAGATCTCTCACAAAAATACTTCCATGGCATCAATGACAAAATACTTGATTTCTCCAGGCAGAATTACATATTGGGAACTCACAAGTGCCCATAATTTAAATTGATTCCAACAATGCAGATAGGATACTGTAGAAAAACACAGCGCACCATCTTCTGAGCAGTTCCTAAATTATATATAATTACACATGTCTAGTCTTTAAAGAAATGCATTATTAATTTGTTTGGTAATTTAGTTAGCTAATCATTGGTAATAAAGACTCCTAACAATCTCATATACATATTGTATAATTATATTAAGCTCATCAGAACAATGGTTTTAAAGATCATTTTATGAACAGCAGTGGGAAAATTGTTATTAAGGACAGCTATTGGATTAGCTCAACAGCAACAGATCTGTGTTAAGAGAAAAACTCCATACAACATAGCAGTAAGACTGTCAACAATCTTGTGCTATTTGCTTCCGGGGACTTATCATGAATGCACCTCACCAATGTCTCAGCCAGCTGAACTGTCATCTCTTTGGGAGACTAGGAAGGCAAGATTTAATAACATATTTCCTGTGAGGAGAGCATCCTCAGCCTCACAGTTCCTTCTCAGAACTGCACTAAATTCGGGGTTGGGGGCGGTAAGAAGCATCAGACAGGAATGTTCACCCAGAATGTTCAGAGAGAGATAAACACCTGAAAAAGCTGTGCAGTGCCAGCTTTTTTAAACAAAAGTCAGCTAACAATATGCTGTTAATATGCGCACCTATACACCAAATTAAGCGAGAACTGTAAATTTAGCAAAACAAAGTCCTTATCTAAAAAAGAAAATGCTCAAAAAAAAATTTTGTATCAATTTATCTACACATCATCAGTTACTTAGAATCTAGTTCAACATAAGCAAGGAGTAGACCAGAATAATGACCAGAGTATGGTCAAACTTGTAACAGAGGTGATGTAAGGAACTGTGAAGATGAAGGAAGAAAAGAGATGCAGTCATTCACTGCCAACTTTCACTCAGGCACCAGCAACATCCAAACTGCTCTGACCCAGCCATTCGAGAGCTGCCTCTGGTTATCTATATGAAAAAGGAAACAGGTTAAACTGCTAAGTTTTTGGTATGAGAATAAGTCCTAAAAAATAACCATGCACAGAAAGAAGAAAATTACAAGTTAGACATGTACGAGAGTTTTATTTGGTTTTTTAGGAGAAGCTATCCTGCCAGAGCTACTCAGCCTACTTTTTAATCCATAACTCACAGGTAACCCACCTCCTTCATTTCTTGTAACTAACTCACTTTTTCTTGAAGGCAAAGAGAGAAAAGAATAAACAAATCAAACACAGAAAGTTGACACAGTTCTGTCAAGAGCAGCCAAAAACCTGTCCACAACCTCAGATCTGCAGCCACTATCCAGTCTTTCTACTGATTTTACTGACTGCCAGATCACACCCCGAAAAGGAGGAATAGAAGATTGATTGCCCTTCCCACCATCAAACAAAAGAACAGAAATCTGCTTTTCACTTAATTATTCAGTTAGCTTGATGTTTGCTTTTTTAAAAAAGAAATACAAACTATTTTAAATGTAGTTATTTTCAAATTTATTTGGAAATATCCACTTGCAAGTTCTTGTGATTATATTTGAATTAGACTTTCAACATCTAATGTGAAAATAAGAGAGGGAAAGATGTCAAAACTGAGCACATGGAAAGGAAAATCTCAGTAGGTTAAGGGAAATAATCAGTTTGTTAATATACATACAAACCCAGTTCCTAGTCAAGGTGTAATTTAGAGCAATGTTATATTTTTTTCTCCTATTCAATCAGTTATATTTTCATATTTCTCTAAGATTAAGTTTTCATTTCCTTCTCCCACTCAGTGCAAAGTCTGAAGAATCCAAATGTATTAAACGTATGTATAAAGACTGCTTCTTCCATAAATCTGAATTCTAAATCCAGCAGTGGCTGATTAGAGAAAAACTCCAGCTTTCTGTGTGGTGGGTTTTTTCCGGTTCACTTTACTTTTTTTAGGTTTTTTTTTAATATTAAAGCCCAAAATACAGTTCGGTGATATTTTGCTAACATTTCATGAACCTGCCAGTCTTGAAGAAACATGTGTTGTGCAATATCGTCATTACGGGAAACTGAAGAGAATACTGTACTAGACTGAGGCAAGGAGAGGAAGGAATACAACTCTTTGTTGAAATTTGTAACAATAGCAGACCCTGAAAGTGCTTTAGGGTTATACACTGAAAGGTCCTTATAACCAAATTGCTTCAGGTTATAGAATGCCCAAACAGGGTGGCATTCTTTTAAACTGTTTTGCAGGTATGGTAGTTAGATTGTCATGGATTAGTAGAGAAATAATTAATTTTCTGATGTATATTATTTTGTTCTTGACATAATTTCAGAGATTCCTGTTTTCAGTATGTAATTTCTATAGCAGACGACATTTTTTGTTTAACACCTAATAAAAACTCAGCCATTAACTGAATATCAGACAAATTTTAGACACAATTTACTTCAGTCCTGGGAGAAAGTCAAGCCCAGGTTAACACCTATTGAGCTACAGCTGTATGAAAGAATAGCTAGGATGGACAAAAAAAAAAAGGATGCTTTTAAGAAATTTTACTTGGTTGTAGATAGTTGAAGTAGATAGAAGCCAAATATGAACAATACAGGATTTAAGCAATTGCATATGTACCATTTTCTAGCCTTTAGAAAACCACCCTTATAATGTACAAATATCCTGATTTTTTACTGTCTGTCGTACTAGATTTAGAAGAGTTCACAAAGACACGGAAAATGAAATTTTATGTGCTATCTTTACCCCCATGATTCTTGTAAGCTAGTTGTGGAGTAAAATTGAAATGGGGCACTGCTATGAAATATCGTAAGCATCCTTTGAAGGAAATGTGTGCACAGCATTTAAATTACTATTGGTCTTTTCCCTCCCCCTTCTTCTATACAGGGGATTCAGGAACAAATACATTCTAGCAAATCATTACAGCAAAGTACACTGAGTTAGGCAGAGTTTTCAAAGAAAACAGAAGATAGTTTTCCTTTATCATATTGTATCTTCCTGAATATAACATTTTACACTTCTATCTCTTCAGACCCTTTTCGTTTGTTTGGTTGGTTGTTTTTTAATTAAGTTCAATCAACCTTCCACTAACATCAAAGTTGCAACAGGTGTTCTGTGCAGTTTCAGTAAGGTTTATTTTATTTAGAGTTTATTTTGTTTGGGTTTGGGGGCTTTTATGGGGAACTTTTTATGTTGGTGTTTTGTTTTTTTTTTCCTTGAGAGGGAGGGAGTTGTGGGGTGGTAAATTTGGGTTTTTTGTTTTTCAAATGCAAAATTCGGGCCCAAACAGAAACTTATGAAGATCACTGACCTTCTGCATCAGTTTCTTAAGCACCAATAGAGTTAAGACAGCAGCCTGCTGTGAGCTTTAACAAGCCAAGAACTAGCAGCAACCTCAGGGCCTGATTTAGCTGTTTTCTTATGTAAAGGCATTTTGCCTCTGCCTTATCAAAGCTCTGGTTTTCCACTAATATTTTACACAAAATGATGGGCTTATTTAGTTTCCATTTATTTCTTGGTTCCTTGCCTATTCTCTGTGCACATATATTTGATTTCTCTACATTGATTTTGCATCCCAGTAGTAAATTCCACAGCTATTTCCAAACTAAGTGGTAGTTCAGTTTTTCCCCACAGTCTGATTCCCTCCCCCAACAAAATGAAGAAGTCTTTAACAAAAAAAAAAAAAAAAAAAAAAAAA
>Ga0065711_1004709_pt1 | contig 24218 bp, 20 predicted proteins | sample Hoacrofraction12_FD_59098 | JGI IMG/M metagenome (GOLD analysis project Ga0065711, IMG submission 59098) | Hoatzin crop microbial communities from Cojedes, Venezuela - Epithelial fraction 12 v2 (version 2) | ecosystem: Host-associated > Birds > Digestive system > Esophagus > Crop | place... | reverse complement strand
GGGGGGGGGGGCCGGGGCCTGGGCAGAGCCCTGTGCGGGCAGAGCGTGTGCCCGGCCGTGGTCCCGCTGCCTGCGACAGCCCGTTCCCGGCTCGGAAGCAGAGCTGCTGACCAAGGGCTTTCCAGCTTCACAGACCTTGCTTGTTTTTATCTGAAACGTTTTATTTACTCCCCTTTAATGCCAATGAGCCTTCCACGCAAACGTTACCAAAGCTTATTTGCAGTATGCAGGCATCTTTAAAAGTTGATTTGTTTCATCAGGCTTCTGTTTGCAGGCAGTTGTAACTCAGGCTCTAAAAGGAATAACCACTTCTATACTACTATCGCTTTTCCTGTACTCCCATACTTGAGTTATCTTTATCACTGATGTGACGGCAGTCTTTCTTCAGGAGCTCCTGGGCTGTTCCCGCGCCAGTGACCCCTCCGCGCCGTCGCACCAGCAGCAGCGATGCAGGGGTGCCGCAGAACATCGCGGGCAGCGATCGCGCTGCCCGGGTCCTGCAGGATGGGCTGGAGTGACGCGTAGCTGGGCTCTGCTCGTGCTCAGGTGTTACACAGTGGTTTTCGGATCCTGTTTGTAGGGTAGAAATCCTGTCCGTATGAAGGAGCCCTCTCTGCTGGCCGTGCTGCCGGGGGCGGCGTGACGGGCAGCAGGGCTTGGCGAGGAGGGGCTGCGTCTTGGAGTGCACGAGTGCAGTGCCAGGGTCTGGCAGAACGAGCACAAGGGGTGGCTGTCAGTTTGGTTTTCCCCTAAAAAGCAACGGCCCATCCCTTCAAATTCAAACATAAGCAAAACCATTTCAGGGATGTTCCAGCCTCGGCTAAAAGCGTTCCGTTGCCGCCTTGCCTGTGCGTGAAACCCGGCCTCTCCCGGAGCGAGCGAGCTGCTCCAGCCGGCCTCATCCTCCCCGCTCGTTCTCTTTGATGTCGTTAGTGGCAGCGGGAGGATTGATGCTCACGGTGTCAAGGCAAGACAATGTCTGTGCATTATTGCTGTGGTATTGACAGCTTGGCTGCTTTTCTTGTATTGTCTGTACTTCATTTGTGAAAAGTACTGTAATTATCCCCTGGTAGTCATTTCAGGAATGGTGCACAACTTGAAAAGAAATCAAAATGGGTACACCTGATTGCGAAGAAAACACTTTAAATATTGAACAATTTTTCTAAAGGTCTGAATTTTCTATTTGCCTCAGCACTTAGCATTTGTACAGCCATTTCATATGAGCTTTAACAATGGACATTTTATGTTGAGGGCATGTATAGTAATAAAAATAGGGTTCATCACCCATGCCCTTTCTTGCTATTTTGCATCTCTCCTTCAATGTACTCCCAGGCAATTAGTGAGACCCTTAAGTCTGCCTCTTACCCCAAAACCCATGAAGGCTTTCCCAACCTAGTTGTCAGTTCATTACACCAAGTGCAGAATTTCGATCTCCTTTGGAAGAGCTTTGTGTTCCGCGTTTGAACAAGCTAGTCCCCTGTTTACAAGATTTACATCAAAATAAGATTTCAGGAAAAGAAAATGCAGCTTAGCAAAATAAAAAATTGTGCAAAGCCCCAAGAGAACCAATGCATATGCATTTCAGCAATAATAATAATTTAAGCAGTAGTGTGAGGCAGGCCGGCTCAGCAGTGCGGAGGTGCCGTGAGAGCGTGGTGTTCTCCATCTCCTCGGAGCCCGTTACTGCGCCGGGCTGGCGACGGCCCCGGATCCGCAGGATGAGAGTGCTGCGCTTCCCTGCATCCTTCTCGGAGTAACTCGGTATGAAATCTTTTGGGAAGCTTGTCAACCTGAAACCGGCTCTGTAGGCGTTGTACAGAGTAACTCAAAGCCCCAGGAGAAGCTTTTGTGCTGAACACCGAGACGCGGCTGGAGCGTGGCACAGCACCCCGAGCTGAGGGACGAGCTGTGGGCAGGTGATTCCCGGCGCTGTTCTGTGACGAGGACGGGACCCTGGCAATGCTTTCGGCCCTGGGGCGAGGAGGGAATGCCTGCTTCCCCCGGCTGCCCTCCCCTGTCTCACACACCCTGTCGCTGGGAGAAAAATTGGTTTGGGAGCGGACAGAGGCTGGAGAAAACTGCAGCAGTTAATTAATGGCCCTGTGGCTTGTGCAGCTGGCTCCAGCAGCCGACTCCAGGATCGGAGCTAACTGGGAAGTCAGTCCAGAGCGTATCCCGCAGAATGCGTTCGTGTTAATGCGCGATTTCTGTATTCAAGGGTAGTTTTTATTCAATTTCCAGTACTTTATTTTGACTAGTGAGTCAAATATTCTTGAAGTATCAAAACAATCTTTGTAGCTGTGCAGCAGGAGCATAAGGATGTCATTAAAAATGAACCCAGCTTGATCTGGATGCTGGCAAAACAACTTCAGAAGTCTCCCGGTTATTCTGGGGGGAAGGAGCCGTGTTCTCGCAGGATGAAAGGATCCCTCGGAGGGGTTTAAAGGCAGCGCTGGTCCCAGGCGAAGGGAAGGCTGCCTGGGGATCCTCCCTCGAATGAATGGGTAAAAACCTGGCGGCAGATGTTGGAGAGCCCGTCCGTAGCTGCTGGGCGCAGAGCGGCGCGGTGCTGTGGGAGCGGGGAGCAGGCGGCCGTGTCCCACGCGACGCTTTCCTGGCGCCAGGAGCGGGGGTTTGGTGGCCCTCCTGCCAAGAGCCAGCCCTGCGGCTGCTGCGGAGGGAAATGCCTGGTTCCAGTGTGGAGGCCATTGCTACTGGGTGCTGTAGAGCCAAACGGGTGGGGAAAGAGGCAAACAGAGCGGGGGGACAGACCCCTGGGTGGGGGATAGCACCGACAGCCCCATCGGCCGGGACGTTCCTGAACCTCTGCCACAGCTGGAAGGGTGGAGAGGGGGAAACGGCATGCTGCACCTCTCACCTCTGGCTCTCGCTCTGTATGTCCACTTCAGCTGCTGTTGCAAATAGGAGTGCTAGGACTCCGATTTAGCTCAAAATTATTATTTTTTTTTTTTATTTTAAGATTGTGAAACTGACAGTAATGATTAGGGACAAGGAAATCCTGGTGCTGTCTGCTGAGTCCGTGTCACCTCATTCCAAGCCAGGCAGTGAACACGGAGAATCCAGAAATTAACGTTTGTATTCAGTTATTGATACCTTGATTCTTTGCATTTTGTTGATGTTTTGGGGGTGATTTTTTCATTTGTTTGTGTTTTCTTCTGGGGGGGTCCCTTGGATTTAAACGAGCAGGCCTGGTATTTAGTGGTTGTTCTTGCCCCAGCAGTACCTTGGTGAAAGAGAAGAGGAACGGTTAAGGAATTTGGGCTTAAATTTCCTTGTTCTGAAATGCTTGTCTAGCAACATCCCTGTATCCTTATAGACCTAAGCAAGTACCTCTGGGGTCCCTCTGCCCCACCAACCATAGACAAATGTGCCTTCAATTTTAGGGTTAAGGCAGTAAAAGCAGGTCAGGATGAAGCGCTTTAGAGGTTAATACTACCTTCATTTATGAAGTAGTGGAGCAAAACCCCAGAGGTCTGAGAAGTCAATGACGAATCTTCATTTCCCCCAATATTTCTCTTGCCACTGTAAAACCTAGTTTGCATCAATCATACAGTTGTACAGTTTTCCCAGAAGGTCACTGTGCAACGATCATGCAACTGCACAAACTATTTCTGCATGTTCAAAAAAAAAAGAAGAAAATGAGATATTTTTCTCTTTGCATGCAATTTTTAAGAAGCAGAGAGAAAAGAGCCGTAAAATTTCCTTTTATAGATGTAGAAGACAGCAGTGGAGTGTGCTAAAGTGAGCGAGGAAAACCCAAGGTGACATTTAATTTTAGCGATAATAAGCTATGGCAAAACTCCTCTTATTAAAGACCTAAGGCAAAAATGTTCAGCCGGTACATTGCGGAGCAGAGACACTGCGAGGAGCAAAGGGAGGCAGGGTGAGACACCTTGAGCGAGATTCAAAGAGCCAGGCGTTAATTTTAGGGATGAAGAATTTGAGCACCTCTGCTAAGCAATAAATGAATAATGCCTGTTAGTGAGACAGAGCTGTTCTGCCTCTCGGCTTCACACAACAGAAATTCTCCCTGGATAAGGCAAGGCTGCTACTCAGGCTCGGCTGGGGCTTGGGGGCTGCCATGGGGTAGGGCTGCAGCCCCCAGAGGAACGTTCTCCAGCTCGCGTGCCCTAAGCATCCCTGCTCTGGCAGCGTGCATGAGCCGCCGGAGGTGACTTCCCCGTCAGGGAGCTGCAGGGGAGGAAGGGCACCGAGTCCTGCTCGGGTGCTGCTGCCCTGTCCCTGCTTCCGAATACGGAATCTGCCACCTCTCATCTGAAAATCTCACAGCCTCTGGGTTAGGGGAAGAGCTGGGTCAGAATTTGAGTTGACAGGTAGATAGCGTGCAGGGTGAAGTATTTTCTTTAGCAGATGACTGGCCAGCAGGCCCATGTCCCACCTCAGCCTTGTCTTGCAGAAATGCCCATTGAAACCCCAACTGCAGAGTAAGAAGAGACAAAATTCGTTTGCTGCTATCGGTTTAGGGGTGTAGTTCTCACTGTAGTTCTCACCTTGTGCTCTGCTCCAGTGCACAGTGGTGCAGTCGCTGGAGATAGGGGGGTGTTGGTGGAGGGGGCTTCACCTAACACCCTCCCCTACTCCAGATAGCACCCATTTGCCCTGACTGCAGGGCCCTGGTTCTGCCCCCCTTGCTGCAGCCCTCTCACTAGTTTCCTTCCTTTTGCTGTAAACTCTGGTGACTGAAGGCTTTCAAAGGGAGGAGGGCTCTTTCGATGGGTCTTTTTGCAGATGTTTATTCCTAGGGGCAGCGGTGTCTGCAGATAATTGCCCAACACTTATTTTGGCAGCACTTTCTAGAAAGAATTAGTGAAATCTAATAAGGCACTTCCAGACTCGCAGCTACGGGAGCCTTGCGCTGGCACTCGTGGAACTGCGCCGTGCACACGCGTGTTGCAGGGGAGGTCCGCAGCCGTGGCTTGCTGGCAAGGTCCGGGTAGATTTGTTAATACTGATGCCTCCAGCTACGTGTGAAATAGATCTAAAAGGCCCAGGCTGCTGCGCGGAAAGAAATTTGCAGCTTCTGCTGTCTCTCTGCATGTGTTCTCCTGTGAAGCGATCCTGTGACAGTGCTGAAAGCTGTGCCAAGGCTTTCGGTCACAATTTCAAATCTGGGTAAGTTCTGCTTCATCTCTGGTGTGTTAGTGCCTTAGGATCTCTTGGTGCCCTTCCGTAGAGGAAGGAAGGTGTTGCTGGCGCCCATAAGAAGTTACCTGTACAGTAATCATCATGTTCCCTAATGGGCGAGATGGGTGCTGGGACACCGAACAGCTGCTCCCCGCCACTGCCTGCGGTGCTTTCCTCTCCGGAGAGCCGTGCCGCTGCTGCGTGGGGAGGTGCAGGGAGCCAGAAGGGCTGTGCAAGCCGTCAGTGCCATGGGAGCAATCCTCGCGTGGCTCCGTGGCTGCGGAGGAACCGGTGGCACGCGCTGGCACTCGTGGTGTGCGTGGAGCAGAAGTCTCCAGATGTGCCGGGTGTGACGCTCGTGTTGGCCTCAGCTAATGGGCCCCGGTGCCTGGGAGCGTGTTCCTGACCCACTGACGCAGCCCAGCGCGGCTGCTGGGGCCAGGAGCCGCGTCCCTTCCCGGGGCTGGCAGAGATGGATGGGCAGCAGGGCACAACCCGGTGCTTCCCGTGCTTCCCACCCTGGGGAAGCCCCCTCCCTTCCCTCTCCAGCTGGTGCAAGGGGGGAGATGGGCTGGAGGGACCCACAGCTCCTGCCTGACTGCCCTGGGAGCTGCTCTGCAGGGGGGAACCGGAGAGCCAGGTCCAAGTGCTCCCAAATCCATTGCTGAATCTCACGTCTTCTCCAGCTGGATCAAAGCAAGGGTGCCTAGCCCAGACCCGTCTCTGGCTTTCAAACATTAGCTGCTTTATAGTAAGCCTGTGAAAATAAGTAGCAGGCAGCAATGGGCATCCTGCTGACCAGCAGCTTCTTAGTTCTCGGCTGTCTGCAGAGCCAGACCTCTCTCTGCCTGGAGGTGGATATAAATAGACGGGCAGAGTCGAGGCGATGGGTGGGTTGTACAAGGAGCCTCAGTGCTCACAAGAGCCAAAAATACCGACAGAAATGATGGGCAGTTGGAAGGACATTTGCAGAGTGCTGCTAATGGCCAGAAATTGCTGCCATGTTTAACAGAGTCCCTGTCACGGGATGAGTCACGCAGTCCTGCTGGCGCGGAGACGCGCGCCCCGAGTTCAGCTAATGGTGGCCCCTCCGCCGCGCCGCGCGTCTGCTGCTCTCCCCGGCGCTTTGCTGCCCGAGCAGGGATGGGGATCAGCAGACAAAAGGGTTCCGGCGTTTCATGGCATCCTCGGCCTCGCGGCTCCGATTCCAGGTCAATGTTATTTTCCTCTCCCATTTTGCAAAATGACAGGAGAGAACTGATCGCGCTCACCCCGGCGAGGAGGCGAATCCTGCCATTGTTGCAGCATAATAAGGGACAATAATTCCTGGAGAGAGAGCGAGAGACAGTTTTTGTGAAATGCTCCCATTTTGTATATAAACCTATCTCTATTTTTCAATCCTAAATGGCCCCTGTATTGAAAGCCCAGTGCATGAGCTGTCTCCATTCAGTGTGAAAGCTGCAAAGAAATAGAAACTGCCCAGAGTTGCTCAGCCTCGGGGAGAGGGCACATTTTTCTCTACAGATGTTTTTAACTACGTCTTGCCGCAAAGCTGCGATGATTTTATGGTTATGAGATTGGAACTAAGGGCACTAAGCTTCTCATCAGGCTCCATCCCAGACCCTTGGCAGCACGTCTTGCCGTGCGGCGCATCGGGCCCCGGCTGTGAACGCGTGGGATGGGCGTCCGCTTGCCTCGGGGGGGGGCTACGGGGACCGGGGGAGCGTGGACCTGGCTGTGGGTGGGCGAAGCGTGGCCGCTGCAGCTGGACAAGCGTTTGCAGAGCGCGGGCTGTTCCTCCCCTCACTTCCACCGGATCACAGATCCGCGTGGCCGCGTCGTAGATACGGGAGCCTGAGAAGATTCAAGCACCGCTTAGGGAATGCGTTGTTAAATCGCTGCTGTCTGGAGGCGTGCGTGTAGCGTGGCGGCGGGGAGGGTCCCAGGGCTGGGGACCCGGCAGGCGCTGCCGCAGGGCTGAGCTGAGCACGGGCGCAGTCGGTGCACTGGCAGGGCAGGATCAAAACCTCGCTGCTCCGAGCAATACCCCGGGCTGGGTCCTGCCACGCTCCGGTGAGAGGCCTCGGTCCGTTAAAGAGCGTGCCGGAGGCCGGGGTGAGGGACGGCGCGGTGCTGCTGCGTGGGGACCAGGAGGGCTGTAGCCACAGCTGAGAGAGTGTCACCAGCGTCTGAATGACTCAGCTCTTCAGAAAAACAAACTCAAAGCCCCCCAGCACCGCCCCGGGTCCAGCCCCGCGTGTGGGCAGTCTGCAGATGCTGCTCTGTCAGCCCCTGTGCCATCACCGCGCCAGCACCAGGAGCTCGCGGCGAGCGGGGCTGGGAGCGGTAACGCCGCGCGGGCGGCTCGCCCAGGGTTTGCCTCAAGCCATTTCTGCTAACAGTAAGTGGCAAATGTTTCCGTGAATCTGTATCCTGAGGCCCTGAGCTGTTATAAATGAACCAAGCTGTGAAACCTGTGGGAGCAGGGTGGGTAAAGCCAACCCCTCCTGCGCATGGAGAGGCTGCTGGGGGTCCGCAGGCAGGCGCGGGCTGCGGGGAGCTCCGTGACGCCGCGCTGCGTGGTTCAGCAACTGCTCGGGGTTAACCAGCAATGACACGTCAGTACGCGGCGCGGCCGACGTGCGGAACAGCTCTGGGCTGTGCTGCAGCTCTCGGGCATCGTCCCTCCGTCCCGCTGGTTTCCCGCACTGTTGGCTCTTAATGAGAAGCTGTCGGGGTGCCTGGGCAGCCCAGCTCCGATTCCTGACTGCGGCGAGGCTCTCCCTTCCCTCTGCGGAGGCTTTGGTTTTCCCAGATGCTCTGTTTCGAGGCAGACACTCTGCTATCGGCAGCCCCGTTAAAAACCAGCGGTGAAGTCCACCCGTCCTTTCCAAAACGCCGAGTTCATGTGTGGGCTCGCATCTCCCCGCAGACAGTGGTACCTGAACGGCACGCGCAGACTCGTGGTGGGGTTTGATGGTCCCGGTGCGCTCCGAGCGAAGAGCTGGGAGCGGCTGGCGTGGCGCGGGAGCGAGCGGGCAGCAGCCGGGACGGGGCGAGCCGGGCTCTGCGGCAGCGCTGTGCTGGGTTCCCATCGCCCGCGGTCGCTGGAGGTGTGGGCTCGGCCACCGCCTGCTTGCCCAGGGTGAGGGGGACAAACTGCTTTACTCGTCCCCTCGGGTGAGACGAGTCTCCTGCAGCGGGGTGCCTGGCCTGCTGCAGGGAGCGCGTGCGGCACAAGGAGGGTAAGCAAGGCTCTGTCTGCTGGCAATGGGCTGTAAGGAATCCCCGGGCACGTCTGGTGGTTCTGGGAGCGTTCTCCAAAAATCCGAAAGTAAGGATGGAAATTTCCACTGACCTTGCAAGGAGTGAGTGCCCACTGAGTACGTAACTCTGTAGAACTCCAATATCCTATTTATGTTCCTCTAATTTGGGGTGCTGAAATGACAGTGGGCTCCCTTGGTTGTGCCCACACCTTTGCCTGAGCTCCTTTAGCGTGCAAAATCAGCGACGTGTCCCTGCCTGCTTCCAACCCTGGGCTCCACTAGACATATATTAGTAGTTGCATGACTCAATTGTATTAACTGTTGCATTAAATTATATGGTATTACTCAAAAAGAATGTTAATTTAGTTTTCCTACAACTGTGTTCAACTTAATTTTTAATCAGATCTGACAGCAAAAATTTAAATCGAGTGCTGCATCTTGGCTCTAAGAGGACCGAGTGCATAATGAATGTGCTGGAGCGATCAGGACGGTTTGCAACTCTGATACACGTGAAGCGTGGGCAGGCTGCTGAGCTGCAGACCGTAATTATTCCTTCTCTCCCACCAAGCTGAACTCTGTGGAGGGAGAGCTGAGCCGAGCCCTTGGGTCGGGGTCTGGAAGGCAGAGCTGGGGCTGTGCAGTGCTGATGCCCCGTCAGCCAGGCCGGGGCGGACACGGGACGGCTTAACGGGGGCTGGTAATGAAGCCCTGGCAAACTCGTGCTCTCAGTAACAAACATAAAGCAAAAGTAGTTTAGAAAGCAGGCTTCGATCTTTGCAACCTAGACAGCAGTGCAGGGAGGGTGGGGAGGGAACCAAAAGCAGTTTGCAGCGGCAGCGCGAGCGTGGAACTGCGCTGGAAGCGAGAGTCTTTTCCAGGCGACGGCGACGTTGCTGAACTTCACCAAACGAAGGAGCATCTTCCAAAGTAGGCCAGGTAGCAGCATGGTTTCTGTTCAGCGTTTGCTGATCTGCATTCAGGAGATTGGGTCCTGGAGATAAAGGACTACTAATTAGGAGAGCTTGGCTAATTAAAGAAAAAAAAAACAAAAATGCACTAAACCCCTAGCAAGCCACTGGTCTGTTAATCACAGTAATGTACTGGGAGCCATGCAAGTTCTTTAGAATCCAAATAGAAACCCTACGCTTGTCGTCCTCTCTGCTCTATGGAGAGCATGGCGGTTGGAGCGCGTTTTCTGCTGGAAATGCTGGTGGCCGCTCGTTCCGCTGCGCGGGAAGGCACGGACGTGGGCTGGTGCTCGTGTGCTTGTCCTCGGCGCTCCTCCCGTCCGCAGGCATGAGAGGGGTTGTCTTTTTTTGAAAGCGCTGTGCACCACTGTGTGTCTTCTAATAGCAAAAGCAAGATCTGTATAAATTCATAATGGCTGCAGTAATCTTTCTTTTCCGTGAGAAGCTGGTATTAATAAGGAGTGTCACAAACTATGAATTTTATTGTAGTGATATTCATTATATGTGATGTACCGAGAGAAAACGTGATGCAGCAAGTGCAATGAATTGTATTTGTTGCAAAGACTAGAGCTAAGTGGAAATAAATTAAGCGTGATGTGTTTTAGGAGGTTCTATATTCTGTAGCAGGTACAAAAACCTGCCCAAAAATGTTGATAAAGATATCTAAGGTGCAAACGGAGATACAAAAATGGAAAAAGAAAAATAAATTCATTTTGATGCACAGAGACACGTCTTTTGCTGTGTATTTAGAAGAGGGCTGCAGAAAGCAAATGCTCCTTCTGTTCTAGAAATTTGCAGAACCAGGATAATTGCTACCTGTGGTTGCTGTGGGAACCAGAACTTTTCAATTCCAGATTTTAAGAGCTTAAAGTCTCAGCCAAATGTGCCATATTAATGTGACTGCTGTCATATTACAGGAAATCAGCCAATTTGTGGTTAATATAAACACATTAGGAAGGGAGAATTTTGTAAAAGTAGAGTCGGTTGGTGTGTTTGTCCTTGGAGAAAGACTGGGATTTGGCAGCTGGGCTGGAGCCCCAGGTTGTGTTCGAAGGCAGAGCTGCTTGAACCCGAACCGGCTGCTTTCTGTCGCGGGAGCAGAGGGGTGGGCTCGGCGCGGTCCCCGTGCTCCTGCCCGGGCGCAGGAGGAGCTGGCGGTGAGGTGGGGGTCCCCAGCACGGCCCGTGTCAGACCGAACGCTGCACCCAGGTCCGGGACAGCCTTCAGGAAAACACCGGCCCTGGCTCCGGAGGACCGTCGTGCCGGGGCTGGCTCCTCGCAGCGTGGCTGCGCTGGAGTTGGCTCATTCTGCACAAGGTGAGCAGAGCCATGGACCGACAGTTCCTGCTCATCTGTGCTCCGGCTCCCTTCGGTGCCTGCCGAGTGTCCCTGCCGGCAGCGGGCTGGGGGGGTGGGAGCTGCCGTCCCGGTCCCGGGGGCTCGTCTGCACCCAGCCGTCGGTGGGAGAGCCCAAAGCAAAAACCCTTTGGGTTGGAAGGTGTTTGTGCTGGGCTCCCCTGACGCTTCTGCATGGCGAGGGAGATGGAGGTAAAATGCACGTTGGAAGGGAGGAATAATTACTCCCTCTGCTCTGGGACGGTTCCTGACGGATCTGGGGACAGGACGCTTGGCAGGGGGATTCACTGGATGATGAACATTTCCTCTCTGAAGGCAGCAAGGGGCATCAGCAGATGAGCACCCTGGGGGTGGGAGCACCGCTGCATCCCGTGCGGGGCACCCAACTGCTGGGGTTTGTCCCCCTCCAGGGTGACACCGGGGGTGTCTCCACACCAGAGACCCCCAGCCCTTCCATCACAGCGGTCTTTGTATCCAAGGGAGTAGCTCCCACGTCCCACCCGAGGGCCAGGTCGGTGCCTCCCTGGGCTGCAGCCGGCAGAGCTGGGGGAGCGGGCGGCTGCCGGACGCTGGCACTGCTGGGCCCCGGCGAGGGGACGTGCCCGCAGCAGCCTCCGGCAGCGACTGCAGCCAGCACGCTGGGCACCGCTCTTCCTCCCGCTTCTGGAACAAACGCACGTCTGTTTTAGTCTTTTCTTGGTTAACACCAGGAAAAGCAGCAGAGAGGCAGGTGAGGGGCTTGGCTCTTGCCAGCCTTATGAAAGGAGCCATCGCTCCTCGGCGGGGGAGCCCGGGGAGGCTTTTGCGAGGGAGAGGAGCCAGCGGCGATGCAGCGGAGGAGCAGGTGGATTTGGAAGAGCAGAGGCACCGTGCAGCCAAGCCCCGTGGCTCCACGCTGGCGTGTTCATGAAGACCCCCGGGGCAGCTCGGACCTGCGGGTCCAAGGCAGGAGTGACACTCCCAGGCTTCTAAAGTGCATGGGGGACCAAGGGCCAGAGAGTGGTTTTTTTATTATTTGACTGGAAGAAAGCAATCTGGGTAAAAGGGCTCCCTAGTCAATAATTCAGTCGTGGCGTCTGGTGTTTCTTCATGTCTGCGTCGGTTATCGGCGCTCGCTGGGGCTCGTCAGCCTCCTCGCACAGCCGGCTTCGCGCCCGCAGCGAGCGGAGGGACGCTCGCCGGGCTCCTGGTGCCGAGCCAGGCAGCGTGGCACGCAGCGACACGCGCTGCCAAGTCCGCGCAGTCATTCCTGACCCGCTCGGGACACGGCACGGAGCCATCGCAAATATATCTACAGCTCCAGCATCGCTGCCCTGGTAGCATTTCATCTTTAAGGGACAGCTGAAAGAGCCTGCGGAGGCTCAGGGAGAGGTGGAGGGAGGGTCCCAGCAGCCTGGTGCTGAGCTCCAGCCAGAAATGGCAGCAGCAGCAGCGCGCCGGCTCCAGCACTCGTCAGGAAATATTACCTGAAATGCAAAGCAAAGGCGACGAAGGCTCCAGCTTAGATACATCTGCAGTGATATTTTATTGATTGCGCAGGACCCTTAAGGCAATTCCGTTAGAGCCTGTAAAGAAGGATTTTGGGTGTGTTCCCGTGGATTCCTTTGTTTCCTGGCTGCCTCGCCGCCTGGAAAAGTCCTTTTGTAATTTCTATGGTGTAGTGCGACAAGCTGCTGGAGTAATCGCTGTAAGACTTGGGTTTGGGTTTCTAGCAGAGACAGCAACGCAGCTAAAACCGGTATTCCTCGCATCGTCGCTGCATTTATGACTTTTATAAGCAACACTTAGGATTTGCTGTGTGGGCACGTTTCGGCTGTGTTTTACCAACTCTAACTGGCACTTCAGAATATTAAAAGCAGACCCAAATACTCTGTGCAAAAACTTACTATGGCAAGCGTGCTCCAGCTTATGCCTCCCAGTTCTCGAAGGGTGTTGCGAAGTGCAGTGGGAATAGGGGTGGTTGTGCATAAATGGGGCAGACTAGAGGGAACGCGTAGCTGTGCCTGAAACGCTGACGCAGAAGATGAGGAAAAGAAGCTACGGTTAAAAGAGAAGTAGAGGGGGTCCCTCCAGAAACTGCCCTGCTGGGGCCGGGGTGTGGGTGGGCAGCCCCAGCACTGGGGCTCGGGCTCCGCGCAGGGGGGCTCTGGGTGAGTCGCCGGCTGCGTCAGCACAGAAGTGCTGGAGTTCAGGGGTAACTTTGGGGAGTACTGTGCATAATTTTGTGTTCTTTATGTAAGCAAGGGTTAGAAAGTGTAACACACTTAATTTTTTTTTTTTTCATTTGCAGAGCTTTGCTAGAGGTATTTTATAGAGAGAATAGAACTAAAACTGATGGACTATTTGATATTTTTTTCTGCACTTTTTAAGTCTTTCAAGCGTACCCACTTGCCAAAGGCTCTGCTCCAGCCAGACGTTTCAAAGCGAACTTGCTGTTGCTGGGTCGCGGGTGCGTGGTGTGCCCGCGCCGGGGGCACGAAGGCCGGGCTCCATCCTGGTGGAAGCCCGTTGCTGTTTGAGCTATGGAGTAACGTTTGCTGCCTAATAAGGCTCTAATTAGCTCTCTGAGCTGTTGTTTTAGTAACTGGCTAAGAATCCAGTACACCAGCGTATGTCAATACTTGTTATTAGGTTGAATGGGAAAGATCTTGGGCTTTTAAGTTCATAAACAGAAGATGAAATTCCCAGCGTATCGGTAACACGTCAGTGTCTGCATGAATAGCAGGAGTCGTTCTAGTAAAAAAAGCAATATTTTTTTTCTCAGCATCATGATAGGTGAAGAGGGTGCTTTTACCTGCTTTGAATACATGTTCTCACTTCAGAAGGAAAGAAGTCTGAATTTTTATGATTGCTTGTGAAAGATCTTACAGTACAATTAAAATACTGGTTTTTACTTAATCTTGCTGGGAAACGATGGCCTGTTCACTGAGAAAAGGAAATAACAGTGAAGCCTGACATTGCTGTCAGTTGGGTGGTCTCATTTTCTGGGGAAGGAATCCGATGGTGCCGGGGCTGGCAGCCTGCGGACCCGCCGAGCGATGCTGGCCCAGGTGGGGGGGGTGAGCGGGGCCGGCGTGGCAATGCTGGCACCGTGCGTGCCGATGGGCGCCCGGCGCTGGGCACGGGCGCTGGCGAGGGCTGGTGGAACCCTCAGTGTTCTGCCGAAAATGTCAGAGAGGGGTTTCCCCAGGCTGTTCCTTCTGGACAGAAGCAGCTCCTCAGAGCAGAAGCGCTTCTGACGGGAGCCAGGGAGGGGTTCGTGCTCTGTCCCTGCGGGCCGAGCAGAGACGAACCTCCCGTGCACTGAAAACGGGAGATGGAAAGCAAAGGCTTACAGTGAGATCATTTAGGCTGGAAGTTACACGTGTGGAGTCAAAATGGCTTTTTCATTTCAAACATCTTTACTGCAGAATTTTAAGAAACTCAGACTTGATGTTTCTTTTAACACTTTCATTAAACACTTTTCTTAAACAGGTTTTGGGCCAAAGCAAATCTAGCCAGCTTGGGTTTGGAAATCTGGTTTGGATTTTAAACCTGTGATGGTACAACTCTCTTTCCAAATTCCAATTAAACAGAAGTTTTTCTTAGCTTTTTTTCTCCATAAGCCTATACTGTCTATGCATTTTTAATAAGCTTTATCCTGGGAAAACATGAGAGCGCTAACTGCAAGTGAAAAGAATAAAGGCAGTTGCTGCTTAGCACTGAAAATCTGTTAAGTACTGGAAAGCTCATAGTAAAGAGCAAAGCAATGCAGGAATCTTAGCTCTGTGCTGATTAGAAACTGTGGATGAAGACCAAACCTTTTCACAAACCTTGTCTGGCTGAAAAAAAAGCCGAGTAACAGCAATAGATAAACCTGTGACAGTGCTCATACGTGTTACCGGTAGTGGAGTAGACCTCTGTGTCCTCTTTGTCTTCCTAAATTGTGGAGCTTTGCGTGTGGGGCTGACGGATCCCTCCTGGAGGAGGAGGAGGGGAGAGTGCACTGGATTGGTGTGAAACGGTGTGAAATGCTGAAAGCACAGAGGAGATAAAAAACCACATAAACCCAGATTGGTAAGGAGAAAGTACTCATACAGATGATCTTCCCAGAATGTGTAATTTAAAAAAAATATATTTTTTTTTTTAAGGAGAGCAGATGGGCCCGGGGTAGCCAGCAGACAGGTTTCTGTCTCCAGTGCGTGTTACCAGCGCTGGTGTGAGCGTGGCAGCGAGTCACTGGGAGCCGGGCAGAGGTGGCTGCCTGGGGGCTGAGCCCCCCGCTCCCTGCACGTCCCCAGCCATCGCTGCCAGTCCCTGCATGTCCCTGGCTGTCACCGCTGGTCCCTGCACATCCACAGCCATTGCGGGCAGTCTGAGCATCCTTGGGGCATTGGCCGGGAGGCCAGGAGCTGTGGTGATGGTCAAGACCCCATGGGTGCCGCTCTCCAGGCCCTGGCACTCGCTGCCTTCACTCGCCGCCTGCTGCCACGTGCGGTGGCTCTGGGCAGGTGCCGTGGTCCAGCCCTGCCGCTGCCGGGGCCAGCTCTGGGACACACAGGGCTCCATCCCCAGGCGAGCTCTCCCCAGCCATAGCTCAGCCCCCGAGCCTTGCTGTGGCTCGAGCAGGAGAGATCCCCGGGCTATGAAATGGACCCTGTCCAGGGACCTGATCCCACAGCTGTCACCGCGGAGATGTTGGCACTGAGGATGGGCCGGGTGTCCCTGTGGGGATTGGGATGGAGAGCAGAGCCTCCCCCCGAGGGGCACGGGAACAGGGTAGGGTGGAAGCCAGCAGGTACTCGCTGAGGCTGCCCAGCCTCCCGCTGTTGTTTTCCTTCCCACCTGTTCCTGTTTTGGAAATACTAAGCAATAATATTTAGGTATTTAAATAAAACACACTTCTGGTTTGAGACTCAGTATTTGCTTATGTGGCTTGGGCAGGGGTTTGCTGTCGGTGTGCGTTGGCACACGTGTCCGTTTACCTGTGATTACACAATTCCAGAAGTTTCCTGTGAATCTTATCCGCTGTTTAGTGCCTGCTGTCCTGAGAGCACCGCTGCCTCCACCCCGGGCCCCTCGTGCTGAGTGTGGGGTGCTGGGGCCCCCCAGCTCTGCCCAGCCCGCCCAGGGGATGTGCGGCAGCCAGGGCAGGGGGCTGCCGGGGGTCCCGGGGCCGGGTGCTGCCGTCACCCCGTGCAGGGGGTGCAGATGCCTCAGCGGGGAGCGGGTGGGTCCTGCTCGGCTCCTCGGCCATCCCGGCGAGCGGCCGGTGCCGCGGGCATCCCCAGTGCTGGGCACGGGAGCAGCCTTGGTGGGAAAAGCTCCTGACCAGCCCTCTCCCCGTCAGAACTAATCAGCATCAGATAAGCTAATGGGGAACACAAAACCCATTTAAAAGCTACATTTACCACTTGGCTGATTCCATTATATCGTGTAATATCCAGGTGTCACGTTTCCTCTCCAAATGCCGGTTTTAATGCTTTCCTGGCTGCTCGGCTTAGCCGTGTCACAGGGGTTCCTCTCTCTGTCCGTCCTTGGCCCCGTGGGACCCAGGAGAGGGGACCCGTGGGGCGGCGATGGGACACGGGGCCCGAGGGAAAGCGGGTGCTTGGCCGGGGGCTTTGGAGATGGGGGGGAAATGCAGGAGCTGAGCTGGTCGTGGCGCTGGCAGACCCGAGTCCCCGCGGTCCTGGGGACACTGAGCTGAGCGGGGCTGTGCTGAAGTCCCTCAGGTTTCCGAGGTTTTCCCTGGGCTGGGTCCGCGTGTGCCGGCCGGCGTCTGCTCTCCGTGGCCAGGGCTGTCCAGAGGACGGCTCCTGGAGGGGAAGCAGCTGCTTGGTTATTTCTGGGATTTGAGGGCTGAGTGTGTTGGGTTTTTAACATCTCTGCGTAGTCTCCATTAGCACTGAATTATGCATGATCACTTTCGTTACGGGGATGGGTTTAAAACTATTTGCATCAGGTTTCTGTTTTTAAGGGAGACACTTATCCCTCCCTTCTCTGCTCTGTAAGCAGACAAACTTGCTTTCTGCCACCTCTGTAAATCCAGCATGGACAGGGGACCTGGCAGCCAAGGCTACGCCAAGGGCTGCGTTTGCTGACTTTGCGCCTGGCCACGGCGCGCGGCTCCTCCCCGCTGACAGACATGTGCGGTGTCCCCGGGCTGGGCTTCGCGCCCGCTGCAGCCGATGCCGCCTCCTCGGGATGGGCTGTTCCGTGCCCAGGGTCGCCAGGGGTCTGGAATCACCTGGAACAACGGGTTTCTAGTTTGCAGTAACTCTTGCTGTAGAGTAGATGTTTTTGCAAGGATTCAGGTGCTTGGTGAAAAGCAAATATCATCTGTGCTGCTCGCCCGGGTTCCCACGCTGGGCTCCATCGCGAGCGACTTCACGCAAGCACAAAAAGCCAACACGAGGTGTGTGTGCCGTACAAGTTCTGCTGGGGGACTGGAATAGGCTTTGTGGTGCTAAAATGAGATTTTTTGAGTCGCAGCTAGTGCTTCCACTGAGCTGGATTTCACCCAAAGTGAAAAAAATGTTTTTTTCAGCAGAAGAAATGCTATGCACATAGCTCCTCGAGTTTCATCTCTTTCCCCTACGTGTAAAGCTGAAATCCTTTCTTAGCTTTTTCTTTACTTCTGTTTTGCTTCCCCTTTGGGCCCTTGAAATCTCACAGATCTGCAGTCGTATCAGTAAACGTACATAGAATGAGAAGGAAACTTTATCTTTTGGCCTTGCTGATACTTTCTGTTCTTGGTACACAAGTGCCAGAAAACAAGCCTGTGAGTTTGCAGCTTGCTCTCCAGCTGTCTTAGAGGCATCTGAAATTTTGGGGAGTTCTGAAGCTTCTTGCTCGGTGTCCGAAGTCAGGCGTCAAAGCTCGCGTGTCGTTTTCCCTCTGTTCCTTTGTGTGTGTGCTATAGTGTACCTTACCTGTGGTGGCTTGAGCTGCAGCTACAGTTTTATGGAACGAGATTAAGGATGTAATTGCTTGCTTTGATTCTTAACAAGATCAGACAGAATGACAGAAACACCAGTAACAGGTTTTGTGAGATGCCCGCGTATTTGAGCAGACGGAGGCATCTCCCTCTCGCAGGTGGCCGCAGCGCTGGCCGCCGGGCGATGCTCTGGGGGAGAGGAGAGGCGGCGGCCGGGGCTGGTGCTGACGCTCGGGTTTGGGCAGAGCCTGGGCTGTTCCCCAGGCGCTTCTGGGTGGGTCAGAGGCTGCGCACGCACGAAACGCTGGCACGGCCCATGGCTCGGCAGGGCCCAGGGAGCCGACCCCGAGCAGCCCCACAGCCTCCCCCGGCCCCGGGCACCTCGGGGACCCCAGGCTGGGGCGGGTGAGGAGGCTGCCGATACCAAGCATCGTGCCCCTGGTGCCCCGTCGCAGTGCCCGGCGTGCCGGTGCTCCATCACCATGTTCCCGGTGCCTGGCGTGCCGGTGCCCCGTCGAAGTGCCCGGTGTGCCGGTGCTCCATCACCATGTTCCCGGTGCCTGGTGTGCTGGTGCCCCGTCGCGGTGCCCTGGGTGCCCGGCTAGCTGGGCGCAGCCACACTGACGGGAGAAAGACGTCTGCTGGAGGGAGAGCTGCACACGCTCTTCTCCGCACCGCTCCTCAGGTTGTGTTTTAACTCGGCGTGCCGATGTAAGGTAAAACAGGTCAAGTAAACAAACAGCCGTAAGTCTGCCCAGAATAAATGCCAGGATAAGAGAGTAACGATGTTTAAGCCCGACACAGCTCGCTGGCAGCAGAGCAGGCGCTGGCGCCTGAGCTCGCGCTGTGCGGTTGCTCGGGTGCTGATACACCAGTGGGCGGCTGCTGCAGAACCGAGCCCCATGTGGTGCGCGATTCCCTGGCTCTAACGCCAAGCCCATGAAAGATTAAATACATGGAGCTCTGCGTTGGTCTGCAAGGCAAGAGGAGTTTGCAGGGGGATTCAGCTCGTGGGCAGACAGAGGAGCTGGGACCCAGAAGCAGAGCTATGAAAGCGTATTTTGTGCCGTAAGTATGACCAGAATATGCGGACACAGATCCTGTTGGAGAGGGACATCAGGCAGGAGGTGCTAAAGGTGCTATTGAGGACAAAGAATGAAGATAAACAGTTATGTCTTTTAGAAAAAAGTCTTCAGGATACTCTTAACATTGCTTAGTGGTGTGTTCTCCATTCCTGTCAGAGGAATAGAAGTGGTGACCCCGCTGCAGAGGGGAGGTTGTTACTGCAGGGTTCCCAGCATGGCGTTTGGTGACTGGGGGGCTCGCCGGGAGGTAGCACCCTCAGCCTGGGCTTCGCAGAGCTTTGTGGAGCGGGTGCAGGCAGTCGGACTCCTCCGGGCTTCTCCTGGACCCACATCCCAGGGGAAATCCCCTAGGTTTCAGCAGCCGAGTTTGCTAACTGGGGACTGGTGATTTGTCCTTCGCGGGTGCTGCTGTGGCGGGGAGCGGTGCGGGAGGACGAGCCCACGCGCGGCAGAGGGACGGCGTGCCTCTGCCTTGGCTGTGCCGGGGAGCGAGAGCCGCGGCGGAGCGGTGCGGGGTGCGGGGTCCTGTGTGCGCTCGCTGTGGGCTGGCAGGCTCCCAGCGCGTGATTTCTGACATCCCCGGCCCAGGCAGGGTGACCCACGGCGGTCTCACCTTTGCAAGCCCTTTGCCATCTGTTCTGGTTCGGAAAAGGAAAGAGCGATGAGATTTTGAAATGTTCGGGGTGATCAAGGCTCTCTTGGCCAGCTCAATGCTGTGTTCTCCACAGTGCGGGACAAAGTGACGTTTTTATTAAAAAAGCTGAAGTTCTCGGGCTCGGCTAGAAGAGCTGCTGCGGGGCTGTGCCGCGGGGTCACTGAAACAGCGGCTGTCGTGAACCTAGCATAAAGGTGCTGAAAAATAGCGTTAAAAAGTTGGAGGAGTACAACAAAGCTATCCTATTTGGTACACCTTCAACACAAATATTCAACTAGCGAGAAGAGGAGCAGCGTGACGAATGGACGTTGAAGAAAGCCGCTCTGGGTGCAGGTGCAGAAATGAACAGAAGGGAAGACACAGGATTTTGTTTTCCTCTTCTCTGAAATATCCTCTGTTCCTCTGAGATGTGGGAATGAGAAGTCCCTGAGAAAGAAAAACATTCCTGTTGGTGACCTTATGGATTTAAGATCTATTTCTAAACCAAATTTTCATAAAAAACCTGCCACACACAATCTCCAGATTAAACCTCATTTTATTTTCAGACAGACATGACCTTTCCTAGCTTTGGATATTAAATATCACGAAACCTGCTGCAATTTAAGCTGAGGATTTTACATTCAAATAAATGTAACATAAAAGCAAAACTAACTTCTCTGCAGGACCCAGGGGAGCGTGGGGTGGGAGGAAGCGCTCCCTCTCCCCAAGAACGCGTGCAGGGTCCCTGTCCCCGGGGCGGGCTCTGCCCCTCTCACCCGGCTGGTGTGGATTCGACCTTCTGGCTGCTCTGCCAGAGGCGGCTGCTGCCTGCTGTAGGTGACCCTGCTTCGGCAGGGGCTTGGACTGGGTGACCCACAGAGGTCCCTTCCAGCCCCGAACGTTCTGTGATTCTGCCGGGGCACAGGCAATCTCCTTGGTTCTTAGCTGGAAAGAAGTGGCTTTGCCCGGCAGTTTGGTCCCCTGTCCCTCACTGAGCTGCGTACGTCGTTGGAGAGGGCACGCGGAGGAATGTTCCCCATGGACCATCAGCGCTGCCGGGACAGCCGGTGCCATCCGAGTGGCCGCAGGACAGGACCCGGATGGACAAGCAGCCGCTAGTGATGATTTCTGCAAAGAGAGAAGAGAAAATAACAACACCTGGTGTGAGAATGCTGTTTTTGATACGCTCACGTTCACCAAAAGATGCAGCGTTTAGGGAGAAAAATGCACCGAGATCAGCAGATTTTGTCTCTGGCGTGCTCTCCGCTGGAAAACACGTACTTGGTTGTAAAACAAAGTTTGCTTAACTTGCAAGAACTTTAAACTTCCGCAGGGTTTTTCCATCCTTCCCTTTTCAGCTGGAAGCGCCTTTTGGTTAACAAATGCTTTATGACAACAAATCGATGTTCTTCTGCGTAACAGAATTAGCTCAACGTGCCCAGCTGCAGATCTGCTCTGTGATCGTTGTCAATAACCAATCTTTTCGCGGGTGAAATGAGGGATCGCTGCTCATTAGCACGGCCTTAGTGAGTGTCATTTGTCAGCCGAAGGAAGTTAAAACCTCCAAAAGGGGTAAGGGCAGTTTAGATGAAGGTGAATGTTAAACCAAGAGAAGCAGCGCTGGTCAAGGCTGGGACAAAGTAAATAATCTTGGTTTGAACTGGGAGGACAATTCTGGATGTTTTCCCAAGGCTTTGCTCTGGTTATTTTTGTCTTACACTTGAAATTTCCTGAGAATTAATTGGCTCACCTGATTTCCAGCGTTCCTGCTTCAGTAGCTGGGTCCTGAATATCTCCCCGAAGAGCGGGTGTTGCTTGCGCTGTGAGTGTGCGGTGATGGTGTGCTGAGGAAGACGAGGTCGAGGGAAATCGCTGCTGCGGACAGAGCCAGGGCAGCGAGGGCTGCTCATGGCCCAAGGTGGAGCGAAGTGAAGGTGGGGGGAGCGGTGGTGAAGGTGGGGGTCGAGGGCCGCTCCAGCCGCAGGGAGCAGCAGCAGGGAGGGAGATGAAATGTTGAAAAGGGAATGTGGGGCGTCAAACGGAGTATTTCCACCCAAAGGGATCCACTGAGCCCGGCGGTCATCCCGGCGCTGGTGGGATGTGGTGGCAGATGAGGGCCGTGGGGTGGGGGTCCCTGTGCGCCCGTGCTACCAACCAGCAGTCTTCCTCCCTGCTCCAGAGCCTGAAATTCTGATTTACTAGGGTGATTTCAGCAAGAATGAAGGCAGCTGCCCCGCCACTGCTCCCTGAGGCCGTGCAGCCGGCTCCCCTGCCCAGTTCTTCATTGCCACTGGCCCCAGTGCAAGGTCTGACCAGACTGAAACACCCCAGAAGCCAAGGCGAACCCCGAATTTCCCAGCGCATCTATTCAGGCCACTTAAGCAAGTTACCATGGAGATGTGCTGAGCGCGGGCACGATGCTCGAGCAATGGAGTCTCACAGCCAGAGGCATCTGTTAATCTTATTTTTATCAATTTTTAAAGAAGGTCTGATGGTGGTATCTCTCCCACCTTCCCCTCATCTCTCGCAAAAGCTTGGCATTTGCACTTTATTGAGAGCATGGGCTTCAGTGACTTTGAAAACGAGCCTTAACGAACATGAAGCGCTGGCTTGGGGAACGTGTGCTATGAGGGATGGAATTTAGTAGCAGGGAGCTGCCACCTTTGACACATTGCTCTGGCTTTAATGAGGGGCAGACTGACAGCCCAAGGCAGAGGTAAAAGGAAGATGTGCCTCTGCCTTCGCTCGGGGGTCAGAGCGAAGCCGGGGCCTGGAGCCGGGTCAGGAGGAGGAAAGGAGCTTTTTATTTATGAAACTCTGACTCAGTGGCCGTCTGCAAATGGATCTTTTAATTGGATTTTCTTTCTCCTTGCTCTGGGTGTGTTGACTCCAGCTGCCTGCCCGTGCCCTGGCAGCGCGTTCCCGGCGGAGATGGGCTGGGGGGTCCCGGCGTGGTGAGGACCGGCTGGGGGCTGGGTGGCACTGGGGGTCCCGCAGGCGTTTATCCGCGCGTGAGGGGCCAGAAGCGCTGCGTTTGTTCAGCGGGTGACGTGCGGCTCGCCGAGAGCTCCTGCGCGTGCGTCAGCGTCCTGGAGTCCTTACCCGGTAGCCGCTGTAGGAGCAGNTAAACGCAGAGTAGTGGTAGTGTTCTGAGGAAGAAGTAATTATTTAATACGAAGTGAGTATCTGTGTTTTCCTCATTTTTTACCTGATTTTATTTAGCTAAGTGCCGTAGAAGTCTCAACAATGGGAAAATTTCCACTTCAGCTCCAAGCAGACAAAAGCGAGCCTTTCTCTCTCGGAAGTAAATCACGGCTAACGCCGCTGAGGCTGTTATCAGTCACTATAAAAATGACACAAAGAACGACACAGGGTGTGAGCCAAAAACAGCATTGGGGGGAAAAATAAAGCAGAGTTATGGCCCGTATTGCTCCCAAAGTACACTTTCCACAGAGGTTCCCAAGAAGAATAGCCCTGGGTGCCTTGCTGCGGATCAGTCAGCGATGGTGTGGTGATGTTACTGCTCACAAATTGATTTTCAGCATCGTGGTGGTGCTTGAAGGTACTGATTAGGCTCTGGCCTCATTAGGCTGTGCAAACACGGAATGAAAAGCTGGCCTCTCTGGAACATCTCGTATGCCGAGCTTCGGAGCGGGTGGCAGAAAGCTTTAGGAGCGGGGATGAAGATGGCAATAAAGCAGACGTGTGGTTTAGGGAATCGGTTTCTGTCCAAACAGGACCTTGCTGGGCTGGGCACAGTCTTTATTTCGTGGACATAACCGTGGTCATGGCAAGGTGTTATTCTTCACCCAAAAACCCGGGGATCGGCAGCCCCCAGGACTGTGCTGTGAGGGGGTGCCGGGGCCGGTACCCAGGCAGGGAGGGGTCGGAACCAGCCGGACGCCGTGGCTCTCCTCGGGGGCCGGCAGCAGCCGTGGGCAGTGCTGGGCTGGGACCAGCGAGCCTCCCCCCAAACCGTGAAGTGAGGCTTTGGCAATTAGCACGCGCTGAGCCCTAATGACTGTTCCACAGGAGTAAGACAGCCTGGGCCGAGAGCGTGGGTCTGCGAAGGGGGGCTCTGGGCTGTGCCCACCCCGGGCACCCGACAGCCACCTCCGGGGACTTCTGGGTCTTCACTCGCGGCTGTAGGCAAAAGTGTTTCTGGAACCCAGCGGGGTTCACTTCTGGAACACATAATGCAGAATTACGAGAGCTGTTTGAGTATTTTCTAATCGTGGAGCTAAACTGAGCTGTGTGATGATACGGGGACATTTTTTACGTGAGCAATCTGTAAAGATGCTCTACGTAAACGTCAGCTGATTTTGCTCTGATTTAATCCCCTTTATTTATTGCACTGTTGTACCTCTTTATTATTCTCCCTTTCTCTTCCTGGCATTTCGCCTCGCTGCACCGGTCACTGCTGGTCCTGCGGCAGGACCTCCAGGTGAGGACAGGAAAGCACCTTCGTGTCATTCTCTGCTTCGATATGGAAGTACGAGAGGGAATGCAGAGAGGACAGATGCCAAAAATCTGTGCACGTGTGTTCTAAAATAGTGCTACAGCTCCTTGCAGCACTGGCAGGAGAGGGGTCTGGAAGCAGACCCTGGCCACTGCGTCTTGCTGCCCTGGTTCTGAGCAGAAACCCTCCCGCAGAGGCAATGGTGGGGTCGGGTTGGCGTGAGCCCGGGCTCCGTGCTCCCCGCGGGATCGTGCAGCCCGTCCCGGGGCTGTGCTGCAGCGACCTGCCGACGTCGCGGGCTGGGAGCGAGCTGGCTTCTCCCCGCGCTGGTTGGCGGAGGGGCGGACGGCGTGGCTGGTGGGCGC
>Ga0065711_1034164_pt1 | contig 24220 bp, 10 predicted proteins | sample Hoacrofraction12_FD_59098 | JGI IMG/M metagenome (GOLD analysis project Ga0065711, IMG submission 59098) | Hoatzin crop microbial communities from Cojedes, Venezuela - Epithelial fraction 12 v2 (version 2) | ecosystem: Host-associated > Birds > Digestive system > Esophagus > Crop | place... | reverse complement strand
GAAGCCAGCAGACAGACAGACAACTCCCTTCCCAAAAGACTAGGAACTCCTGGCCTTGGAGGAGGCCTCCGACGTGCCGTAGGACAAGCGCAAATGGGAAGCCATTTCAGACCATGTGTGTCACCACGGCCTCCACGACCCTGGCAGAATTCTTTCATGTCAGTTAAAGGTTTCAGGATAAACAGCTGTGCATTGTTATAGCAACAAGGCCCCTGACAGATACGTGATGTTATTTATATTCTACTTACATGCTATTTAAATCATTTAACAGGAAATTGTTTTACATAGGAAACTACAGCATGAGTTTCTCCTGGAAGCCTCCAGCTACCTTTAAGCTTTGTTTAAGCAACCAAGGTCTCTGATTCTTTCTCAAGGGATTTATTTAGATTTTATGCAGCCCACGATCCTCATCAAACTTCCTATAGCACACACAGACAACAAGTCCTTCCTCCACTTCTAAATTTAATCCTTCTTAAATCTACTAGTTCAACACCAACGCGTTTCAGACACAGTTTTCAGCCCTCTCGTGTTTTGGTAGCATAGCTGATTCCTGTAATACTGTCCTTGAATGCTAACTGAGGATGAAAGTTGCAGCAGCCAGGAGAAAAATACCACCCAGCAAACATTTACAACATGCTGAACCGCACAGAATTTTTCTAGCTGTTCCACTTACCCACCAAAAAGAGCACACCAAGAGTGTGCAAACAGGTATTAGGGCAAACACCGAAAAGGTGAACGAGGCAAAGCGGAGGACAGAGACCAGCACGAGTGTCAGTACACGTATGCGGCACCAATTGTTCCTGTGTCTCTCTTCTGCCGTAGACACAGTGAGATCAGGATGAACTGAATTCTTAAAGTGATGAAAACAGGTCTTGACTGTAGCAAGGCAGAGAGTAGATTTTTACATTTAAGCAAAAGTAGGCCAGTGGAACCACTCACACAGATGTTATCATCAAATTGACTGTGAGGGTCTGTAAGGCCCCAAAGGAGTCCCGTTGTGCTAGTTGCAGTACCAACACAAAGTAAAACACCAGAAGCTCCACAGCGACCTGAAAAGTGAACTGGGGAAAAGAACAAAAACGGAAACAAAGGCAGAGAAGGCAATTCTAGATAAAAAGAAATGTTGGCACCCATACTAGGAATTTAGTAGAATTCAGGTTCTGCCTTAAGAGTGGCTGTGAACTTAGCTGAGCTTATAAGTCAATAGGTGCTGCAGTTCTTGAATTAAACTCTCCTCAGGTCCCTGATATTTCTATTTCTCCTCACATTAACTTTCTGTTTAGCAGTACGGTGATCCTCATTAGCACATCAGTTTAAATTCTGTTTAAATTCCTCCTTAGGGTGATATAAATAGACCATTCTCAGCTCAAGAAACTCAGATATTCTTAGATACTAGCTGGTAGCCATTGTGTGGTTTTTAATGTGGTTATGAAGCTTCAGATCTTAGCCTGCTTGAGCCTCGCTTCCTTGGGCAGAGACCTGTATGTGCTCCTGAAGACAAGTTTTACACCTGGCCTGTGGACACTCCCAAGGCTGGACACGTCACTGCTAAGCCTTCAACTTCAGAACTCCTACGTCTTGTGCTGAGTCCAGCTTGAAGTCATTACATAGGTCAGCGACAAAGCTAGGAGCTCCTGAACTTCCCCCTAGTACACGTTCACCGAGTACACTTACTTCCTCTGCTAAAAGAATCTGTGTCTATAAAAGGCTGTCGGTCTAAGACACTAATATATAACATTATTACAGGGGAAAATAAACATCCCTGTCATATTACTTATACAAATAATGGCATAACCAAACCAAAATCTACTCTTTCAGTGGCACCAATGCAAACTAAATCACTAGTGCAGCGGCGCATCTGACATCTACGCTGAAATCACTACTGTTTTCACTAAAATTCAAACCCGTTGCTTTTTTTCCCTTCCTCCATTGTGATCAATATTTTTCTAATGTAAAAACTAACATCACCCTCTACTGTTTCATTCCCACACGACTTCTTTAATTGTGGTTGCTTAGGCAAACAGTTGTAATTAAATGCTCAACTGAAGACAATTCCAATCAAAATGCAGCCTCTGTCTGCTCCCTTTTCCAGTTTCTTTGGCAGGGATCTGACCACAGTTACGTAATAACAGGGACCAGAAAAGCAGCGCTATTGTTAACTTTATGTAACTGAAGGATTCTCAGTGATGTACAAGAGTTCAATTCCCATTGGCTTCTGCCAGTTCTCCCTGGCACCCACTTGCCAGTCTTCTTCGTGGTCTCTGAGGTCTTGCTCCTAGTAGAGTGTCTTCTCCCTTGTTATCTAATTTGCAGTGCAATATTGCTGCTTAAATGTCTACTAAAGCAGGTCATGCTTAGTAAAGTGTGAAAATTTTATCTGGCAAGCAAGCTGCTCAAGCAAATGAGGGTTCTGCTCAGAAAGCCTAAACACACGCATTTCTTCGTCTGTTTTTATCCCTGGCTTGTCTTTCCTGAATTGACACATTGCACTTTTTTGTTACCAGCAAGGAAAACAACTCCTTATAGGTATTTTCACATCACAGGCAAGATGCTTAGTTATGTTTAATCTTTACTATTCCTGCATGGTTTTCGAATGAATTTACTGATTGTACCGAGGCAAGAAAAATGCAAGAGGAACACCTTCAGCCAGCTCATGAAAAATATAGGAACATCAAACGTATACATATTTGTAAATTACAAAGAGAACGGACACAGACTCTGCCCAAACCAACCAAGCAGAGGTGATTACGATGTCTCCGGTAAAACCAAAGGACATCCTTAGTGCTGCCTTGAACGGAAAGAAGACTTGACAGTTTGGGACTGATCCAGTACATCTGAAATCAGCAGGAGCCTTGCCACTGTTTTCAGTGTGACTTTGTGGAGGCTGCTACTAGGAAGGAGAAAATGATCCTACATCCTAGAATGAGGTCATTTCATGGAAGATGGTATAGTCTCATAACTTTTACACCAATTTTTCTGTTGCTATTTAAGCAAGCTCTGACTAACACAAATTATATTTCAGCTTTAAAGAGCTTTGCTGAAGTGATGTGTCTGTGAAGAGACACCTGGACAAAGGAAGTAACAACCCCCAAGGCAATGCAGAGGTAGCATAAGTTTCTGGGTGAAATACAGCACCACTGACGTAAGCAAAAAACCCCTATGCCTTTCTGTGAAACCAGGATTTCACCTCCTGTGTAAATCAGAGAGGACAACAACTGAAAGGATCTAGAAATGGTCTTAAGTCAACAGATCAGAGTACTAGTTAAAGTGTCTTTACATGAACACACAAGGCAGACCTGGCTAACAGGACAGGAGACTATCAGCAATAATTCACAGCCCAAGGGCCATGGATCCCATTAACCTCCTGGGGACTGCCTCTGGCTTCCTATGCAGAGGGCCTCAGGTGTGTCACAGTATCAACACAATCTTCAAAATATAAATTCAGCAGCTAATTTCACTGTGAATTAAAATGGGAGTCACAAGAACCACAGGACTTATGCAATGGTCTTCCGAGAGGATTCTCTATGCACAGAATGCCCTCTGCAAATATTCATTAACCCTTTAACAGAAAAGGAAGATCCTGTAGGTCAGAAACGGAAAGTATTTCCAAAAAGTTACTTAATGTTTTCATTCTTTATGAGTTTCCTTGCATGAACTGAGAAGCCATAGGAAAAGTCAGTAGACATGTATACAATACTTTTGCCGATCAGCTTGAAGTTTCTGTTACAATAAAAGAAATGACTGTAATATACAGTCAGCAGCTAATTCTGGTCACATACAGAATGTCTCTGCACTGCAGCACTCTCTGCATATGCATTCATAGTTAATTAATTATGCAGACAGTTGTATAACTAGGTACATATTAGTATGCAGCTATTTCTATTCAGCAATAATCTATTGACTGAATTTCAGAGGTTAAATTCAGTCCTAGAATAACTGAAGTACAACGCTGATTTTTATACAGTGGTGTCTTCTGTTACTTACCTAGAATTTAATGCCTTCAGTAGCAAACATCGGTGTAACAGAGCTGGCATTAACGTGCAGTGTAAGACAGAACACCGCGCTCTAAGAGTTCATGAGGGCTCATGAAGCAGAGGAGCTGCAATACCCCGGTGGCCAAAGCACACACTGCTTAGATCACTATCAGAACAGGGGCAGTCCAGGGGCAGTCACAGATACTTGCAGAACTATTTCCCCTGGTTCTTTCCCAAGAGCCTGCTCTCGTTCCTCTCCGTCCCATGTTCCCACACATGGTCAGTCCTGACATCCAAGGGTCCTCTCTCCGAACCCCAGGAAGGCCCAGTCTGGTGGCTGTTTGGCCACATTAGCACAGTGACACAACGATGCTAGTGGCTGGGTCAACCTGGCAAATGGCCTGGGCAGTGAGAAAGTGCGCTCAGCTGAAGGAAGGAGTTGAACATGGCCCTCCAGTACTCCAGGTAATGTTTAGTCCTTCCTTATCGCTAGCTTCTAAGTGGAATGATCATCAACACTGCAAAACCTGCATTTCTCAAAGGACCAGGGGTACAGCTCTTTAATAAGGCCAAGACTTGTGCATCTGCTGTGTCTAAGGCACCGACTGGGTTAAGCGAGAGTCCTGCAAATGGCAGTGATCTCTAAATCTTAGCTTTAGGCTCTTACCAACTTTATAAGCACATGAAGAACAGCCAGAAAACAAATAAGAAAAACAAATTATTAGCTGAAAAATGCCTACCAACAGAGCAGCACAAATTGGGCCATGGATGATGTAGAGCAGATGAGTATCAGAGCTGATCCAACAACTAGAGAAAACAAACAAGGAAAGAAAAAACGTTTGATATTTTATTATCTGTTCTATTCCTTTTTTACCCCCCTTAAAGAAAAGATAACAGTTTTGCACAGCAAGCTGAGATGCTACTTACTTGTCATTATAATATAAACTTCTAGCAACGGCATGTATGCAGGCAGGGATCAGTGGAAAACCTGTGAAGAAAAAACAGCGTTTTCTTCATATATAAACCTGGCTAATAACTAAGTCAACTTATATCTCTTGCAGGAATCTTCTGTATTTTCACCTCATCCAAACTATTTGCCTGCAGACCAAATAAAGTAACAGGGATCAACTCAGTTTCTATTTTCTCAGATTTCTTTCAGAGGGGTGTATGAAACCTTATTCCCACTGTTTTGCCAGGAAATCCACACCAACACGCAGAAAGAAAAAGCAAATAAAATCATAATTTTTTAGAATGTAACAATCAATTTTCACTAACAGATTTTTTCAGACTGCAATCTGCAATAAAGCTAAATCGGTAAGTAATATTAGAAAGGTAATTGTATATATCACCATAACCATAATGGTATGATTATCAGTGTTGATTATGTCCTCACTGACACTTACTGGGCATCCAGAAAACAAGGTCACCTGCAAAACAGATCTGAAATCAGACTCTGGAAGTCTGGCTGAATTCAAAATGTAAAAAGAACAAACAAACTAGTTATCTGGGGTCCTGGACACCCTGGTGGTACCCAATTTTCAGAAGCTGCTGAGCACCTATGATCTTCTACCCAGGTCTCGGCTGTGTCTGTAGCGGGATAGCTGGTGACGCAGGTACCAAGTCACATTATAGCTGAATGCGCGAGTACAGGGAAGCTGAGGAGAGAGTCCTCGCTTGCACTTTGTGAATATGCTGTTGTGCATTATCTGAAATGACCAGGTTTGTCTGGTTAGTTTTGATACTGATATTACTGGAGACCTTCAGCTACAGCTATTCTGTATTTGCTTAGTGAACAATACAGGTCAAATGGAACTGCTGGAAAAATAAATCCTTGGCCTAACTCAGTTCAACCCTCCACCCTAGACATGGCGAGACTTCTCTGAAAACAAACATTCGTTCCTGAATAAACATCTTGAAGATGAGGAACAATGAATAATTACCTCTTAATGTCTTTTTTATAACAGCAGACTCTTTTCTCTACACAAAGGAGGAGTCGCTTCCTGACTCCAGAAATGCATAATCTCTCTTTCAGCAAAGATAGAGGTACATAGGACTTCCTACATGAACATTTCTAAGCCCGTTAAAACACTACAGACAAAGAAGAGGGAAGTGTCATCGTTGTTCAAAGCTTCCAGCTCAGAGGAGCAAAGGTACAGATGCTGGAATTCTCATGAAAAGGAGTAAGGGATTGCATTAGCCTGAAAATACAGAACGTGAAGTTGCATACCCCAGCCAAGAAGGTAATACCACATCAAGTGCTGTTTCTCAGCAAAAACAGCCACCACAATGAGAGTATGCAGGTAAATGCCTTCACACAGCATCCAAAAGTAGTTGCAACCCATTAGGTACAGGTAGATGAACTGTGACACTTTGCAACTAACCTGTAGAAAAAAGCAGAGCACAAGATAATTTTTAGGTTGCAAAAAATCTTAGAGCTTTATTCGCAAAATGGAGAAAAATACCGCTCAAGTCCAATGTTAATTTTTGCTCTGTTTTTCACTACTGTTACTTTTTTTTAATAGAATTCTCATAGACTTACAATCCCACACTTTAAGGTGACAAAAACTGTGGCAACTAAGTCTGTATTTTTATTATTCAAACATGAGGACCTTGAGATCCTCAAGCATGATGGCAGAAAGCTGTAATGGTATTTTCCCTTACGGCAAACACTGCCACATTTGGCCATTCCAGTCAATAGGCAATCCTGAAATTCTCTGATGGCAGCCGCACAAGAAAATGTACTTCGATGAGGGTAATCCCCTCTCAGTTTTACCAATCACAACATATAACTATGTTTTTAAAATGCTGACAATGCTTCCAGTTTTAACACAGTCACAAGTGCACTTAGGGCCAGCTCAGAACTTGCATGGCAGGTTCTGGAAGGAAGCTCTCTTGTGGGCATACTTTGGTATTCAGCTGCATCCAAAAGATAACCGTCAGCTGAAATGTTACAACAGAACTTGTCATGAAGGCTAAACTGCGAGGCTGTGAAAATAGAGCACTAAGTAAGTTGCAGATTCGGACACAGTAGATCCTCTTTTTTTTCCTCCTTCTGAAGTTGCTGGGTGTTTGATTGAATCTATTTCTGGCACTTAGCTTAAAACAAACCAAAAACCAATATTGTTTTATCGTGTCATACTACCTAACTCCCTGATGATGATGATGATTAGCAGCCATCTCAAGCCTGTTTTCCAGCACTTTGATGAGGTTTTACAGGAGAAAAAGGATTTATCTTTTTACTTGATTCAGCTTCTGGAGTTTTGCCCTAACTTTCACAGAATTTAAATTTATCTTCCAGGTCTAAATAAAAATAAAGCCATTGCTAGGGATTTGTTTGTTTATGTATTTCATTTTCAGGCTCTTCTGTTGCTATAACTCCTAGCCTTTTGGGAGAGGCTACTGATTCACACTTACCCCAGTATTACCAGGAAATGAGAGAGAGTAAAATCAGACCCAAATAGTCATTTTTTTAAATTTTGCTTTTTACTTGTGGAGTATAAGGGTCAGCTATATCTCCTTTCACAGACAAAAAATTAATTCTTCTCATTTCAACTGAAGATGGCAAAGTTAAAGCTATAGGAAAGTAGCTGACAGATACAAAATATTTTGCAAAGCTTTTTTTACTGCCCTTCCTTGGTGAATTCAACTGTCATAACCTCACTGACCTTCCTTGGTGAATTCAACTGTCATAACCTCACTGACATCATCTAGAATGGACTACTTTCTTGCAGATGTTTCAGCGTCAAAGTGATTTGTAGAAATCCAGAAGAGTGGTTCGGTAAGCTCTGTCTCTTAGAGAATTTTTACTATATCAAAACCTCAAATGTGAAATGTCCAAAACATTATTAGAATTCTGTTGTACGGCTTAACGTGGATAAATCATTACTGAAGATTTTAACCTTGCTATACACAACATTCCATGAACTATTCATGCCTCATCTCTTCTACGTTTCTGAGGGTTTTCACATACAAATCAACAAGGTTGCCAAATATACTTTCACTTACTGGATTAGTTGCAACTAACTCCTGATTGTTGGCAACTGCCGTCAGTGAAATTATTGTTACAACAGAGTTGCAAACAAAAGAGAAAAATAGATTTTTATGCAGGGTAATCCTTTGGCAACTCAAGCTCCTAGAAAAGAGAAACAAGAACAAATCAATACACAGGGGGACAACTGTGTGTGCTTGGGGACAACTCAGAAATTTTGAAATACTAGAGCTCTTTATTTTATTATGAAGTCTTACATCAGCCCTTTCTTCAGCTCCAGTCCAAATTAAATAGAATGATGTGAAAGGTAACACCTTCCCTTAAATGCCAACAGGAGGCAAAGCAAGTACATTCAGTTCCAATATGTTTACAGTGCAGGACCTGCTTTGTAGTGGACATCTAAAAAGATTTGAATAGCAACAATATTACATGTTTCAGAAGATTTATACCTTTTTTTTTTGTTAGTACCTGATGAATTTCCCAATTAACTATCATACCTGAGCTTGAAGAAGCTGTCTTACCCTATGTTTCCATTTGCCCAAACCCGCTAAGATTTTTTGAGGATAATTCTCTTTAATACACATTCCTGCCAGTTTTCTTCCTTCATCCTATAGCTAGAGAAATACCCAGATAAGTAAAATAATGCAAATCTTATCTTGACTTTCGTATACAATGAAGTTGTCAACAGTATATAGGATACAATTATAACATGCAATATATAACTGCATTTAACTGTGTTAATTTTTAAGGCTTGCTTTTAATCTTGCAATAAAATGAAAGAGAAAGATATCTTAGGAAGGGCTTTCTTTTTTTCAAACAGAAGTCCAATAATGTTAAACAATACTAATAGCTGAACACAGTTGCAGCAAATTTCTGTTTATCTGCCATTCTAGAGAAAGCGAGTCTAACCTCGTGCCATTCCAAGAGGCAGGAGGGCTTCTCATTCAAGTTTTTCCAAAGAAATTCAGCTTTACAGACAAACACAACAGAAGACAGAAAGCCTGTACGGATATATGAACACTTCAGATCACTAGGATATTAAGGCCTAATGCTCAAAATTCCCAAAAGCACGAGTAAGATCCATTTTGTTATGAAAGCAGATGATCGGTTTATAAATCCGTGTAAAAAGGATCCTTTCTGATCTGAGAGAGAGGGTGCGCAGCACATCGGAGCAAAGCGACCGGAGCTGAGTCGCACAGCACGTCAGGGACAGAGCCCGGTTCTGCAGGGCGAGCATCGCGCAGAGTAACCTCTCCCGCACGCCAAGAGAAGCGAGACAGACTGTGGTACTGGGGTCACCCTCCAGAAATGCTCTTTGGTTGCTTCAGGAAAGCACCTCCTGAAGCCTCTGCCCTACAGAGCCTGTGCTTTATAACCGCACCCACCCGCCTCCGGTTAACAGCCAGCATCATGGATTGACAAAATGAAAGGCCTAAATGGAAGAGGCAAATCTATCACTTACACACACAACCGCTCTTCACTGTTAGAGAAATCAGAAATACATTGACAAGGTCAGCAGGGGACAAGTCTAAATTGTCGCAGGGAAAAAAAAAAAATCAAGTTTTCTAGCTTTTTCAAATAGCGTGCCTGGAAGAAAAGATGAACTATGGACATTGGTGCTTCATTTTCAGTTTGGGAGGGCAGGAGGGAGAAGAACTTTATATTTTAACAGAGAAATGCAGTTATGAAATATTCACAAAAGCTGGAGGAGTATACTGAAATCTTCTGAGAATGTGACGGATGAAACAAGAAACAAAATGACCCCACTGAACAAGAGAGACAGGGCAAAAAGACTGGCTGTAGAGGAGGACTGACTGTATGTTCTCTGCAACCATCACAAGAAGAGCGGATGAAGCACCCCACAGCTACATGGAGCACGATAACAGGCTCGGAGCTGCACAGTGCAATGCCACGAATCAGGCAGTTTCTGCAAGCCGAGCCTGGGAGCCCCGAGGCATCCTGAGCCTCATGTCACTAAATACGGGGAGAAGGAAACCACTCCAGAACCCAGTGCTGCCATGCAACACAAGGGACTGCCCTACACGCACCTCTGGCTGCCAAGTGTTATTTGCCTGAAGAAAACAGAAAAGAAAAAGCATCCACAAGACGGAACACAGGTTTGGATATGAATGAAGTGACAAAGTATATTCTGTTAGGCTTATATAAATTTTATTTTTGTCATTTGTTTTAATGCTCGAAACATATAAAGCTTTGATTATTATAATATGCTGTGTTTTATGTTATTTGAAAATGTGGTTTTATATTTGAGGGGTTTTTTTATCCTATATGTTTTGTAGATGAAAAGAGAGGCAACTCTAGATTCCAGCTAAGGGCTTTGTGTAAATAAGTTCTGAAGAACTCTGGAATTCTGTCTGCTTATTGTTAAGATTCAACGCGCAGGCAAGGAAAAGCACGTACAGCTAACGGGGCCATCTCTCTGGGTCATCCAGCAGCTGTTCCTGTTGAATATTCAAGCACACCCATCCACACCCACCTCCACCCATGCATAAAAGGACTGAAAGGATCACCGGACGAGAAACAAGAAAGCAAGACTGATGACATTTAAAAACGAAGTCTGCTTTTGGTAATAAAAGATTTTTTCCTAAGCTTCCCCACCCTCCCTCTTCTGTTACCCTTCCTATATTTCTTTTTCTGACTGTTTTTCTTAATGACATAATATCCTTTAATCACTTCATTCTAATAATTATGATCTAAGAACATTTGAATGACCTACCCCTGGATTAAACCATGTGCAGTAAAATAAAAACAGACCTCCTGCTAAATTACCTATTTCCCTTCCTATTTTGACTCCTGTATGTCTCAGGCATTAGGGAAAAATTCATTTCTCTAATACTTCTCCAAAGGAAAAAAGGTAACATTTTCGAAAGCCCCCAGATGTGTCTGGGATCTAATTTTTTAAGTTATTCAAATACTGCAAAACTCAACCAGTGAGATCTACACATACACCTACGGGGAATTATCCATTCAGCTGAAACTGAAGTGACTTAGAACCCTCCTGTCTCACTATCAATCTGTCATCCGGCCGTTTGCCCGCTCTTTAAGCACAGCGTTGCTATCCTCTGTGAGTGCTGTCATGTGATTTGATATGATGCTTGATCAACAACATTTCAGGTGGGGTTTTTTTGTTTGGGGGAACATCTTTCAAATTATAGCTCCCCTTTCTCTGATTTCCATGTTTTTTTACGCTTTCTCTTGCCCTGCTTTTCTTTCCTTATGAAAACTAGACAACTAGTTTAATAGAAGGTTTGCAATAAACACATATATGATCTAGAGTATGTAATAGAACAAGAAAGCAGAGCCACTGCAAGAAGTTACTGTATGTGTCATAGATGAATTTTCAGAGAGGAAGATTGGACTTGCACGTTTATAGCCCATTTTATGTTATTAAGCCAAGAACTCCAGTCCACTTGGGGAACACAAGCCACAAACTGGATAAGTATTTTCAATGAGACAATTTCCTGACTAAAAAGCAGAATTTCAAATGAAGAAATAAAATGCACAATAACATTTTAATCTTAAAAAAAGAGTTTCATTCAAAACCCAAATAGTATTTGAAAAGCTGAAGATATTTGAAAAAAAAAAAAAAAACCAAACCCCAACACCCTGTCACTTTTCTATGGAGAAAAGTACCACCTTTCTAGTCACACCTAAAGATATTCTAATAGTCCGCAATCCGGCAAATGTCGTCTGGAAACTACGAATCGACCAACAGAACAAATTTTTTGGAAACATGACAAATCCAAATGCACCCCCACACAATAGCAAAAAAAACAGTCCACCTGTTGAAGCTATGAATAATTACACAAGCTTCAGCCGATACATAATACATCCTGGTATTAATCTAGATCCTTAAATACCCTGTTGGTACTAAAAATACTTTAGAGGAACTGTACATCCCAAGAGAACAGCTTGTAGAAGACTTTCTTTAGCTTTCTTTAAATTTTGTAATTTCCTTTTATATCCCAGCATAACCACAGTCTAAAAAATGTGGTTTGCGGGTCTGGATTAATTCCATGTGGTTCTGTGAGAAGAGATGATCCTTCTACCAGAAAGAGAAAAAAATCCCTGGAGGGTTGGATAAACATGGCACAGTTATAGCGGCAGCAAAGCAGATCACCTGCTTTTGCAGTAAATGCCACAAGCCAAGATGAAATTGGTTTGGTTTTCATATTACAGTACAGAAAAACCATGTTTTCCTGTCTGAACTTTCAGAATCATATCTTATTTCAAATCTCTCCGCTTTCTCCTGAGAAGTCTATGTCAAAGTATTTCTCCTGTCACATTAGGTATTTAGTCTGTTAAATTTTTTGTGGCATTTATAGCAACAATATAGCCCTTTTTAATGCAAAAACAAGCTTCTTATAAGGACTCAGAGTCATTTCCCATGTTGATTTTGTGGAGAGAAAGTGAATTTGGGAATGGTAATCATTGTTTCTACAGGTCATATGCAAATAAATTGATTCAAAAAGCCACAAATGTTTTGGTTTGTCCTCATGAGAAGTCAGGAAAAGCTGAGAAGTCATTTTGAATACTGCTTTTCATAAAGAGAGACTACAGAGTCGAAACACACTGATTTGTTGGGGATTTGGGAAAATGTTGTCCCAGAACATGAGGGCATAATGCATATCTAAATTGGAAACACTACATTCAGCCACATGTGACTAAAATGGATAATTTTTTTATCAGATATCTGCTACCCCTACCAAATCAAAGTCTGGAGCATGAGAAAAGCAAAATCTCAGCTAGCCCCAAACTTGGTGGTGTATATGCTATTCATATTTAAATGTCAGGAAAAAATAAAGATGGAGTGAGACAGCCAGGGATAGTGGTAAGAAACAGGTAAGAGAGTAGAGCAGATCTATATTATCCATTGCAAGACAAGGCAGAAATTACTAAACCAGTGCCAGCTAACAAGGAAAGCCTACACTATGCAGTGCAGCATTGGCAGAGGTAACAACTTGTCTCTCTCAGCTCTGCTCATACGGCAACACTCCCGGTTTCACCTTTCTACTAAAGCTCATCAACTGCTTGGGGGGGAAAAAAAAAGGGATTTTCTTTCCTGAGAAAGACTAAGTTAAAAAACCACGAATAAGTAGACTAATTTTAAAAGACCTGTGCATTATATTACACATTGTTGTGATAGTGGTGATACACTGCTCAAACTATCTTTCAAGAAGGTAACGTAGTACCTGTTAGTCAGTGGATATGACATAACAAATGTAGACATAATACAGTGAATAAAACACCAGGGTTATTGTTATTATTCCCGTTCCCACTGTAGCTCTCAGCCTTACTTTCTTTACAGTTTATCATGTTTTGTGGCTACCTACTTTGGCATGTTACTGTGCCTATCACATGTCATCAGTATTTTGGTTTCCATTCACTCTTTATTTCGGCTGATCCTTGGCATATGCACACGGTAACTTATTATTAACAAAAAAATCAAAACACAAACCCCAAAACAAACAAAAAAATTTTCTCCTTTTCCTATTTTCAAATTATTCAAGATATTTCTGGTTTGCAGATTTGGGATTTTAGATTTCTGAGAAAAGAAACCTAGAATTTTATTACAATATAATGTTTGATGCCAAACCAAGATACTGACTTTCTTCACCTTCTTGCTCTATTTAATTTCATTGGGATGTCTGGTGTTTCAAAGTATAGAAGCTAGGATTGTTGCAACCACTGCTAATTGTTAAAGGATTTTAAATATACTTACTTAAAATAAAAGAATATGCCAAGAGAAATCAGAAGTGATGCAATTGACAGACCATGTCCGATGATGGCCAAGTAATACAAATTCAAAGCAGTCTGCAATACAAGAACAAAACCAAGCACCTGTGATGCACGCAGAACTACTGTTGATAAAGCACATCCTTATACATCTCTTCTGCAGATAAAATGACTATAATAGGATTAAGAAAATAAAAACATTGCAGAAAATGATGAGTCAAGTCCAGAATCCTGCAAATCAACATCTTACTACAATCTCTTTCTGTAGGGCACACAACAGATTTGTTGAAATCGCCACCAGAAGTTACCTCTTATCAATTATAATATTAGGTTTCTAATATATACTGCTATGTTTTTTCTGAGTATTTACATAACTCTGGCTGTTTATGCTGCTGCGCTGGGTGCGTTCCTGTCTGAGGCCTGATTCATCTATTAACACAACTCAGGTAAAAGATGCACTTCCTATATGAATTTATGTATTTTTCCCCATAGAAGATTTTTTCTTATGATTTAAAGCAAGCTGTGATTATGATATTGGAAATTTCGTTTTCACTGCGCATTTAAGGAAGGGTGTGAAAAAAATTAACAGTGACTCAAAAATAGTGAAGACTAAACAGTCTTGTTAAATAAGTCTACAGCCAATCTGTAGAATTATGAAGAGCTGGGTAGATACAAAAGGTAAAAATGAGGAACAAGTAAATTAATATTTGAAATACACACAACATGTTGCCATTAATTCTTTGAATTAACAAATATATTAAATTCCGCCAGTAACAAACCTCTGCTTTCAGTCATGGAATCTGCCTCACAAAATTTCTTTTGTTGCATTAAATGTAAGATCGTAATTTTGCACATAAGGAAATGAAGGTTCAGGTTGAACCTTATACTATCACAATAAAACTATCTGGATTCTATAGGAAGACTTCGAGCATAAACACAAATGCTCACGTACTCCAAACTGTATGCATCCTGTGAACTGATTATTCCAATTTAAGATAGACTAACTGCAGCCAGCTACATATATTGACTTTTGAAATACGATAAAAAGATTCCAGATAAGAAGGTTGTAAGTTGAGACAAGGGTACCTCCTTTTATGTGCTAGAATTTTTCAAATTATCATTATTTTTATCAATGAGATAACGTTTTAAAATAAAAAAGCTATGCAATATGTTAATACGCATAAGTAAAACTTCCATAAAAATTTGGCAGTGAGGAAAAACAAGGGCTACCCCTGAAATGCTAAAGCGTGGCTACGTATACATAATGACAGCCTTTCTACAACAGGTCCATATCCTGTATCACCGCCTCATTCAGTGACCAACTTAGGCAAAGGAGCATATAATGGATTTAGAAGATTTCCGCACAATTTAAAAGTGGCACAAAACAGCGGAACTGCAGGAACTGCTGAGGAGGGCAATAACAATAAGAATTGAACAACGGGCAACAGTCACATTTATTGTGCATTATCGAACCCGCCTTCCAAGCACAGTGAAAAGACAATGCTGTTTAATGTCACAACCCATAGAACCGTAACCAGCAGTAAGGCTTTCTTCAGAGCTACTATTCCATTGAAACAATAGCTTCTGATGCGTGACAGGCTTGAAATACGCTGGCAAAACAGCCTGAGGGAAACTAGCTTATTATTCATAAAGAAGGACCTGCATGGATCTGCTCCTGTCTGAATAATATTCTCTCAGTTATCAGCCAAATAGTAGCATGAATCAATGAATTATAGCATCTCTGCTAGCAGAATTAAACTGCCATTAACGTATTCAATGTCTCATAATTTGAGAAAAAGCAATACAAAACTGCCTTCTTATCATCTAGTACCACTTCTTCTCAACATGGTTTCTACATAAATACCCTAAAGCACTCTTGTAGCATCTCTACCAGATATCAGTACTCCTGACACAATCTGCTGTTATTGAGCTCTTTTCCATTAGGTCCAAATTAATTTACAGACTCTCCTGACCTGCATTTTATATTCCTAGTTCTTGGGCATCCACTTTGTTTCAGTTTACTGCTGCTTCCCATGACTGAATGTTTCACGAAGAACATTAGTGGACATACAGGGGGGAGGGAGGCAAAATTTTGCTCACTTTATCCTCACATATCACAATGTCTCAGCAAGAGGGCATTTGGATTTTTATCAGATTTTTTTTTTCCTTCTAAACCTGTCCACAGATTGGCATCTTCAAGAGAAACTGAACTCTATGAAACACCATCTATGCAGGTACCCATGTGGGTATGTGTGTGCATAGTGTCTACCTTTGATGTATAGAAAACAACTCTCACTAAGCATTTTTCTACTTAGCCTGAGAATTTTGGTTGCTTGCAAAATTTCCCTTAAATAACCCAAAGTATAGGTTTTCCATTTGTGTGAACAGCTTCATATCGCAAAAAACCGAAAATAAAGGCACCTGGGAGCCAGGACACAAGACATACACAGGAAAAGGATCCCAAGGAAAAAAATAAACCTCTATCTAACACTTCTCATTGTTTACTTCCCTTTGGCCTCCAAAGATCCTGCAGTGAAACCACTCAACTACAGCTTGCCTAAACTTCTGTAAAAAAGAAAAGATTAGCTCTGGTTTTCACACTGGGGAAAACAACCCAAACACCCAAACTCTCCTTCAAGCTGCCTTGAAGATGTGTTAAGCCCAAGCAAAACTCTGATTGTGCATCTGCTGAAAATCTCTGTTACTGTGAGCTAATGGGATAAACCCACGCACTCAGCACGTCTTCCAGAGATGTGCACACCTCCTGCCGCTCTGCAGAGCTTGGACCCTACGCTTCAGAATCACAGAACAACATGTAAAGGTCTGCTCTTATGAGGCACACGCTTTGCTTATCAGTAATGACTGTGGATGATCTAGACAAGTACTAGCACCTACACATTTAAAATACACACAAACAAAAATATGATCATATTATTCAAGCAGTTGAAATCAGCTGTAAAAGACAAAGCAGGTGGGTTGGGTTTTTGAGTCTGTTTTGCACAATTCATCCTCTTTATGCAAAGTGCTTGCTTTTTTTTTTGCCTTCTGACATTGCATCGACTCTGCTGCTGTTCTAGTTACGAAACTTGTGAAAAGTTTCAGATCAGTAACATGACACTGGTAGCACGCATTCATTCTTTCCCTACCTTCACTTTTTCATGTGTATAGATATTACACTGGGTATAGTTTGTCCATGTCCTGTTGCTTTCTGGGTGTCTAAACCAATTCCCACTTGGATCACAGATCTTCGTCACTTTTTCTACAGACAAAGTAGATGGAAAGAAAAACAAAAAAGAAAAAGAAAAGAAAAACACCAGAGTCAGCACTGAAGTTCTATTTACTGATGCCTAGTATTTAATCTAGAAAGATTGGCAAACAAATGACAGCATTATTAATATGACTAGAGAGACATTGCTTGTTACTATGAATTCTGAGAAACTAAAGGCCATTGCTTTTTCTTGGCAAGGGCAACTGATGATGTGTTTGTCTTAAGAAAACAAATAGATTTCCCTCCTCCAATCCAACAAGTATCAAAATACATCAAACCAACAGTTAGAGAACTACCACATGAAGTGACAAGAATATTTAAATGGCTTGTTTAACATCCGAGGTCTAAACTGAAGTCTGACGTCCTACCACTGTAAATTAGGATTGGACAGGCAGGAAAATATCAATAGAGAAACTGCTCAAGAACAGAACTGGAAAATTCTGGGACCACATAACGATTTCCATCTGCAAATAGAAAAAGGCATGAAAGGACCCCGGAAAACAACAAATGCAGCAGAAAGAGACAAGCGTGGAAGTCTATGACGTTTTCCACATGCTCACAGATGTAAAGTTCAGCCTACAGTAACAAGAAAAGATTCACCCGTGGGAGAAACTCTTATAGACTTCAACTGCTAATTTGAGGTAAAAGAATAAGTCATATTTCTGCTTGTCTGTCAGAGACAAAAGCTCGTCTCTAAGAGGAAAAAACTGTGATCCAACTTCAGCTCCTGTTTCCTAATCTACAGAATCCCTCAAGGACATATTTCAGAAAAGAAAATAAGTAACTTGTCAGTTTTCTATGTGATAAAGGGAAAATGCAAATAATGGGTTAGAGACTGAAATGCTGGAGCATTAGTGACTTGAGTGGGGCAAACAGGAGGCATCAAGAACCCAAACCCTCATTTTATTCAGAAGTGTGTTGACACAGAAGCCCATGCGCACTTACCTGAAGGGTTGAAATCCTGAAAGTAGTCAGGACAACGCTGTACTGACACAGTTCCGGCAGCAACATCATTCCAGCACAACCAGCCATCCCACGTCCTGTTACAGTAAGGACCTGCAAACAAGTAGAAACCTGATAATAAAATAACAGCTCTTCTTTCATAATAGTTTTTCAAAAGTAAAATGTAAGACGGCATAAGGTAAGTTTCTCGCAGCAAAGAGAAAAAAAGAAAATGGAAACATAAGATTTAGCAGTAGTTAATTAAAACTCCACTTAATAGAAACAGTTCCTTATATGTACATTGCTTTGAACACATTTTAAAATCTGTCATCACTCGCCTTGAAACGATCTACATCTACAATTTACAAACCTCAGATCTAAAGCACAGTAGGCAAAAAACCTATATCAAGTCAGAACAAATAACGCCCATTAACAAACAGCCTCAAGCTTGCAAAGACCATTTTAGTAAATTTATTTACATTTTGCACATATACCAAGCCTATACATACGCGTACTAGTTCATTGAAAACACGGTGGTATCCTAGAAGCCATCAGAAAGTGCCTGTCCGGGAGGCAGCCGCAGCTCCTCTGCCGCAGGCAGGGCTGACCCTGCAGTGGTCATTGTGGACAGACGCTTCCCTAAGTGCTCCAGGGACTGGGGATTCACAGTGTTCCTCAAGAGCCTGTTTCGATGCCTCATTGCACTCACACAAATTTTAACATCTAAATAAACCTCCCTTGAGAATGAGCTTAGGCTTTATAAACAAATCCTTTCCCAACAGGCACGCAGTATGACTGACTCTACAAATTTGAAGCTGTTTTTAGCATCTTCCTTCAGCTTCTTTTTAAGACTTAATAATGTGTCCCCCCCCATCTCAAAGGCTGCATTTCCAAACATCACATAATTCCTCCTCTTCTCATCTGAATATTTTCCAATTTGTCCAGAGTCTTCTGAAGCTGTGATGCCCCAGGCTGGACATAAGCTTACGCTGTCATACTTGTGTCCATTTCTGACCTCCAGCCATTCAGTTCCTCCAAAGAATCACTTCAGAAGAGAATAAAACTCATTGTAAAAGAACACAGTTACCTCTTCTTGCCTCAAAAGCCATTCAGTGCTTCCAGAAGTTATTAAGTCAGAAACAGCGAATACTGCGACAGGTGGAGCTACCAAGGTTAGCTCTGAATGAGTTATCAAGAAAGCATTAACGGCATTAACACAACCCTCAGAGCAGGGAAATTATGTGCATCAAGACACTTTCAATTTTTAAAGGCAGATGTGACCAGGGAGACAGAGGCATTGTAAGAACATGAAATGAAATAAATTGGTAACATTAATCAGTCATCATTTTTTTAATCTGGGTATCTATTTAAATTAACATTTTCTTATCAGAAAAAAAAAGCTTCGTGTTCTATAAGAAGCGGTGCTATGGGCAGGTAATACAGTGTACTACTTTATCTTCAAGAATCTCAAAGAGAGACTTTTCTAAAAAAAATGTACAAATACAGTTACAGCCTGAAAAATTATTGCTACCAAGACAAGAAACGAATATAGCGAAAGGAGCCCGAATTAGAATAATTATATCCATTAACCATTTGCCTTTGTAAAACCGTATAAGAAAATTATCTCTACCTTCTTTCCTATGAATAGGATCTTGCATAATTTTCTGGTAACATTCATACTGTGCTGTCATAATTTTATTCCGTGTAACACTCAGTTGCGTGAAGTCCTCCGTCATATTCTGATGCCCTTCGGATGGTATAGCAGTGGCAAAAAACTAAGAGGAAAGAGAATTCTGTTTAGCAAGTAGTGTACAAACTCCAATAAGCTGCTTAAACTCCAATCTTTCCAAACACTATATTTCAAATATTATTTTACTCAAGGAAAATGATCTTCAAATCTTAGTACTAACAATATGATTTTCTGTTTCTCTGGTTAATTTAGCAATTCTTCTTATTACTGAATCTTGACAAAAATCTCCTGAATGAGCATGGGGGAGTAACAATCTGCAAGATTTGTAAATAATAATGGAAAAAAGCATAGAAAGCACTGAGGCAGTCATGAGCACATAAACAACTTTTGCAAAATCCAGTACAATATATCGAAGTTATATTAGTCTAAAAGACATTTGGATAGGCCCAAAATGATCCTTTATGAAAAGAGATTTTCCAGATACTGCACGCTCGTGTAGAGCTATTTAGCTTCTCTACAGTCTTGTGAACCATAAACTCAACCCTCAGAATACAAAAAGGTATTCAAAAGACATGACATCCACTTTTACAGTTATTAAACATAATTTTCAAAAAAACCTTAAGAAAATGGATCTTGATCAAAAGGTGAACCTTTTAAGTGCATTTTTAGAAGAAGTTAAGTATTTTACAGGAAGCTACTGAACTTCATGGAAAAACAAAGCTGTAGATTGAAATACTGTACCACTGTCACACAAAGAGTGGTATTAAAAGTTCCGAGGATGTCCTCTGAATCCGAGTTAGAAGCTTCCTCCACTCTTCCCAGGGGTCTGCATGATAGTGTTTATATGTCACTTCTCAACTGTTACTGTACAGTTCTCTGCTAGCAAAGGATACGCTGGGTTCAGCTGAGGTAAATACTATTTCTGTTCTTTTGCCACAGGAATTAAAAGACCAGAAGGTAAACATGCTGCTGTGCACAAACTACATCTGAACACAAGATCAGTTGTTTCTGCATTTTCACATTAATAATTTCTATGGTATTCTGTACACAATTGTTCAAACTAGAAGCGATTTAAAAAATTCATGACTTACCATAGTAACTGATAAGAAGAACAGCAAAAACGTGAACCAGTTTTTTGTCATTTTTATATCCAGTGTAGTGAATTTTATACTGTAGTTGAATGAACTCAAACTGCAATGGAAAAAAAGTAGGAAGAAATTTAGTAATTCACGAAAGCCAAAACCCATAAAGACTTCATTTTTTCTTTCTGAATTAAAACAAATCAGTGAAGGTCCTCTCAATTTTTATTCATGCATGGTGATGCCACACGATATACATAGAGATATACAATACAATGCAAAAAAAATGCACTCATTTCGCCAGCAGTGAATTCCAGCAGCAGGGTTTTTCCTGCGCTGCTGCCACCATTGCCTAACACCAGTTCTCCAGAGGGTTTGTCTCAGTCAGGTAGCTGCTATCAGCTCTAGCAGATATGGAGCAATTAGCCCTGAGATAAGAGTTGACTCCTTGACATCTCTGCCTTTGGGCAACCGTAGCGCACTGCAGTTCAGTTTCCTCTAAAGTAGCTTTAGACTTTCACACACAGACACACAATTATTTCCTGTTCTCTTCATACCAGCTGATTTTTGATTCTGCCATCTCTGGAAGAACTGACCTAGCAAGTAGCTTTATCTTGAAGTTACAACTTCGCAAGGGTGACAATGGCAATGCAAGTATTAATTGTGAGCTGTAAAATAATTTATCTGCAGTAGCTGTAAACTAGTTACTGTATCTGTAGTTTGAAGAAAACAGAACTACCCAATCCAGCTATAATCATCTTAGAGTGCAGACTACTCTTGGAATTGATTCTTGAAGTGTAAAATGCACCTAAAACATAAAATATACAAAATTATTTATTAAGCACCCAGACTGTTAAGCATAACCCTCCTATGACAACTCCCTCCAAAGGAAGGGACATGCATAAGGGATTTTTCATGCAATATTTCACCATGTCCTAAAGTATCTTGAGAAGATCACAAAGCTGAGCCAGGAACTGAGATAAGAGCTGCTCTTCTGCTTGCTTGGTAGCAAAAGACCTCTCCACATTTAGATTACGTTATTACAACTGAACCACCTTTCACAATATAAGTATCTCACTGCACTGGCACTAATGAAGCTGTTGTCAGCCAAAATAAACAGGACCACATCTGAGTTGGTTTAGCTCCCTTGTACAGATTAATTAACTACAAATAACACAGTGCTACTTAAGCCATAAAACTCACGTACCCCAAAGGTCTCTTATGTACCTAGCTCAAAGATCCCACCGCTACCGAGTCAAGAGGGCTGCTGGGGGCTGAGTACCTACACGCAAACCGGCCTCCCGACCCAAGCCCCGTTCTCCCTTGGGTCACGCTTGTTCTTGTCTTTGGAAGTTTTTCTTATCCAGCAGTCACATCCTGCAAGAGACTGCTGGATGACAAAGAATTGATAGTGCATTAGACAGCAGAAGTAATTTTACCAAAAAACAAACAAACAAAAAAACCACCAACAAAAAAAACACCACAAAAACTGCCGTAGTCACAAAAAGCAAGCCTTCTTTATCTACTTCTTTGCAGCTTTTTGTAAGGTCCTCTTAACACAACTATAATAAAGAGCATTTTGGAGGATATACTGACTACAAAATATGAGATCACTGCTGTTTACTGTACAGCTTTATACAAATAGAAGAAATGTATTTGAAAACCAGCTACTGCCATGCCTGTTTAACCCAGACTAAAGCCATCTCAGTAATCTTCCCTCTATTTTCACCACTGGCATGCAATCCTCTAACACTGATTGCTTGAAATTGCACAGGTAATTCACCAAGACACTGAAATTCAAACATGCAGTTCTGAAGGCTCTTAAAACACTAGCGTGAGGATCACTTGGCATACATGAAATATATTCTTGGTCTGAGTTAATACTTCTGTGGAGAATCCACAGGAGTGTGATGAGAACTACAGTGAGTAGCCAATTGTAAAAGCCACTATTGGTTAACTAAAGAAAAATCTAAACATCTGTGTGCAGAGACTAAAGACTGAAAACCGAATACAAAGAGAGATATCTAAATTAGCAAAAAGGCAATATGATTTCAATTCTGCATGATAACTGAGGGAAAGGGAGGCTAATTCAAACTTATCAAAAGTTTCATTCATTTATAGTTGTGTCTGTTTGCCTAGGAAGGAGAAAAAAACCACTGGCCTTCTGAGGAAACTGGAATTAACTACTTGGTTGTAAAGTAACTGAGTAATCTCCTCTCTCCAAAGTATGCCAAAGCACATCTGCACAGGGTTAAAGCCCATAAATGATGTGCACAGGACAAGCAAAGACACCAATCAAGTAGAGCATAGCAACCATAATTTAGTGTATGTTTTATATATATACACACACATGCGTAAGAGTTGAAAATAATTTTCTCTATAATAGTTCCAAAAATCCTTTTGCTGAAACAAATGTTGGATGGCAAATTTAAAATGCATATTCAAATATTGCCCTCACTTAGCCTTGCTTATTTTTATTTATCTAAAAGATACAATATCATATAAACAAAGGCAGAATCTATCTGCTTTGACTCACAGTCCATGATTATTTCTCTTTCATAATACCAAAAGTCACCCCTTAGATGGGTTCCTTTGACAGTCCAAATCTTTTCATATCTAGTGGTTTTGTAGACATTTCCTATCAACTATTCCAGTATCCACGGCTAAATTGTTAATTCTTCCCAAGATAGAAAAGATTGTCAAGTCTACAACTCACTCTATGCTTTCCACTCATTTCTCACAGTTGCTAACTTCAAAAAACTTATCGAGAAAAAAGTTCTTTTTCTAAACACCACTACTTTGGGCTTAATTACAAAATGCAATATGAAGGTCATTCAGATGCCTTCTTGGACTTCAGGAAAGCATGTCTAGCATCAGTACATGAATTCATTCACTCAACATTTATTCCAGTTATTTTGGACAAGAACTTTCACAGGAAGATTAAAAACTTTCTTAAGAATAGCCAGCAACGTAGTCCATTGATTTTGGTAGCAAGCCAGTACTCCTGAGAAAGTCAGGCTGCTCTTATTAATCAACTGTTTTGACGAGATGCAAACCAAAATATAATTCTCAGAAAGTTCTCTCTCTCTCAGAGCTGCAAAGAATTAGATGCACAAGGAAAAAAAATTAATAATAAAAGAGACCCATTCTTGGGTTTCTTTAATGAATAATATTTCCCAAGTTGTTTTTCTGCTATTAAACATCTTTGACAATTCTGCTGTGGAGAACAGAGGGCAACTGTGTTGGATTGAGATGAATTTGAGTGTTTTGAATGTTAGCTCAAGAGAAAAGATAGGGGAATTCTGTGATTCTGTAAGGCCAAAGAGAAGCAATGATAAAAGCGAGGGAGGATGGTAGATAATATAGGTATGGCCTAGTGTCATAGTGACTAGCCTCAGTGACTGGCTGGGTAGACGAAGGGAGAGCTGTGGATGTTATCTACCTTGACTTCAGCAAGGCTTTCGACACAGTCTCCCATGATATCCTCCTGGGGAAGCTGAGGAAGTGTGGGCTGGATGAGTGGTC
>Ga0065711_1006209_pt1 | contig 24221 bp, 17 predicted proteins | sample Hoacrofraction12_FD_59098 | JGI IMG/M metagenome (GOLD analysis project Ga0065711, IMG submission 59098) | Hoatzin crop microbial communities from Cojedes, Venezuela - Epithelial fraction 12 v2 (version 2) | ecosystem: Host-associated > Birds > Digestive system > Esophagus > Crop | place... | reverse complement strand
TTTTTTTTTTTTTTTTTTTTTAATGAAGGTGAATTTGTGCACTTATTTGGTCTGGTGAGTTATTTATCTCATCTTACTTGTACTTTTCTCTTACAGGAAATCCATGACTTATTTAAAGATTATGAAATCAAGTATTGTTATGTGGACAGAAATAAAAGAACAGGTAAGAGCTTAAAATCTTCTGGTGTCATACGTTTTAATTCTGTGATGAAACTAGTGAGGAACATCATCTGCCATGTATGAGGTCATCAGCTTCTCTGCCATCACATAGCTCGGTTGTCCCTTGATGCCTTTTTTGACTGCATAGTTTGTCGCCTTCTGCTGAAGCCAATGGAGAGCTGGAAATCCTACTGATGTCAGCCAGAAGTAGGTTGTCCGCTGTGGTATCTCTCAGGCGTATTCCCTTAGTGAGTGTCGCTTTGGGACAAAGCTAGCCTCAACTGTCTGAATTCCTTTGAGAAACTAGTCCTGAGGCCTCTCACAGGACAAACCACATGTGCCTATGACGTTAGAGGAAACCATGCCTCGCTTCAGATGCATTTGCATCAGGTAATATAAGCCAGAAGCAATTTATTAAAGGAATACTGAAGTCTTTGAAGGAAATGTTGATTAAATCCTGAATTATTTAAGTCTGATCTTCCATTTACACATTAATTCTCTAAATAGGAGGTTTAGCTGGTTTTAGCTCTTGTGAAGTACAGAAATGGACAAATACTTCTCTACGTGTTCCTGTCTTTCTACATCACCGTAGGTCCCACAGCCTGGGCTATCTCCTCAGGCACCCGTGATTTTCAGAACAAAATCTTAATGCGGTAGCTGTGATAGATTTCTGTCAGGGTTTTGTGAGGATAATGGTGTTTCTTGATATTTGCCTCTACGAAGCAAAAATTTGTGCTTTGCTGTCCCATTTTGTTGCAAATTTGATTTCTGAATATTGAAGAAGGCCAGTTTGTGAGGTACTATAGTCTGCTGTCTAACAACAGAGTGAACGTCTGTGTTCATCGTGGGAACTATATGAAAATACTTGGAAAGAGTAAGAGAAGGATGAATTTTTTCATTTAATCCAGATGCTTTCATATGTAACTATTTTTTTGCTGTGTATGTATCTGTGTTGTTTTTAAAGTGTATACATACGTGTGTCTGTGTATGTGTAGATACGTATAGTACTTTGCCTACTGGAGTGAATTTTTGCATGTGTTGCTACGTGCCTCTGCAAATTTTCATGGCTGGAATACACTGTAGGTTGTTTGTTTTTTCTGGGCTTCTCATTTGGATAGATTAAATTACTTTATCTCCGGATCGATGAAGGCTCTAAAACTGTGTTCGGAAGCCCTAATGTCACAGAATCTTAACAAGTCACTGTACAATTAACAAAATTCTCGAGCCTCTCAGCTCTTCCTACTCATGTTCTTTATATTGCAGATTATTTTTGGCGTTAGTAGTTTTGCTGTGCAACACGCAGCAGTTCTGCTAGTGGTCTGTGGGTGTTTATGAGTGTTTATTCTGTCTTGTCCAAAGAAGTACTGGCACAACAGAACAGTCATCCACCCAAAAGATGGACATACATATTGTACTGCGACGCCTTCGTGTAAGGAACTCCATTTGTACTGAGGAGTTCTGGGGTGTTTTGTTTGTTTGTTTTTATTTTTTTTTTGCTAGATAGATTTAATGACTTTTTAGTTTAATGGACATAAATTGGAAGTTTGTAGAGCTCTGTAGATGTTTCTGATTAGATCTTGTAAAATTCTTCTGAGTAAAACAATGTTGTCTCTTGATTAAACAAACTAAGATTAATGATAAACTCAGGGAAGTAGCCCAAAATTACCTCAAAGCATTAAGAAAAGCAGATTTATATCTTTAAAAAGCTAACAGTGTTTTTAAACTTTGTTGTGTTCTATCCCTACATTCTATGTAACTATTCCTAGAATACCAAATAGTATCCTGTTAGAGAAACACGTGATGATGTGTCAGAAACTGAAGAGCAAAATAATGTAGATTACCCAGGCACATTTTAATCTATCTGAGAACGAGCTTGCTGATTTCCATGCCATCTCGTCTTTATCTGATCACTGATATGCCTCTTTGGTCATGACAGCTTGTAAACCTGCTGCAAAGGTGTTGCTTTATGTTAATACAAACTAATTGCTTGCAGGATGCATAACAACATTCAGTTTGACTAGAACAGCAGAACTGAGATCTCAAATATTACGTGTATGTCACTAAGATTACACTTGCTTCTTTTTGTTTGCTTTATAAACTGCTACAAGATAGTCACAGACCAGAACTTGCTTTAAAATGCTTTGTGGACGTTTATGTTTTAATTAGAAAACCTTATTTAGACTGTTGTAACATGTTTATTAACGCATGAAAGAAAAATGTTAGCACTTTGTGGCTGGCTCTAGGACGGTGAGGTGATGTCGATCCAGTGGGTGGTACAGCGTTCCTTTCTCCACGGCTGTAGGCACCTCTGGCTGGCTGTAGGATGCTGACGGGGTGCTGATACGGTGGGTGTTGAAGCGCTCGCTTTGTCCACGTCTGTGTTTTCCTTCGCGTTCCCTGTGGGACCTGGATGGGGTACAGGTATGGCAGGTGGTGCGACTCTCCCTTTGCCCATCGCTGCGGGCTGTCTGTGATGGTGACAGGGTACAGATAAGGTGGGTGTTGCAGAGGTCCCATTTTCCGTAGCTGTGTGTTCCTTCAGCTGCGTATGGGACCATGACATGGTAGAGCGGTGGTGGGTGTTGTGACACTCCCTTTGTCCAAGGCTGTGGGCACTTTCAGGCTGCCTGTGGCACCAGGACGGACTATAGAAAGGGTGGGTGGTGTGGCTGTCCCTTTGCCATGACTGTAGGCAGCTTCTGGCTGTCTGTAGGAGGGTGATGGGGTACAGATCCGGTGGTGTTACAGAGGTCCCCTTCTCCATAATTGCATGTTCCTTCCAGCTTCTTGTAGGACCATGTCTGTAGGATGATGAAAGGATACCGATATGGTGGGTGTTGCAGTGCTCCCATTCTCCACGGCTGTGGGCACCTTTGAGCTGCCTGTGGGACCTGGATGGGGTACAGATACAGTCAGTGATCTCCCTTTGCCCACGAGCGTGGACAACTTCTGGCTGTCTGTAGGATGAGGATGGGTTACAGATACGATGGGTGTTTTGGAGGTCCATTTCTCCATGGCTGCGTGTTCCTTCCACCTGCTTGTGGGACCATGACATGGTAGTGAGGTGGTGGGTGTTGTGATGCTCCTTTTGTCCATGGTTGTGGGCACCTTTGAGCTGCCTGTGGGACCTGGATGGGGTACAGATAGGGTGGGTGGTGCAGGTCTCCTTTTGCCCACAAGTGTGGACAACTTCTGGCTGTCTGTAGGATTGTGATGGGGTGCAGATATGGTGGGTGTTGCAGAGCCTCTGACTCTTGGCTCGCCTGTCTCCTCGTCTGCCAGTGTGGGCTGGCACAGCCCTTTTTGTACCTGTGTGGGGCCATCCGTGTCACCGACTCCTATGTGATGTGGACCCCCAGGAGCAGTCTGCTGGCTGTGACATGGCCATGACATCCCCAGGGGCGGTGGCTGGAGTTGGTGCTGCATCCATGGCATACCGCTTCTCCAGCAGTCAGATGAGAAGACCCAACTAAATAAAGGAGAAAATGAAACAGAAAACAAGACTTGGTAGTGCTGGGGAAGGAAATGCAGTAGCGGTAGGACCAATGTAAAGAAGAGCAGCTCAGCAAAGGTTGGAAGAGAATGAAAAGCAGCAGGTTGTCCCCCCTGCCTTGTTTTAAAGCTTGGGGTGGTCCTTGCTGCTGAGATTTGTGGCTTTGAAGGCTCTTCTGGAAGACAGATGCTAGCTCAATTTTCTGAAGATGATCTTTCACACCTTTGGCATTGAAGACACATCTCAGTGCCCAGCGCTGCGTCCACGAGTGGCTGGCAATGCTGAGGGTATCTCTGCGTGAAGCTTGAGATTTGTGTTTGTCTTTCCCTGAAATGAACTGAAGTTTTTACCCCGGAGTGCCCTGTGCTGTGCCCTTCAGTTTTTCTGTGGAAGAAAACACATGAATTAACTTTCATCTGCTTGGTTCACTGTAGAGTGTTGCATCCTCTTTAAAGCACAGGGCATGAGGGAACAGCTGCCAGCTGAATCACAGGATTTTCTGTCCGAATGTCAAGAAACGTTTGTTCACCGTGAGGGTCACCAAGCACTGTTACAGGTTGCCCAGAAAGGCTGTGGAGTCTCCATCGTTGGGGATACTAAGAACCCATCTGGACATGGTCCTGCACAGCCAGCTCTGGGTGGCCCTGCGTGAGGAGGAGGTTGCACAGGGTGACCTCCAGAGTCGCTAACCTCATCCAGTCTGTGATTCTGAGGTTGTGTGAAATGCTTTGCAGACTGAACACCCAAAAAAGATCCAGTAACCCCAAAGTGAGAATTTGTAGTTGCTGTCTTCAGAGAAGTTCAGTAGAATCAATAATGTGATGACCTCAGGAGAAAATTTAATTGCTTTTAGTTTCCCAAATGTAAAATTTTGTTGTTACAAGTAGTAAGGTTGTGTGTATCTGTGTTTCTACAGTCACTCTTTAAGTTAATTACTCATGACATCCAGTTGATAATTCCAGACTTTAAAATGTGTACTACAGCATATCTCTCTCTGTCGCGTCTTCAGGGTAACTCCCAAGCTCTTATTTTTCTTGTGACTTACACTGAGGGGTTTTAGGGGGAGGGAGAGCTATAGTAATGACCTCTGTAGCTGGAGAGAAGCTGTGCTAGGTGATGTAATTTGTTTTGGTCTCTTACAGCGTTCGTTACTCTGTTAAATGGAGAGCAGGCTCAAAACGCGATTCGGAAATTTCACCAGTATTCTCTTCGGGGAAGAGAAATATCCGTGCAACTCCAACCAACAGATGCTTTGCTGTGCATTACTAATCTGCCGATTTCATTTACATTAGAAGAGTTTGAAGAACTTGTGCGTGCATATGGCAACGTCGAGAGGTGTTTTTTGGTCTATAACGAAGTTACTGGCCATTCAAAGGGCTATGGCTTTGTGGAATATATGAAGAAGGACTCCGCTGCGAAGGCGAGACTGGAGCTTCTGGGGAAACAGTTAGATGAGAGCACTCTCTTTGCACAGTGGATGGATGTGAACCAGCTGACGGTAAATCTTATTCACTCCAAGTGCCTTCGTGTAGATAAATTGCAAAAAGACGACGCTGATTTGAAAGAGCTGATCCAAGCTTTCTCACTGAAGTATAAACCTGTTTTCTGCCAGGTATGTTGGATTTGTATCTTTTGGAAGGTCATGGTCATGATTTAAGTAGCTCTGTACTTGTAGGCTTGGGATCTCACAGTCGGCTGGGCTTGCCAGTGATAGAAGTGATACATCTTTTGGAAGGCTTGCAGGTACAGAAGAGGTGGATCCTTACTAGCCTTTGCCAAGTGTAAAGGTTTCCTTCTGTTGTCATGGCTTGTGAGATCCGAGACCACAAGTAAAAAGTTGCTCGTAGAAGTGATGCAGACCGGTGTACCATAAACAGGCAGTAGAAAGAAAGCTTGCTTTCTAGTCACACGGTTGAGTACAACTTGATCTGTTTGGATTTTTTTTTTCTGAAGTATCTCTGAAGGCTGCGCTGGGATTAGCTTCAGGGATAAATAACCAGAGATTCTCAGCATCTAAGACCAGAAGGTTCATCAGGCTGTCTAGTCTGACCACCTGCAGGCCATCACATTTTCCCTAGCGCTCTTTTCGAGCCCCAGTAATTTGTAGTTGGCTAAAGCACATCCTTCTACTTGCTTGATCCAAATACGCCAGGAGATGCACAAATTGAAAGTGACTCTTTCCAGAAACTGCCTGTCCCTTGTTATTTTGCACTTGTGTCTGTTTTCTCCGTTCAATGTATCTGGCTTCAGCTTCGCCTCACTGATGACTAGGTTGAGGAGCCTTTGCTCCACACCATTTTCTTCCTGTAGAAGGTATTAAATGCTGTAATCAAGTCACTTGCTCAATCTTTTGTTTAATTAGATAAACAGATTGATTTTTTTTTTTAAAGTCTTCTACTTCAGGGCTATTTTCCAGCTGTCAGATAATCTGGAGGCTGTTACCAGCTCCCCCAACGTTTTTTCAATATCCTTTAAAAATTCTAAAGTTCCAAGAATAACAGGCTGCTTTCATACAGATGGATTTCACTAACAGTATTCTACTGTGCAGTTAGAGGCGCTTAAAATTTGACTTCTGACTTCTTAAATCGTAATGATACGTGGGTCACACCTGGTGTAGGTGGGGAGAGTATGTTTGTGTATGTGTTATATCAGTAAATGGCACTAAATACATGTTTCTGTAAAATACAGGAATTAAACAGTGTGCTGTTGAATTAGGAATTAGGCACCCAGTCAAAAATATATCTGAGAAAACGTTCTTGGCATGTTCTCATATTGCCTATCACTTGTGTAAACACACTGTGTAATAGACTAATAGGTAGATGGTAGAAGTATGATAATGGAAGAAAAATAGGTTTACATATGATAACTTATGATTTATTCTCAGTGATTCTCAGAGAATAAACGTGTGATTTATTCTCAGTCATGCCTCCTGTTCCCACCAGGCATCCAACTGGTACTGACTGGTGAGGGAGGCTCTGCCTCGAGGGCTGGCGGGGGGAGGCAGCAGAGGTGCTGGTTTGTGGACGTGGTGGGTGGGTGAGTGCTGGAGGCGAGCCCCGGGGGCTGTCGGGGGAAGCAGCAGGAGGGTGGAGGTAGGTAAACAAATAGTTCAAATTTGATGGGTGCCAAAGGGAAGATGGTGGATGAATTCTCATCACACTAGTGCTAATTAATGATGGGTTTATGAGTGAGATGACCTAAAAAATAAGTACAAAGAAAGGAGAGGGAGGAAGACACAAGGAGCTGTGGAAAAAGTGTGGGGTGATAGGGTAGATAGAGACGGAAGAGGAAAACTCAGAGAGAACAGGGTAGCAGAAACCTGGGTGGGGAGGGAATTTCAATAGAGAATGACTAGGAGGAGCGCCTTGGCTGGAAAACTCCTGGAAGAATGAATACATTTCAGAGAAACAATTAAAATGTTCATTCACGCTCTTGTTATTTTACGTCTTTATGGCTCCAGTCGTTCTTCCTTCCGAGTCTTGGCCAGTCCAGCCTTCACACCACTCGTGCATGCAGATTGTCCCTCCGGTAGGGTCACTTTGACCATTTTGCCCACCTCCTGGTATGGCTTCTTTAACATAGCTGTCTGATGCTGCTTTCATGCCTTAGTTCTGCTTGTAACTCAGATGCAGTATTTCATCATGTAAATATGATCTTCTACCTCAAATTCTTAGCTGAACTAATGAAATAAGCTCTAGTTTATTTCGTATTATTCCAAAGTTAGCATTTTTTGAAATAAATTTTGTTTCTTCTCTATTAACAATAGAAATGTTCCGTCAGGAAAAGCTGAAGCCAGATACTTACACATGGGTCTTAGAAAAATGGCATTTCCTCAGACTCACAGGAACATGTTTTGTCCTTTGCTTCAACAAAATGGACCAGAAAACCTCGGTCCTTTCTCATGTCAGCTTTAAATTGTCACTAAGAGGTCTCCACTGTTAGCTAGACAGAGACAGAGGGCCTCTCCCTCAGTACCTGCTTACTTGGGAAGTTTAAAAATTCCTGTTTGCAAGAATACCGATAGCTGCACTTCCACATGTTACGGGAGTTTTTAACTTGTGTGAAACTCCAGTACGTTCCATAGCTGCAAACTGTTCTTTTCACAAGTACTCCAGGTCTTTACCAGTGCAGCTAAACAGATGTCAAAATAAAATATAATGCTTCTTCACACACACGCACACAGACACGTGCTTATGCATATAAAGACATATTTTGATATATACATATCTATGTGTGTATGTATATATCAAAATATGTGTGCTGTGTGCTCTCCAGAGCTGTTCCCAGAGGCCAGTCTTTAACAGTGGCATTAAAGAACTGACCACCCTCTTTTTCTTAAAAATCTTTGACATTTATATTTCATCTGTTAGTGCAAGTTTGTGGGACCTAATAGTTGGGAATAGGTTGTTTTTATCCAGTAAAATCTAGAGGAGATTTCCCCTCTTCCACATCAGAGCTAGTATATCATTTCTGTTCATTTTGGGACTGGAGATTTTTGCCTAAGCTTCTTTCCCTCCCTTCTCACCCCCTTTTTTTGTTTGATTTAGATCTGCTCATTCTGCTATAAAACTCTGCAAACAAAGGGCAGAGCGTTGTTTGACACACAAGCCTGTTTCCAGTCTGCTTGATTGATCAGTCCGGCATCTTCTCTTGGCATTAAATACAACAACTGACTTTGTCTTCTCCTAAAAGGCAGCATAGATCAATGGAGTTTGCATTGTTGTGTGTTTCAACAGCTATCATGCCGTCTGATGAATGACACTTTTATTATTGTAGGCTTAACAACTGAACAATAATGAGTTCAAAAATCTTACCCTGCCAAATAATTATTGTGGCATACAGCTGTATTTACAATTTCCTTCTCCTTCCTGCTTCGTTCTGAAAGTATGTGTTAAATACATCCCATAGCTCAGGTTCTCCAGGAGATTAGATTGAAGTGAAGGTGGTAATTCAAGTAAATAGACTATGCATGTCAAATACCATACGAAGATATGATATTCAACTTGTATCTAGTGTGTTTGAGAAAGAAACACACTGGTTTGCGTAGGCATTAACGTAGGGTGTCAGCTGTTTGCCAAGTACTTTGCAAGGGATAGGTGAAAATACTGCGAGGCAATCCCTGAAATTCTCCAGTTTGTTCAGCGTGTTGTGAAATGTTGTTTCAGTTTGCTCAGGATGAAGACAGCTGTATCGGTGACTTTGCGGTGGTTGAGTACGAGACTGCAGAGCAGGCTGAGGAAGTGCAAGAGGTCACCGATGGCATGACTGTCAAAGGGAAGAGAGTCCAGGTGTCCTACTGTGCTCCGGGAGCGCCAGGCAGAAGCACGTTAGCAGCACTTATAGCAGCGCAAAGGATGGTAAGATGTTTGCAAATCTGTTTTCAGAAGGAGTTTGGTACACCTGGAGTGGCCTGAATTGGGTTGGAGGGCTTCAGCTGCTTTGCGTTAGGAAAATGAGCCAAGCTCTTAGAAGCATTCGACTATTTTTTAATCTAGTCAGCCCAGTTCAGTCTCCTTCCTAAGAAAGGCGTGGCCATATTCTGCAAGGAGGAAGGGTAAAATACGGCCATAAGATATCAGAAAGTTATACTTGGGTAGCTCTGAGATTTTGGTAAATTTAATTTTCTTTATGATACGTTGTTCCACTTCAAAACAAAAGTAAGTGGAGTCATCTGACAAGCTAAAACTTGGTTTAAAACAGAGAGGCAAGAATTTGCCAATTTTAAGATAAATTTCAAGGTAGGAGAATTTCATGCTTGATATATCAAGAAGAAAGCTTTCTACACCCACATGTCTGATCAAATTATTTCCGAGAAAACTGGATGTGATCAGTGTTACGTGAAGCTGTCTTATGAGTAGAAGCAGAACAGTCTCATTACTTCAGCTGGCTTTAGCCCTCATCTTTGTAAGAGAGATGAGTGGTGTGGTTAGAAGATAGTGTGTGGTGTTCATGTTAACAGTGCCTTTCATGTTCTCCTTTATTGGTAACTCTGACTTGGTTTAAGGGGAAAAAAAGCACTGTGTCTCAGAAAAAATAATAGGCTTGAAGTTTTGGGGGAATAGTTAGTTAGGTATTTCATCTGAGGGAGAAGGAGCATGGAAAGGAGCAGGAAACAGGGAAAGACATGTTGGGATTATTTTCTGTGTAAAATGAAATATGTACCTTGCAGTCACATAAGTTTGAAGAATTTAAATATATTCTTTGTCTTCTCCTGATTCTAACATTTTTGTCTCTCTCTTAACTGGAGATGAGGAACAATAGGAAAGGCTTGCTTCCAGAGCCAAATCCAGTGCAGATTATGAAAAGTTTTAATAATCCAGCAATGTTGCAAATGCTGCTGCAGCCGCAGTTGCGTGGACATGCTGTTAAACCTGGTAAGTTGTTTTAAAACTGAGTTTAAAAAAAAAACAAATGCTGTTCTTGGTGATATGAGGCTTTCTGTGAAGGACAGGAGCATAGCCATACTATTTTATAATCTGTACAGGCACGGTTTCAGTGTGTCTGTCTAGACTCACATTCTATGAAAGCGAAAGCCAGAAATGGTTTGCTTCAGTGCTGTGTCTGGGTAAAACTCCATATTACCTAAAAATGTCCTCACATTAACTCAGTGGTCTCGGAATGTTTATGTTAGAAATAGGTTTAAAATGAAATGTCTTTTGCAGACATCGTTAAAATTGCAAGTTTCAGTCTGATTCTAGATCTGAATTTTGCAGCCTGAGTCTTTGTCCTGCTGTTTCCAATGTAAATCTTTACTCAGTTGGATGCTACCGTAGTCATACGCAGCATTTCATAACGGCATTAGCCAAAGCTTTTCTCTGCCTTCTCAGTAGGATGGATGTGGATAAACATATTAAAAACAATATTGTCACATTTTGAATGGTGAAAGTATTAGGACCAGGAACGGGAACAGATAATTTGAAGAGTCGGGGGGGGACAGCTAAGAGTTTGTGACACAGTCTCCTGAGAGAAGATACACAGAAATCATGTGTGAAGTGACCACTTCAGTGCAGAAACACTTCAGCTAATGCGGAAGTTTCAAAGCACTTTAGATAATGCTGTGGCCCTGCAGTCAGCTGCAGGCATTTCTGCATCTTTGAGCAAAACTCAGCTTTCGAGGAGCTCCATGAAAGGACATTTGATCTCTCATACGCTGTTAATTGCAGAGCAAAGCTGGGTGTATTGAAAGGGTTCATTATAGTGACCTTTCGTATACTGCAAAATTTTGTGGAAACCAACTCTGAAAAATATAGAATAACTCTTGCAGAGGTCTTCACTTGCCTAACTTATATAACACTGCAATTTTGTCTTGTGTTTCTAAAACAGTTCTTGGAGCATCTGCAGGTTTACCTCACCTTGTAAATTCAGCAGTTGGCCCGTCTTTTTTACAGCTGAACAAAATTCATCAGGTATGTGACAACAGAACTTTTGTCAAAATACATCTTTATGGATATCTTAACATGAAAAATATTCTCAAAGTTTCAAGAAATTACAACTAAAAACAAGTGTTCTCGTTAAAGGTATCTTTAAGAAAAGCACTTTATTATGAGATGCCTGTGGAGGTGTAAGAGCAGACTGTGCTTACTCTCCAGAACTGAGTTATTTTATCTTTACTGAGCTTTTGATTTGCTAACACCTGCTGATGCAGAGACAACGTGCCATTACTGGCAAAAATAAATCCTCTTCCCCACTCCACATCCGTTTCTCTTGGAGCTGCTCATACACACTTCCTGTAGAGACTTCTTTTATCTTATTCAAGCCAACAAGCTTAGCATTATTATCTTCATTTTAAAGCTTGCAGGAACCAAAATGCGCTGTACATACCGTAAAAAATAGTGATTTGCAGATGTTACTTCTCAGCCAAAAAAACTCCAAGGTTAAAAGCTGTTTAAAGTATTCTCAGAGTATCTGTAATTCCAGATGGGCACCAGAATTTCTGAAAGATACTACAAAAAATATTTGGGCTGCGTTTGCCCTCGAAATTGGAGATGAGAATATGCTGGGGTAGCTCCTGCTGTCGGAACTCCTCCCTGCAGCAGTGTGCATGGCCAGCAGCCTGCCCGGCCTCCGCCTTGCACTGAGGCTCTGCCTGAGATTTCTCCAGCTCTGCCAGGAGCCAAAATTTGCCTTCAGTATTCATGGCAGGGATTTTCACAAGTACCTATGAGGCACTGGAGTCAGTCACTTCGACTTACTTCTGATGTTTTGGAAATTCCCATTTAAAAAATAAAATCCCTTGAAGTATTAGTTGTTATTTCTGCTGTTCTTCTGGCAAACACAGACTTAGAGATCTTAAAAAAGACCCAATTAAAATGCAGAGATACTCTTGATGTTAAGTATATTTAGCTTTTCTTGGGGTTTTTTTCTGCTAAAAACTGGTAGGTGAATATATCCATTTTGAATAAATACTGCTTAATTTTGCCCCATGAAATGAGTTACTTTTGTCTCGTACAATGAAAAAAGACATCATTCTTTGCTTGCACTGCTTTTATTTAAATGACATTTTTGGTTGGTGTGTTTAGTCACTGCTGCTCTCTCTTCAGCCTGGGAGAGTCTGCGCTTCCTTGGAAGGCAATGCGACTGTTGTCTCATCGCAGCTGGAGACAGGCGTGTTTTACACAGTTAACAGGGTGATTGATGGGGATCCAATGGTTTTTGGCTGAAGAGGGCTGCAGTCAAACAACTTAGTGTTTTCTCTTTAGAGAGACTCGCAAGTCTAACTCTCTTCCAGGGAGCTTCCTGTCATTTAATTAGCTCCAAACCTGGTCTAATAGCCTGAATTTTATTGACAGTGATTTGATTATCCCAGTTCCTTCTATTAGGCACATTTTTCTGTTATTCAGTGACTTATTTCAGAGTATTCTCTAAAGCCAGAGAACGAGGCCACTGTTCTTATTGTCTTGAAATTCAGTATTGTCACAAGACAGAGGAACAGACAGTGTCTTGGCTCGACTCTCTCCCCACCTCCCCAGGCACACACGGATTCATCTTCCTGTGGATCTTGGTTTTGCTGTTTTATATTTAAGGCTTTGAAAAGTAATATAATGAGAAGAAACAGTATTTTTAGGATGATTATGCCACAACATTATAAAATAATTGATAATAAAAGAGTCAGCAGAGGGGAATGTGAACAAATGGGTTATTCATCCAGTAATCTTTCAACTGTGGAGGTAGCATGACTTTCAGATTCTTTCTTTTCATTTCTCTTAGTTACAGTTATCATGTGCCAAAATAACGTGCTTTAAGCTTTCTCAGTGGTGTGCTTTCCTGAGTCATCCAGCAGTTTAGTAAATCTTTATTAACCCAGCAGCTTTCTTTTGAGGGTTCTAACTATCCTGATTTCCCACTCTTGTATTTCTGAAAGTTTTGCAATTGAACTAACACGTTTCCTTTGACTTAACCAAGTTTAGAAGGAACAGCCGCTGGTATTGGTGACAGTAAACAGCCCTGGATAACTTCTACTAGAAATCACTAAGACAATTAAAATAGCAGATGCATAACTAATCTAGACATGGCCCTTTTTTCTTTTATATGACACATTTCTGAGTCCAGAAGAACATATTGTGGGCACAGAGGCTTTTTCCTAGGGAGTTTGACCCTACGACTCACAGATACAACCTAGGCTTGAAAATATTTGTGAGATGTTTTACAGGAGGCTGCGAAATCTGCAAAGCCATGCATCAGGAGAGCTGCCTTCTTTTGGGGTTCCATCTTCATTACCTGGTTTTGGTGATCTTTCCTATGTAGGAGATGCCAGAAAAATGAGGAAGGCTATACTCGTCGTGATTTGACACTGTCAGTGTCCCATATATCTATTCCTGCAGCGCAGTACAACAGGATTTGTCGAGCAGCCTATATTTTGCCTGGCAAATCATGCTCAGGAGCTGCTACCAGAATGACAGTTTCAAGCCTGCGTTCAGCCAGCATGAATCATGATGTGGTTTTGTGATCCTGAGTGAGCATAAGGTTTCTTTTAAGCCACTGTGCTAGCCAGAGCACAAACTGCTGAATATACCAGTAGCAGAGTCTGAATGTCGTGCCCCAAAGTTGTTGATTGAGTGGCTTAATTCTGGTGGGAAACTGATCCAGGATTTTCAAATGAAAAATGTTAATATTTTATAGACTTTGCAAATGGCAGTGCCTACAGATTGTCAGCTTTTTAACGGTTCTGGAATAGAATTTCATGGAGATAGCTGCCACTAAAGGCGGGGGGGGGGGGGGCAGGGAACATATCTGGATATTGCTCTTTGGAAGTAAAGATACCGTTTAGCAGCTGTAAAGCAAGGGGTGACAGTCCCACCAGATATTTGGCAGGGATTATGTAGTAGAATTGCAATGCAAGGCACAATGCAAATGTTAACAAACAATGAAGTCCTTATTCGTACAGCTTGTGATCCCCCAAAGTCCTGGTGTCTCGTCTTTCTTATTGGCACTGTAGGTAAATCTCCCGTCTAGTCTGTCTGCAGAGACTTCGGACACATTTGGCTTTCCCTGCTGCCTTAGACACAGGGGCTGCAGTGAAGTCTGGATTGTATTTGGAGCATACTCTTGATCCTTTAAAAGCCATCAGAAAGCATACTTGTGGTTGTGAGTTGGAAAAAAAGGGCTAGGAGGAAGAGAGGTTAAAAGAACTTGAAATAACTTTCTGTGAATGAAGCAAAATCTTAGTTCTGTGGACGAAATAGTTATTTGCCTTTGCTGCATTAACTCACAAATTAATTTTTTTTTTAGCAGTATCACCTGAAAAATGTTTCAAGAAGGTACTCTTTTCCATGACTGTCAACTAACACTTCTTTTATTAATTTCACAGAGTTCCCTTCTGGGGAGCGCATCTAACTTGGTGCTGCAGAGCCCTGCTCACCTACCGTTGCCACAGCAGCAGCTGATGAAGATTGAAAACATCCAGGCTAACAGTGTAAGGCCGTCACTTCAACTTCGACTGTCTCTGGACATTCTTATAACTGCGAAAACAAATGTTTTTCTTCATCTGGTATAATTTAACAGTTTTATGTATCTAAAAAGATTAACTGAATGTGAAAGTTATAAGAACTAGCTACAGACAGATTATTTTAATCATTTACACAGTTTTCTATTCTTCCTTATAGAAACCGGGTTTGCTGGGAGAACCTCCAACAATGCTACTTCAGACAGTACTGGGAATAGGGGTAATGCCATCAGTGAGTTCAGGCATGGGAACCCGCGGAGAAGCTCTTAAGTGTAAATTACATTTTATTTCGTACCAAATCAGTAGAAATGCTCAGCTTGAAATTCCGCACCTTACTTTCTCCCACTGTAGCAAAAGCAGTAACACGTTTGAACCTTACCACTGCACAGTAAGGTAGGCAGAGGGCTGGACAATGATGCACGTTATATAGCTGTATAGTTAAGCAGGGTAACAGGTTATGTATCTGTATAACCAGCCACAACCTGCTGGTTTAAGCAGGAAGCAAACTGGAAGTATCCTGCCTTGTTGCCTGGCTTCGCTCGTCTGTTTGTCAGGGAAGGAAGAGCACACTGTGACATTGGTTGAATATTTGCAGGCTGTTAAATATTCTGCTTGCTCAGTTACCACCGTTTTTAGTGCACTCGGAATATGTTTTTATTCAGGACCAAAATGTGGGGGTTTGTTGTTTCAAAGCAGATAAATCTGAGTAGCTGAAAGAGACGCTGCAAGTAGGTTTTTTTGCATTCATTTCATTAAGCAATAGACTTTTAACATCCAGTCTCTGACGGATGTCAATTTTGAATGCAAATTTTTGCACCGGTGATGTCCTCAATTTTTATGAGGAAAGATCATTTGTGATACTGCTTAGTGCATATTTTTTGTTTCCTCCACTGAGAGCCATGTATTCTGCTGTTCTAGACACAGTCTGGGTGATGACAGTAACCTGGAGCAAGGAAAAGCTTGCAGGGGGCGAGAAATGGAAGACACTTAATTCTGAATGGCTAGAGTTTAATTTTGAAGAATGCTTTTTAGCTCTTTTGTAAAAAGAATTTTACTAATGCCAGTTGTGGTGGGGGTTTTTTCCGCCCTCTATTCCAATACAGGATCCTCTAGGATCATGTTCACAGGTTTTTTTCTTTTGAAGGAGAAAGGAAATGCAAAGTAACTTATTATCTTGGTGAACGTTGAGAAGAGTCAGAGTTTTCTTCTATTGTATTAGCTTTAAATAGAGTTGTTTGCTCCTGAGATGGTAAAAGAATAAAAACTACTGTCAGAATCCAGTCTTCCGGGACAGCTGTAAAATAGATGTCTAAATGTTTTTCTCATCACTTAGTAAAAACCACAAACAAAACGTACTGATAAATCTTGTCTAACAGAAAAGTTTCTCCATTTATGGTTGACTGCAGCATCTAATCTGACTCCAATTCAAACAGCAGCAGCAGCAGCAGCAGGGGTGGGCATGCTGCCATTCTTTCCGCATCAGCACATTGTTGGACAAACTATACCAGGGCAAAATAACGCTCCAGATAAACAATCGACTACCGAAGCGGTTGTCTCGGGATCACAGCCTTATCATCAGACCTTAACGAATCTTCCCGCGGGAGCTTTGCGGGCTGGACATGCCAAACAACAAAATCAGCTAAAAAGTGCTGATACAAGTGTAGGGGTAAGGAACGTTGGACAATATTTTCCTTTTTCTTGTGTGTAGATTTTCTCTTTTATTTTAACATGCTTAAGAGTTAACTGCAACTGCTTACTGTAGTTCTTCGCTAGAAAATTTGCTAGATCACAGGATCATTCATGAGATGTTTTAAGGTCATTTCAGCTATGAATAATAGGGAGAGAACAATAACGCTCTTTGGTGGTCCAAATGAATTAACAAAGGAATCCTTTCACAATGCTGGAGGGTTTTTTTCCCATGTGTATGCCTCATAGTATTTGATGATGAAATTATCTGAAGGGCAGTGTCCCTTTTAAAGACTGAAAATTGAACTTGCAGTTGAATTTCATGACTAAGCAGGAGCAGTTCTGGTGGTATGCAGGGCCTTTGGGTTTCCAGGAGTTGTGTATATTTATGTGTGTATGTAAATTTTCCACTTTCAATCTGTACCCTCTTAGCCATAGCGGTCATATTCTTAGTCTACATCAGTTTTAATATTTATTCCCTTGAAGGCGGGGGGTAGGAAGCTGATGGGATGGGATTTAAGTTGAACCAGAATGGTCTGTTTTGTTCAGAAGCTTTTTCCTGTCATTAACGGAATTTACTTTATTTTTAATAATGTACATAAATACTTTGACATTTATGGGGAAACATGTTCTTAGTTCAGATCAGAGCTGTGTTTTCCCGACACACTTCCTGAAGCATCTGACGTGATTAGATTGTATGCAGTATTGGTGTCTGCCTTGGCTAGACAGCTTTGACAGATTCGGTCCTACTTCAGAAAGTACACTTTGCATTTTTTAAATCATTTTTTACTGTAATGAAGTGGAATTTTACCTACATATAGATACACATGGATAAAATACATAGGTTGTATGTGTATACATACATAAAATGAGTGGTTTATTTCAGCATTGCATTTAGTTAAAAGGAAATGTAATTAAATCATTAGAAGTCTAGATAATTAATTTATTTCTATGAATATTATTTATCAGGAAAAGTTCTATTTTGAAATCCTGGTAGGTGTTTTAGTTGTTTCCTATTCTGCATCAGTAGACAGAAGGCCCAGTTTGCAAAAATCCCTTCCTTGACAAGAGAGCCACAGGCTGTATGCTGATACTGAACGGTCATGGTGTCTTAAATGCCGGCTTTTGCGTCCAGATGAAGAATTTCAGCAGTCTTTTGAGGCTTTTTGTCTTTAAAAACTGGTCGCGCTGTTTTTGAGAAGTTGTTGATTAATACTAATTTACTGAAAATAGTATTAATCCATTAAAATAATGGATTTTTTCCTTAATGGGCTTTGAAGAAATGGACAGAATAGATATAGAGTAGAATACTGTATAAACAAATGTCTTTGAGCTATGCATTTCAGACTTGCTGTAGCTACTTCATCCTGATTTGTATTTGTGCCAACATAAGCTAAAGGGAAACGAGCTGGTAGTGAACGCTTGCTCGTCCCTCACCGGAGAGCCTTCGGGTGGTTTGGAGGAGTGAGTCGGTCTCGCCACTTCCACTCAAACATTTTCCCCTTTTAAGTACAGGCTTATAAATGGAGGGATCAGTAAGATGTGTTGTAGTGGCAGACTGCAGGCAGCGTGGTCTCTCCAGGGCAGGGTTCGTTTCTCCTTCATTTGCTGGTGGCTCTGGGTGAAAAGAGTTGATTTCGTCTTGGCCGTGTACTTAATGCTGACTCCCTGCATCTGGAGTCGTCACGGTGGTTATTATTCCTTTACTTAAATGTAAAAAGTTTTCTTTCTTTGTTTTTTAATAGCCTTTAGTAACTTACAGTCTGAAGAGAAACATTCCTACAAAATTATTTGGCAAGAAAAAAGTACAGGCAGTGTGTCCAGATAGTTGCCCCCACTATTTATTTTAAAAGTTTTCCTGTTACATTTCGTAGGGCTAAGCTATTTTTTTTCAGACTCCTGCTGGGACACTTACCTGATTTCTGACAAATACTGTATGAATATTATGCAAACTGGACCTGTCCAATTGTTTCACAGACTCCCTTGAAAAAACAGACTTCGCTGCTAGGAGAACCACCGAAAGAAATACGCCTTAGTACNAACCCCTACCTGAATNTGGCAAGCGTGTTGCCTGGTTTATGTCTTCCAGGTAAGCNAGCATTTAGNAGTCTGAGTTGCAGGTTTCCTTGCCCAGAGTGATCTTTCAGGAAATCTTGTAGTCTGTCTTAAAATTGCGACGTAGTCTATCCTCATAGTTAAATATTTTGTTTGGGAAGGGTAAATTTTCAGAGTTGATGGGCTTACTGATGTAGACAAACTTGTAGAAAGCCTTTCGATTAGTAGTAGCACTGATTAATTTTGAGCACAGCCTAATCTGAAGTAGCAAATTTCCATTTTAATGCCAGCATAGTGCTAAACAAGACTGCAAGCTAATTTGTGCAGTTTATACACACTGTGCTTTCTTTGTGTTACGAACAGCAATTGCCAGCAAAGCCTCTAGTCCAGCGCAGCAGGCCGGACTTTCGAACAACGTCGTGGATGCTGCTGTGTCTCAGGGAACTGCATCACAACCTGCGATGGAAAATTATTTTAATTACTCTCAGCAGCCCGGGGAATACCCACAGGTACGTTGTTTTGCAGCGCTTTCTTCGGAAGCCTGGTCTGTCACTCGGAGCTCTGGTAGCAGGGGTTTTGGCAGAGATCTGCTGGGACATCCCCCCTCCCCGAGATGCTTGTTGTTTTTCTCTGTGTACTCTTAATCCACTTCTTGGTACACGTGGTCTGACAGCCCTGCATGCGGTCGAACAGCATTGCCCAACATCACGAACATCTTCAGCGGTTCCTAGGCTTTCCTGCAACTAAAGCCCACCCTCTTCTTCACACTGAACCTTGCAGGTCCTCTTTGCTGCCAGTTTATCTCTTTCAGTGTACCGAATAGATTTAGCACAAGGTACACCTGATGCCTGTCAAAAAAAAGCCTCAGTATATTCCCCGCTGCAGTATCGTAACCGTTGAAAGATTGCTTCTTGAGAACCTCAATTCAGTGCAGTCAGCTGAAAAATCACTTCTTGTAACTTCTTGGCTTTTGTCTGTCTTCATGAAGTTTTTCTCTTTTCCTTCCCAAAAAGTTTTAAAGTTTTCTTGAACCTTGGCTAGATCCCAGAGGAGACGTGTTCTGTCTGCCCGAAGCTCCCATGTAGCTGGGGAACTGCTGCAGTCTCTGCCGGTTGGTTTCGCTGCCCGGGATTTCTTCCCCACGTGCCCATTTGGTGATCAGAGCATGGCCGTTAAGGTGGAGGGCTGCCCTTCGTCTGGACAGTGTTTTGGTGTCGTACTGAGTTTCAGACATTGGGACGTTCTGTGAAACAATATTTTCTTATTTTCAGTAGCCATCGCTAGTCTGTGTAGAAATATAATTGTGTCCAAATCAAATACGAGAACTGGATTGTAGTGCTGTCAGGTAATCTGTACAAACATGTTGGGTCTGTGCTGGGACACCCACCCTGGCTCTGCCGTGGGTCTCCCTCTCTCCCGCCCTGTCCCCGTCGCCTCCTCCTCCCCAGAGTCGCCCGATCTCTCATCCTGCAGCAGGGAGACGGAACCAAGCTGTCTGCTCTTCTCCTGGGCTGCTGGCAAGGAAATCCGCGTTGCTCCAAAACTCCTGGGGTCGAGCAGGGCTGCTGCAGGAGTCGGTTGGGTCTGGGGGCCAGAGAGTGAGTGGCCACGGGGCTGGGTGGTGTTAGGTGGGTCTCATCCTGGCCGGGAGGGGTGGATGGGCCAGGGTCGCTGCCCGGCGTTCGCTGCAGCAGCAGCTTTGCCAGACCCATCTCCCAGTTGGACCAGACCTGGTGACCAGGTGACCAGACCAGGGTTAGAGAAGCGAGAGGGATGTGCTGTGGGCTGCTGTGCTGTCTGATTCGTGTGAGCACTAACGCAGTCTTGAATATTTTGTTGGAATCTGATTATTGGCTGTAAAGGCATTTTGATGTCTGCTGGAGGTAGTTCCTAACCCCAAATCCTTAGAATACTGTCAAAAAACATGAGTAGTATTGTAGCATTAGTGTTATTGGTATTATCTTCAGTAACGTGAAGGACTCGGATGATGTCACTTGGGTGCAGAGATGCCCACGTCATCACTCAGCTCTATTTGTACCGTCTGTTCCTTCCACGTAACAAAAATTACATTGTGCTTTCATCCACTGCCAAGGCAGTGGTGCCTTGTCCATGTCTTAAGCACTTAACGTGTTTTAAACGTCTGCTTTGAACTTTATCACTGGTGCTAAACGTGTTTTGATGCTTCTCGGAGAGCTTTGCCTTTTGTTCGTTCTCATGTCCCTCGAGGATTTTCATTTCAAGTGATCTCAGGAGACAGCTGATGGGACGAGGTTTTTTCCTCCTTTATAGGAGGCTGTTCAGCAGTGGTATCAGCATTATGCTCAGGCATATAACTCTACCCCGGCAAGAGTCGATGAATTTGAAAATGAAGCCTCTGAGGTGAGAAATAATTTTGTTTTCTTCCCGTCTCCACTGGCCGTTTCTCCCATCAGCTGTAAGGCTGCTTTTGGACTCCGGACACCGGCTTTGCGTGCTGGTAGTGGCTGCTGCCGTCGGTACTGCAGGAATGAGGGGCTGGAGAGCATGGGACGAGTGGCACTGCATGGTCACCTTCTGCAGGGCTTCCCTGCACGGTTACACTCCCGGGTTCGTACGCACGCTTTGGATTGTGCCTGGCATAAACACTCCTCTCTCTGAAACCCCACAATCCCAAGTTACCTGTCAAGTTCAGGAGTGTATTAAAACACTCCTGCCAAGACACAGCACACTGCAACGTTATTTCCCCGTGAGTCTGCTGAAGGATTGTCTCTTGCCCCAGGCCATCAGATAGCCCGAGGTTTCTGTGACCGGCGAGAAGCACTTTTTTTTAAGGAATTGTGTAAACCATCACGCAAATCCTACACTTTGCTCAAGAAACTGCTGCATGCCTGAGCTGCCGTGGATTGTACACTCCTTTTAGCCATTGAGTGTGACTCAGTTATTTTCACATCCGCTGAGCGCTCGTTACTATATCAAGTAAAAACGAATTATTAAACCTGCTTTCTTTCAACTTCTGGTTGATCGTGGATCCCGTTCTGCATTTAGGAATCTGCAGGTGGATCTTACCCAGACTACAGGACCTGCTTGCAGGTCGTGCCTACCCTTTACAGTGGAGCCCAGGGATCCTGCCAGCCAGGCAGCTTGCACCTTCCTCCGCAAAACCCAGTGAAGAAGGTGAGACGGAGCAGAGTGGTTGCAGATGCTGGGGGAAGCGCTTCTCACTTGTCCCATGCTGCCACCGAGTGGACTTTGGACCCACAGCAAGCCGAGGCAGAGCTTTTCCACTGCACCCGTGCTCCTCGGGCCTGCGAGCTGCTCAGGGTCACGCGCGGTGGATGGGATGCATAAAAGCAGTGGTCAGGCAGGGTGTGCCGGTGCCAGACCCCTCCGAGCCCTGCAGCACCCTGGAGATGAGCGCTCCTCACTGCCCACGCACCTCCAAAACTCACGGGCAGAGAAAGGCCGGCTGTTTGTGAACAAACTTCTTGGAAAGATGGTACCTGTGAGGGTGAAGGCACACAAATGCCCTGCCGTAGGCAGATGAAGTGGGAAGTGAACAGAGGAGGAGGAGGCAGTTCGTGCTGGGTGTAGGTGGGGTTTTTTGCCTGACTTTCAGATGTTTCGCAGCGAGTGCCGCTGCGCTAAAACCTCCGAAGCGGAGTTAGCAAGTCATGGCAGCGTCTGGGTCACCTGCAGGTGCCACTTCGTAGTACTGTTGCCTGGATTGTGGGAGGAAAAACCTTTTAAAACGGCTTTAATGTGAGATATCTAACAGATGGCAGATGCAGCCTGCTTCAGCCAGCCTCATGGAGCAAAGCTTCCTTTGCCTGACGGACCCAGCAGACACTTCGTTTCGTCAGTAAAGGATGCAGGAGGGATAGGGAAGGCGACAGAAGCCATGAGGACCAGCTGACAGGAGGCTGGAGTCTGGACTCGCACGAGGCCAGTTTAACCCAGGCCGAGACCGTGGGGATGGAGGGTTTGTCCAGTCTGAACGTAGCTCTTCTCGTTTCCCAAGTGCCTTAGGTGTCCTGAGGAATTCAGACTCTCGTGCCGTAGGTAAATCACGTTTCTCCTGTTTTTACTGATGGGAGAGATCTTAAAAGCCAGATTGTCCTCTGCGCTGGAGCGGCTGCAGGGAAGCCTGCGGTCCCCTCCACGGCCGCGTTGAACCCCTTCGCTGCGTGGAGGTTCAGAGCTGGGTTCCGCACACGATGTTCCGCCGTTCAGAAAGTCACATCTCGGCTGTGGCATGAGGTGCCCGTTTTTTAGAGGAGATTGAGAAGGAACACACAGCTGTAGCAATTCCCGACTCCTGGACAGGAGACAAGGCCTGGCTGGAGCTGGCTTTGCTGTGTCTTGGGGTGAAGATGGCCAAGGCCTGAACACGTTGCCGTGGGCTGTGAGATCTCCAGCTCTGTGCAGCGAAAGCGCTTTTGGGCTCCTAACAGTTCCAACAGGACTGAAAACAAGTGAATTTGTGACGAGAGAAGGAGATGGAGTGGAGTTGGAGCTAATGAATACCTTCCAGTTTATTTCCAGTCTAAAGAGGAAAGCTTGTCTGCGGAGGTGATGTCGGGCAGCTTGCTTGAGAGTTTGTCTGAATGCCAGCGGCCATAAAAGGCAGAAGGAGAGCGGTCGGTCCCTTGGCGTAGGCTAACGAGAAGTCGTTTGCCTCTGCGGCGAGGTGCTTTTCTCGTTCCTGGAATCAGAAGATAAATCTCTGTGCAGAGGACACACAGGCGTGTCCCCAGGAGGCTCTCTCTCGGTTGAGAGTGCATGCCCGCGTGTGTGCGCTCGCTGTAACCCTGCACTCTGTTTTTCTCCCGCCGTGAGCTGCGGTGCGGAGGTTCGTACGGAGCTCGCAGGCGCGATGCTGTGCTCTGCCGCACGAGCCAGGACATGGCAGGGGGTTGCCAGACACGTGTGGCATCCCAACGGCTGTTAGAAACGCCGGAGAGAGGAGGTGGGCAGCTGAAAGGCTTTCCTCAAGCAAATTCCTATTTGTGATGCTGCTAAGTGCACGCTAAAATTAAATTAGACTTAGCAGAGAGTAATCTGCATTGTGAATTAGCAAGGGGTGCTTCTGAGAGCTGCTGGGAAGTGCTGGGCTCAGGGATGTCTGGTCAGCACAGCTGTTCTTCTGAGGCGAGGAATTAGTGTCCCAGCTTGTTAAGGTTTCTAAAATATTCACTCCAACAGGAACCCAAACCTCAAATCTTCTGATCTAGGAGCCAGACTTAACCCAGGAGACGCGGTGTGGTTGAGCAGCACGTGGCGAGACCCGCGCCGGGTGGTTGTTACAGGGGACATCTTCAGTCCCTTAGAATGAGGTGGCTCCTCACGCCATCTGGTAGTGGGAATCAGTGGTAGGTGGGGGGCGAGCGAGCGTGGTGGAGACTCGCTGGTGAGGGCGGTGGGCTTCTCAGTCTGTAGGGCTGTGGATATTGCAACGTCCTGCCCTGATGGATCCCCGAGAGAAGCCGCCGCTGAGCCTGGCGTACCCTGAGGGGCCCTTGGTGCTGGAGCAGCCTCGGGTGCCCTCACCAGGAACTCTGCTCGGGGAACTGTGGGACTTTCGGTGTATCAGAGTGAGGCATGGTAGTCAAACTGAAGTTTCAATTAAAAGAGTGGTTACTGCTCTCTCCTTTGCTTCGGTACCACATGTAAACTCAACGCCTGCTGTATTCCGCAACACGAACCCGCTTCGGCATGGCTGGAAACCAAGTCCTTCAACATCTGACGTGTTGGGCACAAACTGAAGCACAAGAAGTTCCGTCTGAACGTGAGGAAGAACTTCTTCCCTCTGAGGGTGATGGAGCCCTGGAACAGGCTGCCCAGGGAGGTTGTGGAGTCTCCTTCTCTGGAGATATTCCAGACCTGCCTGGACAAGGTCCTCTGCAGCCT